>Ga0207712_10001938_pt1 | contig 13589 bp, 11 predicted proteins | sample KBSS44metaG_FD_184402 | JGI IMG/M metagenome (GOLD analysis project Ga0207712, IMG submission 184402) | Switchgrass rhizosphere microbial communities from Kellogg Biological Station, Michigan, USA - KBS S4-4 metaG (SPAdes) (version 2) | ecosystem: Host-associated > Plants > Roots > Rhizosphere... | reverse complement strand
TTTCATATAATAATCTCCCAATATTACCCTGTGCTGAAGGCATATCCTTTTTTAGCGCCATTGCTTTGGAATAATAAAACATAGCAGAATCCAACTTTTTCATTTTATGAAAAACAAGTCCAAGGTTATTGGTCGCATAAGGATTATCGGGATCTACACTCAACACTTTTCGAAAATACGCAGATGCTGAATCCAGTTTATCGCTGTTGTAATAGGAAAGCCCCATATTATTCAGCACAATAGTGTTGTCAGGATTTATTTCTAACCCTTTTTTATAATAATAATAAGCCGAGTCAAAATTTTTCATATCAGTAAATAACATTCCCAATTGGTTGTAGCCGCGGAAATTTTTACTGTTAAGATCAAGTGCTTTACGATAATAATATGTTGCGGAGTCATATTGTTTTGTTTGCGCATATAATCGGCCAAGATTAATATAAGGCGCATCATAGTTTGGATCATACACGGCAGCCTGCACATAGTAAGCACGGGCTGAATCAACCTGGTTGATCTCCTGGTAAAATTGCCCGAGATAATTTGAAGTCATCAATTTATCGGGATAATTCTTCATCGCTTTTTGATAATAAGCACGGGCCGAATCATACATTCTCAGGTCAGTGAATACCCGGCTAATACCGTTGTATGCATTAAAGAATGCCGGATCGTAGGCGAGGCTTCTTCTGAAATAAGTCAGGGCCAGGTCAAACTGTCTTGATTCACGCAACAACCAACCCATATTGTTATTTGCCGGCGCATTTTTCGGATCAAGTAATAGAGCTTTTTCATAATAAACTTTTGCAGAATCAAGGTTGTGTTGCTGGAAATAAAAATATCCAAGATCGACATAAGCATCGGCTCGTGAATCATCCACTGCCAATGCTTTTTTAAAATAAACCAACGCAGAATCTTGTTTATTCTTTTTAATAAAAGCGTTAGCCATATTCATGTATGGATAACGCCAAAGCGGAGCTTGCACCATAGCTAAGCGGCCAAAATAAATGGCGCTGTCAGGTTTATTATTATCCAATTGCAATGAAGCAAGTGTATTCAAAATATAAGCGGCAGTAGGATCTGCCTTATAGGCCTGCATTGCATCTTGTATTGCCACCCGAAGTCCGGCATTACTTGAACCTTTGTCAAAATATCCCTGTGCTTTAAAAAAAAACCTTTTTGCCACTAATTTTTTTCTGAAGCTTTCATCATCAATCTCTGCATATTCAATAGCTCTTTCCAGCATATCACCCACTTCAGAAAAATCCTGGCGGGCAACTTTTTCCATCCGATCGAGGCTATTCGTTATCTCGTCTGATTTGTCATCCGCGTCAAGTTGCGAACGTATGCGCTGAATTGCTGAAACATCACGGCCTTCGAGATAAAGATTGATCTTGCTTTGTGCAAAATTTATGTATTCAGTTGCCAAACTAAGTTTCGCATCAAATGTATAAGTGCTGGTTGGCGCCAGCTTATTCAATTGCTGGTAAAGCTCTTCAGCAGAATTTCCATTACCCGTTAAATTAAAATCTTTTAATGCCTGGTTGAAAGAATTATAAAGATCGAGAACCGAAGTATCTGATATAGTATAGCGAAGATCGTAATCATTACTGATTTTATAACTACGGCCAACTGCAGTACCGCTACGTTTTTGGATTAAGCTTTCTGATCTTCGTATTTGCCCTGTCATTCTTTTTGTAGCTATCCATTTTCTTAAAAAAGCAGTATCAACCTTTGAGATCACTTTCTTTTTGTTCTCATCACAACAGAGAAAAGGATTTTGCTTGCGATTATATTTTTGCTGGGCATAGGCAGGAACTGTTTTGCCAATGTAATTTTCTAATTCATCAAGTGTCACAAGGTTATTATGGTCGCCTTCGGTATCTGCAAGACCTGCAAGCCCGTCAACGAGATAATAGGTGAATAAGCCATGACCATTACCGATCAGCGGATCTTCCAATGATTCCTGGCCGGCGCCTGTGGCAAGCATAATTATTTCCCCGGCTTGCTTTTCAGAAATAGCGGCCTGCAATTGTTGCTGACCTTCGCCACCTCCCGGCAATTCGTTTGTACGACAGGCATCCATTATAAAAATAACTTCAACACCCTTGCGACTAGCTTCAGCAATACGAACTTTTAAATTGTAAAGCTGGATGGTACCAGTGATCAGGTAATTGTTTTTATCCCCGGCAGGATTACAGTCATAGGTCAGATAAAAATATTCGTCCTGGTTGATGGCATCGCCATGGCCTGCCAGGTAGATATATAAACGATCGCCTGCTTTAAGATTGCGATTACGAAGCCAGCTCATTCCTTTCACTAAAAAATTTGCAGCCTTTGCATCTTCATTTTTTAAAAAATAAATATTGGAATCTGGTAGCTTACCCCCACTGCCCGACTTTAAGAAATCACGAAAAAGTTCGGCATCGCTATCAGCAAAAGAAAGTGGGCGAATAAACTTGTAGGTGGATATCCCCATGATCATTGCGAAAGTGCGGTGAACTGAAGTGTCTTGCGAAGTTTGTGCAACTTGGCCAGCCACATCATTTTCGATAAGGCAGAAAGAAAGGATAGTTAGGAGGGATGCTAAAAGGGCTCGTTGCATATATTCGGTGCTAATTTACAGGTTTTCAGTAAGACATTGAGCCATCAGTTATCGTAAAAACCCCTTTATACTTAAAGCCCACTCAAGATAGCCGGCTGTTGACGCAAATAGTGTGCAATCAGTGGCAGACAATCACTTAAATTGCGAATCATTTACCCGAACTATGGCGCTACACCATCACATTGCACGACACACTAAGCGATACATTGGTCATGTGACCAAATACTTGTATGAAAGAGACACCATTTTTTCGCTGCTTACGGTTTTCTTATTCATTCTTTTAGTAAAATTTATTCCATTTAATTTTCATTTTGCCGATCCAATGAAACTTGCGATGAAGGATTTTGAATTTAATGATGTTGCATATGCAAAACTTGGGAAATCCGACGAAGCAAAACTTGATAATAGAATTGTGGTGGTGAATATCGGGCATCTTGATCGGGAAGAACTGGCTTACCTGATTGAAAAAACTGCATCAATGAATCCAAAAGTAATGGGTTTGGATTCATATTTTGAAGGACCACGAGATCCTCATAAAGATTCGATCCTCAGTTCGGTATTTAAAAAAACAAATAATCTGGTTGTAGTGAGCCGGATTGATAACGAACATCTTCATCACACACACAAATTTGAGCTTACCCCGGATTACTTTGATTCATCTACACATCACAGGGGTTATGCAAACGTAATTGGAGAAGAAATTGGCACTATACGCATGTACTCTCCTTTCGAGAAAATAGAGCATGAAGAATATCCGAGCTTCTCATCAGCCATTATGAAATTATATGACGAAAAAGTGTATGAACGGCTTGAAAAAAGAAATAACGAAGTTGAAATGATCAACTATACCAGGCACAATACTCCTGAAAAAAAGCAGTACGTGGTAGTAGAGCCCGAAGACTTAATGTCGGACGCTGTTGATCCATCATTATTCAAAGATAAAATTGCACTGCTGGGCTATGTAACTGAGAACCCTTTTGATATTGAAGACAGGAAATTCACACCGATGAATCAAGAGGTTGCTGGTAAAACGAAACCAGATATGAATGGGATCTTTGTTCATGCAAATATTCTTTCAATGGTGCTTGACAATAACTATATAAAAAAATTGCCGGAATGGGCAGGCTGGATAGCAGCGATATTAATAGGCTGGCTACATATGTCATTATTTATCAGGTATTATCTTGAAAGTCATATCTGGTTTCATTTAGTAGCAAAAATTGCCCAGATAATTTCGGCTTTCTTTTTTGTGTATCTTGGGATGGTTCTATTTAACAAGTTCCGGATAAAACTTGATATGGAGCTTACTTTGGTGGTAATTGTCCTAGCCGTTGATATTATTTATTTTTACGAGGCATTTGCAGTATGGATGCATAAAAAATTTAAATTTGCTACGGTTTTCACCCATCTTCATCATCCGGGAGAACAACCCGAACACAATCATCAAACTCATACACATCAAACACAAGAACACCATAACTAACTAACATGAAAAAAGTATTTTATCTCTTTTTGATTTTTGCCCTTTCCATTACCGCGTCGGCACAGGATGACATGTTTGTACTTTACAGCATGAAAGGAAATGTTTCTGTGGTAAGTAATAAGGTAGAATCAAAAGCAAAAATCGGTACAATCCTAAAAGATGATGCAATTATAAAAGTACCACAGGGTTCATTTGCCACTCTTATTTGTAATGAAACAAGAATGTTCTCGCTTACTAAATCCGGGAATTACGCAATTAGTAACCTGAAAGACTCTTGCAAAGAAAACAAAAGTTCATTCAGCGCAAACTATGTAAAATATATGTGGAGTGAATTTACCAAAGAACATGGCACACCTGAAAAGAACAGGAAAAATTACATGGCAAATGTCGGAGCTGTTGGCCGTGGCGATATCAATAATGTTTGGGTTGATCCGCGTTTGGATTCAGTGAACTATGTTTCCGGCACCATTCCTCTTTCCTGGAAAGCTTATACTGAAGCTGAAGAGTTTGATTTTAAATTATATGACGACAGCAAAACAAAAGTTTTATTAGCAAAGACCGTAAAGAAAAAGCATGTAGATATTTCTGAGCTATTAAAATTAATTCAGCCGGGTAAAGTTTATTACTGGAGTGCAACGGTGAAGGGCGAGCCGGAAAATCAAGACAGGAAATATCTTCACTATATTACAAAAGACAACTATGTTAGCTTTTATAATTCAGTTAAACAACATGACGCTGCGGAAACCGACGCAGAAATGAATTTCCGTCTTGGTTTTGTGCTGGAGGAGAATCATTATATAGCAGAAGCTTTTAATCATTATATGAAAGCGACACAGTTTGATCCAACCAATTCGCTTTACAGGTTTACATTTATGTCTTTCAAAAAAGACTTTGAAATAAAATAATTGCTCATAAGCTTTTGAAAAGCGTCCGCCTATGGCGGACGCTTTTTTATTTAAAGAATATCATCCATACTTTTGAGTCCACTAAAAGCCTCCCGCGGTTTGATTATGAAAATACATTTTTGGAGCATCGGGAAAAATAATGAAGCATACATCAAAGAAGGTGTGGAAGATTTTACAAAACGCATCTCAAAGTATTATCCTGTAGAATGGACAATAATTCCTTTACCCAAAAACTCCGGTATGATGAGTGAAATGGATCTCAAAAAAAAAGAAGGTGAAATAGTATTGGAATGGCTGAACAAAGACGATTACTTCGTTGCCCTTGATGAAAGAGGAAAACAATTTACATCGGAGACCCTGGCAGATTTCATTATGAAAAGAGGTAACGAAAGTGTAAAGAATCTCGTGTTCCTGATCGGTGGCGCTTTTGGAATTGATGAAGCAGTATTAAAAAGAGCCAATCATAAATGGAGCCTTTCAACTCTCACCTTTCCCCATCAATTGGTAAGGCTGATATTGGTCGAGCAGGTTTACAGGGCCTGCAGCATTTTAAGAAATGAAAAATATCATCATAAATAATTTAGATTTACTGAATGGAAATCTCGATCACTCTCATCATTATCATTGCGACAAGCATTATTTCTTTTATTGCCTTTAACAATCATAGGCTATTGGATCAGTTTATTTTTTACCCGCCGGCAGTTCGCCGCGGACAGATCTATCGTTTCTTTAGTTGCGGATTGATCCATGCAGATTTCGGTCACCTTATTTTTAATATGATCTCTTTATACCTGTTTGGCGAAGCAGTGGAATCAAAATTCATGGAAGCTTTTGGTCCAATAGGCAGACTTGTTTACCTCGGCATGTATGTATTGGCGCTTGCAGTATCAGTTATTCCAACTTATATAAATAATAAAGACAATTATCATTACCGCAGCCTTGGTGCATCAGGTGCAGTATCCGCTGTAATATTTGCCGGAATACTTTTTTTCCCGCTTGCAAGACTTGGTCTTTTCTTTATCCCGATCTATGTTGCCGGCTTTCTTTTTGGTATTATTTATCTCTTTGTTTCAGGATGGCTTGATAAACGAGGTGGAGGAAATATTAATCATTCAGCGCATATTTTCGGTGCTCTGTTTGGTGTTGGTTTTACGATCATTGCCTGCCAGGCGTTTTCGGACTATCCTGTACTTGAAATATTTGTCGATGCAATAAGAAATATGGACCCCAGTCAGCTAATTACATTCGGGAGATAACTGAACTGTAAAACACTCTTTGTTTTTTCTGTCACTTTAAATCTCTCATCAATTCTTTTTCCAACAACCCAGATAATTTTTTTATTCATTTCAATGACCCAGGTTTTTTCCTTTTCCGTTTTTGATAATTTCTGGTCAATAAAAAATCGTGAAAGCTTTTTCTTTTTTTTCATTCCCAATGGATAAAAATAATCTCCTGTTTTCCATTTGCGTAGGATCAAGGGAAAGTTGATTTCCTTCGAATCAAGACAGGCGATGTCGTGTAAGGTTTGAAGTTTGAAGTTTGAGGTTTGAAGCTTTTCAACTTCAATTACTCCTTCTTCGAATGGTACACCTTTATCTTTTTCTTCAATGATCATAATCTTTGATTCCTCAGAATTGATCGGGCTGATGATAAACCAATGCCTGTGTTTAATGAGCCTGTAATTGAATGTTGGCGAGTCAAGATATTTTCCTGAATCACTTTCTGCCAACTTGATCACTTCGTCAATTTGTTTTTCAGTAAAACCAAAATCCGCAATGATCTCATAGATCAACGCCCGGTTACTATAACCCATTAATTGTTTGACCGGGATATGCCATTCACTTTCTTTTTCTTTTACCAGTTTCTTTTTAATATCATTAACCGCAAGTTTATAAAGCTTTTCAATTTCCTTGAACCGGTTAATGTTGTCAGTTAAATTCACATTTACCTGCGGGTAAACTTTACTGATGGCAGGAATTATCTCATGACGAAAAAGATTTCTTGTGTATTTAATTGAAAGATTTGATGAATCTTCAACAAACTCAAGTTTGTTTTCATTTGCAAACTCAATAAGTTCCTTTTTTGAAAAGGGAAGTAATGGTCGCTTGATATAAGCAAGAGTAGCTGACGGTCCTGAAATGGGAATTCCTGTCAAACCATGCAGACCCGTACCACGGAAAAAATTCATCATTACGGTTTCAATATTATCATCAGCATGGTGAGCAGTTAGAACAAATTTGAATGGGCCTCCGGTATGCCAGCCAGGAATTCTTTCCAAATCGTCAGTTAGTGTATCATTAAAATTTTCTTTATTCCACAATTGAAAAAACCATCGATAACGTAGATCTCTTGCAGCTTCCTGAATTGAAATTTTCTTTTCTTCAGCAAATTTTTCAGTGTCAAATTTTTTAACTTTAACTTCAACCTTATATTTTTCTGCCAAGTGCCTTACAAACTTTTCATCTCTCTCACTCTCCTCTCCTCTTAATTGAAAATTGCAATGAGCAATTGTAAAATCATAACCAGCCAGTTTACATAATTCGCATAGCACAACAGAATCAACGCCACCGCTTACAGCAAGCAGCAGTTTATCTTTTGGTGAGAAAAGATGTTCTCTTTTAATAAACACCTGGTATCGTTGAAGTAAATTCAAATTTGTTCAATAGTGATAAAAACGTTGAAGGGTGCGACGCAACATAAGTTGATAGGAGCAGTTCTGCTGATTACACAATTAAAATAATTCATTTATCAATCTATAACTCCTTTTAATGAATGTTGAACCTAAGTTTCCCCTTTAGGGGAACAAGGGGTTAAAAAGTCAATTCCTCAAAAGCACTTCTCAACTCACTCAAAGAATGATTATCTCCTACTTTCTTCGCCTCTTCCATTCCCTTTTCATAAACTTTAATAGCAGCATCCGTCTCACCTATTCGTTCCAACAACTTTGCAAGATGATAATAGCTGCCGATATAGCCCGGTTCATTTTCTAGTATTGATTCAAATAATTTCCTTGCATCATTATCATTCCCCAATTTTATATACTCCAGCGCCAAAGCATGACAAAGAAAACTATCCTTTGAGTTCGCTGCCATCATCTCCTTTATCTTCTCAATTCTATCCATCTTGAAAAATTATTAACTACTAATTATAATTATTAATTGACACACCCTATCTTTGCTTTGGTTGCATAAACAACTATCCTTCTGACAAAGAAAAACATTTAAATGAAAATTCTTGTTTGCATCAGTAAAACACCTGATACTACGGCAAAAATAGCCTTCACCGATAACAACACGAAATTCGATACAAATGGTGTGCAGTGGATTATTAATCCATACGATGAATGGTATTCATTGGTTCGTGCCATTGAATTGAAAGAGGGGGATGCTTCCACAGTTATTCATTTGATTACTGTCGGCCCTCCTGATGCCGATCCTATTATTCGCAAAGCGCTGGCTCTTGGCGGTGATGAAGCCATTCGTGTAAATGCCGATAGTCATGATAGCTTTTACATCGCTTCGCAAATTGCTGAAGTGGCAAAGCAAGGCGGTTACGACCTGATCTTTACCGGTAAAGAAACGATAGATTACAATGGATCATCGATTGGTGGTATGGTAGCTGAGTTATTAGACCTCCCATACATTTCACTTGCAACAAAATTTGAATTGGGAGGAAATAAAGCTACAGTAACAAGAGAGATCGAAGGCGGCGAAGAAGTCTGTGAAGTGAACTTACCGGTTGTAGTCAGTTGCCAGAAAGGCGTAGCTGAACAACGTATTCCAAATATGAGAGGAATAATGGCCGCAAGAACAAAACCATTGAAAGCAATTGAGCCAATTGCCGTTGATCCGTTAACAGGAATAGCAAGTTTTGAATTACCACCAGCAAAAGCCGGAGTAAAATTGGTATCACCGGATAATGTGGAAGAACTTGTTCGACTTCTTAGAGAAGAAGCCAAAGTCATATAAATCTGCAATCGTAAATCTGAAATCTAAAATCTAGTTATGTCAGTTTTAATATTCATAGATACAAACGAAGGTCATGTAAAGAAAGCTTCATTCGAAGCAATGACTTATGGCGCAAAAGTTGCAGAACAGCTCGGCACATCTGCAGAAGGTGTTCTACTCGGTACGGCCAAAGAAGATCTTGCTGCCCTTGGAAAGTATGGTGTAAAGAAAATTCATCATGTTAATAACCCGGCACTTGATCATTTGGACGCACAGGTTTACACAAAAGCAATTGCTGATGTTGCTGGAAAAACCGGCGCCAATGTAATTGTGTTTTCAAATAATGTGGATGGAAAAGCAATTGCGCCGCGATTATCTGCAAGATTGAAAGCGGGCCTTGTTTCAGGTGCTGTTGCTTTGCCTGATACAAGTAAAGGTTTTGTGGTTAAGAAAAATGTTTTCTCCGGAAAAGCTTTTGCAAATATTTCTTTGAATACAGATGTAAAGATCATTGCTCTCAACCCTAATGCATATCAAACAATAGCAGGCGAAGGAACTGCTGAAGTTATTGCTACCGATATCGCGGTTGATACTCCTAAAGTAAAAGTAACTGCGGTTAATAAAGTAAGTGGTGAAGTTCCGTTGACTGAAGCTGAAATAGTAGTAAGTGCTGGTCGCGGTTTGAAAGGGCCTGAGAATTGGGGTATGGTGGAAGATCTTGCAAAAGTCTTACATGCAGCAACTGCCTGTAGCCGCCCCGTTGCAGATGCACATTGGCGTCCGCATAATGAACACGTAGGACAAACAGGCACCGCTATTGCTCCAACTTTATATATTGCCATTGGAATTTCGGGAGCCATCCAACATCTTGCCGGTGTAAACAGGAGTAAGGTGATCGTTGTTATAAACAAAGATCCGGAAGCCCCTTTCTTTAAGGCTGCTGATTATGGAATAGTAGGTGATGCGTTTGAAGTTGTACCAAAGATGACCGAAGCTATAAAGAAAATAAAAGCATAAACTAGTACGAAACAATTTTTAAAAGGCTGACTGGGGAACCAGTTAGCCTTTATTTTTACATGCCTATTATCAGGTTTTTAATCGGGTAACCCACTTATTCAATTAACTAAAATCCCTTAGTTTCGTGCATTAATTATGAAGAAGATAGAATTGGAAATAGTGGCCCTTTCGCATAGCATAACACAAACACATTCATATGCTGTTGTGTTGGGCGAGGTAAATGGTCTTCGGCGTCTTCCTATTGTAATCGGAGGGTTTGAAGCGCAGGCTATTGCTGTGGCTTTAGAAAAGATGCAACCCAGTCGCCCCCTTACCCACGACCTGATGAAAAATTTCATGACTGGCTTTAGTATTGATCTGCATGAGATCATCATTTGCGATCTGCAGGAAGGTATTTTTTATTCCAAATTAGTTTGTTCGACAGAAAAAGATACGCTTGAGATCGATTCACGGACCTCCGATGCATTGGCTTTAGCAGTTCGTTTTGGATGTCCTATTTATACGTATGAAAATATTCTTGACAGCGCCGGTATTCTGATGGAAGAAACAACGGGTAAAAAGAAAAAGTCAAAAGAACAAAAAGAGGTGCCTGTAGAAGAAACTGGTGGCAGTAATGAAGATCTGAAAACGATGAGTCTTGAGGACTTGAATACATTGCTGAATGAGGTTCTTGAGAGTGAAGATTATATTCGTGCTATTGCCATCAGGGATGAAATAAATAACAGAAAGAAGAAGTAGAACCACGATTAGCTAGATTAAAAAAAAAATAGATTAATAGGATATTGGGAGCATATTTTTTTGTTATCTACTTTGCTTATTATTTTTTGTTATTCCTGATAATCCAATAAAATCCCCATAATCCTGGTTCTGTTCTATGGTTTCATTTCCCAATTGTAAAATCAACCTCGGGTTAAACATCGTGAACAAACGAAACGATGGCTATCATGATATTGAAACTATCTTCTTCCCTATTCATTTAAGAGATTCGTTGGAATTAATAGAAAAAGAAAAAAATGAATTTTCCACTACTGGACTTTTGATAGATGGCGAGCCAGAAAAAAATCTTTGTATAAAAGCTTATGATCTGCTGAAAAAGGATTTTCCACAATTGCCCTCTGTTCAAATGCATTTACACAAAGCAATACCGATGGGTGCAGGACTTGGCGGGGGCAGCGCAAACGGAGCATTCACATTAAAATTGCTGAATAAAAAATTTTATCTATCACTTTCTGAAAAACAATTGACCCATTATTCATTGCAACTAGGGAGTGATTGCCCTTTTTTTATTTTAAACAAACCGTGCTTTGCAACAGGTCGCGGAGAAATACTGGAACAAACAGAGGTAGATCTTTCCGGATATAAATTTCTAATTGTAAAACCACCAATTCATATCAGTACAGCCTGGGCTTTTTCAACTATCAAGCCTTTGAAACCCGTTAAATCAATAATGGAAATAATTCAGCAATCAATATCGACATGGAAAGCCGAATTAATAAATGACTTTGAGATACCTGTTTTTGAGAAGTATCCAGAAATAAGAAATATAAAAGAAAAATTGTATGAAGCGGGAGCAATTTATGCTTCTATGAGTGGCAGCGGCTCTGCTGTTTATGGGATCTTTAAAAAAGACAGTGCCATTTCAATTACATTTCCCGATAATTATTTTGCAAAAACATTATTCAGCTAAGCGTAACAGATCATTCAGATCTAAAGCATCAGACATCATCAGCAAATTTCCTTTTTCATCTTTTGGCCATTGATCTTTTGGTTTATCCCAATATAGTTCCACACCATTTCTATCAGGATCATTTAAGTAAATAGCTTCTGAAACGCCATGATCGGATGCTCCTGTTAAAGGATAGTTTGCCTCAATTAATCTTTTTAAAGCAATCGCCAGGTCTTTTCTAGTTGGAAATAAAATAGCAGTATGATAAAGCCCGGCGGTGTTTATTGGCGCCGGTCCGGCATTTTTGCTGTGCCATGTGTTTAACCCGATATGATGATGATAACCGCCTGCTGAAATAAAAACGGCGCTATCGCCATAGTATTGCTGTACCTCAAATCCCAAAAGATCACGATAAAATTTTAAAGCTTTTTCAAGATCAGCAACCTTTAGATGAATATGACCGATCCTCGTACCTGCCGGAATTGTGTAACTCATTTTCCTTAATTTATTTAAGACTGCAAGTTAACTCAGTCTATTTGGTTAAATCTTATCATGCATCAATCACTCTCAGCCCCAGTTGACTGGCCGCGATTTTTTCGTTATCTTGCATCAAATTTCGGATCATTCAACAGTCCTTATTCATATCATTTTTTCTGAAGCAAAACCTCGATTTACTCAATCACCGAGGGTAAAATGATATTCACCTCCCGCCGGGAGGCCACTTCTCTTTTATATTTCTCATCTCTCATTTTTTAAATTTTATGGAATCAACAATTAATATGTCAGAAAAGACACACTACTATTTAGATCTCGAAGAAAAACACGGAGCCCATAATTATCATCCGATCCCAGTTGTGCTTGAACGTGGAGAAGGAGTATTTGTTTGGGATATTGATGGTAAACGTTACTATGATTTTCTAAGTGGTTACTCTGCCGTGAACCAGGGACACTGTCATCCAAAAATTGTTGCGTCATTTATTGAGCAATCAAAAAGACTTACTTTAACCAGCAGGGCATTTCATAATAATGTACTTGGTGAGTTTGAAAAATTTATCACTTCACTATTCGGATATGATAAAGTGCTTCCGATGAATACAGGTGTTGAAGCGGTTGAAACTGCTATCAAACTTTGCCGGAAATGGGCTTATGAAATAAAAGGAATAGCAGAAGGAAAAGCAAAGATCATTGTGTGTGATGGAAATTTTCACGGAAGAACATCAACGGTGATCTCATTCAGCAATGATCCATTAGCAAGAAAAAATTTCGGCCCTTACATGCCGGGCTTTATTTCTATTTCGTACAATGATATTAATGCGTTGGAAAAAGTTTTGAATGATAAAGATGTTGCAGGTTTTCTTGTTGAACCAATACAAGGCGAGGCAGGAGTATTAGTTCCTGATGATGGTTATTTATCAAAAGCAAAACAACTATGTGAAGAAGCAAATGTTCTTTTTATTGCTGATGAAATTCAAACAGGATTGGCGAGAACAGGTGAAATGCTTGCTTGTGATCATGAAAATGTGAGGCCTGATATTTTAATTCTTGGTAAAGCTTTAAGTGGAGGTATGATGCCCACTAGTGCTGTTCTTGCAGATGATGAAATAATGATGGTCATAAAGCCCGGGGAACACGGAAGCACTTACGGTGGCAATCCGCTTGCTTCCAAAGTTGCTATTACTTCATTACAGGTATTGAAAGATGAGCAGATGGCAGAAAATGCCGCTGCAATGGGTCAGTTATTAAGAGAAGAATTAAAAAAGATCGATTCGCTGCATATTGCGATGGTAAGGGGTAAAGGTTTATTAAATGCTATTGTGATCGATCACAGGAATAATGATGCAGCATGGGAACTTTGTCTTGCACTAAAAGAAAATGGATTGCTGGCAAAACCAACTCATGGCGATAAAATAAGATTTGCACCGCCACTTATAATTAATAAAGAACAAATAATGGAATGTGTTGAAATAATAAGAAA
>Ga0207712_10001927_pt1 | contig 13642 bp, 12 predicted proteins | sample KBSS44metaG_FD_184402 | JGI IMG/M metagenome (GOLD analysis project Ga0207712, IMG submission 184402) | Switchgrass rhizosphere microbial communities from Kellogg Biological Station, Michigan, USA - KBS S4-4 metaG (SPAdes) (version 2) | ecosystem: Host-associated > Plants > Roots > Rhizosphere... | reverse complement strand
GCCGCGGCTGCATCCAGCTGATCCCGCGGGTTATCCACAGGCACGACGGAGCGTCGCGCCACCACGGTGAGCTGGCGCCTAACGTGTCGGCATGGGGGACTCGCTCAATCCGTCAGTCCTGAGCCGGCTGCTGGCCGCGCGACCTGACTGGACGCGCACGCTCGCCGCCCGCAGGCTCGTCGCTGGCGCTCTCGTCATTCTGGCCGCGGTTATCGCACTGCGTTCCGACCCGGATGGTGATCGCACCGAGATCGTCGTCGCGACCCGCGACCTGGCCTCAGGCGTCGAACTGACCGCCGACGATGTGCGGCTCGAAAACCGCACGGCGGCAACGGTTCCCGAGGGCGCGCAGTCGGACGTCGATGCTGTCGTCGGTGCGACGCTGGCCGGCCCCGCCCGGCGCGGGGAGGTGCTGACCGACGTGCGCGTGCTCGGGCCGCGGCTGGCCGAATCGGTGGCGGGCCCGGACGCGCGCATCGTGCCACTGCCCCTCGCCGACAGCGCATTACTGGATCTGGTGCGCCCCGGTGACGTGGTGGACGTGCTCGCCGCGGGCGTCGAAGGCAGCAGCACGGATGCGCGACCCCAGCTGGTGGCGACCAATGCCGTCGTGGTCGTGGTGTCCGAGAAGCCGAAGGGCGCAGGCGGTGGAAGCGACCGCGTGGTGCTCGTGGCCGTTGGTGCTCACGCCGCCAATGACGTCGCGGCCGCGGCACTGCTGCAGAGGGTGACGCTCACCTTCCACTGATCCGCTCAATGCGGCGGCGCAGGCACCGGAGTGGTGGTCGGCGCCGCCCGTTCGCCGCGCTGGATCACGTCCATCACCATGTCCGCCAACTCGTCAGACGTCGACGTCGTCGCGGGTCCCGGTGCGGGCGCCTGCGTCGGTTCGGCGCCGGCCGTGCCGATCGCGAACGCGGAGAGCCCGATCGACGCACCCGTGACCGCCGCCAGCACCCAGCGCATTGCTTCTGCCATTCCGCTCCTCGCGTGCGCGACGCCAATTCCGCTCTTCGCGTGCACGGTCCCTATTGTCATTGCCACACAGCTCGATTCCGCGCGAAGCTAGCACCGGACCGCGCCCGCCGCCTGCTCAACACGACTAACGTCGACGTTTATCAGCCAGCACACGAAACGCAGGAGGGATTCGAGCGCATGTTGAAGGGCTTCAAGGAGTTTCTGGCAAGGGGCAACATCGTCGACCTGTCCGTCGCGGTGGTCATCGGTACCGCCTTCACGGGATTGGTCACGAAGTTCACCGACAGCATCATCCAGCCATTGATCAACCGCATCGGCGCCGGCGCCCAATCCGACTACGGCATCCTCCGGATCAACATCGGCGGCGGCCAGACGATCGATCTGAACGTCGTGCTGTCGGCGGCAATCAACTTCGTCCTTGTCGCCGCGGTCGTCTACTTCCTGGTCGTGGCCCCCTACAACAGGCTGCGCAAGAAGGGTGAGGTCGAGCAGGCCCAGGACACCGAGCTCGCGATCCTGACCGAGATTCGCAACATCCTCGCCGAGACCAACGGTCAGGTCGGCAAGCATGTCAGCGGCCCCGGCACCGGCCCGAGTCCTGACACGGCCAAGACGACGAGTGCCGACAGGTCCGACAAGTCCTAACCGGATGGTCCGACTTCTCAACGCGGGTGTGCTGGTCGCCGCGAGATCGTCGTCCGGCTAGTTCATGTTCCAGGGTTCGCCGTAGGTGGTGACGCTGTCGCCGGCCTTGGAGATCAGCCGGGCGAACGGACGCAGCAACACACCACCGGCCGCACCAGTCACGGTGCCATGCGCGTTGGAGACCGCCACCTTGCCGTGCGGACCCGCCACGTCAACCGAGAAGGTCGCCACCTCCTGGATGCCCGGGCCGTTACCCAGGTCAGCGCTGATCGACACACCCGGGAACAGGTTCGGGGTGATGACCGAGCCGAACGGATTGAGACCCGACAGGTTACCGTCGTCGATCAGGATGTTCGGCGTGGTGTAGCTGAAGTTGATACCCACACCCAGTGACCAGGGGAAACCAATCTGGTAACCGAGTTCCAGGGTGCCCTCGAACGCATCGGACCCCGCGCCCGCCACGTTGTAGATGGCACTACCGGAGTGGAACCACTCGCGGGTCAGCCGGTTGCGGTCCAGGGGGAACACACCATTGAGGAAGGTGTCCCACTGCTGGATCGTCAAAGTCCGGTCCTGACCATCGACCAGACTCAGCTCATTGTCCAGACCTGCGTGAGAGGTGCCAGTGCTCACGAACAACGCGGACAGCGCCGCGACGATCGCGATCAGCACCCGACTGATTGCCTTCATGTTCTCCCTAGCTATGTCGACGGTGGACCGGCAAGTCCATCGTGTTGTTGTCCGTGTCTGGCCGTACCGCTAAACCACACACCACGCATGAGTTGCATGTGATGGAAATGAGAGACCTCACATGCTCCTCTTATGTTTCGCTCATCGTTGACACGAGGAACATAGCGGGGAGGCATCGCCCCGGCAACGCGTGGGCGACATTAGCGCCGATTCCGCCACTCGGTAGTGGGAGTTTGCTGAAAGGCGTCGGCGGGGTTCAGGGGTGCGGTCTGAGGACGTTTGTGTTGCAACGACGAGACAAGCGGCCCGCATTCGCCTTGCACACCGGGGAAAGGTGCTGCCAGTGGACGGCTACCTGCCGTTTTCCGCGCTTAAAGCGAAATCACAGGTCAACCGTGGTGAGGCGGTATGTTCTCCCGCAACCACTCGTCGTGCTCGGCAGCATCCTCCGGCGAAACACTGTCACGCTCGTGAACCGGTAACTCGCGCAACGGATCACCGAAAACGTTGTTAACTGAATCGCCGGCGCGCTTTGGACGGTCGGTCACAGCGCACTTCCAGTGTGACGAAGATCACATTCGGGGAAAGATAGCCGTTCATGTACCCGTAACCGGCGGTATGACGTCGTAATTGGGACTGGGCACCCAGCTGGGAACCGCGACGCCGACTCCGCGGCGCGGCAGCTGAAGCACAGCAAGTCCAATCTGGTTAGATCTCCAAGCTGGATAGCTGGCCGATGATCTGGACGGCCAACGGACTCAAGGTCGCCATGCCATCTCGGACCGCAGCCCGGGAGCCGGCGAGGTTAACCACGAGCGTGCTGCCGGAAATCCCGGCAAGACCCCGGGACACACCGGCGTCGACGATGCCTGCCGAAAGACCGGACGCGCGCAGCGCCTCGGAGATGCCGAGGAGTTCGCGATCGAGGATGTCGCGGGTCGCTTCTGGGGTGACATCGCGTGGTGTGACACCTGTGCCACCCACCGACACAACCAGATCCACTCCCCCGATCACCGCGGTGTTGAGCGCGTTGCGGATCTCCACCTCGTCGGCGGAGACCACGACCACGCCATCCACCACGAACCCCGCCTCACCGAGCAGCTCGGTGACCAACGGACCGCTGTGGTCCTCCTCGCCATGAGCGGTGCGGTCGTCGACGACGACGACGAGCGCCCGGCCCACCAACTCCCCTGGCTGTTCCATGAGTGCAACCGTATATGTGGGAAGGGACAGTGGCGCGGCCACTCTCAGTGTGGGGCCTGACGTGACGCTCACTGCTGTGCCTTGCCGAGGGTGACCTCCACGGTTTGCGGCTTGCCGGACGGATCAAGGTACGTAAGCGTCACCTTGTCCCCCGGTGCCTTTGATCGCACCGCGGCCACGAGTGCGTCGGCGCTGCCGATCACCCGGTCGTCGACCTTGGTCACCACGACTCCGCTGGGCAGTCCCGCGTCGGCCGCCGCGCCGCCGCTGGTGACCTCGACGATCTTCGCGCCGTCGACGGCTGCGTCGTTGCCGACCTGGACGCCGAGCGAAGCGTGCGAGGCGGTGCCGCTCTGGATGAGCTCGTCGGCGATCCGCTTGGCCTGGTCCACGGGGATCGCGAAGCCCAGCCCGATCGAGCCGCTCTGGGCCGCCGGGCCCGCGTCGCCGCCCAGGGTCGCGATGGCCGAGTTCACGCCGACCAGTTCGCCGTTCATGTTGACCAGTGCGCCGCCGGAGTTACCGGGGTTGATCGCCGCATCGGTCTGAATGGCGTCGAGCACGGTGTTCTGGTTCTGAGCGTCGCCGCCCGCGGCCACCGGCCGGTTCAGCGCGCTGATGATGCCGGTGGTGACGGTGCCTTCCAGTCCCAGAGGTGAGCCGATCGCGACCACGTCCTGGCCCACCCGCAGGTTGGCCGAGGAGCCGACCGTGATCGGGGTCAAACCCGACGCGCCCTGCACACGGACCACTGCGATGTCGCTACTCGGGTCGGTGCCGACGACGGTGAACCCCGTGGTGCGGCCGTCGGCGAAGGTCACCTTCGTCTGCGCGCCCCCCGGTCCACCGGGTCCGTCCTTGGCCGCGGCCACGACGTGGTTGTTCGTCAGGATCAGGCCGTCGGACGACAGGATGATCCCGGAACCCTCTTCGGACTGACGCCCGAGGTCGACCTCCAACTTGACCACGCTGGGCACCACCTTGGCCGCCACCTGCTCGACCGTTCCTGCGGGCAGGCTGGCGGCAGGCACGCTGGGCGCCAAGCCTGTGACGCTCGAGCTGGCCGCAGGCCGGTCCGGCTGCACAAGCAGGGCCACTCCGCCGCCGATGCCCGCCGAGACGATCGCCACAGCGACGGCGCCTGCGGTCAAAGCGCCTGCGCCGGAACGCTTTTGGCGCACGGGCGGCATCGGCATGCCAGCTGGCTGCTGCGGAGCGCCGCGGTACGGGTCGTAGGGCGGACGGAACTGCTGCTGGGTCGCGTAGCGCCAGTCGTACGGCTGCTGCTGCGTGGGCTGCTGGTACGGGTTACCCCGGTGCGCACCGGGGTATCCCGGCGCCGCGTGCTGCTCATGGCCACCGGGCCGGTGACCCGGCTGCGGAGGCGGCGAGTACCTCGGGTGGTTCGTCATGTGCCTGCGATGCTCTTCCTGGAGTAGGTCCCGACACCTGGAACAACGACAGATGCAAGCTCAGCGTGCCCGGTTGGGCTGAGAATCCACTTAGAGAACTTTCGGGACATCCCCAGACTTTCCTCCCCTAGAAACCGCTCCCGATCAAGCATTGTCGGCGCTGACGACAGGCTGGTCCAAGTCGGCGTGGCGTGTCGTCGGAAGGGGCCGACCAGGCAGCACCACATGGATCGACGTCCCGGGTGGTTGCCGGCCGGGGACGGTGTCCTCGACGCGCAGCGTGCCGCCGTGTTTGACCACAACCTGCTTCACGATCGCAAGGCCCAGCCCTGAACCGGGCATCGCACGCGCCGATGTCGAACGGTAAAACCGCTCGAACACCAGCCGTCTCTCGTGCGGCGGAATACCGGGCCCGAAGTCGGACACCACCAGTTCGGCATGCAGCGGGTCGATCTGCGTCAGCCGGACGCCGACCCGCCCGCCGGGCGGGCTCCACTTCGCGGCGTTGTCGAGCAGGTTGAGCACCGCGCGCGCCAGTCCGCCGCCGTCGCCGTACACCTGCCATCCGGTGACCGCGACGTCGAATTCAATGTCGTTGCGGCGCCTTCGAACTCGTTCCAAGGAGCGGTCCACGACCTCGGACATGTCGACGGGTTCATGGACGACGGTGCCCGCCTCGTCGCGGGTCAGATCAACCAGATCGCCCACCAGCGTGGACAATTCCTCGATCTGCGCGATCACGTCGGCGCGCAGCCCGGCCATCTCTTCGTCGGGCAGAAGTGGCGCACCGGGAGCCATCGACGCCATCAGCAGCTCGACGTTGGTGCGCAGCGACGTCAACGGTGTGCGCAGTTCGTGGCCCGCGTCGGTGACCAGCCGGGCTTGTCGTTCGCGCGATTCGGCCAGTGCGCGCAACATCATGTTGAAAGCCTCTGTGAGACGGGCGAGTTCGTCACTGCCGAACACCGGAATGGGTCTCAGGTCGTCGGTGCGGGCCACCCGTTCGGCCGCCTCGGTGAGTCGGGCCACGGGTCTCAGCCCGGCACGGGCCACCGCACCGCCTGCCATCGCGGCCACCATTACGCCGAGCCCGCCGACGATCAGCAGCACCGTTCCCAACCGTTTGAGCACCTGGCTCGTCGGCGCCAGGCTCTTGGAGATCAGCAGCGAGCTGCCGTTGGTCAGGTGCAGGGCCAGCACCCGCTGGTGGTTGACTGTGCGCAGCGACATCAGCAGCTCGCCCTGCACCACATCCTTCTCCGGCTCGCCGAGCGGCAGCGTCTGGCCTTCCTGGTTGGCCGTGTAGATGGAGCGGCCGGGATTGACCAGCATCGCGTTGACGTCTGAATAGGCGGTGCCCTCGATGGCCTTACCGGGATCGGCGGCCAGTGACCCGCTCTCGATCAGCAGCCGTGCCCGGCTGTGCAGCTGGTTGTCGATGTCGTCGTAGAGCGCTCGCGACACCACCGCGTAGACCGCGACCGCCATCAGCACCACCACCATGGCCACCATCGACATGGCGAGCAGCATCACGCGCCAACGCAGCGACAACGAGCTGGCTGTGGCAACCGGTGGCCGCGCTTTCGCCTGCGGCCCGAACCCGAACTTCTGGGCAACCATCAGGGCGGTGTTTCACGCAACACATAACCCACCCCGCGCACGGTGTGGATCAGTCGCGGCTCTCCTTCGGCTTCGGTCTTCCGGCGCAGGTATCCGACGTACACCTCGAGCGCATTGCCGGATGTCGGGAAGTCGAACCCCCAGACCTCCTCGAGGATGCGGCTGCGGGTGAGCACCCGGCGCGGGTTGGCGATCAGCATCTCCAGCAGCGCGAACTCGGTGCGGGTCAGGCTGATCTGCCGATCGCCGCGGGTGACTTCGCGGGTCACCGGGTCGAGGGACAGATCGGAGAACGTCAGCGCGGGCGACTCGGCGCCGTCGTCGGGCGTGGTTCGGCGCAGCAGCGCCCGCATCCGCGCGAGCAACTCCTCGAGCGCGAACGGCTTGGGCAGGTAGTCGTCGGCGCCCGCATCCAGCCCGGCGACGCGCTCGGACACCGAATCGCGAGCGGTTAGCACGAGGATGGGCAGGTCATCGCCGGTGCTGCGAAGCTGACGGCACACCTCCAGCCCGTCCAGCCTCGGCATCATCACGTCGAGCACAAGGGCATCGGGCCGGTCATTGGCGATGAGGTCGAGGGCTTCGCGGCCGTCCTGCGCCAACTCGACCGAGTACCCGTTGAAGGAAAGCGACCGGCGCAGGGATTCGCGCACAGCGCGATCGTCGTCAACGACAAGTATGCGCACAGCCACAGTGTCTATCCATCACCTGAGACTGACCTGAGAGGCACGCCGCGAAGCGCGGCCTGCCTCAGCGACGGTCGAGATCGATGAGGCCGAGGCGGGCGGCCTTGAGCAGGCGCCGGGGCACCTTGTGCTGCTGACCGGCGACGGTCACATTCACCAGTTCCGGGCGCTTGGCCTTCCACTGCGCGCGCCGGCTACGGGTGTTCGCGCGCGACATTCTGCGCTTGGGCACAGCCATGATCGAGCTCTCCTCTATGGGGTTCTGAAATGCGCGCCGCGCGTGGTCGGGCGTCGGCAATTGCTCTTCAGGATAGCCGGTGACCTGCATAGGCTCCAAAACAGCGATTTCGGCGCGGTAACGGACGCCGAGCGTCCTTGCGCGCGCCGAAATCACAACCGCTAACCTACCGGTTGGTTGGCACCACGATTGGCGATGGGAGGCCTGCGTGACTGGTCCGGTCCGCATCGGCAATTGCTCGGGCTTTTACGGCGACCGGCTGGCCGCGATGCGGGAGATGCTCACCGGCGGCGAGCTGGACTATCTGACCGGCGACTATCTGGCCGAGCTCACCATGCTGATCCTGGCCCGCGACCGCGCCAAGTCGCCCGACCGCGGCTACGCCAAGACCTTCCTGACCCAGCTCGAGGACTGCCTGGGCCTGGCACTCGACAAGGGCGTGCGGATCGTCGCCAACGCCGGCGGCCTCAACCCCGCGGGGCTGGCCACCGCGGTGCGGGCGCTGGCCGAGCGGCTCGGCCTGTCCGCGACAGTCGCCCACGTCGAGGGTGACGACCTCGTGGCCCGCGCCCAGGAGCTGGGGTTCGGCACTCCGCTGGCGGCCAACGCCTACCTCGGGGCGTGGGGCATCGCTGACTGCCTGCGCAGTGGTGCCGACGTCGTCGTGACGGGCCGCGTCACCGACGCATCCGTGATCGTCGGCCCGGCCGCGGCCCACTTCGGGTGGGGCCGCGCCGACTACGACGCGCTCGCGGGTGCGGTGGCCGCAGGCCACGTCATCGAGTGCGGCGCGCAGGCCACCGGCGGGAACTACGCCTTCTTCACCGAACTCGCCGACCTGACGCGCCCCGGCTTCCCGCTCGCCGAGATCCACGCCGACGGCTCGTCGGTGATCACCAAGCATCCGGGCACGGGCGGCGCGGTCACCGTCGGCACGGTCACCGCCCAGCTGCTCTACGAAATCGGCGGCGCGCGCTACCCGAATCCCGATGTGACGCTGCGGGTCGACACCGTCGAGCTGTCCGACGACGGGCCCGACCGGGTGCGGATCAGCGGCGTCAAGGGCGAGCCGCCACCGCCGACGCTGAAGGTGTCGCTGAACAGCATCGGCGGCTTCCGCAACGAGATGGCACTGGTGCTGACGGGCCTGGACATCGAGGCCAAGGCCGAGCTGGTGCGCAGGCAACTCGAGACCAGCCTGACGGCCAAGCCCGCCGAGATGCAGTGGACGCTGGCCCGCACCGACCACGCGGACGCCGATACCGAGGAAGCGGCCAGCGCGCTGCTGCGCTGCGTCGTCCGTGATCCGGATCCCGCGAACGTGGGGCGTCAATTCTCTTCAGCGGCAGTCGAACTCGCACTGGCGAGCTATCCCGGGTTCACCAGCACCTCGCCGCCCGGTGACGGCCAGGTGTATGGCGTGTTCACACCGGGCTATGCCGCCGCCACCGACGTGCCACACGTCGCCGTGCACGCCGACGGCACGCGAGTCGACATCGCGCCTGCCACCCAGACGCTGGCACTGGCGCCCGTTCCGCCTTTCGCGCTTCCCGAGCCGCTGCCGTTCGGGGAGACCCGGCGAGCGCCACTCGGCGTGATCGCGGGCGCACGCAGCGGAGACAAGGGCGGCAGCGCCAATGTCGGCCTGTGGGTTCGCACCGAGGACCACTGGCGATGGTTGGCGCACACGCTGACGGTCGAGAAGCTATGCGAATTGCTGCCCGAGACAGCCGATTTACCCGTCACCCGCCATCTGTTGCCCAATCTGTGGGCGGTCAACTTCGTCATCGACGGCATCCTCGGGCAGGGCGTCGCGTATCAAGCGCGGTTCGACCCACAGGCCAAGGGGCTGGGCGAGTGGCTGCGCAGCCGTCATATCGACATCCCGGAAAGTTTCGTATGAACATCTGGCACACCCCTGAACGCGAACAACTGCGAAAGACCGTGCGCGCCTTCGCAGAACGTGAAGTACTTCCGAACGTCGACGAGTGGGAGCGCATCTGCGACCTGCCGCGCGACCTCCACCGCAAGGCCGGCGAGGCCGGGTTGCTCGGCGCTGGCCTGCCCGAAGCGGTGGGCGGTGGGGGTGGCGACGGCGCCGACGCGGTGATCATCTGCGAGGAAATGCATTACGCCGGTTCGCCTGGCGGGGTGTTTTCATCGCTGTTCACCTGTGGGATTTCGGTGCCGCACATGATCGCCTCCGGCGATCAGCGGCTGATCGACACCTACGTGCGGCCCACCTTGCACGGCGAGCTGATCGGCAGCCTGGCCATCACCGAACCCGGCGGCGGCTCCGACGTCGGGCACCTGACCACACGCGCGATCCGTGACGGCGACGACTACATCATCAACGGCGCCAAGACTTACATCACCTCGGGCGTGCGGGCGGACTATGTCGTGACCGCGGCCCGAACGGGTGGCCCTGGCGCCGCGGGTGTTTCGCTGATCGTGGTCGACAAGGGCACGCCGGGCTTTGAGGTCACCCGCAAGCTCGACAAGATGGGCTGGCGATCATCGGATACTGCCGAGCTGTCCTACACCGACGTGCGGGTACCCGCCGCCAACCTGATCGGCAGCGAGAACTCCGGTTTCGCGCAGATCGCGGCGGCCTTCGTGTCCGAACGCGTTGGCATGGCCGCGCAGGCCTACTCCAGCGCGCAGCGCTGCCTTGATCTCACGGTGGAGTGGTGCCGCAACCGCGAAACCTTTGGCAAGCCGTTGATCTCGAGACAATCCGTACAGAACACACTTGCGGAAATGGCCCGGCGGATCGACGTCGCGCGGGTGTACACACACAATCTGGTCGAACGCCAGCTTCAGGGCGAAACGAACTTGATCGCCGAGGTGTGCTTCGCCAAGAACACCGCGGTCGAGGCTGGCGAGTGGGTCGCGAACCAGGCGGTGCAGTTGTTCGGCGGTATGGGTTACATGGCCGAGTCGGAGGTCGAACGGCAGTACCGCGACATGCGAATCATCGGCATCGGCGGCGGAACCACCGAGATCCTCACCTCGCTTGCCGCAAAGATGTTGGGGTTTCAATCATGACGACGTTGGCGTCGACGCTGGATGCCCGCTCACCCGCCTATGCCGAGGCCGCAGAAGCGATGACGACCAAACTCGCCGAGCTCGAGGGTGAGCAGGCCAAGGCGCTGGCGGGCGGCGGAGAGAAGTACGTCAAGCGCCACCACGACCGCGACAAGATGACCGCGCGTGAGCGCATCGAGATGCTGCTCGACCCCGACTCGCCCTTCCTCGAGCTGAGCCCGCTCGCGGCGTGGGGCACCGACTTCACGGTGGGCGCCAGCGCCGTGGTGGGCATCGGCGCCGTCGAGGGCGTGGAGTGCTTGATCGTCGCCAACGACCCGACAGTCAAGGGCGGCACCAGCAACCCGTGGACGCTGAAGAAAATCCTGCGTGCCAACCAGATTGCGATGCAGAACCGGCTTCCGGTGTTGTCCCTGGTGGAATCGGGTGGGGCCGACCTGCCGACCCAGAAAGAGATCTTCATCCCCGGCGGTCAGATGTTCCGCGACCTCACCCGGCTGTCCGCAGCGGGCATCCCTACCATCGCATTGGTGTTCGGCAACTCCACCGCGGGCGGTGCCTACATCCCCGGCATGTCCGATCACGTCGTGATGATCAGGGAACGCTCGAAGGTGTTCCTGGCCGGCCCGCCGCTGGTGAAGATGGCGACCGGCGAGGAGTCCGACGACGAATCGCTTGGCGGTGCCGAAATGCACGCCCGCACTTCGGGTCTGGCGGACTACTTCGCCGTCGACGAGCTCGACGCCATCCGGATCGGCCGCCGCATCGTCGCGCGGCTCAACTGGCGCAAACAGGGACCTGCACCGGGTCCCGTCACCGCGCCGCTGTTCGACTCCGAAGAACTGCTCGGCATCGTTCCCTCCGACCTACGTGTCCCGTTCGACCCGCGGGATATCATCGCCCGCATCGTGGACGGTTCGGACTTCGACGAGTTCAAGCCGCTGTACGGCTCGTCGCTGGTGACCGGCTGGGCCACACTGTACGGCTACCCGATCGGCATCCTCGCCAACCACCGCGGCGTGCTGTTCAGCGAGGAGTCGCAGAAGGCCACCCAGTTCATCGAGCTGGCCAACCGGTCCGACACGCCACTTCTGTTCCTGCACAACACCACCGGCTACATGGTCGGTAAGCAGTACGAAGAAGGCGGGATGATCAAGCACGGCTCGATGATGATCAATGCGGTGTCGAACTCGACAGTCCCGCACATCTCGCTGCTGATCGGCGCCTCCTACGGCGCGGGTCACTACGGCATGTGCGGACGCGCCTACGATCCACGTTTCCTCTTCGCCTGGCCGAGCGCGAAGTCCGCGGTCATGGGCGGCGCGCAGCTCGCGGGCGTGTTGTCGATCGTCAGCCGTGCCGCCGCCGAGGCCCGCGGCCAGCAGGTGGACGAGCAGGCCGACGCCGCAATGCGGGCGGCGGTCGAGGGGCAGATCGAGGCAGAATCGCTGCCCATGGTGCTCTCCGGGATGCTGTACGACGACGGCATCATCGACCCCCGCGACACCCGCACCGTGCTGGGAATGTGCTTGTCCGCCATCGCCAATGGCCCGATCAAGGGGACGTCGAACTTCGGCGTCTTCCGGATGTGAGCGCGATGTGGGGGCACCTCCCGCTTGCGGGGGACGCTTGCGCGAAGAGCCGAAAGCAGAGCCATGATTCATAACGTTTTGGTCGCCAATCGTGGCGAGATCACCCGCCGGGTGTTCGCCACCTGCAGGCGGCTCGGCATCGGCACCGTCGCCGTCTACACCGACCCGGACGCCGCCTCCCCGCACGTGGCCGAGGCCGACGCCCGGGTCCGCCTGGAGGGCCGCAACGGCTACCTGGATGCCGGGCAGCTGATCGCCGCCGCTCGCGCCGCGGGCGCCGACGCCATCCACCCGGGCTACGGATTCCTGTCGGAGAACGCCAACTTCGCCGCCGCCGTGCTCGATGCGGGCCTGACGTGGATCGGGCCGCCGGTGGCGGCGGTCGCCGCGATGGGCTCGAAGATCGAGGCCAAGAAGATGATGGCCGCGGCAGGCGTGCCTGTTCTCGACGAGCTCGACCCCGAAACCGTCACCGCGGATCAGCTACCCGTCCTGATCAAGGCGTCGGCAGGCGGCGGCGGCCGCGGAATGCGGGTCGTCCGCGAATTGTCCGAGCTCCCAACACAAGTGGAAGCAGCGCGCCGCGAGGCGCAGTCTGCGTTCGGCGATCCGACGGTGTTCTGCGAGCGCTACCTCGCCACCGGCCACCACGTCGAGGTCCAGGTGCTCGCCGATCAACACGGCACAGTGTGGGCGGTGGGCGAACGTGAGTGCTCCATTCAGCGGCGGCACCAGAAGATCATCGAAGAGGCGCCGTCGCCACTGGTCGAGCGCACACCTGGGATGCGGGCCAAGCTGTTCGACGCGGCCCGACTGGCTGCGACCGCAATCGGTTACACCGGTGCGGGCACCGTCGAGTTCATGGCCGACGAGCGCGGCGACTTCTTCTTCCTCGAGATGAACACCCGGCTGCAGGTCGAACACCCAGTCACCGAGGAGACGACCGGACTCGACCTCGTCGAGCTGCAGCTACAAGTCGCTGACGGCGGTCATCTCGACCCGGATCCCCCACCGTCGCGGGGATATTCGATCGAGGCCAGGCTGTACGCCGAGGACCCCGGCAAGGGCTGGCAGCCGCAGGCCGGCACCGTGCATCACTTCGAGGTGCCTCCGAACGTCCGCCTCGACACCGGCATCGTCGACGGCTCGGTGGTTTCAGTGTTCTACGACCCGATGATCGCCAAGGTCATCTCGTACGCGTCCAACCGCCGTCAGGCCGCAGGCGTGCTCGCCGACGCGCTCGCCCGCACCCGCATCCACGGCGTGCGCACCAACCGCGACCTGCTGGTGAACGTGCTGCGGCATCGCGCCTTCCTCGACGGCGCCACCGACACCGCGTTCTTCGACACCCACGGCCTGGCCGAGTTGGCCGCACCGCTGGCCGACCAACGCGCAGTCGGACTCTCGGCACTGGCCGCCGCCCTTGCCGATGCGGCGCAGAACCGACAGACCGCAACGGTGTTCACCACGGCACCCAGCGGATGGCGCAACCTCGCCTCCGGCTACCAGACCAAGTCCTACAGCGACGCA
>Ga0207712_10001923_pt1 | contig 13655 bp, 10 predicted proteins | sample KBSS44metaG_FD_184402 | JGI IMG/M metagenome (GOLD analysis project Ga0207712, IMG submission 184402) | Switchgrass rhizosphere microbial communities from Kellogg Biological Station, Michigan, USA - KBS S4-4 metaG (SPAdes) (version 2) | ecosystem: Host-associated > Plants > Roots > Rhizosphere... | reverse complement strand
TGTAGAACCTGGCGAATAACCTGCATTCACCGCACGGTTTAATAAAGGCAATTTTGGGTCAACATACAATTCGGAGAAGTGTTGTCTTCTTTCACTTCCGCTTAGGTAAGTTGGATTATAAGTAGGACTACTCACCATTGCGAGTATTCCACCCGTCTTGGGGTTCACGGCTACAATTGAACCTACTTTATTAGTCATTAACTTTTCACCCAGTTGTTGCAGCTCTATATCCAATGCAGAATACAAATTACTTCCAGCAACAGCTTCTACATCTTCTCTTCCGTTATCATAAGGGCCGACAACTTTATTATTCTTATCACGCAATAAAACCTGTATTCCTCTTTCACCCATTAATGCTTTTTCGTAACTTCTTTCAATACCTGTAAAGCCAGTATAATCGCCCGGTTGATAGCCTTCATCGGGATGTTTTTTTAAAAAACTGGTATCGACTTCACTTAAATAACCGAAAACATTTGCCGCTGCTTCAAAAGGATATTTGCGTACCGGCCGCTCCTGTAAGAAGAATGCATTGCTAAACCGGAAAAGGTTTTCCTGCACCCGGGCAAACTTCAACCTGGAAAGTGTTGCTTCAAAAATACCCGGACGGACATATCCATTTTTTATAATAAGATTATTGATCCTTTTGCGGAAGATACCTGTATCGATATCCATGATCCTGCACAACAAAAAAGTATCAATGCCTTTTAATTGTGATGGCGTAACCATCAGGTCATAGGCCATTGTATTGTCCAAAATGGCTCTGCGCTTCCTGTCAAATACGATTCCTCTTGTTGGATAAATTGTTTTACGCAAAATGGCCTGTTCATCCGCTTTGCTTCGGTAATCCGAGACTATCTGCAGGTAAAATAATTGAGCAAGGATAACAAGGAAAGCTAATGCAAATAGTATTCTAATGATTCGACTGCGACTTTGGTTATAAACGGGCATATTGGAATGTACGGTGATTTGATTATACGAAGTTAGTGAAAACAGTCTTCAGTCGGGAGTTGGCGGTCGGCAGTTCGCAGCTAGCAATTGTCAGTAGGGTTATTCCTTACATTATCAACTGAATCGACGAACCCGAAACAGGGAACTATCGGACATTCGTTTTGAACTTCAGCCTGCGGGGGAAAAGCAATTCAATGGTGAAGATGAGAAGAATGCTAATGGCAGAATACATTAAAATCCTGATAATAAACTGGAGAAATGAACCAAACTGCAGCCATTGCAAAAAACTCAGCCATCCATGGTGGAGCAGCGTTAATACCACTACATAAGTAACATAAGGAGCCGTATCCAATGACTTGATCGAAGGTTCCCGGTAACTAAACTCCTGGACCTCTCTTGATTTGAGCACACTAATAAGCAATGGCCGGGCATAAGCTACTAAACAACAAGCAGCCGCATGAAACCCGATCTGGTTAGTAAGGTAATCGATAGTAAGACCTGTTAAAAAGCCGATAATCAGTAACCACCATTTGGAAACGGAAAAAGGTAACCACAAAATAAATGCAAAATAAACGTAAGGAACGATCTCTTTATGCAGTGGGTTGATCTCAAAAAGAACATATACCTGCAAAAAGACCAACAACACAAAACGAATGATATTTGAAATAAGCGGATTCAGATATTTAATTTTTCGGTTTTTTTCCCTCTAATAGTTTCTTTGTTGCAGCATCCAGGTTCACCTGTTCGTCCCGGAACAGGTTTTCCACGACATGCACATATTCTATTTTATAAAAATTGGTAGCAGTTTTAATTTTTAACGTGTAAAAATTTGAAGAGTTATCTTTTATAATATCCGCAACAGTCCCGATCATCCTTCCCGGTGGTACATCATAGGTATAAATACTGGTGAGGATCGTATCCCCTTTATTTACTTCCACACCTTTTGGTATGCCTGTTAATGTAACATAACGGGCATCCTTTCCATCCCAGGTTACTGTTCCAAAATCGCCGGTTTTCTTTAACGATCCGCTTACACGTATATCGGTATGTAACAAACTCATTACAGCGCTGAAATTAGAGCTCACATTCACTACCCTTCCTACAAGGCTTCCATCCGCGCCAAATACGATCATGTTATCTTTGATGCCCTGGTTAGCGCCCCGGTCGATCTGGATAATGTTCTTATCAAAGCGGGTAGAATTATAAATGACCTTGGCGCTGCGATAGACATATTTCCGGACAGGAGCCGATGTATCATACTGAACAGAATCGGTGACCAGCTTTGCACTGCTGTCCACCCTGACAAAGTCTTCCTTCAACTGGTTCAGCAATGAATCATTTAATCGATGAAGCCGTTTATTCTCCTCTCCCTGGCTGATAAAATCATTGAGCTTATCAACCCGTTTATTAAAAAAACCCGTGACCTCATTTGCCTTACCACCCAATATTGCCCGGTGAAATTTATTATACCGGCTGATCATTAACAATGCCAATGCCTGCAGCACAACAAAGCTGATAAAAGTAAAATAGCGGCCGATGAAAAGGAAGACGTTACGCATAACTTATGAGGTCGGAAGTAAGAAGTATGATGTAAGATATAAGAAGCATCAAATACTAAGATTGTAAATCATACTTCATACATCGTTCTTCGGAGTCTATCTCATCACAAAAGGATATCTGTCGTAGTTCTTCAAAGCAATCCCTGTACCACGAACCACACTTTTTAACGGATCGTCGGCAATATGAACTGGTAATTTAATTTTTTGGCTTAATCTTTTGTCAAGGCCTCTTAACAAAGCGCCACCACCGGTAAGGTATAAGCCCCGACGGTAAATATCTGCAGCCAGTTCCGGCGGAGTTTGTTCCAAAGCTTTAAGAATAGCTTCTTCAATTTTAAAAATACTTTTATCCAATGCCTCGGCTATCTCCTGGTAGCTCACCATGATCTGCTTGGGAATACCGGTTACAAGGTCACGGCCATTGACAGGTATATCATCAGGGGCAGTTTCCAGGTCTTTCATCGCGGCCCCGATCTGTATTTTTATCTGTTCAGCAGTACGTTCACCGATCAATAAACTATGATAACGACGTAATGCTTCCATGATATCGGCAGTAAACTCATCACCGGCGATCCTGATACTTTGATCGCAAACAATACCAGCCAATGCAATCACAGTGATCCCGGTTGTACCACCTCCAATATCTATGATCATATTGCCAACCGGCTCTTCCACGTCAATACCAATACCCAGGGCAGCAGCCATTGGTTCATGGATCAGGTAAACCTCTTTGGCGCCGGCTTGCTCGGCACTGTCACGAACTGCTCTTTTCTCAACCTCTGTGATAGAAGATGGAATACAGATCATCATCCGCCAGCTTGGGGGAAATAAAGGCTTCTTTGGATAGACAAGTTTGATAAGCTCACGGATCATTAGCTCCGCGGCATTGAAATCAGCGATCACACCGTCTTTTAGCGGGCGAACAGTACGGATGCTTTCGTGGGTTTTTTCATGCATCATCAATGCTCTTTTGCCAACCGCCAGTACGTTTTTGGGGTTGTTACGGTCAAGAGCTACAATGCTTGGCTCATTCACTACTACTTCGTCGTTATGTATGATCAGGGTATTAGCCGTACCCAGATCGATGGCTATTTCTTGTGTAAACCAGTTAAAAAGTCCCATTTATAATTATTGGATTTAATGGCAGCAAAGTTGGAGGAAATAATTTGAATTATCAAAGTAATATCGGAGTAAAAACCTTGCCAGAATTTTTTTAAGACTTATTTTATCGGGTCATCCGCACGAGAACCCTGGCAGGATTATATTCACTTTCTAAATATAGTTGTTTAAAAAATTTTTCCATGAAGGAATTCTTTGAAGCCAATTGGGTACGCCTTTTCCTGATTGGTATTGTTGCAGGGCTCTGATCAGCTGCTTTCTTGAATACTTTATATACTCAAATAAATAGAATACGGTAACAGGCACACTAAAAAAGATACCCAAACTCCATCGGGGTCCACTATCAGATTCACCTGCACTTCGATCCCCCAGGGGATCTACTAACGATGCTATTGCAAAAGCTAAAGATAAACCAGAAGATACAAGTAAGGGAGTAAGTGTTTTTTTTCTCTTTAAAAAGAAGTAATCTATTATCGCTTTTGAAGTATCATCTTTTCCATATTTGGCCTGAAACCATTCCTGCGATCTTGGTTTAAGTTTTACAACCGTATCCTGAATAGTTGCAGCATGAGTATTACCGAGCATAAATAAACCGATAAGGAAAGTAAGTAATGGTTTGTACATAAAATTTAAAAAGTATAGCAATGTACTATACAATACTACTTTGTAGTACCCTGATTTAAGACTTAGAAATAACTCACAAATCCAATATGAATTTTTACTCTGCGCAAATTAAACCCGGGATCATCATTCCGTTTACCGATTGCCGCTGCTAAATTAAAAATGCCCGCTTTTGCATCTATGGCTAATCCCAATCCTGTTCCAATATAGCTGTAGTTAATATTTGTTGTGTTGGTTTTATTCTTACCCCAGCCACCATCAGCAAATACGTTGAAGTAAGAATTCTGTGAGACAAATAAACGATATTCTAATGTTGCAAATGCATATTGCGTGAGATATTGGCTCTCCTCATCAAAGCCTCTCAAGGTTTTATACCCACCCAATTGGAATAATTCATTTCGAAAAATATTTCCGCTTTGAAAAATCCCGGTATTAATTGCAGTCTTGATCGTGCTTTGCTTGCCAACAGGTAAATATTTTGCAATCAATGATTGTACCCGGAATTGATATGTTTTCAACTTTACCGTATCGTATAAAGTTGCGAAATCAAATGATGGATCGGATGGATCTTTGAACTCCGTAACATTGGTATTCTTTTTTAATTTTTTGGTGCCGGCCGATGCAGTTGCAGTCAACTCAATTCCTTTTCTTGGATTAATGCGATAATTTGTTTTGATCACCTCATATTGCAGGCCAAGATTTTTATAACTCACATCACCAATATCCGGCAGTTTTCTTGTTTGTAATAATGAACTTTTATTAATACCTCCTTCACTTAATATGGTTTGAAATAACTGCAGGAAAATTTTTCCCGCTTGCGTAGTTGATAAATTATACCTTGCTCCAATCTGGGCGTTGATATTTAAAAAGGACGAATCTTTCTTCAGCATATCAAAAACAAAATCCAATCCTGCTGAAGAATTAAAAATATAAGGATGGCGATAAAGAAGATTCAATCGTGGTGATTTGGGCTGTATCGTTTGCCAGACCAACCCGATCGTTTCACCGGCGCCTAATGCATTTTTCAGGTTAATATCTGCTTCACCCGTGATCAATGTTTTTTGTGAACTCAATTGAGTATTGTTCGGTAACACGCCGATCAGCACATTGATACGATTTCGTTTCCTGTTCTTTAAATAAAGATTTACTACGGCTCCCGTCGCCAGGTAGGTAACATCAAACGGCTGTTCTTCTTCGATATAATCCAGTTGACGGATCTTTGTTGATATATCTTTTAATTTTTGCCTGTTGTAAATAGCTCCATTCGGTATATCCAGATACCGTTGCATGAATGGATTGGAAATTTTTTCGGTACCAAATATGCGAATGCTGTCAATCCTATATAAGCCTCCCTTTTCCGTTTTTAGTTGTGCTGTTATGCTCCCTTCTTCGATCCGGATACTATCGAAATAAACTTTTGCGAAGGGATAGCCATGATTTTCATAATACGTTAAAATTTTTTCCTGTGACTGACCAATAACGTCAATATCAGTAATGTTTCCGGAAAATTTATTTTCACTCCATCCGATCGCCTCTAAAACGAAAGGATCCGTCTTACGGGTATCTAATGATCTCCATTGATACAGCTCTCCCGCAAATAATTTTATTGCTGCACCTGTTGAATCAAATTGAAGACTGTCGATTGATGCTGTTATATACCCTTTGCTTTGTATGGATGGAATTATTTTATCGATATAATCCCTGCAGGCGGGATAACCCGTAAAATTTTGTTCAAATTGCAAAACCTTAACTAATGAATCACAGTTCTTATCTGCGCACTCGATCCTGAGGTGATAGTTTTGCTGGGCCAGCAAACTAAATGGGCCGAAAAGGAAGATCAAAAAGGATATCAGTAGTCTTAATTTTGTCATTCGAGGGGCAAATCCACAATAAAAATAGATAATTTAAAACAGCTTTGGCAGGTTTATCCGCCGTTAAAATATTTTACATTCTGAATCAATGGCAGGCATTTACATACATATACCTTTTTGCAGGCAGGCTTGTAATTACTGCAATTTTCATTTTGCTACTTCGCTGCGGTATAAAAACGAATTAGTGTCTGCTTTATTGAAAGAAATTGAATTGCGGAAAGATTATTTGCAAAGTGAACCTGTAGAAACAATTTACCTCGGTGGCGGCACTCCCAGCTTATTGTCAATTGAAGATTGTCAATTGTTAATTGATACATGCAAGAGCTCATTTGTTATTAAGGAAGATGCGGAGATAACTATTGAGACAAATCCTGATGATATAACTGTTGACAAACTATCGGGCTGGAAGGCTATTGGCATTAACCGTTTAAGTATAGGTATTCAATCTTTTTTTGATGAAGATCTGAAATGGATGAACCGGGCACATAATGCCAGCCAGGCAATTGGCAGCCTGCAATCAGCAATCAAACAATTTAGCAATATAACAATCGATCTTATCTATGGCCATCCGCTTTTAACTGATGAAAAATGGAAACAGAATGTGGACAAAGTTATTGACCTGAACATTCCGCATATCTCTTGTTATGCATTGACTGTTGAACCAAAAACACCCCTGGATAAACTCGTTCGAGAAAACAAAAAAGAAAATGTCGATGCCGAAAAACAGGCTCATCAATTTTTATTATTAATGGATTGGTTAGATAAAGCCGGTTATGAACATTATGAAATTTCAAATTTCGGGAAGCCAGGAATGCGCAGCAGGCACAATTCATCTTATTGGTCGGGGAAAAAATATTTAGGTATTGGTCCTTCTGCTCATTCATTTAATGGTTCAACCCGGCAATGGAATATTGCAAATAATCAAACTTATATTGATTCCATTAATAAAGAACTCATTCCCGCAGAAAAAGAAATCCTTACCGGCATACAAAAGACAAATGAATATATTATGACTTCATTGCGGACAATCGAGGGATTGGATTTGAAGAAAGTCAATAGTCAGGAGTCGATAGTCAGGAGCCGGGCACAGAAATTCATAGGTGCAGGCAAGTTGGTTGATGAAAATGGTTTTTTGAAATTGACCAAAGAAGGAAAACTATTTGCAGATGGAATTGCCGCAGCGTTATTTTTATAAATAAGCGATTTTAGAATTTCCTGGGTTGCCGTTGCTTTAAATAAGAATAAAGCTGGTGGAGAACCAAAGTAAATACTATTATAAATGTGGCTGCGGGTCCGAATCCATGGAAAATTGAGTTCATAGGGAATGTTTTAATAATCTAAAATAATTCCGATCTGTTCTTCAATACTTGCAACATTCAGACCAATACATCTTCTACCCGTTTAAAGCCCTCCAAAGGTTTAACATTTTCCCAGAGTATTTTAAACACCGTTTCAGCAATAGGAATGGGTGCGTTGACAGACCTGTTAATCTCGTAAATACACTTTGCCGCATGATACCCCTCAGCCACCATATTCATTTCCAACTGCGCTGCTTTGACTGAATAGCCTTTGCCGATCATATTCCCAAACGTACGGTTACGGCTGTAAAGTGAATAACAGGTTACCAGCAGGTCACCTAAATAAACAGAGGCAGCATAGTTGGGGGATTTACGATGTGTGACGGGGTCTTCAGCTTCGTGCTCACCAACAACAATATGTTCGGCACCAAATGCTTTTAAAAAGCCTGCCATCTCATCCGCAGCATTAGCAATATATACACTGAGAAAATTATCACCATAATCCAGGCCATGTGCAATACCAGCGCCTAATGCATAAATATTTTTTAATACGGCCGCATATTGCACACCCAATATATCCTCGTTAATGATCGTATTGATATAGTCATTGCTTAATGCCGAAGCAATACGGGAAGCTGTTGTTATATCAGTTCCAGAAATGGTGAGATAAGATAATTTTTCAGCGGCTACTTCTTCTGCATGGCAGGGACCTAACACTGCAAAATAGTTTTCAATCGGCACACCAAATTGCTGCTCCAGGTAATAATTCAATAAAACATTTTTTTCAGGTAATAACCCCTTGATGGCTGAAACAATTTTTTTATCTTTTAACCCATCAACTGAAAGATTTCCCAAAACCTGTGCAACAAATGCAGATGGAACAGCGACAATCAATGTGTCGGATTTTTTTACAACTTCAGAAACGTCGGCGCTCATATTCAACAATGAAGTGTCAAATAAAACTGAGCTGAGATAATGAGGATTATGTTTACGCTGTTGGATGAAATCAATGTTCCCGGCATTGCGTATCCACCAGTTCACCGGCATTTTCTTATCCGTAAGAATTTTTGCAAGTGCTGTTGCCCAACTACCGCTGCCGATGATACCGAACATAGAACCTTGATTTACCTGATTAAACTACATTTTGTGGAAATAAAGATAACAATAACATTATTGTTTAGGTCAAAGAAACAATAAAGGATGCAATCATAATGCATCCTTTATTTCATTTCAATTTTTGTGAAATCTTATAAATCGTGGTTCTATTCAAACAGTTTATCCTTTGGTACTACTTTTACTTTCGTACCATCTTTTAATGTTTTGCTGATAGCATTGTAAGGACCTGTTACTACTTCGTCTCCTTCTTTTAATCCGTTGATGATCTCGATGTAATTGATATCCTGGATACCTGATTTTACCACTACTTTTTTTACTTTGGCATCTGGTTGTAATACAAATGCGATCTCTTCCAGCTCATCCGTATCGGTTGTTTCTGCCTGGTCGCCTGATGCATTATCACCTTTTCTTTTATCATCCTCCTTCTTTTTATCTTCTGCCGTTTTATCACTTCCCTTTACCCGGGCATTCACGGCTGTAATCGGAACGGATAATACATTATCTATTCTCCTCGTCTTAATATCAGCACTTGCGTTCATGCCGGGACGGAAAGGGAATTTTTTTGGATGAACCGGGTCAACCAGGTCCTTATATGAATCAGGGTTGAGACGTATACGAACTTCATAGTTTGTTACATCATTACTTACTTGTGAAGTAAGCGACCCGTTTTTTGTACTGCTTGCTATTTGTGTAACAATTCCTTTAAACTTGCGGTTATTATATGCATCCACTTCTATATCCGCGCTATCACCGATACTCACTTTTACGATATCATTTTCGCCAACATCTACACGCAATTCAAGTACCGCCATATCGGCGACCCGCATCATTTCAGTGCCGATATTAAAACTGTTCCCGGCTACACGTTCGCCTTTTTTAACGCTCAAAGAAGAAATTACGCCATTCATAGGAGCTACTAATGTTGTCCTTCCCAAATTCTTATTGGCAGAGCTTAATCCCGTCTGAGCGGTCTGCACACCGGCCTGTAATGCCCTGATGTTTTGTTGCGCTGCATTGTAGTTGGCTTTTGCTAAACGCAAATTCGTTTCATAAGATTCAAACTCCGATTTTGAAATTATTTTATCATCGAATAATTTCTTGTTCCGATCATAAGCTTGCTGTGCCTGGTCCATTGTAGCTTTCAATGCATCTAACGCAGCCGTGCTGTTGCCGACTGTAGCCTGGCTTTGACTTACACGTGATGCCGCTTCATCTCTTTGCAAGGCATAGATATCCGCATAGATACGAGCCAGCACTTGACCGCGTTTTACACTATCGCCTTCCTCCACATTTAAATCAACAACTTCTCCGCTTATATCAGGGCTGATCTTTACTTCCAGCTCCGGATAAATTTTTCCGCTGGCGTTTACTGTTTCAATAATTGTTCGTTTCTGTACTTTTTCTGTTGAAACTTTCGTACCACCGGTATCTTTATTACCCAATGCTTTGGCGATAAATAAAATAGCAACTAACCCGCCCACACCGATCAATATCCATTTCAAAGTCTTATTCATAAAGTTTTTATTAGTAATTGACATTTAAAGTTTCAATCCTTGTCCTTTATAAAACTCAAGCACTTTCATTTTGAATACATAATCATACTGAGCCGAAAGCTTTTCAATTCTTGCCCTGAATAAATTATTCTGACTGATAATGAGATCAATCGTATTAAGTAATTCTGCATTATATCTTTTTTGAGAAAAATCATAGGCTTTATCCGCTGCTTCAACGGCTTTTATACTGGCATTAAATTTTTGTAAGGCAGTCATCGCATCTGTGTATGCTTTATAAATGTCTTGTTTCAACGTTTGATTATCCAACTCCTGCTGAAGGGTCATATTCTTTACATTCAATTTCTGTTTCTGCCAGTTGATCTTTGCTGAATTGCCATTGAAAATCGGCACCGCTATGCTTATACCCACTCCATTATTGAAGTTATTTGATAGCTGTGTACCATACGGGCTGGCATAGAAATTATATCTCGTATCAAATCCCGGGAAATAAACAGGCGTATTAGAACCTGCTACAAAACCAAGCGTATCATTCTTGGGTGTTGAGCTTATTATTCTCTGGTTATTTTTCAGGTTTGAATAGTTTGTACCAAAACTGGCTCCTGCTGAAATGGTAGGATATAAAGCGCCTTTAGCGGCTTCCGCAAATTTCTGGGCTGCAAGCAGGCGAAAATTATTCAACTTTTGTTGTGGCCGGTTTTTAATTGCAAGCTCATAGACAGCTTCCGGCTGCAGATCAGCAATTGGATCAACAGGCACTTTATCGATGGGTGGTGTAACAATATCAAATGCTGCTCCTGCATCCAGGTTCAATAATGATTTTAATAGTAATAAGGATTGCGTTTCAGTTCCTATTGCAGAGATCAGTGTAAGACTATCCGTAGCTAACTGTGATTCCAATTGCAATTGATTCAATTCGGGAAGACTGCCGGCATCTACTAATTTTCTTGTAGTTTCCAGTTGAGCAATTGTTTGACTTATCAATATCCCAGACGCACTCACCTGTTCTTTTGCAAGAAGAGCCTGGAGATAGGCGGCTGCAATATTCAATGCAATATCATCTTTTAGTTTATCAACTCCTGCATTGGCTGCAAGCGCTTCATATTTATTGGCTACAATTGTATTTCTTTTGCTAAACCAATTAAAGACGTCGACATTGCTTTGCAGATTGAAATAGTTATTGATCACCGATTCAGTGGTGAATTGATTGGTCGTTCTGTCAATCGAACGTCCTGTATTTAATCCAAGATTGGAGTTGAAATTCAGATTTGGATATTTTGAAAGATCTGTTTGCTTATAAGTAAGGTTTGCAATTTGTGCCTGTATATCCTGTTGTTTTATACTGATATTATTCTGTAATGCATAATTAACACATTTAAGCAGATCCCATTTTTCCTGGGCTGAAACAAATGAAACAAACAGCAGGGCAAACAGCAATGGAATAATACTTTTAAACATGGCGCAAATTTAAGAGAAATGGTTTCTATACCCGATGAATTTTGACAAAAGGGATCATCTTTTTAACTGATTTTTGCCAGCGCCTGCTCCAGGTCTTTAATAAGATAATCAGCCTCTTCCAAACCCACATAGATGCGGATATAACGATGTTCAATATTCCCGGGGTCAAATTCTGAAAGTTTCAATCCGCAGCATTTCGGAATCACCAGGCTTTCATGCCCGCCCCAGCTTACTGCGATCCGGATATGCTGAAGACTATTGCAAAATCTTTCTATCTCGTTCAGTTTTTTTGTTTTTAAAACAAACGTGAAAAGGCCAGAAGCCCCTGTCATTTGTTGTTTAGCTAAATCATACTGCGGAAATGTTTCATCAAACGGGAACAGGACCAATTCAATTTTAGGATGATCTTTGATGTAATTAAGTACCTGGTAAGTTGATTGCGTGATCTGCTTTAACCTGCCCGGCAACGTTCTTAAACCACGAAGCAGCAACCATGCATTGAACGGTTGAATGCCGCTGCCGATATTCAGATATTCGCTGTCAAATATTTTTTTTATCAGGACAGACGAGCCAGATAGCACACCTCCTAATGTATCACTATGCCCGCTGATGTATTTTGTTGCTGTTTGCATTGCCAGGTCAACTCCCATCGAAAGAGGTTGCTGGTGCAGGGGTGTGCAATAACTGTTATCCAGCATTGTTGTGATGTGCTTTGTCTTTGCAAAAGCTGCAATTGCTTTTATATCCTGCAAAGCAAAATTCCAGCTGTTCGGTGATTCAAGATAATAAAGAGTAGTATTGGATTTTGTTCCTTCAAAATAATTTTCCTTTCTTCTTCCATCCACATATGTTGTGGTTACACCAAATCGCGGAAGAATCACATCAAACATGCGTTGCGCCCAGGTGTAGGGATTTGCAACTGAAATAATATGATCACCGGATTTTACATTGGCTAATACACCGGCGAAGATGGCTGATGCTCCACTATTAAAAACCAAACAATCCTCTGCCCCATCCAATGCTGCCAGTTTTTTCCTCAGGATCTCAACAGTTGGATTTAAGCCACGGCTGTAGAGATAACCATTCATCTCATCTTCCAATGCAATTCTTAAATCAGCAACAGTTTTATACGCAAAATTGCTGGTCTGAATAATCGGAGGACTGATCGCATTAAAGTAATGTTCTCTTTCTTCCCCCAATTCATTTATGATATATGAAATATCCATCATTATTCGCTTTTTGCAATTTTATTTCGTCCTACGGTTAAAAAATATAAGATCATAAATCCGGCAAGAACGGCTGTACCTGTTAAGGCGATCTTCGGTGTATTAAAAATTATACTGATACAAACAAAAACATAAGCGGCAATAAAGATCAATGGCTGCAAGGGAAATAATTTCATTTTATAAATGCCTGTGTTATCAAGGTGTTTTGTTCTTTTACGCAACATAAAAATTGTAGCGGCTGAGGTACACATGCCAAATGAATCAAGAAAAATGGAAAAGCTCAAGATCTTTTCAAATGTGTCAGCAAAAAACAAAACACCAATACAAAGCGCAGCAAATACTGTAAGCGAGGTTATAAGCACCTCTTTTTTTTCACTTTTCTTCTTTAGAAAAGCCGGCAACACCCCATCCTCGCTCATAGCATACATGACCCGTGGGTTACTCATCATTGACCCATTCACATAAGCAAGCACGGAAAGAAAAAGTAATAAGGAAAAGGCATTAGCGCCATTTGTTCCAAACATTTTTCCAACTACAACAGAGGCTATTTCCCCGGTTGTTTTCATATTATCAAAACCCACGATTTTATAATAAGCAATATTAACAGTGAGATAAAGCAGTATGATAACGGTAATACCAATAAAAATTGCACGGGGAATATTACGGCTGGCATTCTTTACTTCATTACCAAAGTTGATCGTTTGCTGGTAACCGCCATACGTAAATGAAACGGCTATTAAACAAATACCAAAAGAAGTGATCCATTGGGTCCAACTGACGCTGCTATTTGAATTAACTGTGGTTATGCTGTTATCATAGGCACCCGGATAAAACAAGGATAGAATGAGCAGCAGGATCATACCAATTTTGATCAACATTAAAATTGTTTGCGTCCGGGCACTCATTTTTAAACCCAGCATATTTACTC
>Ga0207712_10001922_pt1 | contig 13662 bp, 12 predicted proteins | sample KBSS44metaG_FD_184402 | JGI IMG/M metagenome (GOLD analysis project Ga0207712, IMG submission 184402) | Switchgrass rhizosphere microbial communities from Kellogg Biological Station, Michigan, USA - KBS S4-4 metaG (SPAdes) (version 2) | ecosystem: Host-associated > Plants > Roots > Rhizosphere... | reverse complement strand
GGCGGCTCGGCGGCTCGGCGGCTCGGCGGCTCGGCGGCTCGGCGGCGGAAGGAGCCGAGGTGAACAGGAGACGCAAGGTCTTTCGCGCTTTTTGAGGTCTCGCCGCACGATTCTGGTTGGGAATACTGCAGCGCACTTCCGATCTTTCGGAATGGCCGACTCGCAGCCCACCTTTCGTCGTTTTGACGCTGCAGAAGCCTGCTACGAACTTGCCCTCGCAGTTTTTCAGGTTACGAAATCCTGGCCAGTCGAAGAAAGATTCGGATTGACTAGTCAGGTAAGGCGAGCGGCCTTTTCCTCAGTTGCCAATATCGTGGAGGGCGCAGCCAAGAAAGGACCCAAGGAGTTCCGCAGATACTTGGACATCAGTCTCGGCTCGTTGAGTGAACTCGAGCTGGGGCTTTCGTTTTCGAAAGACTGTGGAATCCTGAATATTGCGGACTGGGAACGGTTGTCTCCTCTGCTGGCGCGTGCCGGGCAACTGACGGGTGGGTTGGCCAGAGCGATGCGTCGCAAAGCTGAGCTGTCCAGCCGCCAATCCGTCCTAGGGCCGAGCCGCCGAACCGCCGAGCCACCGAACCGACTCCCTTAGCCTCCTCAACACTTCCGCCCCCTTCCCTTCGTCGAGGATCCGGGACGCCAGTCTGACTCCCTCGCCGTAGGTCTGAACCACGCCGGCTACGTACAAACCAGCTGCGGCATTGAGTACCACCGCCCTGCTCCCCGCCTCATCATCCTCGCCGAGCCGAGGAGCCGAGCCGCCGAGCCGCCGAGCCGCCGAGCCGTCGAGCAGTCTCTCGATTCTCGCCGCGTTCTCCCGCGGACCTCCACCGGCCAGGTCCTCGGCGCGCTCCCACGCCTGGTCGTGCTCTGCCGGCTGAATCACCCAGGTCGTCACCGCGTTATCGCGCACCTCCCAGACGTAGGTGGAGCCCACCGGACTGATCTCGTCCATCCCGAGTTCCGCGTGCACCACGAGGGCGTGGTCGGCTCCAAGGCGGGCTACGGCCTGTGCGATCCGACACGCGCGGACGCGATCGGAGACACCAATCACCTGACGGGTGACACCGGCGGGATTGGCCAATGGGCCGAGCAGATTCATCACCGTTGCGACGCCAAGTTCCTTGCGAACCGGCCCGACGTGGCGCATGGCGGGATGGAAATTCGGGGCGAAGAGGAAGGCCATGCCCGCACGGTCGAGCAGAGTCGCGATTCGGTCCGGCGCAACAGTGATGTCGACGCCGAGGGCCTCGAGCACGTCGGCGCTGCCGCACTTCGAGGTGTAACTGCGGTTGCCGTGTTTGGCGACCCTGACACCGGCCGCAGCGACGACGAACCCCGCCGCGGTCGAGATGTTGAAGGTGCCGACTGTGCCGCCGCCGGTTCCGCAGGTGTCCACGATCGGAGAGCCGGCGGACGGGTTCACGGTGATCATTGCCTGGCGGAGGGCCTGGGCCGCGCCGGCGATCTCTTCGAACGTCTCGCCCTTGGCGCGGAGGCCGAGTAATAAGGCCTTGATCTGGTCGGCGGTGGCTTCGCCGCGCATGATGACGCCGAACGCCGCCGCGGCCTGGCCGGCGGTGAGGTCCTGCCCCTGTTCGAGGGACGTCAGCGCGCTCTCGAGTGGGAGGGCGGATTGGTCAGTAGAGGTCATCACATAAGGTAAGCAAACCGGTCCCGGGCCGACTATATTTCGGGCCTCATGACCCGCACCTATCTGGCCCTCCTGCACTATGATGGCCGGGACTTCGTGGGGTGGCAGCGCCAGGCTTCCGGGCGCTCGGTCCAGGCGGAGTTCGAGGGGGTCATGGAGCGGTTGTGTGGCCGCCGGATCGCGTGCCACGCGGCTGGCCGGACCGACGCCGGGGTGCATGCCCTCGGCCTCGGGGTGAGTTTCTCGGCACCACCAAAATGGACCGCAGACGCGCTGCGCCGGGCTCTCAATGCCCTGTTGCCCCGCGACTGCTGGGTCGAAGCCGTGATGCCGATGAAGCCAGGATTCCACGCCCGCAAAAGCGCCTCGGGGCGCCGCTACCGCTATGACGTCGGAACGGACGACGCCGCTTTTTCTCCGTTTCGTCGGCCCTACGAGTGGCCGCTGGGTCGCGCGCTCGATCTCGGGCTGATGCGGCGGGCGGCGGATCAGATCCAGGGACAGCACAGCTTCGAGGCATTCGCCGCCCGGTCGGGGCCGAAGCCGCACTATCGCTGCCGGGTGGTCACGGCGCGTTGGGAGCCCCGGGAAGGCGACCGGGGCTTCCGCTTTCACGTCGCGGCCGACCGCTTCCTCCACCACATGGTGCGCTTCCTCGTCGGGACCATGGTTGATGTCGGACTGGCCCGTCGCCCGGTGGACGACATCGCGATGCTTCTCGCCAGCCGTGACAACCAGCTCACCAGCCCGCCAGCTCCACCTCAAGGCCTGTACTTCGTCGCGGCCGAATACCCCGCGGTCTGCTACGCCGAACCGATGGAGGTGAGCGCATGAGGCGCGTCGCCTTCGCCGTCGCCTTCGCCGCTCTGAGTTGTGGTCGCCCGGGAAGCAACGGGCAGGCCGAGCGGATGCTTTCCACCCTCGCCACGGCGCAGGTGCAGGCGCAGACCTCGCGCCAGGCGAGCAGCGCGGTGGACGCCACTCGCCGCACCGCGATCGTCGAGGCGGCCCAGCGGGTGTCTTCCAGCGTCGTCTCCATCACAGTGGACAGCCGGCGCCGCGCGACACCCCAAACGCCATGGGACTTCTTCTTCCTGCCTCAGGGCCAGGAGCAGACAGTCCAGAGCTTCGCTACCGGGTTCGTCATCCGTCCCGATGGCACCATTCTCACCAACCAGCACGTGGTGGCGGGGGGAACCAAGATCGTGGTGACGTTGCCCGACGGGAGCGATCTCCCCGCCAAGTTGCTGGGTGAGGATGCACTGACCGACATCGCGGTGATCAAGGTTGACCGGCGCGGTCTCCAGGTCGCGACTCCGGGCAAGAGCACCGATCTGATGATTGGCGAATGGGTCGTGGCCCTGGGCAACCCCTTCGCGTACCTGCTGGGCAATGCCGAGCCCACGGTGACGGCGGGAGTCGTGAGTGCCACGGGACGGAATATTCTGCCGAGTCAGGATCAGGCGGGCCTCTACCTCGACATGATCCAGACCGACGCTTCGATCAACCCCGGTAATTCCGGCGGTCCCCTCGCTAACGCCCTGGGCGAGGTGGTCGGGGTCAATTCGTCGATCTTCTCCCAAAGCGGGGGATCGATCGGACTGGGCTTCGCCATCCCTATCGAGCGCGCACTGCGAGTCGCGGACGAAATCGTGAAGAACGGCGAGGTGAGGCGCGCCTGGGTCGGTCTCGACGTCGCCGGCGCCGAATCGCTGCGCGAGTGGAAGACTCAGGGCGGCGTGCTGGTGAACGCCGTGGCTCCCGGTGGGCCGGCCGCTCGGGCCGGTCTGCAAGTCAAGGACGTTCTGACTCAGGCCAACGGCCGAACCCTGCGGAACTACCTCGACTGGGAGGCGGTGAAGCTGGATCTGCACGTGGGTGACGCGGTGAAGGTGACCTATCGTCAAGGCGGCAAGACCACCACGTCGACGATCACGACCGGTGACCTCCCGACCGTCGCCGCAGAAAAGGTGACGGTCCTGAAGGACCTGCAGCTGGTGACCGTGACACCCGCGATCCAGGCCGAACAGGGCGTTCAGAGCGAGCGAGGCGCACTCATCTTCCGAATCGCCGACGCCCTGGCCCAGTCCACGGGGCTCCGCCGCGGCGATGTGATCGTAGCGATGAACCGGCGCTACATCCGTTCGGCGGATGACGTGAACGAGGTGATCGAGAACCTGCGATCTCGCCAGCCGGTGCGACTCTATTTCGAGCGCGACCAGCAGATCCTCTATACCGATCTGGTGTTCCAATGACCGAGGACCGCTACCGCTCGCCGCTCGGCGCCCGATACGCTTCGCCCCCGATGCAGCGGCTCTGGGGCGAGCGCTACCGCATCGGGCTGTGGCGCAGGACTTGGCTGGCGCTCGCCGAGAGCGAGCAGGAGCTGGATCTCCCGATCCCGGACGAAGCGCTCGCCCAGATGCGAGCCCATCTGGACGATGCCGACCTGAATGCCGCGGCGGCCTACGAGAAGCGCTTCCGTCACGACGTGATGGCCCACGTCCACCATTTCGGCGACCAGGCCCCGGCCGCGAAGCCGTTCCTGCATCTCGGCGCCACCAGCGCCTACGTGACCGATAACGCCGATGTGCTGGTGATTCGGGAAAGCCTGCGCCTCGTGCTGGGACGGCTCATCGCGGTACTCGATGCCTTCGAGCGCTTCGCTCGCACCCATGCCGCCCTGCCCTGCCTCGCCTATACCCACTTCCAGCCGGCCCAACTCACGACCGTGGGCAAGCGGGCCACGCTGTGGATGCAGGATCTGGGGCTCGACGTAGAGGACATAGCCTACCGGATCGAGAACATCCGACTGCGCGGCTGCAAGGGGACCACCGGCACCCAGGCTTCCTTTCTCGAGCTGTTCAAGGGAGATCACGCCAAGGTGCGCGAGCTGGAGCGGCTGATCGCCGAGAAGCTCGGCGTCCCTCGAGTGTTCCCGGTGACGGGGCAGACCTATTCGCGCAAGGCCGACGCCGCGATCCTCGACATCCTCTCCGGCGTGAGCCAGTCCTGCGCCAAGATGGGCACAGACCTGCGCCTCCTGCAGCACGAGGGCGAGCTGTTGGAGCCGTTTGAGAGCGACCAGATCGGCTCCAGTGCGATGGCCTACAAGCGAAACCCGATGCGGGCGGAACGGATCTGCGGACTCGCCCGCTTCGTGATCTCCCTCGCGTCCAGCACGGCGAACACGGCCGCGACTCAGTGGCTGGAGCGCTCGCTGGACGACAGCGCCAACCGTCGCCTCACGCTTCCAGAGGCGTTCCTCGCGACCGACGCGATCCTGGTTCTCGCGACCAACATCGCCGCGGGAATCGAGGTACGGCCCGAGACGATCCGGAGGCACGTCGACGAACAGATGCCCTTCATGGCTACCGAGCGCTTGCTCATGCTCGGCGTCGAGGCGGGAGGAGACCGGCAGGCGCTGCACGAGGTGATCCGCACCAATAGCCTCGCCGCCGCGGAGCGGGTCAGCAAGGGCGGGCCCAACGATCTGCTCGAGCGGCTCGCTCGCGACCACACCTTCGCAAAGCTGTCAATGCAGACGCTCCAGGGCGAGCTGGTTCCCGCCCTGTATACCGGTCGCGCCGAGCAACAGGTAGGAGAGTTTCTGGCGGAGTACATGAAGCCGCTGCTGGAGCGCGCGCGACCGCTAGCGGCCAAGGCGAGCGAAGCCGAGGTGGTTGTCTAAACGGCGGGAGAACGGGAGAACGGGAGAACGGGAGAACGGGGGAACGGGGGAACGGGGACCGCGAAACTAGGAACTGGGAACTCGGAACTGATGGATAGCTGAAAGGCGAATGCATGGCAGTTCTGACTGAAAGCCGGTTGCCCCTGCCGCTGTTGCGGAAGGGCAAGGTGCGCGAGGTCTACGAGGTAGACGCTGACCACCTCCTGCTCGTGGCGAGCGACCGGGTGAGCGCGTTCGACATCGTGATGGCCGAGCCGATCCCGCGGAAGGGAGCGGTGCTGACGCAGTTGAGCGCGTTCTGGTTCGAGCGGCTCGCCGGGGTGACGGCCTCGCACTACGTGACGGCGGATATCGACCAAATCCTGGAGCGGGTGCCTGGGCTGGAAGGTGTCAGGGGTCAGGTGTCAGGGAGGGCAATGTTGGTATTGAGGACGAACCCGGTGCCCTTCGAGTGCGTTGTGCGCGGCTACATCTCGGGCTCGGCGTGGAACGAATACCGCGACCATGGAACGCTGGCCGGCGAGAAACTGCCGCCGGGACTGGTGCAGAGCAGTCGCCTGGAGCCTTCAATCTTCTCACCGGCCACCAAGGCGGAGTCGGGCCACGACATCAACGTGACCTTCGACGCGGTCGCCAAGGGGTTGGGGGCGGAGACGGCGGCTCGCCTGCGGGACTTGAGCTTCGAGGTCTATCGCGCCGGGGCGACGCACGCATCCGAACGTGGCATCATCATCGCCGATACCAAGTTCGAGTTCGGCTTCGACCAGCGGGGCGCGCTGCGGCTGATCGACGAGGTGATGACACCCGATTCATCCCGCTTCTGGCCGGCGGACCAGTACGAGGTGGGACGGGCACAGCCCAGCTTCGACAAGCAGCCGCTTCGGGATTATCTCGCGGCGCTGCGCAGCAAGGGTGAATGGAACAGCGAGGCCCCTCCCCCGCGGCTGCCGAGCGAAGTGGTGACGGCGACCAGCGCACGATACCTGGAAGCGTATCGCCGCATCACCGGTCGCGACCTGCCGGAGGAGGCGTGATCAAGGTCGCAGTCGCTCCAGAGGGCCGGCCGTTCATCGCAGCTGCCTGGTTCTTCGCCGCGGTTCTCGCCTGGTTCGCCCCGTGGTGGGTGACGGCGCTCTGGGTGGTCGTGGCGATCTGGGTGATCGCCTTCTTCCGGGATCCCGTTCGCAACGGGCCGCGGGGTGACAATCTGGTGATCGCGCCGGCGGACGGCGCCGTCGTGAGCATCGTGACGATGGACGAACCCGAGTTCCTGGGGGCGCGCACCACCCGGGTCTCGATCTTCATGAACGTGTTCGACGTCCACGTGAACCGGTATCCGAGCGACGGCACGGTACGATACCGCCACTACGTGAAGGGTGAGTTCGGCCACGCCGGCACCGAGAAGGCGAGTCTCGAAAACGAGCAGAGTACGGTGGGACTGGAAACGCCGCGGGGGAAACTGCTGGTCCGCCAGATCGCGGGCCTGATCGCGCGACGCATTGTAACGGATCATGAAGTAGGCACGAAGGTGCACCAGGGTGATCGAATGGGAATCATCCGGTTCGGTTCCCGAGTGGATATCTTTATACCGGTGGCCGCGCGGATTCTGGTCCAGAGCGGCCAGAAGACCCGGGCCGGCTTAACCAAGGTGGCAGAATGGGACTGATGCCCTCACGAGGTGGGTTGCGACGCCCTGACACCCGCAAGGTGGTCGTCGTGGTGCCGAGTGCCCTCACCCTGGGCAATCTGTTCTTCGGCTTCTGGGCCATGGTCTCCGCCTACAACAAGAACTTCGTGTGGGCGGCCTGGTTCGTCATGTTCTCCGGCGTGCTGGACATGCTGGATGGGCGGGTGGCTCGGCTCTCGAAGACCGGCACCCGGTTCGGCGCCGAGCTGGATTCGCTGGTAGACGTGATCTCCTTCGGCGTGGCGCCGGCGATGATCATGTACTTCCTGGAATTCAGCGAAGGGGGAAGGTTCGGCTGGATTCTCTGCTACCTGTATGTGGTCGCGGTGGCGGTGCGGCTCGCGCGGTACAATGTCTCGCACGGGAACGACAAGCCGGGATGGTTCACCGGAATGCCCTCACCTTCGGCGGGAATGACGCTCGCGGTCTTTTACCCGTTCAGCCAGACGCCGTGGTACCAGGCGTCGCTGGCCTATCTCAATCTTCAGCGCCAGGGTCTCGCCATCCTGATGGTGCTGCTCGCGCTGCTGATGGTGAGCAACATCAAGTATCCCCGCTTCCCCGCCATCGGCTTCCGGAGTATCAAGGGAATCCTTGGGCTCCTGCTCCACCTGGTGATCCTGGTGATGAGTCTCTGGGTGCCGTCCCACTTCCTGTTCCCGCTGGGACTCACCTATCTGGCCTTCGGTGTTGGGCGCGCCGTCCTGTTCGGCTTCCTCGATCGGGGAGAGTGGCATCCGGCCGTGGTGGAGGGCGAATCTGAGATGTCGCGCGGGCCGCGGCTCACCGCTCCGCGACGCGTGGATGACCGACCGACAAGAGGAGAGGATTCATGACGACGTTCCGCCTGCATGTGCGAGTGGTTCCCCGGGCCGGGCTGCTGGATCCGCAGGGCCAGGCCGTGGAGCACGCGCTCTCCGCCCTGGGGTTTCAGGAGGCCTCCAACGTCCGGATCGGGAAGGCCATCGAACTGGAGGTGAAGGCGGCGAATGCGACGGACGCCAAGGCCCGCGCCCGCGCGATGTGCGACAAGCTCCTCGCGAATCCGGTCACTGAAGACTACCTGGTGGAGGTCGAGGCCTGATGCGCCGAGTCGCGGTCGTGAGGTTTCCCGGCAGCAACTGTGACGCTGACACGTTCCGGTCGGCGGCGATTGCGGGTGCGGAACCCTACTACGTCTGGCATCGCGAGACCGATCTGCAGGGAGCCGACGCGGTGATGCTGCCGGGCGGGTTCAGCTACGGCGACTACCTGCGCTCCGGCGCCATCGCGCGCTTCAGTCCCATCATGGCAGCGGTGCAGAAGTTCGCCAGGGAAGGAGGACCCGTCCTCGGTATCTGCAACGGGTTCCAGATTCTCTGCGAGGCAGGGTTGCTCCCCGGCGCCTTGATGCGGAACAGCCGGCTCAGCTTTGTCTCCCGTCCGGTGTGGCTGAGAGTTGAGCAAACCGACACCGCGTTCACCAATCAGTATTCGGTGGGCCAGGTGTTGAAGATGCCGGTGGCGCACGGAGACGGCCGCTTCGTGGCGGACGAAGCCACACGGCGGAAGCTGGAAGCAGAGGGACGCGTGGTGGTGCGCTACGTGAACCGTGACGGCGGTTCTCCGACCGAAGAGATCAACGGCTCAGTCAACCAGATCGCCGGCATCGTGAACGACGAAGGCAACGTGGTCGGCCTGATGCCCCACCCCGACCGCGCGTCGGATCCCGCGCTGGGAAATACGGATGGACTAGGGTTCTTCACGTCGGGGGTGGCGGGGGTGGTAAAGGAGCGGTAGGAGACGGGAGACGGGCGGACCGGCGGACGTAAAGCGGCGGACAAAAGAACGGCGGACCGGCGGACAAAGAGCGGCGGACCGGCGGACGAAGAGATGGCGGACCGGCGGACAAAGAGCGGCGGAGCGGCGGACAAACGAACCGACGAACCGACGAACCGACGGACTAGGACTCAGAGCCTGACACCTTCGACCCGAGGAAACTGGCGATGCCAAGCAACCTCCTGACCAGATTAGCCACACTGGCGCTGGTGCTCAGTCTGACCGCCCCGACCGTCCTGTCCGCCCAGGCCATCAAGCCGGGACAGTCCGAGGCCGATGTGCGCGCCGCGTGGGGCGAGCCGCTCACCGTCAGGAAGATGGGCGACTACAGCTACATGTTCTACACCAACGGGTGCCTCAAGACCTGCGGCACCTACGACGTGGTGATCCTGGAGAAAGACCAGGTAGTAGACGCCATCGTACGCGCCCAGGGCCGGAGCTACGACGGTGTATCGTCCTCGCCGCCGGAGCGGAAGCCGGAGCCGACGGGGGTGGCACCGACGGCGCCGTGAAGCCGTCAGCCGTCAGCCGTTAGAAACAAGGAGCCGCTGATGGCTGATGGCTGACGGCTCCTAAACTGACAACCACTATTGATCGAGCCCATGTCCGACAAGAGCAAGCCCAGCAAGAACGAAGTCGAATATTTCGCCAAGCTCGACGCGGAGCGCATTGAGCGCCGGCGCCAGCAGGAGCACGCGCGCGCCCGGGATGCCGAGCGTCGCCTGCATCACATGCGATGCCCCAAGTGCGGCGGGCATCTCAAGGACCGGAAGCTTCACGGCATCGAGTTCGAAATGTGTGAGGACTGCAAGGGCTCGTGGTTCGACTACGGTGAGGTCAGGGCGATCCTGGCCCATTACGACAAGGGTCTCGTCTTTCGGATCATGGACGACCTGATGGGCGCCTTCGGGAAGAAGCCCAGTCCGAAGGACGAGATTTGACCACCCAACACTCATCCCTCATGGCCGACGCCGGCGTCGCTTCCAGGTCCACAACCGCCCATCCCTTCCCCGGCGAACGTCCGGTGACACCTGAGGTGGTGCGCGAGCACAACCTGAATGAGCTGGAGTACGGCCGCATTCTCGAGATGCTGGGCCGCACCCCGACGCTCACCGAGCTGGGGATCTTCTCGGCCCTCTGGTCGGAGCATTGCTCGTACAAACATTCGAAGCCGGTTCTCCGCACCTTCCCGACGACCGGTCCCCTCGTCGTCCAGGGACCGGGCGAAAACGCCGGCGTGCTGAGACTTCCCCAGGGCTGGGCCCTCGCCTTCAAGATCGAATCGCACAATCACCCCTCCGCGGTGGAACCCTATCAGGGCGCCGCGACGGGAGTGGGCGGCATTCTGCGCGACGTCTTCACCATGGGCGCGCGACCGGTGGCGGTGCTCAACAGCCTCCGCTTCGGCCCGCTCGATTCGGCCCGGAACCGCTATCTCTTCGCCGGCGTGGTGAAGGGCGTCGGTGACTACGGGAATTGCGTCGGAGTTCCAACGTTGGGTGGCGAGGTGGATTTCGCATCCGGATACAGCGGCAACCCGCTGGTCAACGCGATGTGCGTGGGGCTGCTCAAGGAGACGGACCTGATCCGCGCCAAGGCGGAGGGTGTCGGCAACATTCTGATCGCCGTCGGCTCCCGCACCGGGCGGGACGGAATTCACGGAGCGAGCTTCGCCTCGGAGGATCTCTCGGAGAAGAGCGAGGCACGCCGGCCGCAGGTTCAGGTGGGCGACCCGTTCACCGAGAAGCTGCTGCTCGAGGCGACGCTCGAGCTGATCGAGAAGAACCTGATCGTCGCCATCCAGGACATGGGTGCCGCCGGCCTCACCAGCTCCTCCGCAGAGATGGCGGCACGGGGAGGCGTCGGCGTCGAGGTGGAGACCGACAAGGTCCCGGTCAGAGAAAAAGGCATGACTCCCTACGAGATCATGCTGAGCGAGTCGCAGGAGCGGATGCTGGTGGTGGCCGAGCCCGGCAGGCTCAAGGACGTGCAGGCGGTCTGCACCAAGTGGGAACTCGAGGCCGCGGTGGTGGGCCGGGTAACCGACGACGGGATGTTCCGGATCAAGCACAACAGTGTCATTGTCGCCGAGATCCCCGGCCAGCGCCTGGTAGACGACTGCCCGATTTACGAGCCGGAAGCGAAGGAGTCCCCCGCAGTTGCCAGCCGCCGAGCCGCCGAGCCGTCGAGCCCCGCAAAGGTGGACCTCCACGCTGCCCTGCCCTTGCTCCTCGACACCCCGAGCATCGCGAGCAAACGGTGGGTGTTCGAGCAGTACGATTCCACGGTGCAGGCCTCTACCCTGTTCGGCCCCGGAAGTGACGCTGGTGTGCTTCGCGTGGGCGAGACCGACTTCGGGCTCGCGGTGACGGTAGACTGCAACTCCCGGCTCTTGGCGCTCGACCCCTACGAAGGTGGGAAGGCTGCGGTCGCCGAGTCGGCCCGCAACATCGCCTGCACCGGTGCCGTACCGCTCGGCATCACCGACTGCCTCAACTTCGGCAACCCGGAGAAGCCCGAAGTCTTCTACCAGTTCAAGGAAGCCTGTCGCGGCATCGCCGATGCCTGCCGGGCCTTCGAGACCCCGGTAACGGGGGGCAACGTCTCCTTCTATAATGAAAGCCCTACGGGGGCGATCGACCCGACCCCCACCATCGGCATGGTGGGCTTGCTCGAAAAGTTAGACTTCAAGGTAGGGAGCCACTTCCAGCAGGCCGGGGACCGTATCTTCATCCTCGGCAAGACCGCTGGGCGGCTGGGCGGCTCGGCGTATTGGACTGAGGTACATGACTTTGTCGGAGGTGAACCGGCACCTGTTAACCTCGACGCCGAGCGGCGGTTGCAACACTTCCTGGCCGCGGCGGCCCGGAAGAAACTGCTTCGCTCGGCGCACGACTGCTCGACCGGCGGCTTGGCGGTGACCTTGGCGGAGGCTGCGATCGGCGGGCCTTACGCGGCAACAGGCCGCGGAGCCGCGGTGGATTTGAACGGATATTCGACGGACAGGGCGGACAAGACGGACGGGGCGGACAACGGCTCGCAAGCCACGACCGACCTGACCGACTTGCCCGCCCCGCCCGCCCTGGCCGTCTTGTCCGCCCTGCCCGACGCCGGCCTCTTATACGGAGAGGACCACGGCCGCGTCGTAATCAGTTGCGATCCCGCCAAGGACGGGGCAATTCGGATGCTGGCGGAGGAGCACAAGGTTCCGCTGCACGCGGCGGGTTTTGTCGGAGAAGCGAACGGCGAGCTGGCGGTCACGACGAGCCAGGCCACGTATCGATGGCCGATCACCTCGCTGCGGGAGACCTACATGACGGCGATTCCGCGGAGAATGGGGCATGTTGTGGAGGACAGTGCAGTGGAAGGGAAATAGGGAGTAGGGAGTAGGGAGTGGGTTGTAGGGCGTGAGGACGGGAGATGTGGAAAGCGCCCCGTACAAGCACCTCATCCCGAGCGGAGCGAGGGACCTTGCAGAGGTGGCGTTAGCTGCGTAGCGGTTCGCTGGTGCTTCAAGATTTGGAGAGTAGGTCCCTCGCTTCGCTCGGGATGAGGTGGCTGGGGAGCGAGGGATGAGGTACCCAAGAGAGGAGTTACCACACCGGAATGTGCGGCATCTTCGGAGTCTCCGGAGTACCTGACGCGGCGCGGCTCACGTATATGGGGCTCTACGCCCTGCAGCATCGTGGCCAGGAGAGTGCCGGCATCGTTGCCATCGACGAGCACGGCCGGGCTCGAGCACACCGTGGAATGGGGCTGGTTTCGGAGAACTTCAACGACGCGGCAATCCAGCGCTGCCTCGGCGATGTCGCCGTCGGGCACACCCGCTACTCCACCGCCGGAAGCTCGGTGCTGGCCAACGCCCAGCCGCTCCTCATCGACTATCGCGGCGGGCCGCTCACCATCGCGCACAACGGGAACCTGACCAACGCGCCGGAGCTGCGGCACGAGCTGGCAGACCAGGGCGCCATCTTCACCACGACGACCGACACCGAAGTCCTGCTGCATTTGATCGCCCGCTCGAGGAAGCACACGCCCGAGGAGCAGATTCGCGAGGCGCTGGAGAAAGCCGAGGGCGCCTATACTCTGCTGATGAGCGTGGGTCGGACGATCTATGTCGTGATCGACTCGCGCGGTTTCCGGCCGGCGGTGCTCGGCCGGTTGAGCGGCGGTGTGGTTGTCGCCTCGGAAACCTGCGCGCTCGACCTGGTGGGCGCCCAGATGGTCTGCGAGCTGCAACCGGGCCAGTTCCTCAAGATCGAGGAAGGCAACATCACCGAGCTGCCCCGGCTCAAGCCGCGGCCGATCAGCCGCTGTGTGTTCGAGCTGGTCTACTTCGCCCGGCCCGATTCCCGGGTCTTCGGCGAGTCGGTGGACCGGGTGCGGCGCGCACTGGGCCGCGAGCTGGCGAAGGAGCACCCTACCCCGGGCGCCGAGGTCGTGTTCAGCGTTCCGGACAGCGCAAACGCGATGGCTCTCGGTTTCGCCGAGGTCTCGGGGATCAAGCTGGAGAACGGGTTGATCAGAAACCACTACGTGGGCCGGACCTTCATCAATCCGACCCAGGCGCTGCGGGTCGCCAAGGTGAAGATCAAGTTCAATCCGGTGCGCGACGTGATCGAGGGCCGCTCGGTGGTGATGGTGGACGACAGCCTGGTCCGCGGAACCACCAGCAAGGGACTGGTGCAGATGATTCGCGCCGCGGGCGCCCGTGAAGTACATCTGAGGCTCGCTTCTCCGCCGATCACCGGCCCCTGCCACTACGGGATCGATACACCGACCCGCGAGGAGCTGATCGGCGCCAATCACTCA
>Ga0207712_10001905_pt1 | contig 13713 bp, 11 predicted proteins | sample KBSS44metaG_FD_184402 | JGI IMG/M metagenome (GOLD analysis project Ga0207712, IMG submission 184402) | Switchgrass rhizosphere microbial communities from Kellogg Biological Station, Michigan, USA - KBS S4-4 metaG (SPAdes) (version 2) | ecosystem: Host-associated > Plants > Roots > Rhizosphere... | reverse complement strand
TTGGTAGAGCATCGGTCTCCAAAACCGAGGGTCGTGGGTTCGAGTCCCTCCACTCCTGCCACTTCACTTTACGACCGGTAACCCGATCCACGTCCCGCCCGGGCCGGTGAAGACGCGCTGGGTCGCTGGGCGGTAGTCCTCGGGGCGGGCGAAGAAGATGTTGGGGACGAAGGTCTGCGGGTTGCGGTCGTAGAGGGGGAACCAGCTCGACTGGACCTGGACCATCAGCCGGTGGCCGGGCTGCACCACATAATCGACGGTGGGGAGCGCGAATTCGTACGTGACGGGCTGGTCCGCGGGGACTGGCGAGGGATGCGCGGGGTCGGTTCGGTAGCGGGCGCGCATGACGTCCATCGCGATGGCGAGCTCATAGCCGCCGAGCTCGGGCCTTTGCGGGTACTGGTCGGGGTAGACGTCGATCAGCTTGACGACCCAGTCGCTGTCGGTGCCGCTGGTCGACGCGACGAGGTGGACGAGCGGGGTGCCGGCGAGCCGCAGCGGCTGGCTGAGCGGCTCGGACGTGTAGCTGAGCACGTCGGGGCGGCCGTCGGCGAACCTTTGATCATCAACTAACCACGTGCGCCAGGTCGAGCCCTGCGCCCAGGGCGAGAGGTTGGGCCGGGCGCGGTAGGTGACGGGGCGGGCGGGGTCCGAGACGTAGGCGTCGGACCCGCGGACGGCGTGCGCCTCGAAGCCGAGCTCGCCATTGCCGCGGAGGAAGAGCGGCGTCAGGTTCGCGGGGCAGCCGGCGAGGCAGGATAGCGGCCAGTCGTCGAGGCGCTTCCACTGGTTCGTGCCGGCCTCGAACGCGGTGACTTTCGCAATGGCCGCGGGCGGGGCGCCGTCCTTGAGATACTGGTCGAGGAAGGGGATCATCACCTTCTCGCGGAACCATTTGCCGGTGTCCGAGCCCCAGTCGAGCGGCCCGAGCGCGGCCGCCGGGCCATTCTCCTGCCCGTGATGCCAGGGGCCGAGGACGAGGTGGGCGTTGGGGCTCGCCTTCACCGCGGCGAAGACCGCCGGGGCGCCGTAAATGTCCTCCTGGTCCCACAGGCTGTCGACCAGCAGGGTGGGGACGGCGAGCGGCTTTGACCCGAGGATCCGGTCGACTGCCTGGCCCTGCCAATATTCGTCGTAGGCGGGATGCTGCGTCAGGCGCACCCAGAAGGGCAGCTGCTCCATCCCCATCGCCCGGCCATAGGCCGCGGCCGAGCCGTGGCGCAGGTAGGTATTGTAGTCGTCGTAGCCGGACGTGAACCAATCCTCGTCGGATTTCTTCGCCGCGGTCTGGCCGTAGACGTAGCTGATCATTTCCTGGCGGAAGGCGCCGTTGTGGAACCAGTCGTCGCCCTTCCACACGTCGACCATCGGGTTCATCGGAACGCTGGCTTTCAGCGCCGGGTGCGGGTTCACCAGCGTCATGAGCGCGGTGAAGCCGTTGTAGCTGATGCCGATCGAGCCGACCCGGCCGTTCGATTCGGGCACGTGCTTCACCAGCCAGTCGATCGTGTCCCAGGCGTCGGTCGAATGGTCGACTGACGTCCGGTTGAGCGGCCCGCGGAGCGGCCGGTTCATCACATAGTCGCCCTCGGACTTATATTTGCCGCGGACGTCCTGGACGGCGACGATATAGCCGGCGCGGACCAGCTCGGAATAAGCGGGCGAGAGGATGTTTTCGGGCCAGGGGCCGAACTGATTGTTGCGGCTCGTCGCCTTGTCCGCCGAATAAGGCGAGCGGTCGAGCATGATCGGGAAGCGCCCGGGCACCTTCGGGACGATCAGCACGGTGTAGAGCTTCACCCCGTCGCGCATCGGGATCATCTCGGTCCGGCGGACGTACTGGAACTCGGCGCGCGGCGGGTGGAAGCCAGTCGGGATGTCGCCGCGCCAGGGGATCGCCGGAGCCGAGCCGGGGGGTTTGGGCGGAATGTCGCCGCCCGGCTGAACTGCGGGTTGGACGTCGGCCAAGGCTGCCGCGGCCCACGCCAGCGCTGCGAAAAACGCGAACTTCCTGAACGCCATGCGACTCGCTTTCGGCCGCGTCATTGGCATGGCGCGCGCCTTCCGGGCAAGGTCGCGTGATCAGAGCAGAATCCGAATGTCCGTTTTGGGTGGAAAGCGGACATGGCTAATTGACTGCGCCAGACCGGTGCGGCTGCGGCTGCCCATGCGACCGCCTCGCACGTTACGGGTCTGATGACTTTGCCTGTCCTCATACGCAAGGTACCTGAGGACGAATGATCGACGATGAGGCCTTAAGTGCGTGGTTTTGTGACGCGATCCTCTCGCACGAGGCGGCGCTTATGCGCTTCGTTCGCCGCAATTGGAGAGATGCTGGAGAGGCGGCCGACTTGAGGCAAGAGATTTATGAGAGGGTGCTGATCGGCGCGCGGCGGGAACTGCCGCGCAACGCAGGCCATTATCTCTTCGCCGTCGCGAGAAACCACCTCATCAATCGCGCCAAGCGCGCGCAAATCGTTTCTTTCGATCTGGTCGCCGATATGTCGGCACTTGGCGATCCGGGCGAGATCCTCGACGCCGAGCGCCATCTCAGCGCTCGCGAGGAGCTGAGGCGCGCGCAAGCGGGACTCGACCTGTTGCCGCCGCGATGCCGTGAGGTCGTGCGCCTGCGCAAAATCGAAGGACTATCGACACGGGAAACCGCCGAGCGGCTCGGCGTCGGCATCGACACTGTTGAAAAGCAATTGACGCTGGGCATCCGTGCGATGACCGATTTCATGCTCGGCGGGAGCGGTAAGATTCAGCGCTGGGCCGCCGGCAATGCCAAAGCTGGAGCGGCCAGCCATGAGTGATGCCCGGCGCATTGAGGAGCAGGCCGCAATGTGGCTGCTTCGAACCGAGCAACCGGATTGGTCGGAGAAGCAACAGTCCGAGCTCCACCAATGGCTCGACGAATCTTATTCACACAAGGCTGCCTTCTGGCGGCTCGAGCACGGCTGGCAGAGAGCGGACCGTCTGGCGGCCCTAGGAGGCGAAGAAACGGTTCGAGCGCGTGTATCGCATCCGGTGCCGAACTGGTGGCGAGGTGCGATTGCGGCCTCGATCGCGCTCCTTGTCGCAATCGTCCCAACCTATTTTGTGGCGACCGGTCGTTTTGGAGGCGTGGGAAGCGAGCATGTCGCCGAGCAGCGCTTTTCTACGGCGCTTGGAGTGCGCACGACGGTTGCCCTCGTCGATGGCAGCAAGGTTGAGCTCAACACCGCGACCTTTATTCGGGCACGTGTCGACAGACACCGGCGCGAGCTCTGGCTCGATCGCGGCGAGGCCTATTTTGAAGTCGTCCACGACCCAGCGCGTCCCTTTGTGGTGTTCGCGGGGCCACGGACAATCACCGTCCTTGGAACGAAATTCTCGGTCCGACGCGACGGCAACCGTGTCTCCGTCAGCGTCATCGAGGGACGTGTGCGGGTTGATTATGGCGGGACGACGAGTACGACGCGGCCGGCGGCTACGATAGGTATTGGTGACACCGCCGTTTCAGACGGTGATTCCACCATTGTGGCGTCAGGGTCGATTGAGCAGGTCGAGCGTACGATGTCCTGGCGTCGAGGCATGTTGACCTTTAACAATGCCACGCTCGCTGACGCAGCAGCGGAGTTCAATCGCTATAATACGCGCAAGATCCAGATCCTCGATGACCAGGCGGCGCAAGTGAGGATCGGAGGCACATTCGAGGCCACGAATGTCGATGCATTCGTGCGGCTTTTGCGTGAGGCCTACGGTGTCAAAGTCGAGGTCGAGTCCCGCGCCGTAAAGATTTCCGCCTAGGCACGTTACGGCTCCGGCTTTGTCGGCTGTCACCCTTCGACAGGCGCATGGTCCGCGCCCGGGGGAGATCGAGACATGACCAGACAATTGGCAGGGGCGCTTGCGGCAGGGGCCGCCATCGTCGCGCTGGCCGCGCCGGCGCACGCACAGGGACAGGCCAGGGAATACCATATCGCTGCCGGCAGCTTGCAGTCGGCGCTCGACGCATGGGCGCGCCAGTCGGGCCGACAGATCATCTACCGGATCGACGAAATCCGCGGCGTCGTCAGCCCGGGCGCAAGCGGCACGCTTAGCGCGGACGCCGCCTTAAGCGCGCTTCTGTCGGGCTCCGGTTTCGGGGCGCGGGCCGATACCTCCGGCGCGGTCGCGATCGTGCGCTTGAAAGTCGTGCAGGATGCCGAGCCGACGAACGCCCAGGCTGCAAGCGCGGCGGAATCAGCCGCGTCCAACACGGACATCGTGATCACTGGCAGCAACATTCGCGGCGGGCGATCGGCCTCACCCACCACAATCATTACCCGGCAAGACATCGATCGCTCTGGCCTTGCAACGACCGAACAACTGATCAGTCGCCTGCCCCAGCAGTTCTCAGGCAGCGCGTCAGAGAACACCGTCGGCGGCTTAACGGGCGGCGCGCAAAGCGGATTCAACGTCTCAGACGGCAGCGGTCTCGACCTGCGCGGCCTGGGGACCGATTCGACGCTCGTTCTAATCAATGGCCGCCGTGTCGCCGCGACTGGAATTGGCAACTTCGTCGACCTGTCGTTGATTCCGCTGAGCGCGGTCGAACGCGTCGAAATCGTCGCCGATGGCGCCTCGGCGATCTATGGGTCAGACGCGGTCGGCGGGGTGGCCAATTTTATCCTGCGCAAGGATTTCGACGGCGCCGAGACGCGCGCCCGCTTCGGCACCGTCACCAGCGGCGACACCAGGGAATATCAACTTGGCCAGATCGCTGGCGCCACCTGGTCCGGCGGCAACATCCTCGCCAGTTACGAATATTATCAGCGCGGCAACCTTGACGCCAACGAGCGCTCATTTGCTGAAGATACCGAAGACCCGTTCGATCTGCTGCCCAAGCAGAAGCGGCACAGCTTTTTCGTGACCGTCAATCAAGAGGTCGGCGACAATGTCGAACTGTTCGCCGATGGCATGTACGCGCACCGCAAATCCAAGGGCAATTTTACCTTTTCAGGATTCCCGCAGATTTCCGGCGCGATCACCGAGCAATATGGCTTCACGGCGGGATCGCGGATCAAGTTGGGACGGCACTGGCAGGTCGAAGCGCGCGGGACCTACGACCATAACGACACGAACCAGCTGACGGTTCTTGGTTCGGATTTCTTTGGCAACAGCTATTCAGCCGACGTCAAGGCCGACGGACCGCTGGTCCACGTCGGCGGCGGCGATGTCCGCCTCGCTCTCGGCGGCCAGTATCGCCGCGAGACACTTCACCGCGAACGAACCGATCCGACCTTCGGCTTTGATTTCGTGGCAAACAGCAAGCGCGACGTCTGGGCCGGCTTTGGCGAACTCTTCGCGCCGCTGGTCGGAGCCGAAAATGAGATGCCGGGTGTGAAGCGCCTGGAGCTGACTCTGGCCGGGCGGTTCGACCATTACAGCGACTTTGGAAGCACCTTCAATCCGAAGGTCGGGCTGCTGTGGTCGCCGGCCGATGGGCTGAAGCTTCGCGGCACATGGGGAACCGCTTTTCGCGCGCCCTTGCTGTTTGAGCTCGACGAGAGCGCCAACCAATTCATTCCGTTTCCGGCCCTCGATCCGAGCTCGCCATCCGGCGTAACCAACGCCTTGGTGATTCAAGGTGGCAATGCCGGGCTCGGGCCCGAGAAGGCCAGGACTCTGTCGGCCGGTTTCGATTATTCGCCGCCGCGGCTTCCCGCGCTCGATCTCTCGGCGACCTATTTCTCCATCGATTTCAAGGATCGGATCGGGGATCCGCCGCTGTTGCCGCTGATCATAGAGGGGCTTGGCAGTCCGACGGTCGCCCCGTTCGTCACGCGCAACGTGCCGCAGTCGGTAATCCTGGCCTTTGCCGCGATGCCCGGCTTCCTGAATATCTTCGGGATTCCGCTGGACCAAATCACCGCGATCGCCGATTTTCGCACCACCAACCTGGCGAGGACGAAGGTTCGCGGCATCGACGGCAGCGCGCGCTATCATTTTGACGTCGGCGGGGGGCGGGTCGATCTCGGCCTCGCGGCGACTTATCTGATCGATCACAAGACCAAGTTCGCTCCGGGCGGTTCACTGGAGGAGCTGGTCAACACTCGTTTCAACCCGGTCGGACTGGTCGCCCGCGGTTCGTTCGGCTGGAGCCGCGACGGATTGTCGGCGAATGCGTACGTCAACTACACCAACTCCTATAAGGACCCGACCAGCGTCCCCGGCGAGGTGTTCCACATCGATTCCTGGACGACCGTCGACCTGGCGTTGCAATATGACACCGGCAAAAGGCCGAAGGTTCGGGGGCTGCGCAACCTCATTTTCGGGCTCACCGTGCTCAACCTGTTCGACCAGGACCCGCCATTCGTGCGCAACGACAATGGCCTGAATTTCGACGGCGCTAACGCCAATGCGCTGGGGCGTTTCATATCATTCCAGGTCACCAAGAAATGGTGAGACCGGTTCGCGCAGTTGTCGCGCGCCTCGCCGGAGCATTGTTGATCGGCCTTGCGGCTCCGGCTTGGCCGGCACCTCATCCTCCACTGGCCATCGAAGATATCCTCAACGCTCCGGCGCTCGCGGCTTATTCCGAGCCGATCTTTTCGCCCAACGGCCGGTATCTTGCCTATGTGGTCACCGGCAACGCGCGAAATCGCCGGTCGACGGATCCGCAGCAACTCACTTCGAGCGGCGTAGCGTGGTACGGCGTTTCAGGGGATATCTGGATCACGGACCTCAAGTCGGGCCAAGCCCGAAACCTGACGAGAGGCGGAAACAATTGGGCCCCCGCTTTCTCGCCCGATGGACGGACCCTAGCTTTCCTGGCCGACCGGAGTGGGAGTGCGGAGATCGGCCCGGCGCGTCTGTGGGCAGCCGACGTCGCAACCGGCGAACTGCGCCAAGTGTCCAGTGCCGACGTGCGCGATGGTTTTACTGGGCTGGTATGGAGCGCCGACGGAAGCTCCGTCCTGGTGACTCTATTCCCCCGTGATCTGGGGCGCTCCGGCTATGCCGCGCGGATGGCCGGCACCGCGCCGGAGAAGGCCGGTGCGGGCGCAAGCGAAGTCACGGCCAAGCTGTTCCAGTACGATCCGTCGGCGCCGGGTGCGACCTCGATAACCGACCAGATTAACCTCGATTTGTGGCGGCGCGACATCGCCATGATCGATGTCCAGTCCGGCGCCATACGGCCGCTGGTCGAGGGTGCGCGCGTCGGCCATTATCGACTCTCGCCCGATCGGCGTTTCCTTGCCTACACCAGGTTGGTCCGCGCCGAAAAACCGGGCGCGGGCCAATATCTTTACGAAGTTGTCGTTCGGGATCTTCAAACCGGCCAATCCCGCACGCTCGCGAGCGACGTCCGGCTTGGCCTACTGGCGCGATCGTTCAGCTGGTCACCCGACAGCCAGTCGATCGCGTGGCGTAGCGACGGGCCCCTCGCTGACGACGTCTTGAGCATTGCCTCGGCAAGCGGCGGCGCACCTCGCGAGGTCGCGCGTCAAGCGTGGACCAATCCTGTCAGGCTCGATGCCGACCCGCCCGCCTGGGATCGCTCGGGCCAGCACCTCTATTTCATTCATGATGATCTGCTCTGGCGCGCCGCCCTAGACGGAAGCGCAGCTCAACCTTTCGACAATCCGGGAAGGCGCCGGCTCGAACTCCCGACGACCGACGACCAGATGATGGTTGGAGAGGGTTCGGCCGCAGCTGGCCTGATCATGACGCTCGACAGGACGACCAAGCGCAGCGGTTTCGCGCGCATCCCGCCACAAGCCGGCAGCCTTGTCGGGCTGCTCGAAGAGGACAAGCGTTATGGCGGCTACGGAACCCTTCCGGGCGTTTCGAAGGACGGGACGATGCTGGCCTACGTCGCCGAGGACGCGGGCCACCCTCCGGATATTTTTATCCTAAAATCGGGCGCCGCGACGCCACGCAAGGTGACGCAGGTTGCCCCCGCCATTTCCAACACTCCGCTGGGCTCCGGGCAGGTGGTCGAATGGCGATCGATCGACGGCAAGACCGAGCATGGCGCGCTCATTTATCCAGCGGGCTATGTCCGCGGCGCGAAATATCCGCTGATCGTCAAAATCTATGGCGGCTCGAGTATTTCAGACGACCTCAACCGGTTCGGGTTCGCGTCGGCGCCCTACGAAAACCTGCAACTCTTCGCGACGCGGGGCTATGCGCTTCTCCTCGCCGATTCCGACGTAAATGTCGGAACGCCGATGACCGATCTCATGAAATCCGTGATCCCCGGGATCGACAAAGCCATCGAACTGGGAATCGCCGATCCCGATCGGATCGGGGTCATGGGCCACAGTTATGGCGGCTACAGTACGCTTTCACTCATCGTCCAGTCGCCGCGGTTCAAGGCGGCCGTGATGCGCGCTGGCATGGGGGACATGATCGCGAGCTACGGCGGGCTCCTCGACGATGGCACCAATCCGGGCGTGTCCTGGTCGGAAAGCGGCCAAGGGCGGATGGGCGGTTCGCTGTGGGAGTATCGCGAACGCTACCTCGAGAATTCGCCCATCTTCTATCTCGATCGCGTCAAGACACCCCTGCTGATCATTCACGGCACCAAGGACGATGCGGTTCCCTACCCCCTCGCCGACGAGGTCTTCACTGGTCTTCGCCGGCTTGGCAAACGTGTCGATTATGCCCGCTACACCGGCGAAGGTCATTGGGAAGGCGCATGGGGCCGCGCCAACCAGATCGACGCGCTTAATAGGACGATTGGCTGGTTCGACCGGTATCTAAAGGGGGATGTGACGGCAGCCGACGTGCCGGGGCACTGATGGCGAGCTGGGCACCACTAATGTCCGTTTCGGGTGGAAAGTGGACGTCAGGGCAGGGTTGGATCCGGATGCTTCCGCGAGGAGCGCAGACCGCTTAGAAGCCCTCGCCGAGGAGGACTCTTGATGCCCAATCTCTCCGCTTATGCGCCGCGCGCGCTTTCCATTCTGAGGATCGTCGCGGGCCTGCTGTTCGTCGAGCATGCGACGCAGAAGTTCTTCGCCTTTCCAGCGCCGTTCCCGATGCAGCCGCTGCCGCCGCTGTTCGTGGCTGCCGGGACGATTGAGCTGGTCGCCGGGACGCTGATCACGCTGGGGCTGTTCACGCGGTTCGCCGCTCTGATCGCCTCGGGCGAGATGGCGGTCGCTTACTTCATGATCCACAATCCGCAGGGCTTCTGGCCGATCGTCAACAAGGGCGAAGTGGTGATCCTGTTCTGCTTCACCTTCTTCTACCTGGTCTTCGCGGGGCCCGGATCGTGGGCGCTCGACCATGTGGTTGGGAAGAAGGCGCGGGGATAGCGAACCGCGACTGGCGGGATCTCTATTTCGATGCTGATCAAAGGCTCCTGACGGAGCCTGTCTGGACCCCTGCCTTCGCAGGGGAACAGTCATCAAGTCCGGGGTGACGAAACTCATGCTTCTGCAACTTGCAACAACAGTTGCGCGACTCGCCAGTACGTGGTTGGGTCGCGTCCCTCTCGAACAGGGGGAGGCCCACATGCCAAATCTGACCAAATCGATTGCGCTGCTTGGTGCTGCGGCGCTGGTTGTCAGCGTAAGCGCGTGCCAGAAATATGAGAGCAAGCCCGGCGGCAACGAAGCCGCGGCCCCGGCTGCCAACTCGGGCGCAGTCACAGACGCAATCAAGGCCGACGAGAAGAAGTGGAACGAGGACTTCCACGCCAAGAATCTCGACGCGCTGCTCGCTCACTATGCTCCGGACGCGACCGCAGTCTTCCCCGGCGCGCCGTCCGTGACCGGCGACGGCCTTCGCAAAACCTATGAGGATGCGCTCAAGGACCCGAACTTCGACGTCAGCTTCTCGAGCGAAAAGATCGATGCGTCCGGCGACCTCGCTTACGCGCGCGGCCATTTCACCGAGAAATATACCGACCCGGTTACGAAAGCGGGCGCGTCGAACAGCGGATCGTACATCACCGTGTACAAGAAGCAGGCCGACGGCGGCTGGAAGGTCGTGGAGGACTTCACGGCGGTGGAGCCTGCCGCGGCACCGGCCGCGGCACCGGCCGCGACGCCGGCACAATAAGCCACGGAGGCCGGGCCGGAGCTAGTTCCGCGGTCCGGCCTTGCCTTCCATGATCGCGCTCGTTGCGCGGATCTGGCGAACGTAGGCGTCAGCCACGCATGAATCCGAGCGGCAGGCCTTGCGCTCAGCCTCCGACCGGTCGCGAGCAGCCACCAGCAGCGTCTTCTTGGCAATGTCGGCGTGAGTCATCGACTGGCTGAAGAAGCCGGCGGACATGCGATCGAGAGTCGCGACCCGCTCGCTCTTCGGTGCCGCTGCGGGAGCGATCGCTTTGACCACCTGCGGTGCAGGCCTGGGCAGGGCCTTCGGCTGCACGGCCTTCGGTTTGGGTGCCATCGCAAGCGCCTTCTCATCTGGAACAGGAGAAGGGTCGAGCGGAGGCACCGGAGCCAGGTCAGCTTCAGCGGCTGGCGGCGGAGGCGAAACCGGGGGGACGAGCCTTGCGAGCCGTTGCGCTTCGGGTTCGAGCGCCTTGGGCGGCCCGGCAGGCATCGGCTCGGCCTTCGTTGAGGCGTGCGTGGTTGGTGGCGCGACCGTCGGATTGTCCCGGTCCGCTGCCGGCGACATCCAGACCGCACCGACCAAAGCGACCGCCAGCGCGGCCGATGCGATTCCGGCCGCGCGCATCGGCGGCGGTCGGCGCTGAGGCTCTTCAACGGGCCAAAAGTCGTCCGCCTCGGCGCGCCGCGCGTCATATTCCGCGCGCCTCGCCGGATCCCGAAGCACAGCATAAGCCGCCGTGATTTCGCGCGCCCGAGCCTGCGCCTCCGGGTCGGAATTGGTGTCGGGATGATAGTGGCGCATGAGCGCGCGATAAGCGGCGCCGATGACGACATTCTCAGCCGTCGGCGAAACCCCCAAGATCGCGTAACAGTCCGAAGTCACGGCACCGCGAGCCCGCCTGATTTTACCCCCGCACCCTATTCACGAGTGCGAGGCAAAGCTCAACGATCCACCCGCCGAATTTCAGGCGGGCTGCTGTTCGGGCGCGGCCTGTTCCTGCTCCTGCTCGAGGCCCGGCTGAGGGACTCGGCGCAGGTAGGGCAGGTCGCTGGTCCAGCCGCCCGGGAACTGGGTCCGGGCTTCCTCGTCGGAGACCGAGGGGACGATGATGCAATCCTCGCCCTGCTTCCAGTTCACCGGGGTCGCGACCTTGTGCTTTGCGGTGAGCTGGATCGAGTCGAGCAGGCGAAGCACTTCGTCGAAGTTGCGGCCGCTCGACATCGGGTAGATCAGCATCGCCTTGATGAGCTTGTCCGGGCCGATCATGTACACGGTGCGGACGGTCGCATTAGTCGCCGCGGTGCGGCCCTGCGCCGAGCCCGGCTCCTCCTCGGGAAGCATGTTGTAGAGCTTCGACACGTTGAGGTCGTGGTCGGCGATGATCGGATAATTGACCTTCGCCCCGCCGTGTCTTTCGACGTCCTGGAGCCAGCGGCCGTGATCGTCGACCGGATCGACGGACAAGCCGATGATCTTGGTGTTGCGCCTGGTGAACTCGGGCTCGAGCTTGGCGAGATAGCCGAGCTCGGTCGTGCACACCGGAGTGAAGTCCTTGGGGTGCGAGAAAAGGATTCCCCAGCTGTCGCCGAGCCATTCGTGGAAGCGGATCCGCCCCTGCGTCGTGTCCGCCTCGAAATCCGGTGCCTTCGAGCCAATGCGTAATGTCATGATCATGCCTCCAGCGGGATATGGGTGAATGCCGCCCTACAGATGGAGCGCCGCATATCAGAAACAATCGTGAGTCGAAACGGGGACTAGGTGGTCTCGACTTCGACGAAATCGGCCTGCGCGTGGTCCTTGCGGTCGAGCCACCAGGGTATGGGCAGACCCTTCGAACGCAGGAAGTCGGCGTTGAACAGCTTGGACTGGTAGCGATTGCCGTAGTCGGCGAGGATGGTGACGATCGTATGACCCGGCCCGAGCTCGCGGGCGAGGCGGATCGCGCCGGCGACGTTCACGCCCGACGACGGTCCCATGCACAGGCCTTCATGCTCCAAAAGATCGAAGCAGACCGGAACGGACTCGCTGTCCGGAATCTGAAAGGCGTGGTCGACCTTAAGGCCCTCGAGATTGGCGGTGATCCGCCCCTGGCCGATCCCTTCGGTGATCGAGCCGCCCTCGGCCTTGAGTTCTCCCGTCGTGTAATAACTGTAGAGCGCGGCTCCCGGCGGGTCGGCGAGGCCGATCGCAACGTTCGGGTTTCGCTCGCGGAGTGCGATCGCGACGCCCGCAAGCGTTCCGCCTGTGCCGACCGCGCAGATGAAGCCGTCGACCTTGCCGCCCGTCTGCTCCCAGATCTCGGGACCGGTGGTCTCAATATGCGCCTGGCGGTTGGCGACATTGTCGAACTGGTTGGCCCAGATCGCGCCGTTCGGTTCCTCGCGGGCGAGGCGCTCGGCCATCCGGCCCGAGACCTTCACGTAATTGTTGGGATTGCGATAGGGCACCGCGGGCACCTCGACGAGGTCGGCGCCGAGCGCCCTCAGGGTGTCCTTCTTCTCCTGGGTCTGGGTTTCGGGGATGACGATCACGGTGCGCATGCCGAGCGCGTTGGCGACCATGGCAAGGCCGATCCCGGTGTTGCCTGCGGTCCCGTCGACGACCACGCCGCCAGGCCTCAAGTCGCCGCGGCGCATCGCGTCCCGGATGATGAACAAGGCCGCGCGGTCCTTGACCGACTGGCCGGGGTTCAGGAACTCGCATTTGCCGAGGATCGTGCAGCCAGTCGCTTCCGACGCCTTGTGAAGCCGGATCAGCGGCGTGTGGCCGATAAGGTCGATGACGCTGTCATTCATGGTCATTGCGACTGGAGCCCATGCTTGAGGATGGTGTGCGCGGCGGTCGCGGGTGCGTCGGTCGCGCGGAGCAGGATGAGCGAGACATTGTCCGGCGCCTCTCGGTCGAGCACGAGCTGGAGCAGGCTTTCGGCGGAGGACTCGATATCGCCGCGCCGGAGCTCGGCCGATAACTCCCCGTCGCCGACGAGGCGGGTCAAACCGTCACTCGCCAGGAGAAACAGGTCGCCCGAGCAAACATCCCCGGCGACCGTGTCGACCTGAAGCTCTTCCGATACCCCGACCGCGCGGGTGATGATGTTGGCATTGGGGTGGCTCTCGGCCTCGCGCTCGCTGATCATTCCGCCGTCGACCAGCTCCTGGACCAGGCTATGGTCCCGGGTGAGGCGGGTAAGCTTGCCGTCGCGCAACCGATAGGCACGGCTGTCCCCGGCCCAGAAGCAGGTGAAGCGGCTGGAGTTTGCGATGAGGCCGACCACGGTGCTGCCGATGGTCCGGCTGTCGCCCCCGGTCCTCCCCATTTCGATAAGGCGGGCGTTGACGTCGGCGAGCGCAGCGAGGGCGGCTTCGGCCCCATCGGGGCATTGCGACAGGGCTTCGACCACCATAGCGCTTGCGACTTCGCCAGCTTCATGGCCGCCCATGCCGTCGGCGACCGCCCACAGCCGGCGTTCGGGGCTGGCGAGCACGGCATCCTCGTTGAGCCGGCGCCGGCAGCCGACGTGGGTCCTAACGACCTGATCGAATCCACCACCCGCCATGAGCGTGATCTACCGTAGCGCGAGAAGTGGTGCCAGCGTATGGTTGGCCATGTGCCGGGCTCTTCGGGGGTGCCATGAGCAAGGTTTATAGTAACAAGGCCTTGCCGCCTGGCACG
>Ga0207712_10001902_pt1 | contig 13729 bp, 9 predicted proteins | sample KBSS44metaG_FD_184402 | JGI IMG/M metagenome (GOLD analysis project Ga0207712, IMG submission 184402) | Switchgrass rhizosphere microbial communities from Kellogg Biological Station, Michigan, USA - KBS S4-4 metaG (SPAdes) (version 2) | ecosystem: Host-associated > Plants > Roots > Rhizosphere >... | reverse complement strand
TTTTTGTTATTGGCATAGAAATTTTTCAGGCCTGCCGAATCAGCAGCGGCTTTATCCCAAACCTGGCGCTGCATTATTTCAAACAGCAGGTTGCCGTCCTTAAATTCTTTTAGCTGGCTGGCAAACTCCTTGTTGTATGCTTCCAGGTAATTGCGGTAATTTTCCATGGCTACTTTCTCTTCGAACTGCTGCAATAACTGGGGTATTGATTTACCCTCTCGCAATTCAGGGTTGTACCTGATGGATTTTAAATAGGCAGCAAAATCTACTGCCGTTGCCTGTTGTATGGTATAAGAAAACAACAGGGTGCGGTCGTTCATGCCCGGTAGTTGTTTTGGCTGTTTTCCGGCATTTATGCTGTCGGCATAGGCTTCCAGCAGCTTCTGGCTGAACGGGGCCATTTTAAAACCTGTTTTTTTCATGGTTTTCTGTGCCAGCATTCTTTTTGCCATCTGTATGCGTTTGTCCGACTGCACGGTTTGTCTTAACTGGCTCATGGCCTGTTGATTCGTTTTATCCTTGTTGACAGGCACGCGCTCCAAACGTTGTATAATATGGTAGCCAAACGAGGTAAGCACAGGTTTACTGACATCGCTGTCTTTTGCAAGGCCAAATGCGGCGTTTTCAAATGCTTCGCTGTACCTGCCTGTGCCAAATTCAGGCAATACGCCACCAGTTTGAAAGGTGATGTTATCGGTACTGTATTTGGCCACCATTTCCTTAAAAGGGGCGCCATGCTGCAAAGCATTGTATATAGAATCTGCCAGTATCTTCTTTTTTTCTTTTTCCTTTTCGTCTGTATTGGGCGTAAACCCAATGAGTATCTGCGCGGCTTTCATTCTGCCAATGGCTGGACGTTCTGCGGTTACCTTAAAAATATGATAGGCCGTCTTACTCCTGTAAGGCCTGGCCGTCTTGCCAACAGCCGTATTGTAGGCGATTGTTTCAAATTCATATGGCAGAATAAAACAGGTGATGTAGCCAAGATCGCCTTTTGAAACAGCTACAGATGGGTCTGCAGAGCAGTCTTCTGCTACGGTCCCAAAATCAGCGCCCGCCTGTATTTTATTCCAGGCTTCCATGGCTTTCTGATAGGCGGCTGCGGTATCGCTTCCTTTAAATGGAATATAAATATGTGATATGCGCAGGTCTTTCTGGCTGCGGTCAAAAGCTTCGTCTACCAGTGTTTGCACGCTGCCCTCATCGGTCATAAAACCCTCTAAAATCTGGTTGCGGAAGTTTTGCAGTTCAGTGCGCTGGGCAGCAAGGGTATCCAGCTTTGCATCGTATCCCGCCTGCACTTTTAATTTAAACCGTATGTACAAATCAAGATAGTCGCGGCAGGCTTTTTCCGTATGGGTGTTACTGGTATTGTTTTTATTATAGGCGCGAAGAAATTCTTCTTTGCTTACATTGTGTTTGCCATAGATGAATAATGTTTGGGAAAATACATTACAGGCAACCAATACAAATAATGCAGCTAAGGTTTGTTTCATAAAAATTGTATTCATTCTTCCGGTACACGAATGTTCCGCTACTGTTTTGCCGGTACGCAGGTTTCAATACAGTACCATTTGCCGGCAACATTTATGGGCGTCCATTGCGCAGCAAGTTCGTGTTTTAGTGACGCAAATTACTGTTTGGCCTGTTTCATTTTTACATTCAGCACTTCGTCTATCTGGTCGTACGTAAGTTTTTTGGCTATAATGCGTTTGTCTTTGTCAAGCAAATACAAAATAGGGGTCTGGTATACATCGTACAACTGGCGGTAATTGGGTTTTCCGGCGGCATAGCCCGCATCCCGCTGTGCATTTGTCTCATAAACGTGTATCCACTCTTTTAAATTGTTATCGCGTATATAGTTGGTCCAGGCTTCTTTGCCCCCATCTACCATTACTCCGTAAATAACCACACCCTCCTGTTTCCACTTGCTGCGGTAAATGGAATCAAGCTTTGGTACCACTTCTTTGCAATGGCTGCAGGTTGCGTCCCAAAAGCAAATAACTATATAAGGCGCTTTTACATCGTACAGCGGCATGGGCTTTTCAAGGGTATCTACCAGTTCAAGATTTTGAGCGGGTGCGCCAATAAGGTTGGCCATCAGGCTGTAAGCCCGGTCTGTCATGTATTTTTTATATTTTTCGGTAAACCAGTCAACTTCGGGGTTATTGTTAATGTATTTTTCAAAAAGATGCACAAAAACGGCATCCTGCCCCATGTATTGGGGGTTGATATACTGCTGCACAAAATACGTAAGCAGGTATTTATACATTTCTTTGTTGGAAGCCGATTTGGCAAGCATCAGGTCCACCTCTTTTTTTATGCTGTCTGGCTCTGGTACCACCAATGTCTTATAATATTTATCCAGGCGGGGTTCAAAAATAGGGGTACGCAGCAGGCGTTCATCGGTAAAGCTGATACCATCCCAGTAATGGCCTTTGAAATAGTTATAGGCAAAAAGGGAATCGTATTTGCCGCCGGGTTGCCTGGCCGCTGGCGGCACCACAGGTTCTTTTAATGATTTAAACAGCGCCGTTAACATGGTGCCCGGGTTTTTAGCGCCCATGCTATCGCGGTATTGCACCATTTTTTCGTTCAGGTCGCGCAGTTTTCCTGCTATGCGGCTGCTATCTGCCTTGTTGCCGGCGGCGGCCAGTTGGCTCATATAGCCCGATGCGGTTTTGCCGTTTATACCGGCAAATTTTGAATAAGACTGAAACAAAACGTTTTCGGGCGAATTGATGAATTTTACGCTGGCGGGCAGGCCAGCCGTGTCGGCCTGTATGGAAAAATGCTGCTGTTTATCCAGCAAAAGCTCAAACAAAATTTCCTTGCGGGGCGAAACGATAAAATAGATACCCCCGTTTAATTTTTCTTTCCCCTTAAAAACAGCGGTGCTGCCGGCGTTTAGCATGGCGGAATCGGCCAGTGCTTTTATTTTGCCATAGTAATAACCCAGGTATACGTATTGATTTTTATAGGGTTTTAGGGTGATGCCAATAGAATAGCCCGTAGTTTGGGCGGTTGCTTGCACGGCAATAAAAACACAGGATAGTAATAGTAATTTCTTCATTGTGGTACCATAACGGTTAAAGGGCGAATATATTGAAAATACATTTTTAACTTGGTTAAGCGGATACTAAATTAGCGTATTCAGTACTTAGTATATAGTATGGAGACTTCGCGGCGGTTTGGGAAGTATTCGGCACTTAGTATTGTGACTTTGCAGCGGCCGAAATTGGCCTGGCCCGAATACTAAATACAAAGCATTTTCCACAAACACCGACCTTTGCGCCTGGTCTGAATACTTTATACTAAATACTAAGTACTGTGCAAAAAGAGCTTTATATAGACATCAGTAACGAAGATGCCGGTGGCAGTCTTTACCGCATTACAGCAACCGACGGGAAGGTTTATTTTTACTATAATCACAGTACCTATAACAGCGATACCGACGAACTACAGGTATTTGAAACCAATTATGCTGATTTTGCAGCCTTCTGGACACAGATAACCAGTAATAACCAATGGTTTTACCTGCACCCCTTATACATACATCCCGAGCAGCGTGATTTTGTTAAACAGCAATTACAGGGTGTTAACTGGTCTGTTGCTGGCGACAAAAAATGGCAGGATAGCCACCAGCGCCAATGGAAAAAGGTATTGAATGACCCCGGTGAATACTATAAAGGCCCACAATAGGATGACGGGTATAGGGTCCGGGGCTTAAGTCATAGGACATTAAGGTATGGGCATAAGGTCTGAAGCTCAAAAATACTCACACCCTGCAGCTTTTATTGTATACCTAAACACCTTTGCCATATTCCTTATTTTTGCGCCATGCGTAAAAAGAGTATGGTGTTGCAACAGGTAACAGTAGAAGATTATGCTGCAGAAGGAAAAGCTTTGGGCAGAACGGAAGGCAAAGTGGTTTTTATTTCGGGTGCGGTGCCGGGCGATGTGGTGGATGTGCAGTTAAGTAAAAACAAAAAAGACTGGGCAGAGGGCAAAGCGATCCATTTTCATAGTTATTCAGCAGATCGCGTAACCCCTTTTTGCGAACATTTTGGTGTTTGCGGCGGATGCAAATGGCAGATGCTGCCTTATGAGAAGCAACTGCAATACAAGCAAAATGAAGTAGCACAGAATTTACGCAGGCTGGGTAAAATAGCACTGCCCGAAATAATGCCCATCCTGGGTTGCGACACCATTGCCCGCTATCGCAATAAACTGGAATTTACATTCAGCAACAGGAGGTATTTGTTACCGTCGGAAATGAACGGCGGGGGCACCGCCGACCAGGCCTATGGACTGGGCTTTCATGTACCCAGGCTGTTTGATAAGGTGATTGATATAAACACCTGTCATCTAATGGCCGAGCCTACCAATGGTATAAAGAATACCATCCGGCAGTTTGCATTTGACAACAATTACCCTTTTTATGATATCCGCAACCATACCGGCTGGCTGAGAACGCTGGTATTACGGATTTGCACAACAGGCGAAGTAATGGTTAATCTCTGCATTGCCTATGAAGATGCTGCAGCCATAAAAAAGTTATTTGACCACCTGCTGCAGCAGGTACCGGCTATTACCACCCTGCTATATACCATTAACCCCAAGAAGAACGACAGCATTTACGATCTGCAGCCGCAGGTCTATTACGGAAAAGGCTATGCGCTGGAAACCCTGGAAGATTTTCAGTTTAAGATTAGTCCCAAATCATTTTTTCAAACCAATACCCGGCAGGGAGAAAAACTATACACGGTTACAAGAGATTTTGCAGAACTAAGCGGCCATGAAACGGTGTACGATTTATATTGCGGTACCGGAAGCATTGGCATTTTTGTAAGCAGGCTGGCCAAAAAAATAATAGGAGTTGAATTAATTGAAGAAGCCATTGAAGATGCAAAGGAAAACGCAGCGCTGAATAATATTGCACACGCGCATTTTTTTGCGGGCGATGTAATTGATGTGTGTAACGATGCTTTTTTTTCGCTTCATGGAAGACCCGATGTAATTATTACCGATCCCCCGCGGGCAGGCATGCACGAAAAACTGGTAAAGAAAATACTGGACATGGCAGCGCCAATAGTGGTGTATGTAAGCTGTAATCCTGCCACACAGGCAAGGGATCTGCAATTGCTGGATGAAAAATACACCGTTACCAAAGTGCAGCCGGTAGATATGTTTCCGCAAACGCATCATATAGAAAATGTGGTGCAGTTGAAACTAAGAAAAATGTCTGATGGCTGATTTTTTGATGTCTGATGTGGATTATGTCTGATTTCTTATATTTTAACATGCATCGCTATTAATAAGATCGGTATTTTGCCGCGTCTTACATCAGACATGATCACATCAGACATCCTGCATAAACTAAAGCCTTACTTGTGATAAGAATTTTGCTGAACCACCAATGGAAATCTTTCTGGCGAAGCCGCAACGCCGGGAAAAGCCTGGCATTACAAATTGTCATAGGCTTTTTTACTGTGTACCTGCTGTTTTCCGCTATTGCCATGGGATTTATGCTGCAAAAATTATTAACTAATTTTTTCCCCGGCCAGGATATCATTAAAATATTTTGCGGATTTATTCTTTACTATTTTTTGTCCGATGTGCTGATCAGGTTTATGATCCAGGATCTCCCCACGCTTACCATACAACCCTACCTGGTACAAAATATAAGGCGCAGCCAGTTAATACGATTCCTGAATGTGCGCTCAATGATAACGGCCATTAATTTTGTCCCGCTTTTTCTGTTTATTCCTTTTACCATTATGGTTATTGCGCCAAAGTATGGCGGCCTAACAGCTTTTGCTTTTATCATTAGTATCGTATCATTCACGTTGTTCAACCATTTTATTATTCTCTATGTAAAACGTAAAAGCATTATCAATAGCTGGTGGTATGTGATATTCTTTGGCGTAATAGGAGCTTTTGCCGCCGCTGATTATTTTCATTTTTTTTCGCTGCGGGATGCATCTGCTGCGGTTTTCATAAAGATGCTGGCCATGCCTTTTCTTTGTATGCTGCCAGTTGGCATGGCAATTATTGCTTTTATTAATAATTACCGGTTCCTGCTTGCAAATCTTTACCTGGAAGATATTGTTAGCAAAAGCAGAAAAAAAGAAGGCGCAGAATATACCTTCCTGCACCGCTTTGGAAATACCGGCGAACTGATTGGCCTGGACATAAAACTGATACTGCGCAACAAACGGCCGCGTTCAGTTGCCATGATTAGCCTGCTGCTGCTTTTCTATGGGTTTATTTTTTATAAACCGCAGTATATACAGGAAGGCAAATGGTATTTCCTGATTTTTGGTGCCATTTTTATAACCGGCCTCTTTATTATTTCTTACGGCCAGTTTTTATTTGCCTGGCAAAGCGCGCATTTCGATGGCATGATGGCCGGCAACCTGAGTGCAAGAACCTATATCAAAAGCAAACTGCAGTTATTCACCGGTGTTAGCAGCGTTATTTTTTTACTGAGCTCTTTGTATGGATTCCTGAACTGGAAAATAGTAGTTATACAATTGGCAGCCTACCTGTACAATATTGGTATACAATCCATCATTGCCGTATATTTTGCCACGTTTAGTTATAAGGCTATTGATATCGGCAGGTCGGCTACATTCAATTACCAGGGTATGAGTGCAGAAAGATGGGTATACGCGTTGGCTATCTACGTGGTGCCTATTGTTATTTATTTACCATTTGGATGGCTGATAAATGCATGGGCGGGTATTACTGCCATCGGTGTGCTGGGGCTTACCAGTTATTTACTGCAGGACTGGTGGACAGATATATTGACCAAAGGTTTTTTAAAACGCAAATACAAAATTTTAGACGGCTTCAGGGAAAAATAATAAGCATGATTACAGTAAAAAACCTGGTTAAAACATATACAGGCAGAATAGTGGTAGATATTGCAGCGCTGCAAATTAATGAGGGAGAAATTATTGGACTGGTTGGCAATAACGGCGCGGGTAAGACAACTTTCTTCAGGCTGATGCTTGATTTGATTAAGGCAGACAGGGGAGAAATTTTATCGGGCGAAAAAAATGTAGCTGTTTCCGAAGACTGGAAGCCTTATACCGCGGCTTACCTGGACGAAGGATTTTTGATTGACTATCTTACCCCCGAAGAATATTTTTATTTTGTTGGCAAACTGAATAACCGTTCAAAAGCAGATGTAGATGAATTTCTGAAAAGTTTTGATACTTTTTTTGATGGATCCGTTCTTAAAAGCGGTAAATATATACGTGAACTGTCGAAAGGCAACCAGTTTAAAGTGGGTATTGCCGGATGCCTGCTTCAAAACCCCGGGGTATTGCTGCTGGATGAACCATTTGCCAATCTTGACCCCACTACGCAGCTAAGGCTTATAAAGATGTTAAAGGAAATGCATGCACAACGCCGCATGACCATCTTTATCAGCAGCCACGACCTAAACCACATAACAGAGGTGTCTACCCGTATACTGCTGATGGAAAAAGGCTTAATTATCAAAGACCTGCATACCAACCAGGATACACTAAGCGAGCTGGAAGATTATTTCAAAGTGTAGGAATCAGCCGCAGGATTGATTTTGTATGGTAACTGTTTCTGTCATAGCGGTACAAGGGCCGTCACCTCGTTTTCTGTTTTGCGAAAACCCTTTAGTTGATGCGGAAAAAAATCTGCGAATCTGCGGCAATTGTTTTCCCTGAAACCGCCTGGTTCCGAACAAATACCGCCTGTAATTGTGATACAGTAAGCAGCTATTTTTACTGTAAATTACAAAACTATTTCAGCAGTATGCAGCACCGGGGTTAACTTTGGGCGCATTCAGGGATTTTAAAAAAAATTAAGTAATGGCGAATTATAGCAGGGGTGGTGGTATGGGATATGTTCCACCAGTAGTAAGAACTTTTTTGATCGTTAATGTGGTTGTTTTTGTGGCTCAAAATCTAATTCCGGGATTAACTGAATGGGGATCGCTGCACTACTGGACATCGTCGCAATTCAGGCCTCATCAGTTGATCACTATGATGTTTATGCACGGGGGCTTTACTCATATTTTGTTTAATATGCTGGTTCTTTGGATGTTTGGAAGCGTGCTGGAGAGCTACTGGGGCAGTAAAAGGTTTTTAAATTTTTATCTTATCTGCGGGATAGGAGCAAGTGTAATTACCCTCCTCTCTGTTCCTTTTACGGCCGCACAATTTGTTAAAACCGCCAGTGAAGCAACAGACGGATACGGGAGCTCACAAATAATTGAAATGTATAAACAACAATATGCGGCTTTGGGTGCCTCGGGCGCATTAATGGGTGTAATGGCTGCATTTGCCTATTTATTTCCGAATACTGAATTAATGGTTTTTCCTTTGCCAATACCTGTAAAGGCAAAATATTTGATACCATTTTATTTTTTAATTGATTTGTTTGGCGGATTGGGGATAGGACTTGCAGGCGATAATGTAGCGCATTTCGCCCATTTGGGGGGGGCTTTGATTGGGTTAATTATTGTCGTCTTCTGGAACCGGACCAACCGTAAAACATTTTATTGATTTACCAGCTACTAAACTTTAGGTAATGCTTATTTGTAATAGAGGCGTATACCAACCGTATTCGAACTGATATGACAGTAAAAGAGGAAAGATCAAACAAAGTTTTACTGGGGCAGGGCAATAACAGCCTTGTGATGCTGTTTGCTATAAATGCAATCGTTTTTGTAATTCTGAAATTTATTTTTGTTATCTACCAGATGTCCGAACTAAACCTGGACGCCTATTATAAAAATATTTTTAACTGGTTTACACTTCCGGCAGATATTTCCACGCTGGGCGGCCGGCCCTGGACCATTATTACCAACATGTTTGTGCACGAAGATGTGTGGGCTGTTTTACCCGCTATGTTCTGGCTGGGCGTATTTGGCTATGTATTGCAGGACCTCACCGGCAATAAAAGACTTATTCCCATTTATATTTTTGGAGGATTGGCGGGCGTGTTTTTTTATGTGCTGACGTATAACCTTGTCCCGCGTTTACAACCCGGCCTGTCAACCGCCACGCTTTTTGGCTCCAATGCCGCTATTATGGCCGTAGCCATTGCTACCACTACGGTTAAACCAGATTATCGTTTCTTTCCTATGATTAATGGCGGCATACCGCTATGGTTAGTGACTTTTGCATTTGTTATCATTGATATTCTTTCCATTCACCTGGGCGATCCTGCTAAATATCTTGCCCATATTGCAGGCGCAGCAACGGGTTTCATTTTTATTTATCAACTGCGCAAGGGGCGCGACTGGAGCGTGGGCATGAACAATTTTTTTGACTGGTTCAATAACCTTTTTAACCCCAATAGAAAAGCCGGCCGCAAAAATATAAAAGACGAATTCTTTTATAAAGTACATGGCGCCCACCCTTACAAACGAATACCCAATGTAACGCAAAAGCGCATAGATGAGATACTCGACAAGATTAATACAGAAGGCTATCACCTGTTAACCGACGAAGAAAAAGATATCCTGCGCCGTGCTTCATCAGAAGATGAGTTGTAATTTTAGACATGGCCCGTATACTACGTAAGGTCTCTAAAAAATTCTTTATTGTAACCAATATAGCATTGGCAGTAGTCTTCCTGCTGGTATGTTGTACAAGCTTTTTATCGCCGGGCCGCTACTGGTATATTGCAGTACTGGGCATTGGTTTTCCTTTTATCGTGCTGGCCCTGGTATTGTTTCTTTTTTTCTGGTTATTTATCAAATCCCGCTGGGCAATACTGCCATTATTAACCCTCTTAATTGGCTGGCGGCAGGTGCATGCTTTATTTGGCCTGCATCTCTTCAGTAGTTTTAAAACGGAAAAACCGGCAGGCGCTTTGCGCGTTATGCAATGGAATGTATCCAGGCTTGACCAGATGAACCTTAAACGGCCCGGTGGAACTTTCAGACGGCCCATATTTGATTATATAAAAAAAATGGACCCGGATGTATTGTGTATGGAAGAGTTTCTTGAATCGAATAACCCGCGCATGTTCAGCGAAAACATTCCTTATGTTACCAATACCCTGCAATACCCGTATCATTTTTTTGCCCGCGACCATCGCCGGCTGAACGGCGTATATGAACACGGCGTTATCATTTTTTCCAGGTATCCAATTCTTGACACGCTCCGCATCCGTTATTCCGGTCCCGATTCTTCAAAAACCGGCGAAAGCCTTATACATATCGACGTTGAAGTAAACGGACAACGCATCAGGATTTTTGCCACCCATCTGCAATCGCTCCGGTTCGACAGCAATGATTATTCGGCCATGAAAACAATTGCCAAAGTAGAGGATGGGGTAATGGACAAATCGAAAGGGATATTAAAAAAATTCAAACTGGCCTATTTTTTACGAAGCGGCCAGGCTGAACTGGTAAGAAGGGAAAAAGATGCCAGCCCATATCCCACCATTCTATGTGGCGATTTTAACGATGTTCCAAATTCTTTTACCTATTCCAGGATAAAAGGGGCCGATAATGATGCTTTCCTGGCATCGGGTTTTGGCATTGGCAGAACATATGCATCGCTTTCACCCACACTGCGTATCGATTATATACTTACCGATAAAAAAATTAAAGTCATTCAGTTTAAAAAAGCCATACTTCAGTATTCTGATCACTATCCATTGGTGGCCGATGTTCAATTGCCGGATAAAGAATAGTGCCGGCGTTGCCCGCAGCCCATTTGCCTGCAAAAGCCATGTATATGCCGGTTTTGGGACGGAAGGCTGAACTTGGAACTGGTTTAAATATTATTTTTGCCAACTTTGCACCCCGTACCACAACAAAACAATACCATGTCGCAATTATCGCTTTATAATTCTTATAGCCGGAAAAAGGAAGTGTTTGTTCCCCTTACGCCGGGTCATGCAGGCATTTATGTATGCGGCCCCACCGTATACAGTGATGTACATTTAGGCAATTGCCGCACATTTATTTCTTTTGATATGATCTACCGCTATATGCTGCACCTGGGTTATAAAGTGAGGTATGTACGCAATATAACGGATGCCGGTCACCTGGAAGGAGATATGGATGAAGGCGACGACAAGTTTTCAAAGAAAGCGCGGCTGGAACAGGTGGAACCAATGGAAATTGTACAACGTTATACATTGGGTTTTCATAAGGTAATGGACTTGTTCAATACCCTTCCGCCCAGTATAGAACCTACCGCTACAGGCCATATAGCCGAACAGATAGAAATGGTAAAAAAGATACTGGCAAACGGTTATGCCTATGAAGTAAACGGCACCATTTATTTCGACGTAGAGAAATACAATCTTGAACAGCCTTATGGTATACTAACCAACCGCAAGCTGGAAGACTTACTGGAAAACACCAGGGAACTGGGTGGCCAGGATGAAAAAAAGGGCAGACTTGATTTTGCTTTATGGATAAAAGCCAAACCAGAGCATTTAATGCAATGGCCATCACCCTGGGGTATGGGTTTCCCGGGCTGGCATATTGAGTGTTCGGCCATGAGTAAAAAATATTTAGGCAACGAGTTCGACATACATGGCGGTGGAATGGACCTGGCCGCTACACATCATACCAACGAAATTGCGCAATCGCAGGCATGTAATCATGTAAACCCCGCCCGTTACTGGGTGCATACCAATATGCTAACGGTAAACGGTACGCGCATGAGCAAAAGTGCAGGCAATGGTTTTTTACCGGAAGAATTATTTGCCGGCAATCACCCCCTGCTGGAAAAGGCCTACTCGCCCATGACCGTGCGTTTTTTTATGATGCAAACACATTACCGCAGCACGCTTGATTTTAGCAATGAGGCATTGCAGGCAGCGGAAAAAGGGTTTAAACGGTTATGGGAAGCCTACGAAACACTGCAAAAATTTACAGCAGCTGAAAACACCGCTGCAGGAGATGCCGCACTGGAGACCTCCGTCATAAAATTATTGACGGAAATGGATGATTTTATGAATGATGATTTTAACACCGCCAGGGTATTGGCCAATATGTTTGAACTGGTGCCGGTTATTAACTCTCTAAAAGAAGGGTTGATACCACTCAGCGCACTCAGCGGTAAAACCCTGCACCTGTTGCAAACTTATTTTAGAAATTACCTTGAAAACGTGCTGGGTCTTAAAAGCGAGCAGCAACAGGATAATGGTAAATTAAACGGTGTATTGCAACTGTTGATCAATATGCGCAAAGAAGCCAAGGCAAGAAAAGACTATGCCACCAGCGACGCCATCCGCAACCAGTTAACACAGCTTGGTATCCTGTTAAAAGATGAAAAAGACGGCCGGGTTAGTGTTTCTTTCGAATAGCGTTTCATCAAAATAAATCTCTTAGAAAAGGAAGGCAGGGCCCTTCCTTTTATTTTTATATTCTTTTGCGGCAGACCCGGTTTTATCTATGTTTTCGCTAACTTGTTTTTGTCAAAAAAAAATCTTCATGAGAAAATATGTACTGCTGCTATCCTGCTTTTTATTTTCAGCCTTATTGATAAACGCACAGGTAAAAAAAGCACCCGACCGTAAAGAAGGTGAAGGACCGTGGACACAGCTTATCATACGCGGCGTTATATTAATAGACGGTACCGGTGCGCCCGCTATCGGTCCGGTTGATATTGTAATTGAAAAAAACAGGATCAGGAATATTGTGAACGTGGGTGCGCCCGGTATTGCCATTAATACCAGCCGGCGGCCTGTACTGGCTGCCGGCGGTAAAGAACTCAATTGCGAAGGCATGTATGTAATGCCCGGGTTCGTAGACATGCATGGCCATATAGGTGGCGAAGCGCAGGGCGCCGATGCAGAATATGTTTTTAAATTATGGATGGCACATGGCGTTACTACCGTTCGTGATCCCGGTTCAATGAATGGGCTTGACTGGGTGCTGGAAGAAAAAAAGAAAAGTGAGCAAAATCTCATTACTGCACCAAGATTAAAAGCCTATACGGTTTTTGGACAGGGAAGCAAAGAGCCAATTGCTACCCCCGAGCAGGCCATTGCCTGGGTTAGGGATAACCAGAAAAAAGGATCGGACGGAATTAAATTTTTTGGCGCGGCGCCTGAGATCATGAAAGCTGCTATTGAGGAGAATAAAAAAATTGGATTGCGCTCCTGTTGCCATCATTCGCAAATGGATGTGGCCAGGTGGAATGTATTAAACAGCGCAAGGGCAGGTATGACTTCCATGGAACACTGGTATGGTTTACCTGAAGCATTATTTGAAGACAAAACCATACAAAATTACCCGCTCAATTATAACTATGCCAACGAACAAAACCGTTTTGAAGAAGCCGGCCGGTTATGGAAACAAGCGGCTAAGCCTTACAGTGAGCACTGGAACAAGGTAATGAATGAATTGCTGTCGCTTGATTTTACGCTTGATCCAACATTTGAGATTTACGAAGCCAACCGCGACCTGATGCGTGCGCGAAGGGCAGAGTGGCATGAAGACTATACCATGCCCAAACTCTGGAAATTTTATGAGCCCAGCCGTGTGTCGCACGGATCTTATTGGTTAAACTGGGGTACCGAACAGGAAGTGAGCTGGAAAGAAAACTATAAACTCTGGATGACATTTATCAATGAATACAAAAACCGCGGTGGCAGGGTAACCGTGGGAACTGATGCAGGATTTATATATGAACTGTATGGGTTTTCTTATATAAGGGAGCTGGAGCTGCTGCGCGAAGCCGGCTTTCATCCCCTTGAAGTAATCCGA
>Ga0207712_10001901_pt1 | contig 13735 bp, 13 predicted proteins | sample KBSS44metaG_FD_184402 | JGI IMG/M metagenome (GOLD analysis project Ga0207712, IMG submission 184402) | Switchgrass rhizosphere microbial communities from Kellogg Biological Station, Michigan, USA - KBS S4-4 metaG (SPAdes) (version 2) | ecosystem: Host-associated > Plants > Roots > Rhizosphere... | reverse complement strand
TTCCATTAGATTCTACATGACCGATGGATCGAAGCATACAAGTCTCCTGAAGGCTGAACCATATTTTGTTTGGATTGTGGCCCCGCAATTAGATACGGATGATCCGAATCTAAAATACTATTACGACTTTGATGCCAACATAAAAGAATTCGCTAAAGCATTTGATGAATTACAGCTTCCATGGAAATGGCAATATGTAACGATCAACGATTACAAAGCTATTATTGATAAAATAGCTGATTCGGCAAACGGACACATCCCACTTGTGTTTAACCTATGCGATGGTGATGAGGTAAATGGTGCCCCTGGTTTATCTGTTATTCAATATCTCGAAGAGAAAGAACTTATCTATACAGGCTCAAGAGAAAAATATTATCATCTCACTACTTCCAAGATCACCATGAAGCAGGCATTCGATGATGCCGGTGTTGCCAATTCATTATGGAAAGCCATTAACAGTCCTTCACAGAGTATAACAGGAGTTTGCGATAATATCGGCACACCTGTTATTGTGAAACCGGCTGTTTCGGGTGGAAGCATGGGGCTTGGTTTAAAAAATGTAGTGAATAATGATGATGAATTAAGAAAAGTGATTGATGAACTTTATAAAGGTTATCATGGTTGGGATTTTACGTTTGGCGGATTAGTGGCTGAAAAATTTATTGCTGGTCCCGAGTTTACAACATTCGTTACCGGCTCATATGATCAGCCAGATGATGTCCGGGTTTATCAACCAGTAGAAAGAGTTTTTAATGAAAAGCTTCCTGATCATGAAAAATTCCTTTCTTTTGACAGGCTTTGGGATACTTATGAAAATGAAAAACCGGTAGGTGAGAATGAGTATGAAAATCTTTGGGAGTATTTTAAACCCGATGCTCAATTAGAGCATTCAATTAAACAATTAAGCATCGATGCTTATTGTGCCGTGAGAGGTACAGGTTATGGCCGGATTGATATCCGCATGGATAAGGCAACCGGTAAAATGTATGTGCTGGAAGTAAATTCACAATGCGGATTAAGCGAGGACGAGAATCACACTTCGATAGGCGCTATGGTAAGACTGGGCAATGATAAATTCAGCGACATGCTCGGGGCAATTATTGAAAATGCCCTGCAAACTAAATTGAAATGCATAAAAGCGGCTAAGCTTATCAAATAAATGAACAGCGCCGAAAAGCCGTTTCCAATATTTATTAACTGAAATTGATTGTATGAAGATTTGTGTTCTGCAACCGGACTATTCTCATTCCAAAGTGGATTACCAGTATTATGATCCTATTCGCAATCTTTCTGCGCTAATGCCTGAAGCAGAGATGGATCATGTGCTGATAAGTAAATTAACTACTTACAAGCAGCTTAAAGAGCTAAAGAAAAAGGCCTATGATTGCTTTGTCAATCTTTGCGAAGGTTATCCCGATTGGGAAACTCCCGGTTATGATATTTACTTCAATGCAGATATGCTGAACATTCCTGTAACAGGACCCAGCACCAAACTCTTTGATGTTCCTAAAAGGCTAATGAAGTATGTGGCTTATTGCGAAGGAGTAAGGATTCCTGCGTATGCTATTATAGATACATTAGAAGAAATTGAAAGTGCTACTACACATTTAAAATATCCATTGTTTGTGAAACCCGCACATGCAGGCGATAGCCTTGGTGTTGATGAGCATTCACTGGTTCATAATATAGATGAGTTGAAAGCAAAATGTGCAGAGATCATCGATGAATATGGTCCATTGATGATAGATGAATACATTGCCGGTCGTGAGTATACCGTATTGGTGGCCGCCGATCCTGAAAATGAAAAAGAATGTATTGCTTTTCGTCCTGTTGAGTATCGGTTTCCTGAAGGAAAAGAATTTAAAACTTATTCATTAAAGACATCAGAGCTTCATCCTGATTGTAATTTTCCTTGTGAGGATGCAGAATTAGATAAAAAACTTCGTGAAGCGGCAAAGAAGATCTTTTTAGGGTTCGGCGCTGTTGGATATGGAAGAATGGATTTCAGGGTAAATGATAAAGGAGAAGTTTTTTTCCTAGAAGTAAATTTTACCTGCTCGGTATTTTATACCGATGGTTATGAAGGCTCGGCTGATTTTATTTTAAAGTATGATGGAATTGGGCAAGCAGGGTTTCTTAAACTCATCGTCGAGGAAGCAATGAATCGTCATCAGCGAAAACAAAAATGCTATGATGTGAAAGGAAACTCAATTGCCGGATTTGGTATTTATGCCAAGCGTGAATTGCCAAGGAGTTATGTTGTTTTCAATGGTGAAGAATTGCCGCAACGCCTCATTACCCGACGCCATGCGATGGAGAATTGGAATGAAAATGATAAAGAACATTTCCGCCGCTATGCATATCCGATAAGCAAAGAAGTTTTTATAATCTGGGACGCCGATCCTACCGAATGGGCGCCGCAAAATCATAGTTGCGATCCAAACTGTGCTTATGATGGATTAAATGTGGTGGCGCTTCGGAAAATTAAGAAAGGGGAAGAACTAACACTTGACTATGCGCAGTTCTTAGATAAAAATATGGAGCCATTCCATTGCAACTGTGGTTCATCAAACTGTCGCGGACTCATTATGGGAATTCCTAACAATTCTGTTACCCATCGCGAGTCAGTATTGGAAAAGCAAAGAAGAGAATTGAGACTGAGATCAGGGCTTAAATCAAACGGACTACAGCGCAGGACAAGATAAAATAGTTTTTACTTTAGCTGTATGAAAACCGTACGGCTCACCATCAAAGGAAAAGTGCAGGGTGTCTTTTACAGGGCAACGGCAAAGGATGTTGCTGATTTGCTTGGTATAAAAGGATGGGTAAAAAATCTTCCAAACGATGATGTTGAAATAACTGCAACTGCTGCCGAGGATGTTTTACAAAAATTTATAGCTTGGTGCAGACAAGGGCCTTCTAAAGCCAGGGTAGATGAAGTGATCATTGAAGAATTAGATATCGAAGAATTTAAAGGATTTAAAGTGATTCGTTAGTTGTTTTACTACTGCTAACGGGTATGGAAATCTATTACTGGTAGCATCTCATTAAAAAATCACCAATGCTACCAGTGAGAATAAATTTACCACTGCTGATCTTTATTACTCTACTACTTTCCTGTAAAACAGAAACAAAAGATGATAAAGTTTCATCAGGAAAGAAAATCATAAACACACAAGATCAATTACCAAAATATTCGACTGTTTATGTTAAACCTGTTTCGATAAAAAAGGAAAATGGAAAAACATCGACAAACAAAAACTCAGTTGCTAGAAATGAACTTGTAGCAGAAAAGAAACAGTTACAATCCTTTACTATTTCTTCCGAAAGAGATACAACGCTAAACGGGGAAGAAGGAACTGTTATCAAAATAAAACATGAAAGTTTTGTTTACGCCGAAACCAATATCGATGTAATAGGACCTGTTAGTGTTCATATGGCAGAGTATTACAAACTTTCCGATATACTATTAGCAAATCTTACTACTGAATCAAATGGAAGAATGCTTGAAACCGGGGGAATGATTTTTATTGAAGCACTGGCTGAAGGAAAGCAATGTGAGTTGAAAAAGGATTCTACGATTGAAATACAATTTCCTTTTACTGAAAGGAAAGAGGGAATGCAGCTATTCATTGGAACATGGGAAAATGAAAATGTAAACTGGGAAGAGCTCTACGTTCCAAAAGACACTTCTTTGACTATAGAATGGCAAGCTCCCGAATATCCGGGTGGAAATAGACCTTTGAATAGTTTTTTGTCTCGACGGATCGATTATTTCGATTCTATGCTGGGGTTTACCGGAACAATTTCTGTAAAGATCCAAATGGATGAAGCGGGTAAAATAAATTCTGCTGAAGTTATCGAGCCTTTTCTTCGGCGGTACAATAGAATTATCCAAAATGTTTTTTTTAAAATGCCTCGCTGGAAACCTGCAACCCAAAATGGAGTGCCGGTTAAATGTTCCGTTACACAAACAGTTTTTTTCATTTTAGATGAAAGAGAATATCCAGACACTGCTTTCAAAAAAGAGTTTGAAGAACTAATAGATACCGATACTACTTTATTAAACGAGACTTCGCCGATTACCATCAGCAGGTATATTTTTAGTTCTTCAAAACTTGGCTGGATTAACTGTGACAGATTTTATGATGAGAAAGGGCAAAAGCTCGATCTGTTTGTAAAAGCCGAAGGCTATGACGAGTTAGAAGTAAAATTGGTTTTTCACAGTTTTAAATCAATTCTTTCAGGAATGCTAGTTGATAACAATTATAGATTCAGGCAGGTTCCGATAGATGAAAGCATCACAATAGTTGCCATAGCAAGGAAAAATGAAAGAAATTTTGTTGCATTTGGCGACTATTCAACCAACTCTCGTGTGATTGATAATCTTGTATTCCGCCAGGTCACTAAAGATGATCTAAAGGAGTCTTTAAAAAGGCTTGATTCCATTAAATAGAGAAGGATAGTGACAACTGTTTTGCAGAATCAAGTATCTTGATCCAAATTTCTGGTTATGCGATTTACTTTTTTCGTACTATTCATCATTTCTTCAGTTGTAACCTTTTCACAGAATCTCAAATCCGGCGGCGTATTAAAACCAGAACAAGCCATCATGGATATCCGGCATTATACAGTTGCGCTGGATGTTAACCCAAATGAAAAGTCGATCAAAGGCTATACAGAAATTGATCTTAATCTTTTGAAGCCAACAAACTATTTACTGTTTGATTTCTGGCATGGACTTGTCATCACACAACTTTGGATTAATGGAAAAAGTCAAACTTATACTCATACTAATGATGATTATATAAAAATCCCATTATCACAAGAATTACCAGTAGGAAAAGTAAAAGTAAAAGTTGCTTATGGTGGCAAGCCAGCTATTGCGGTAAGACCTCCATGGACAGGTGGCTTTCAATGGGAGAAAGATGCAAAAGGAAATCCATGGATATCCATTACTTGCCAGGGAGAAGGAGCCAAAATTTATTTTCCATGTAAAGACCATCCAAGCGACGAACCAAATGAAGGTGCCGATATGATCGTTACTGTTCCAAAAGGATTAGTTGTAAATGCACCGGGACTTCTTCAAAAAGTAACTACAACAAAAGATAAATCAACCTATCATTGGAAAACAAATTATACTATCAGTAACTATTGTATTCTTTTCAATATTGGTAAATACAAAGTGGTAAAAAGAATTTATACAACTGTAGATGGAAATAAAGTACCAATGGAATATTATGTGCTGGAAGAAAATGCGGATAAAGCCGAACATCTTCTTGATCTTTTTGAACAATCATGCCATATACAGGAAAAGTATTTTGGAGAATATCCGTGGGTAAAAGAAGCGATCCGTGCTTCTGAAACACCACATCTCGGTATGGAACATCAGACAAATATTGCTTATGGCAATAAATATCGTTATGAAAAATTAGGCAATAAAGATTTTGACTGGCTGTTACATCATGAATTCGGTCACGAATGGTGGGCCAATAAAGTAACCAATCGTGATTGGGCACATATGTGGATACAGGAAGGGATCTGTGTTTTTGGTGATGCTATGGCAACAAGAGAATTAGCTGGTGAAGAAGCATACATGGAAAAAATGCGACAAACAGCAAGAAGCGCTTCAAATAGATTGCCTATTGTAAGAGGAGACCAGGTTGATTCAGACAGCGCCTATCATGGAGATATTTATGGCAAGGCGGCTTTCTTTATGCATACACTTCGTTATATCATGGGGGATGATAGATTTTTTACGACGTTAAAAAAATTGGCAACCGATCCCCAATACACATATGATAATACGGTAGTAACTGCTGATGTGGAAAAACTTTTTAGTGGAGCTTATGGCAAAAGTTTGGATCCATTGTTCCATCTTTTTCTTTATACCACCGACAAACTTGGAGTATATATTAGGCAAACAAAGGAAAACGAGTACCAGGTCAAGTTGCTGAATCTTGATATGTCAATTCCAATAGACATTCAAACTGATTCAGGTATTCAGCGATTAATGATTGATAAAAAAGAAACTACCGTAACAAGTAAATCATTCATCCTTATTGACCCCAAAGTATTTTATCTGAAAAAAGTCATTATGGAATAATTTATACGTTTGAATTAACAAAATTCATAAGTACCGTGAATTAAATTTGTGCCCCTACTTACCATGGCTACCCGCGGCAAAAAGAAAGACAAATATTTCAAATGGGCAATACTTATTTTTTTAGTTGTTGCCGTAGCAGCAATGTATGGGGGATATGAATGGTGGAAGAATCGCAAATCCCGTTTTGTACGTTATCCTGCTTTTGGTATTTCCATTCCCGAGAATTATTTAATCCACGGTATAGACGTTTCCAAATATCAGCAAACCATCTCATGGGAATCAGTAAAAGAAATGAAAGTAAGAAATGTGCAGCTTGGTTTTGTTTTTATAAAAGCTACAGAAGGAATTGTCAATACGGATCCGCAGTTTAAAAGAAATTGGAAAAAATCAAAACAGGCAGGAATGATCCGTGGGGCCTATCATTTTTTTCTGGCAACAAAAGATGGAAGAGAGCAAGCGGAGAATTTTATCAGCATGGTTGATCTGGAGGATGGCGATCTGCCTCCTGTGATTGATATCGAACAAACCTATGGAGTGAATCCAACTATTTTAAAAAAGGAATTAAAAGAATGGCTTGATGTGATAGAGTATTATTACAAAGCCAAACCGATCATTTATACCAACGTTGATTTTTATTCAAGATATCTTGGCAAAGAATTTAACAGCTATCCTTTGTGGGCGGCGCATTATTACCAATATGATACGCCGCGTATAGATCGCAACTGGGATTTTTGGCAACACAGTGAAGAAGGAAGAGTAAATGGCATTCTTTCAAAAGTTGATTTTAATGTTTTTAATGGCGATTCACTTCAGTTCAGAAGCATCTTAATGACCAAATAGTTTTTACCTCTTTTTATATTTAAGTTACCTTGTCAACAATCAAACTGAACGTATAATGTTTGGCATGGATCCCGAAGTGGCAAGGTATTTCAGAAAAATACTTCGTTCTCTTTTTGCATTTTTAATGTGGCTCTTTATGAATGTCACAGCCGGCATTTATTTTAAACTGGCTTACAGTGGAAATTATTCTTCTTTCGTTCATGTGCTTTTTTTCGTTTGGTTGGTTTTAAGTCTTGTCTTACTGCTTTGGTATTTATATAAAACATGGGGTTAGTATCTATAAGGTATTCGTTAAAATATTTAAATTACTTTTCAGTCTTGTTTGCTTCTTAGCTTAATTTTTCTATTTTTAAAATTATTATCAGGAATGATGGAATTAAAGCGCATCAGTAAATGGGTTGTTATTGCCGGTACACTACTTATCTGGCTGGTAAAATTCGGTCTCCGGCCTTTTTATGATTTTGGACAACCAATGAATTTTTTTCTTGGTGTTGCACCCAATTTGTTCGGTTCTTTTCTTATTCCATTTGGCGCCTGTTGGTTTTTTTCTGGCCGGGAATTTTTAGTTGCAAGAATATTTCACATTCATTCATCGGCGGATCTTCGTCTCGTTTGCTTTATGGGGTTTGCAATGCTTGTAGTAAATGAATACCTGCAACTTATTCCTGTATTCGGAAGGACCTTTGATTATTTTGATATAATTTTTTCAGTAATAGGCTTGTCAGCTTCTTATTTTGCGTTTGGGAAAATCCATGGCCAGGCAGTTCATCGTTATTACCCTAATTAGTTTTTTGTATCAAGTATCAATGGAGTATTGCCTTTACCCATAACTACGATCTTCGCATTTTGCGAGGTAGCAATTTCTTTTAGGGCTTTAATTTGTTCATATTGCAATTGTTGATCCGTCAATCCCTGGTTTATTATTCGTTGGTAATCTGCAATACCTTGTGCTTCCACTCTTTTCCTCTCTGCCTCTTGCTTTTCTTTCTGAAGAATGAATTGCATTTTCTGCGCTTCCTGTTCTGCATTGATCTTGCCCTCAATAGTTGCTTTTACAGACTGAGGTAATGTAATGTTTCTAACAAGTAGTTGTTCAAGAAACAAACCTCTTTTTCTAAAATCATCTTCAATGCTTTTAAAAATTCTGTTCTGAAACTCATCCCGTTTGGTGGAATAAAGAGCTATTGCCTCATAATAAACAGAGTTGTCGCGGATCTTTGTTCGAGTTAAAGGGCGGACGATTTTATCTACATAATTAACTCCAGTTTCTTTTACAAGCTTTGGAGCATCTGCTTCAGTTAGCCGGAACAGAACGGTGAGATCAATGGTTACTTCAAGACCATCGGCCGTCAATACCCTGATGGCATCATCTCCCGTTTTCGTACCTTCATCATGGATGCCACTCATAGTATAGTTTTGAGTTTTTATGTCAAGGAGCGTTACTTCAATCAAAGGATTGATCATGTGGAGCCCACTATGCAATACATCATTTTGCACTTTACCAAAAAGTTTTTTTACGCCAACCTGTCCTGCATCGATTTGTACAATGGATCCAATTAGCAAACCAACAATCATAATAATTATTCCGGCAATTCTTATAATTCCTCCGTATCGTTGAACAGCGCTTGGATTACGGGCAATGATGATACCAATGATAAGTACGATCATTCCTACAATGATGAGTGCCATGATGAGGTTCTTTTTTTAAAATTAATAATACAGAAAATCAACTGCTGTGATCAGAAATTATAACCCATTTGCCATTTATTTTCCTGAACATAAGAGTAAAATGTCCACTTGCATCTCCAATTGTTCGGGTCAAATAATATTTCCCAGTTACATGAAAATATTCAGGTGATAGTTGTTTGACCTGGATAAGAGTGAAAGTAAGTTTACCCATTGTCGCAGTATCGGGATAATTTCTTTTATAATTCGCTAATGTATTTTTATAGCCATAAGTAATACCTGACTTTCCAATGAACATCAACGAATCATTTTCCCAGTAACCAACCATAAATGCGTCAACATCGCCACGATTCCATGCGGCATTTTGTTTCGCAAGTACATTTCTTACTTCTGATTCATCTTTTGTTTGGCTAAAAACGGAAAATGATAAAGCTATAAAGCAAGTAAAAAATAGTGATTTCATATTATCCTAAATTATTGTCAAGATAAAGAAAAACCAGGTTGAGACGCAATTTTTCCAATTAATGAAACGAAGTGTTACTTTAATATTGGCATTTAATGATCACAATCTGTGATATGACAATGTTTTGCCTGGCGGCAAAATCTCCAGTTCAGATAATATGCAAGTATGATAAGGATTGATGATGGAATGATCAGCCAAATTACATTAGCTGTAAAAAAATGTTTTATTATTAAAAGAAACATTCCTGCAAAAAATAAAAATAGAGGATAAAGTTTGTGATGATGTTTTCTGTATCCATGCCAAAGCGTAAAGCCGCCAATTAAAACGGCTATCCCGATCATCCCGGCTTCAAAATAAATGTTATCAAGAAGGTTGATACCCAACAAAGGCAATGTGCTTATAAATAGTGGTAGTAGGGCACAATGGATTGCACAAGCTAAACCGGCAGAAACACCAAGAGCATTCCAATTGATCTGAATCTTCATAGTCTGCAAAGATAACTTAGTGCAACTATGTTGCAAAATATATTATCTTTGTTTTTCGGAACAGATAGCATCGATCATGAGTAATTTTGGATTTACATTATGAGCAGGAAAACCATTTTTTATATTGTTTTTTTCTTTGTGCTGGTACTAGGGTTTTATTTTACAATGAGCCAGCTGATACCAGGTTTTGGAAAATCAAAACTCGAACCTATCGGAAGAGTTTTGCCCTTCTCTTTTACAAACCAGGATGGGAAAACGGTGACTGAACAAGATGTGGCAGGGAAAGTTTTTGTTGCTGAATATTTTTTTACAACATGTAAAAATATTTGTCCTGTAATGAATAGCAATATGAAAACCGTGCATGATCGCTTTAAAAATGAAAAGGATTTCTTGATCCTTTCACATACCAGTGATCCTGGAACGGACTCCGCAGCAACATTAAAAAAGTATGCAAAATCATTAGGCGCAGATACAGAAAAATGGATATTTCTTACCGGTAGAAAAGATAGCTTATACAAACAAGCTCGCTACAGTTATAAAATCGATGATCCCCAAAGTAATCTTATTGATAGTAAACAAGATTTTATCCATTCGCAGCTTTTTGCATTGGTAGATAAAAAAGGGATTGTAAGAAATATTTATGATGGTTATCTGCCGAGTGAGGTTGATAAAATGATGAAGCAGATAGAAGTATTGCTGAAAGAAAAATAATTTTTATGGACACAAGGGTTTATGATATTCTTCGTCGTAACCAGCTTAGTGTAACAGCAAGCCGCGAAAAAATCCTCAATCTTTTTTTAACTAATACAAGGGCACTTGCTCATGCTGATATTGAGCATAAAGCCGGAGAAAGATTTGATCGTGTAACTGTTTACCGCACTTTACAAACCTTTGTTGAAAAAGGAATATTGCACACTATTCCCACCGCTGATAATTCAGTAAAATATGCTTTGTGTAAAAATGATTGTTTTGAAGGTCATCATCACGATAATCATTATCATTTTATTTGTGCTGTTTGTGGTAAAACAGAATGTCTTGAAGAGTTTGTTATTCCCTCAGTTAAACTTCCAAAAGAATACCTGGCAAATAATGTGGAGATAGTAGTGAATGGAATTTGCAGCGCCTGCCGAAAAAAGTAAGCCCCAGTGTGGAAACAATGGGACTTAGGTTAAGGCTCTGATTAGTAGCTATGTTGAAATGCAATCATTGCATTTACTTTTCTAATGTAAAGTAAGACGAGAAATCATTGCTTTCCAAAAAAGAGGCATACCACTTTTGTGGTATATTTCATGATTTTTTTGTTAAGTCCTGCATTTCTGAATGCACAAACGACATTAAATTGCCAACCACGGCAGGAGAGAAGTCAAAACGGAGCCCGGCTAACTTAAAAAGCTCCGGCAAAGTGCGGGTCCCGCCTTGTGCCAAAGCAGCTATGTAATTATTAAGTGCCTTTTCTTTATCTTCTTTAAACTGTTTCCAGAGGCCAATAGCCCCAAGCTGAGCAATGCCATACTCGATATAATAAAAAGGCACTTCAAAAAGATGCAATTGTTTTTGCCAAAAATACCTGCGGTATTCTTCCAGCCCGGAAACATCCAGAACCGGTGAAGTAAACTCATTGAAGATCTCAACCCATGTATCAGATCTTTCTTCTTCAGTATGATTTGGATTTTCATACAGCCAATGCTGAAACTTATCAATAGTAGCAATCCACGGAAAAATGGTGATCACTCTTTCAAGTTGATGTTCTTTAGCCTGATTTAATTCTTCTTCAGATTTAAAAAACACATGCCAGTTGCCCATGGTAAAAAGCTCCATAGCCATGCTTGCCACCTCCGCAATCTCCATCGGGTACTCCTTAAAAGAGGTCAATTCGAGACTATGAGCAAGAAAAGAATGTACTGCATGGCCGCCTTCGTGCACCATCGTTGTCACGTCATCCATTTGTCCGGCTGCATTCATAAAAATAAATGGCGCACCACTTTCTGCGAGAGGACAATTATATCCACCGGGGGCCTTTCCTTTTCTACTGTCAAGATCAAGATGTCCCATTGTTTTCATTTTGCTTAGGCAATCTCCAAAGAATGGTTTCAGCTCATTAAAACATGCAATCGATTTTTCAACAAGTTCATCACCGGTTTTAAAAGGGTTCAATGGTTTTTCATCTGCAGGATGAGCTTCCAAATCCCATGGTCGCAATGTGTCCAGGCCAAGTCTTTTCTTCTTTATTTCATAGATTTCATTTACTAACGGCAGTATTTTCTCTTTTACTGCCTGGTGAAATTGAAAGCAATCTTCGGGTTTGTAATCAAAACGTCCCATCTCGGCAAACTTAAAATCACGAAAGTTGGGAAAGCCTGCATTCACTGCAATGCGATGACGCTTTTCTATAAGTAAGGAGAAAAGATTATTCAGTGGCGCTTTATCCTTTAATCTACGATCGCTAATTTTTCTGTAAACTGACTCCCGTAATTTCCTGTCATTATTCTCAAGAAATTTTGCGGCCTGCTGCAAAGTGTATTCTTTGCCATCAACTTCAATTGTCATTTTGCCTGCAATCACACCATACTGCTGCTGCATCACATTCATCTCCGCAAGTATTGGAATATTTTCTTCGCGGAAAAGATCAATATTTTTCTTTACTGTCCGCAGGTAGGTAAAAAACTTTTGCTGATCAAGTTCTTTTGTGAAAGGGCAACTAATAAGTTTTTTATTCAGCTTATCGGCATAGGGTTGTGTTTTCGGCTGAATTTCCATCATAAAAAATGCAAAGGCATTTTCGAGTTCCTTGCTTTCTGTATCGCAAGTCATCCTGATTTGCCGCCAGCAACCATCCTCACTTAAAACAGCTTCCAGTTCGCTTATATCTTTTAACCATTTTTCCAGCTGTTCTTTTGAGTTTATTTCTCTTTCAAGAAGATCAATAAAAAAAGGTTCAAGCTTTTCCCATGAGGTAACCGTAAAATCTTTTGGTAAAAAATGACGGGAAAGTTTTTTTATATCGGCTGAGTACATAATATAAAAATTTGCAAATATGCCAATGCGCAAAATAAGGACCACTTTCATTTGCACATTAGCAAACTATCGTTAATCTATTTTATTCGGATTTCTTTTTAGTAACTCTCTTTTTCTTTGGCTTCTCTTCAGCAACTACTTCTTCCTTCACTTCTTCAACAGCCTCTTCTGTTTCTTCAGGTAGTTCAGAAAGCTTTATTTCTACATTATGTTTTTTCAGTGAATCAAACCATTTCACCATCTTTTTCATATCGCTGCTGTACACTCTTTCAAAATCCATTTCAGGATAAACTTTTTCAAAATATTTCTTTACAGCATCGCCATCCTTTGAATCTGGCAAAGAGCCGCCATCTTTTTCCATTGCATTAAAAACATCTACCAGGTTCACATTTTCCCTTTCTGTATAAACCTCTATGCTTTCGAGGTGAGAAAAATTATGCACACGGCTGGAAATAAACTGGGTTTTATTTTCATCAAGTGAGCGGACCACGGCGCCATCTCCGCGACTGCTGATCAGCTCAAATAATCCAGGAAGACCGGTAACAGCAACAAGTTTACTATACTCCATAAAAATTTAAAATTTGGGAGTGCAAGATAACCCGAAAACAGCAACTAAAAACTTTCGATTTATTTTGATTACCGTGCCGTACATCTTCTTAATTTACACAACAAATAGGGCATCTATAAATGAAAATGACAATTCTTTTGAGTTTGGCGTTAGTAGTATTTTTTTATAGCTGTAAACAGACCAATACCGGCGCACAGGCTCAACAAACTTCGCGAGATACCTCTATCAATTTGGGATCTTCCTACAGCGGAATATTCTTTGACAGCACACAAATGGAAAAATTTATTTCCAATCAGCATTTTAATGATTCCCTTACAAAAAGAATGAGAAGCTTCTATAATGCCCGCAATTACCAGTTCGCCTGGTTTTTTAAAGAAGGTATGGCCGACTATGCCTCTTCTTTTTATGATGCTTATAATGATTATATCAATTATTCTCAGGACACTTCTTTGAAAAGCCAATCGTTGGATCAATTGTATGATTCTTTAGCAAACGGGAATTTTACTTATAATATTAATGATAGCATTGTTTTAAACACAGAGTTGCTGTTGACTGCACAGTTTTTCTGCTAT
>Ga0207712_10001900_pt1 | contig 13739 bp, 11 predicted proteins | sample KBSS44metaG_FD_184402 | JGI IMG/M metagenome (GOLD analysis project Ga0207712, IMG submission 184402) | Switchgrass rhizosphere microbial communities from Kellogg Biological Station, Michigan, USA - KBS S4-4 metaG (SPAdes) (version 2) | ecosystem: Host-associated > Plants > Roots > Rhizosphere... | reverse complement strand
TAAATGGCCGCCAGAGTGGGCGTGTAGCTCAGTGGTAGAGCACTGTGTTGACATCGCAGGGGTCGCAAGTTCAATCCTTGCCACGCCCACCATTTTTTCCCCGTAAAACAGCCATTTTCAGCCAGTGCGTAACAGCGCTCCTTTGTTCAGCGTGAACAGGCCAAACCATTCGATCTAAGGTGCCTAGAATGGCCCACCCTTAACGCTAATGTCCGCAATGGGTGGAAAGCGGCCATTACGCTCAAACGCCCATCGCATCCCACTGCTGGCGTATCTCGGCGTCCGTCCGCGTCAGCGCATCGTCGCCTTCCGGATTATCACAGTCAGAGGCAAAGTAGGCGATGCCGAGAGCGGCACGTTGGCCGTCATAGGCTGCCACGCGCTTCATCAGCTCGACGCCCTCAAGCCAGGGCAGAGGCGTGCCATCGATAAGGGCATGAGCAGCACGTAGCATGGGGGCCTTGATGGGATGGTCGGGACCAGCCGCCCATTCGGTGACAAGTTCCCGAAGCCGGTCTTCGTCAACGTCGCTATGCTTGGGTGGGCGGCATAGCTCATTCAATACGCAGAAGGCCGCGTTGAGCGAGATTTGCCACCCCTGCCGGATGAGCGCCGAAGCTGACGGGTCATCATACGGAAAACGGCAGTCAAAGGGTGCGATGAAGGACACTTCCGCTTCGGCATCGTGCAGGACCATTCCCTTAAGCTCGCATCGAACTCTAATGACCGCAATGGGTCGAAAGCGGACACTTGAACTGAGCGCCCTGTTAGCCCCTAACAATGCTCCGTCGTCCGCCCGACCTATCGGCTTCGCATAACAGCGCTCCCTGTTCACTTGAACAGAGCTGACGGCATAATGGGGGGACGAAAGACGATCAGACGGGATGCGCGCCGTATCACAGGGGGCTAGTCCCCCTTAGGCGGGCATAGGAGCGGGACTTTGACATCGCAGGGGTCGCAAGTTCAATCCTTGCCACGCCCACCATTTTTTCAAATTAAATCAATGAATTGATCGGCGCTCGCGCTGAGGAATCGTGCAATAGCCAAGTCATCGCGCGAACGCGCCGAGGTCAAGCGGCTGTCCTCATCGGGTCGATTGCGGGTGAAACGGAGACGGGCCGACCTTGGCGCTGTCGCCAGAGCGAGGGCGGAACTCCGACAATCTTCTTGAACGCGCGGCTAAACGACGCTTCCGAACTGTAGCCAACTTCCTCGGCCACGGCTGCGATGTTGACCCTTTGCCTGAGCAGACCCGCCGCGATCTGCATTCGCCATTTGGCGAGATACTGCATTGGCGGAACGCCTACGAAATCCGTGAACCGCTCCGCAAACTCCGATCGGGATAAACCGATCTCGCGCGCTATCCCGTCAAGAGACCATGGGCGGCCCGGGTGCCCATGCATCAAAGTCAAGGCGCGGCCGACGAATGCATCACGAAGTCCGGAAAGCCAGGTGATTTTTTCGGCGGGCAGCCCTTCAATATGCTGCCGAACAACTTCGATGAACATGAGCTCCGTCAACCGGCCGAGAGCGGACCGACCACCAGGGCGCTTCCCCGACGCCTCTTCGATGGCGAGTTGCGCCAGCTCGCTGAGCGACGGCAAGTCGCCCCGCGAGCCATCTGCGACAAGGATTGAGGGAAGGCTTTCGAGAAGGGGATTGAAGGGGCTCAAATCGCAGGCGAGAAAGCCGCAGACGACCTTCGCGGTAATCGGACCGGTGCTTCCGAATGTGGCGGTGAACGGTACGTTTTCCGGTATACCATCGTTTGCGAAGCGGGTTAGCGGAACGGCCCGCATTCCGGGTTCACTCGACATCACGTGCCGATCGCCTCTCGTGAAAACGATGACCTGGCCGGCCGTGAGTGCGATCGACTCACCGCCGATGACGTTGGCGAAGCACTGCCCCTCAGTGACAATATGGTAGGAGATCATATGCTCTGCGCCGGGCAAGATCATCGGCAGCACTGTCTCCCGCGGGAGCTGCTGCGCAACCCACGGCGCCCTGGCGGAGACACGAAAGAACACGGCCCCGGTCATGCGAATGGTTTTCAAGACATCAGATAGCGCGTCGACGTGCATCCCATCTCCTTTCCGCGTGTGAAGGGGTCAGTGCCCACAGTTCGGTCTCGGGTTTCATCGAGCGCAACGAACACGGATTTCAGGCTGCTCGTGCGAGCGCCGGGATGTGGGCGCGTCCGAGGCCGGTGCGGCCAGCGGCGTTCCGGGGCTCAGATAATCGTCGAGCCAAATATGCGAGTTGATCCGCTTCGACACAGCCACTGAGTTCGGCCAGGCCGCGCCTAGCCGCCTCCCGGCCGCCATACTTACCGACGCATGGTCAAGCTTTGCGGACGTTCGATCATTCCGCTCCCGCGACAACTCATTAGACGGCCCCCTCCGGCAGCTCGGCGAGCTGCCTTAGGCAAAAGGGTCTCGCATGAACCTAGAGGCGATCTGTCGCGCCGGTGCTTGGGCGAATGCCCAGGAACTGTTCGATTTGGGCGCCCAGCCTGCGCAAGCCCGCAACACAATCGCGTGTCGCGTTCCCGGCTGACGACCCCTTGCCGATTTTCGAGACGATCATTGTCCAGCGTTCGCATCGCGCGCGGTGTGGAAACGCAAAACGGGGAGATAGGAATGAAGACGCGGATTTCTATGCGGTTGCTGGCTGGCACCGTCTTGGGCAGCTCATTTGGGATTGCCTTGCCGGTTCATGCCCAGGACGCGGCAGCGCCGGCCATCGCAGCTTCCCAGGACGGAGAGGCGGCTGCTCCAACCAACAGTCCCCAAGACAGCGCGTCGCAGCCATCGCGGGACATCGTCATCACCGGCACGCGCATCCCCCAGCCGAACCTGACCTCGGCCAGCCCCGTCACCGTTCTGAACAGCCAGGACGTCAAGCTGTCGGGTACGACGCGTACTGAAGATTTGATCAACTCGCTGCCGCAATCCTTTGCGGCACAAGGCTCGAACATCTCCAACGGTTCGACGGGTACCGCGTCGGTTAATCTGCGCGGGCTTGGTTCGTCGCGCACTCTGGTGCTGGTCAACGGCCGGCGCCTGCAGCCGGGTGACCCGCGCAGTCCGGTCGCCGACATCAACTTCATTCCAGCTTCGCTGGTGAAGCGGGTGGACGTGCTGACCGGCGGCGCGTCGTCGGTCTACGGAGCGGACGCGGTCGCCGGCGTCGTCAACTTCATCATGGACACGAACTTCCGCGGACTTCGCATCGACGCCCAGGCCTCGACGTTCATGCACTACAACAACGTGAACCAGGGAATCATCGATGCGAATACGGGCGCCGATCGTGGCGGCCCCTTGACGCCGTTCAACTATCATCCGCCCCACGGGCTGAGCACCAACGGCGGCGCGCAGGATATTTCCGCCGCGTTCGGCGCCAACTTCGACGACAATCGCGGTCACATCATGGCCTATGCGACCTACCGCAAGCAAGACGCGGTCCTGCAGGCCAGCCGGGATTATTCATTCTGCTCGCTTTCCGGGCTCGTTCAAAGAGATCCGCGTCCCGCGCGTTTTCCGGGCGATCGCCCGTCAGTCGAACGCACGGGCCGCGACTTCAACTGCGGCGGGTCGGCGACCTCGGCCAACGGCACATTCTTCACCAACGTCGGCACGTTTCAGACACAAGGCAACCAGTTCGTGCCGGGCTCCACCCCGTTCAACTTCGGTCCGTTCAACTATTACCAGCGTCCCGACGAGCGCTACACGTTCGGAACGTTCGCCGAGTATGAGATCAGCCCCGGGGCAAAGCCTTACCTCGAAGCGATGTTCATGAACGACCAGTCGGACGCCCAGATCGCGCCGTCGGGTGACTTCTTCAACACCACGACGATCAACTGCGACAATCCTTTGCTGTCGACCCAGCAGCTCAATACGATCTGCGTGCCCAACAACACGGTCGTCGACTCTCAGGGCATCACCCGGGCGATCGTGTATACCGGTCGCCGCAACGTTGAAGGCGGCGGGCGCGATGACAATCTCGAGCATACCGCGTTTCGTATAGTCGGCGGCGTCAAGGGCGACCTGCTGAAGGGTGTGTCCTACGACGCTTATTACCAGTTCGGCACGACTCGCTTTTCGCAAATCTTCCAGAATGACTTTTCCATCCAGCGCCTGAACCGCGCGCTCGACGTCGTTGCCAACCCCGCGGTCGGCGGTGTCGCCGGCGTCGCGGCGGGCATCCCGGTTTGCCGTGCGGCCTTGCCGGGCACCGGCCCTGGCGGCGGTGCGCTCGATGCGAACTGCGTCCCGTACGATATCTTCCGTACGGGCGGCGTGACGCAGGCGGCCCTCAACTACCTCCAGACGCCCGCCCTTTCGCGTGGCAACACACAGGAACAGGTCGCCAACGTCAACTTCACAATCGAAGGCGGCGAATATGGCGTGCAAACGCCATGGTCGGACCGCGGTGTCGGCCTCAACGTCGGTGCCGAGTACCGCAAGGAATCGCTCGACTTCCAGCCCGACACCGAGTTTCAGTCGGGAGATCTGGCAGGCGCCGGTGGCGCCACGTTGCCGGTCAGCGGCAAGTTTGACGTCCGCGATCTCTTCGCCGAAATCCAGCTGCCGATCATCAGCCACAGCTTCATCGAGGAGCTCACTATTGGCGCCGGCTATCGCTATTCGGACTACAAGGTCGCCGGCGGGCACTTCAGCACCGACACCTACAAATTGTCGCTGGAGTTTGCGCCGATCCACGACATCCGGGCCCGCGCCAGCTACAACCGCGCGGTCCGTGCTCCCAACGTCGTAGAACTGTTCGCCCCCGCGAACGTGGCCCTGGGTGGCACGGTCGACCCGTGCGCCGGTGCAGCAGTGGGTGGGTTGGTAAACGGCTTCACTGCGGCGCAGTGCGCCAATACCGGTGTGACCGCGGGTCAGTTCGGCAATATCACGAAGAATCCGGCCAACCAGTACAATGCCTTTTTCAGCGGCAACACCAAGTTGACCCCAGAATCGGCGGACACCTACACGGCCGGCCTTGTCCTGCAGCCGCGCTGGATTCCGGGACTGGCGATCACGGCGGACTATTTCACGATCAAGATCGACAATCTGATCGGCGTCATTCCGTTTCAGTCGGTGCTCGATGACTGCCTAACCACCGCGAACCCGCTGACCTGTTCAAAGATCCATCGCGCGACGGGCAACGGTTCGCTGTGGCTCTCGCCGTCGGGTTTCGTCGATCAGAGTACGATCAATATCGGCGGTCTGAAGACCAGCGGTGTCGATTTGAACGGAAGTTATTCGCGCAAGATTGGCGACATCGGTACGCTCAACATCAGCATGGTCGGTACCTGGCTTGATAGGCTGGCGACGGACACGGGCCTGCGTCCGGCCAACCCGACGAAAGATGGCAAGTTCGACTGCGCCGGCTTCTTCGGAAACACGTGCGGAACTCCGAACCCTGAATGGAGGCATAAACTTCGAGCCGGCTTTACCTTCGCCAATGGCATCGGCGTCTCGGGCGCGTGGCGCTATTTTTCAAAGGTCAAGGTCGACACCCGCTCGACTGATTGCGACCTCGGTACGAACGTAGCGGCAGCGGGATCCTCGCCAGCTCACTGCGGCATCCTCCCGACCGAAGACAACTTCGTTCCGGGCGACGCCAAGATCCCGGCGCAGAGCTATTTCGACCTGGTATTCACCGCGCGAGTTGGCGACCGCTACAACCTCCGGCTCGGCGCCAACAATATTCTCGACAAGGAGCCGCCGATCGTGGGCGGTGAGGCCGCGAACGCCCCATTCGGAAACGGCAACACCTACCCGCAAGTCTATGACGCGCTGGGCCGGTTCCTCTTCGCCGGCGTGTCGGTCGACTTCTAGCTAGGAGGTCAAAGATTCTCCCGTCAGGCTGACAACGCAACCATCGAACCGCCGGTGAGATGTGTCGGCTCTGGCCCCGAGTACAGTTTGTGTTGGCTGCGCAGCCCTGAGGCTCAAAGCCATCGCTGTCCTCGGGAGCAGGAGAGGAGGGGGTGTGGACAGCCGTGAAGTTATTTCCCCTTCACGCCATGCCCCCTTTTTCTTCGATTTTGAGAGTATTTCGTCAGCACGGCATCCAGCCAGCCAGCCAGAGGCTTAACGAACGCCCGTGCTGCGGCTTTGGCTGCGCGGCCGGCGGGGAACACTGCACGCAGCTCGACAGACTCGGTTTTCCAATCGGTTAGCAGGGGTACGAAAGCTGCCACTAGCCCGCCGCGACGGAAATGGTCGAATGCAGACCCTCTGAGGATGCGATGTAGGCGGCGTGTGGTTGTTTCTTGGAACGATGACCATCGCCAATTCGTTCGCGGGTCGGTGCGCGGAAGCAATTTACGGAGTGGACCAATGAGCGCGAACGGCTTGGACGTCTTCGATCGGACGCTGGAAGCGACCCACATCTGGCTCAATCAGATCTGCAGCGAGCTGGGGCCGGACAAGCACATCGCCTGGAAGGTTCTCTCGGTCGTGCTGCACAAGCTGCGCGACCGGTTGCCAATGCCGCTCGCGGCGCACCTCGGCGCGCAGCTGCCGCTGCTCGTTCGCGGGGTCTATTACGACCAGTTTGAGCCCGGTCGCCTCAGCGAACGCAAGAGCCGCAATGGGTTCATCGCCGAAGTCGCGGAAGAGTTAAGCGACGGCCGGCCGGTCAATGCCGAACAAGCGATCCGCTGCGTCTTCGGAATACTCACGCGGCACGTTTCCGAAGGGCAAATACGCAAAGTCTGCGATGCCTTGCCGCACGGCCTGAGGCAACTGTGGCCGACGATCGAGGAACTGCGCCTGGCTGAAACTGCGCACCTTGAACGCCGCAAACCCGCCGACGTGCGTCCATTCGGCGAAAAGCCCGAAGATCGTCATGAGCGCGAAGAACCCTTGGTCCTGACGGAGGCCCAGCAGGTCTGATTCCTCCAGGCATGAGATCGTCATGGCCGAGGGCTCGCCACCCGCATATGGTCGCGGGAATGGTGACGGCCACGCCTGATCTACGCTCGCATCGCCCCGGGCGCGAAAAGCTCGGTCCGTCGGTCAGCATTCCGAGGCACCGGCATCGCGGCGGCTACGTCGCCGTGGTCCTCTCGGGCAGCTATCAGGAGGCCGGCTTCGCGGGCCGCTTCGATCTCACGGCCGGGGACGTGGCGGTTCATCGCGAGTTCGACGCGCATCTCGATCACGTTCACGCGCGGGGCGCCGAAATTCTCAACCTGCCGCTTCCATTTGGGACGACATTGCCCGCCGTTTTCAAGATTGCTGACCCGGACGCAATTGCCCGCCTCGCCGAGCGCGATCCGTTCGATGCCGCGATGACGCTGGTCCCAGTGTCCAGCGTGGTTCCAGCCAATGACTGGCCCGACGACCTGGCGGGCGACCTGACCGGGAATTCCGGGGACCGGCTGCACACCTGGGCAATTGCAAGGGGCCTTGCGCCGGAGACGCTTAGCCGCGGTTTTGCCAAGGTTTTCGGAGTTACACCGGCCGCCTTTCGTGCCGAAGCGAGGGCGCATCGTGCCTTTACCCTCATTTGCGGAAGCGATGCTCCTTTGGCTTCGATCGCCGTCGACTGCGGCTACGCGGACCAGCCGCACCTGACGCGCGCCATCGTCCGCCTGACCGGTCACCCGCCCGGTTTTTGGCGGCGGACGTCAATTCCGTTCAAGAAAGGCGAGCGCATTTCCGCCTAATTCATCGCCGACCTCAAGATGGAAGGCATAGATGCGCTTTGACCTTACGTTGATCGCCGCGGCTTTGGCGACGACTGCCGCCCCTGGACCCAAGGAAAGCTTCTCCGCGGCCAAGGGCGCCGCGCTCCAGGCCGACGAGGTCAAAGCCGTTGCCGCGCTCGACGGCGTCGACCTGTCGAGCTTGCCGGCCAAGGACCAAGCGGCCGCGACCTGCATGCGCGAACGCTTCGGTCCAAAGAGCAGGCCGGCGCCGGCCTCGAGCGACAGCCTCGCCGATCGAGCGCTGGCGATCTATCGCGACTATTGGCACACCGCGATGCTCCACCCACAGCTCCGGGCGGCCGAGGAGCAAGGATTGGAAACGCGATTGCGCAAGCTACTTGGGCCCCCCAAGCAGGCCGATCTCGATGCGCTCGAACCGCTTCTCTCCGATGCCCTGAAGAAGGAGGGTCTCCATTCGTTGCAGGGCCGGACGGGGCTGCTTCGCGAGCTGATGATCTGGGAGAAACAGGATGAGAAAGTCGTTCCGGTAGATCTTCCCGACGGACAATATCGAGCGAAGGTCGAGTATCTCGACGGATTCAAGAGCTTCGGCTGGTCGCACTATGCGACCTGCGGTCGCGCCGCGACCGGAGGCTGGGCGACCGAAGAGGCGCTGTTCGCCGTCGTCCCGCGCTATGAGAGCCTCGACGGCGAAGAGTTCAAAGTCAGTTTCCTGGGCCATGAAACTCAGCATTTTTCCGACAAGGCGCGCTTCAAGGATTTGAAGTCCTGGGAGCTGGAATATCGCGCCAAGCTGGTCGAGCTCGCCTTTGCAGACACGACGAGAGCCAAAGTGCTCAAGAGGTTCGTCGTCGATCAAGGCACCGATCCCGAGTCACCGCACAGCTACGCCAATCGCGCAGTCCTGTCGGACATGGTGAAGCGGCTTCAGCTCAGCAGCGCGGACGATCTGTTCACGGTCGATCTCGCGCGGCTCCATGAGGCGGCGCGAGCTACGCTGCTCGAAGATAGCCAAAAGCGCGCGGCAGCGCAGGCGGTACCTATCCCGACGAACTGAATTCCTAGAGGCAGGCTTCGAGGTACGGCTGGTCGAAGCCGTACTGTTTGGCCTTGTCGAGCGTGTAGGGGCGAAGGCCCATCGAACGGTACTCGCCGAGGATCTTGCCGTCCGCCGTTTCGTCCAAATACTCGAACTTGAACAGTTCCTGGGTGACGATGACGTCGCCTTCCATCCCGATCACCTCGGTGATGTTAGTGGTGCGGCGCGAGCCGTCGCGAAGGCGCTTCACCTGGACGATGAGGTCGACCGAATCCGCGATCTGGCGGCTGATCGCCTCTTTCGGGATCTTGATGTCCGACATCATCACCATGTTCTCCATACGCGCGAGGCATTCGCGCGGGGAGTTGGAGTGAAGCGTCGCCATCGAGCCGTCGTGGCCGGTGTTCATGGCGGCCAGGAGGTCGAAACACTCCTGACCACGAATTTCGCCGAGGATGATGCGGTCGGGACGCATACGCAAAGCGTTGATGACGAGGTCGCGGATGCTAATCGCGCCTTGCCCTTCGAGGTTGGCCGGGCGGGTTTCGAGCGGCAGCCAGTGCGGCTGCTGAAGCCGAAGCTCGGCGGCGTCCTCGATCGTGATCACGCGCTCGCCAGGGTCGATCATCTTCGACAAGGCGTTGAGCATGGTCGTCTTACCCGAGCCGGTGCCGCCCGAGATGATGACGTTCATCCGGCTGGCGCCGGCGATCTTCAGCACCGTCGCCATCTTCTCCGACATCGATCCGAAGCTCTTCATCATGTCGATGGTGATCGGCTTTTCGGAGAATTTACGGATTGAGATGGCAGTGCCGCGAAGCGAGAGAGGCGGGACGATGACGTTAACGCGGCTGCCGTCCTGCAAGCGCGCGTCGCAAAGCGGGGTGGTCTGGTCGATTCGGCGACCGACCTTGTTCACGATCCGCTGCGCGATCTGGAACAGATGCTCTTCGTCGCGGAACTGGATCTGGGCGATCTCGAGCTTGCCCTTGCGCTCGACGTAGGTCTGGTCGGGGCCGTTGACCATGATGTCGCTGATCGCAGGGTCGGCGAGCAATTCCTCGAGCGGCCCGAGGCCGAGGAGTTCGTCAACGAGGACTTTCTCGAGGGCGAACTGTTCGCGCCGATTGAGGTTGATCTTCAGCTCGGTGAGCACTTCGCTGATGATCGGCCGGAATTCCTCGGCGAGCTCGTCCTTTGAGAGGGTCGCCGCCGCTTCGGGATCGACGCGCTCGAGCAGGCGCGGAAGGACCTGCTCCTTGATGCGGTGGACCGAGGCTTCGAAGCCTTCCGATTTGCTGCTGCCCTGGTCGCCGCTCGCGTTTTGCCGGGCGGTGAGCTTGTCCATTGCGCCCAGCGGTGCGGCGCCACCCTCCGAAGACGGTGCGTCGACCGCCGGGGTCAGCTCATCGAGCGGCGGGAATTGATCGCCGCCTTCGGGCTCCGAAGGAATCGCCTGCTGTTTGCCCGGGCTGCCCTTCATCGGCTTGGCGACGCCGAAACTCGGACGCCCGCCGCTCATGCCACTACGCTTGCCGAATGCGCTCATGCCACCCTGTTCCGTTCGCGGTTTTCGCCGAAATCAGGTCGTGAATAGGCACGAAACTTTTAGAAAAGACTAACCGCGTTAATCCGCGGCATTGCGAATGCGTTAACCAGCGCTCTCCGCAAGCACCGTCAGGCCGCGCTCGCCGACCTCGGCGAAACCGCCGGTAACTGCGATTTTTTCAGGGCTTGCGCCCGCCGAGCGGTACACCGCGACTTCTCCATCGCGGAGCGTGGTCATGTAGGGCGCATGGCCCGCCATGATGCCGGATTCGCCCTCGGTCCCGGGAACGACGACCATGTGGACGTCGTCGGACATCACCAGGCGGTCGGGGGTGACCAGCTCAAAATGCAGATCGGCCATCAGTCCTTGCCTTCAAGCTTCGCGTCGAACACGCGGGTCGCCGCCACGAACTTGTCGCGGCAACCGGTGTTGCAGAAGCCGACGACCTTGCCTTTGTAGCGCGTCAGGCTGTCCGCGCTGACCGGGTCACCCGACCAGGGGCACCGGTCATTGACGCAATCTTCGAGGCGAAGGTCGTCCATCATGCCTCAGGCCTCCTGCGCCAGCTTCTCGGCCTTGGCGACCGCTTCCTCGATCCCGCCGACCATGTAGAAGGCGCTCTCGGGCAAATGGTCGTACTCGCCCTTCACGACCGCCTTGAACGAACGGACCGTGTCATCGACCTGGACGAACTTGCCGGGGATCCCGGTGAACACTTCGGCGACGTGGAACGGCTGCGACAGGAAGCGCTGGATCTTGCGGGCGCGGCCGACGACCAGCTTATCCTCTTCGCTTAGCTCGTCCATGCCGAGGATGGCGATGATGTCCTGCAGGCTCTTGTAGCGCTGCAGCGTCTCCTGGACCGCTCGGGCGGTTTCGTAATGCTCCTGTCCCACGACCGCGGGCGTGAGCACGCGGCTGGTCGAATCCAGAGGATCGACGGCCGGATAGATGCCGAGCTCGGAGATCGCCCGGCTGAGCGTGGTGGTCGCGTCGAGGTGGGCGAACGAAGTTGCCGGCGCGGGGTCGGTCAAGTCGTCGGCGGGCACGTAGATTGCCTGGACCGAGGTAATCGAGCCCTTGTTGGTCGAAGTGATCCGCTCCTGCAGCGTGCCCATGTCGGTGGCGAGCGTCGGCTGGTAGCCCACGGCCGAGGGGATGCGTCCCAAGAGCGCCGACACTTCCGACCCCGCCTGAGTGAAGCGGAAGATGTTGTCGACGAAGAACAGCACGTCCTGGCCTTCGACGTCGCGAAAGTACTCAGCCTGGGTGAGGCCGGAGAGGGCGACCCGAGCGCGCGCTCCGGGCGGCTCGTTCATCTGGCCGAACACGAGCGCGACCTTGGAGCCCTCGGGGGTCGGATTGCCGTCCTTGTCCTTGGCGATGACCCCAGCCTCGAGAAACTCGTGATAGAGGTCGTTGCCCTCGCGGGTGCGCTCGCCGACGCCAGCGAACACCGAAACGCCGCCGTGGCCCTTGGCGATATTGTTGATCAGCTCCTGGATCAGCACGGTCTTGCCGACGCCGGCGCCGCCGAACAGGCCGATCTTGCCGCCGCGCGCGTAAGGCGCGAGCAGGTCGATGACCTTGATCCCGGTGACGAGGATCGAGGCCTCGGTCGACTGATCGACGAAAGCCGGGGCCTCCGCGTGGATCGGAGCGGTCATGTCGCTGCCGATCGGGCCCTGCTCGTCGATCGGCTCGCCGATCACGTTCATAATTCGGCCGAGCGTCTTGGGGCCGACGGGCACGCGGATCTCGGAGCCCGTCGCTTTGACGGTCTGGCCCCGGGTGAGGCCCTCGGTCGAATCCATCGCGATGGTGCGCACGACATTCTCGCCCAAATGCTGGGCGACTTCGAGCACCAGGCGGTTGCCGCCATTGTCGGTCTCGAGCGCGGCGAGGATGGGCGGAAGCTGGCCCTCGAAGGCGACGTCGACGACGGCACCGATCACCTGGGCGACGCGGCCCGTTAGGTTGCTCGTCGCGGCAGGCGCCTTCGTCTCGGTCGCGGCCGTCTTCGGCGCGGCTTTCTTGCGGGGCTTCGTCTCTGGGGCGGCGGTGGCCATTCTTGTCTTCCTTGCGTTCAAGTGCGTTAGAGCGCCTCGGCGCCCGAAATGATTTCGACCAGCTCGGTCGTGATCGCAGCCTGGCGAGTCCGGTTGTACTGGATCGTCAGGCGGTTGATCATGTCTCCGGCATTGCGGGTCGCATTGTCCATCGCGGTCATTTGCGAGCCGTAGAAGCCGGCCTGGTTCTCGAGCAGCGCCCGATAGACCTGCACCGCGATGTTGCGCGGGATGAGGTCGTTGAGGATGTCTTCCTCGTCCGGTTCATATTCGACCGCCGCGAGCGAAGCCGCGCCCTTGGCCTCATTCTCTCCCGCGCGCGGCGGAACCGGGATGATCTGGACGACCGTCGGCTCCTGGACCAGCGTCGAGCGGAAATTCGCATAGGCCAGGTGAACGACGTCGATGCCGTCCGTGACGTAGCGGTCGATGATGTCCTTGGCGATGGCTTGGGCGTCGGCGTAACTCGGCGCCTTCATCTCGGTGGTGTCGTACTGGGCGATGATGCCCTTGGGATAGAGCCGCTGGAGCACCGGGCGGCCCTTGCGGCCGACGATGTAAAACAGCACGCTCTTGCCCTCGGCGATCAACTCGTCGGCTTTGCGCCGAGCGGCGCGCACGATGTTGCTGTTGAACGCCCCGGCGAGGCCGCGGTCGCTGGTCGCGACGATGATCAGATGCGTGTCGTCCTTGCCCGTGCCGCTGAGCAGCTTGGGGGTCTGCGGACCGGGCGTGATCTTCGCAGCGAGCGAGGCGACGACATCCGTCATGCGCGACGAATAAGGCCGGGCCGCCACCGCATTCTGCTGGGCGCGGCGAAGCTTCGCCGCCGCCACCATGTTCAGCGCCTTGGTGATCTTCTGCGTCGACTTGACCGAGCCGATGCGGATCTTGAGGGCCTTAAGCGATGCCATTTAGGCGAACTGCTTCCCGAACTTGGTCAGAGCATCCTTGAGGGCTTTGGCGGTGTCGTCGTCGAGCGCCTTGGTGTCGCGGATCGCTTTCAGGATCTTGGGCTGGTCCGAGCGCATATAGCTCAGCATCGCCGCCTCGTAGCGGACGACGGTCTTCACATCGACGCTGTCGAGGAAGCCCTGGGTGCCGGCGAAGATCGAGGCGACCTGCTCCTCGACCGGCATCGGCGCGTATTGCGGTTGCTTGAGCAATTCGGTCAGGCGCGCGCCACGGGCGAGCAGCTTCTGGGTCGAAGCGTCGAGGTCCGAGCCGAACTGGGCGAACGCGGCCATCTCGCGATACTGGGCGAGCTCAAGCTTGATCGAGCCGGCGACCTTCTTCATCGCCTTGGTCTGGGCGGCCGAGCCGACGCGGCTGACCGACAGGCCGACGTTAATCGCCGGCCGGACGCCCTGGTAGAACAGGTCGGTCTCGAGGAAG
>Ga0207712_10001899_pt1 | contig 13739 bp, 13 predicted proteins | sample KBSS44metaG_FD_184402 | JGI IMG/M metagenome (GOLD analysis project Ga0207712, IMG submission 184402) | Switchgrass rhizosphere microbial communities from Kellogg Biological Station, Michigan, USA - KBS S4-4 metaG (SPAdes) (version 2) | ecosystem: Host-associated > Plants > Roots > Rhizosphere... | reverse complement strand
GGGATGATCGATGCAGGCATACATTAGCGAGTAGGTCGACTCGTCGTTGGTGTCGGCGTTCAGGACCTTGACTTTGCCTTCGGCTACTTCCAGGCCTTGCTCCACCGACTGCGCCAGACGTGTGCGGCTGGCCTCATCGTTGACCAGACGATCAATGACGACCTCAATGGTGTGCTTGTAGTTTTTGTCGAGCTCCGGGAATTCATCCAGAGCGTAAACCACGCCATCAACCCGAACACGTGCAAATCCAGCGCGCATGTACTGCTCTGGAATGTGCTCAAAGGCACCTTTTTTGTCGATAATAACCGGGGCGAGAATCATCAGCCGCGCACCCTCGGACAACTGGCTCACTTGGTCGATGATGTGCTCAGTCGTCTGACGGGTAACTGGTTTGCCGCACACCGGGCAGTGTGGAATGCCGATGCGCGCGTACAGTAGACGTAAATAGTCGTAGATTTCGGTAACCGTCGCCACGGTGGAGCGCGGGTTGCGGCTGGTCGATTTTTGGTCGATCGAAATAGCCGGCGATAAACCGTCAATTTGGTCGACGTCGGGCTTTTCCATCAGGCCCAGAAACTGACGAGCATAGCTACTAAGACTCTCGACGTAGCGGCGCTGACCCTCGGCATAAATCGTATCGAACGCCAAACTTGACTTGCCCGAACCGGACAACCCAGTCACCACTACCAACTTATTGCGCGGCAGCTCAACATCAATATTTTTGAGGTTATGCTCGCGGGCACCTCGTACAACAATTTGCTCCATAAAACAGATTGATTATAGCGTAATTGCACGTGTTTGGATAGCCCAGGAAGCGTGATTGGCCCACACACTGGCTACGGCAACTCAACGGAAGCGCAGCCGAAGAACGAACTTTGAGAGACCGGCTTACATTATGGTCTCTCAAATTCGTTCCTCGCGCGTGGGCGGTTGCCGTAGCCAGTGTGTGGGCCAATCCGCAAATGAGCTACCTATCGCTGCCGGCCCTCGCCCGTCTCCCATGGCGCACGCGTCAAAAATGGTCCATAGAGGTCGTCTTCAGGCTCAATGAGCAGTGCTTGCAATTCTTGCTCGGTGGGGTTACGGCCGGTAAACTTCACGAACGGAATGTCGGTAATGACGGCCAGTGGCGTGGGTGCTTCGCCTTCGCCCATCACGACGCCGGCGGCCGTGGCCAACCCGTCCTGAATACTGGCCTTGTTGTATTCCATGGGCCGACCAAAAAGATCGGGGCGGCCGATATAGTCCTCTATCATCTCGAATCCGCTGGCCGCCAGGGCAAGCGTGGTAACACCCCAGCGCAGGGGCCGGAGCGTGCTATCAGTTAAAATGACACCGACGTTTTGCAGGCCGAACCGTTGGCCCAGATACTCACGCACCATATTCGCCGTGGCTTGCGGGTCTTCGGGCCACAGCACGTACATACCGTTGCCGTTGGTTTCGTCAATGCCCGCCGAAGCGGCGAGCGTATGGTGCGCGATCGTAAAACTCACGTTATAGCGGCTGAACGACCGCGGCAAATACAACGTGGCCTGCTGGCGAATAAGCTCATCCTTGTCGGCGCCCTCGATGGGTACCACCCGGTTTTCGCACAGCGCCGCCACTTTGGAGGAAATAGCCAGCACCGACCTCTCCCCCAGCTCCGCCAGATGCTCGTCGAGCAACTGCGTGAGGCTACACATGCCGGCCGTGATCTTTGGGGTGTGTAACGTTTGGACGATCATGCCGTCTCCTGCTGAACTTGGTGAACCTGTTGTGTATGCGCTGCAGCGGTGTTGCGGAGCCAACGTACTCCCAGATATACCAACGGGGTTTCGCCAACTGAAAGCGCGCAGCGTACTAACCAGTATGGCACAATTATGCCTATCAGAAAGCTCACGTTTCCGCCAAATGACTCCTGCGTTGCATAAAACGCGAGCGTCACAAACACCGCTGAATCAAAAAACTGCGACACCATGTTGGAAGCATTGTTGCGCAGCCACAGGCCCTTACTGCCCATCACTTTGCGGAGCCGGGCAAACACTGCCACATCCAGCAGCTCCGAGATAGCAAACGCCGCCAAACTCGCCACAGCAAACCGGATTGAAGTCCCAAAAATCGTGTCGTAGGCCGCTTCGCTACCCTGGAACCGCGCTGAGGGCGGCAGACTCGTAAACAGCAGCGCGGCGCACAGCTGCAGCACAACCACCACTAATCCCATGCGCACCAGACGGCGTGCCCGCGCCCGGCCGTACACCTCATTCACGACGTCGGTTATAGTAAACAGCAACGGCATCACAAAAATTGCCACACTGACATTGAGGTGCAACCAGTGCAGCTGCACAAAAGGCACGGTTTTGGCGCTCATCAGTTCGGCGACCATTATGCCAAATACATACAATACAACGAGCAACTCGTAACGGCTATTCTTCATGATATCTCCTTAAGCAAATCAGTAACACAGAATCTAAGGAGATCAGCAAAATCCCGACCACGTCGCTCGGCGTTTATTAAGCAACATCAGCGTGCCCTGTTCCCGCACCACCCGCCGCAACGCGATAGTGCATGAGCATCGTCCCGCGTTCGTTCAGCTGGCGCGCATCCTGGAGATGCAAGCGCACGTTCTTGATCGGCTCCACAAAAATCGGCTTGCCCGTTCCGAAGAGTACCGGTTCAAAGGTCATGTACAAATTGTCTACCAGGCCAGCCTCCAGGTAATCGGCGCGGCCGCCGGCAATGAGAATTTTTTCGTAGCCGAGGCCAACCAGCCGCTGTAAAAGTTCAGTGGGTGACTCTTTGGAAAATTCGATCTGCCCCGGGATCACCGCGCTGGCGAAAAGCTCCGGGTACTGCGTGATGATGACCCGCAATTTCCCCGGTTCGGGATCGGGTTTGATGGTTTCAAAAGTGCGGCGGTCGATAATGATCGCCGGGTGCTCCTCGCGCAGACTCACAAAATGCATCCAATCTTCCTCGGACGACCAGGCGTGCGCGTGCGGTTCATCACCGCGCGTGACTCTGCCGTTAACCGAACTGACCACCACCATTGAGACCTTCACGATGACCCGCTTCCCCGTAAATCTAAGTGTACTGTACACTGTTGCACGTCATTTGGCTAGTCATTCGGGGCGTGCCATACTACAAGCATGCCCGATTTCAAACGATTGTGGCGCCGCATACCGACTTTTGTTCGGAAGCCGCTGGTTGTAGTGATCGCTGTTCCCATCCTGATTGCCGGCATCGCGATGCTGTTCTTACCCGGTCCGGGATGGGCGGCCATCTTCTTGGCCTGTGCCATCTTAGCGACCGAGTTCGCGTTTGCGGCCAGAGCCCGCGATGCCGGCATTGCGGCCGCTCAACAAATCATCCGACGTCTAAAGCGCGCCTGGAGAGCCTACACGTTTCGCAGTAAAACACGCTCCAAGCATAAGCAATAAAAAAATATTATTGATATTTGCGCAATTGCATGTAAAATACGATTAAACATAGTAATACAGGTGGCTGCGTGTCCGAATTCATTGTCCTGGGGTTAATTCCAGGCACCCATACCGAGTTAACATTCACCTTCTGGCTGACGATTGCGAGCCTGCTGTTCGGTGGCGCCATGCTCTGGAAAATCTGGCACTCGAGCCATGTACGCATGGCGCTCATTACCCTGCGCGTGGTGCTAGCCTTGCGCCAACCACTGCGCATCTCATTAAGCTACTGATCAGTGCTTTCAGGCGCAATACTCTCGGCGTACAATCTCAGTTCCTCGATAAGATATTCCTGGTGGCCCGTCAGACCGCCTTTGGCTAGCACGTCTTGCAGCCGCGCAAAGTACAACGCCAATTGGCTGTGCGTTCCGCCTCCCAGCAGTTTTTGGACACGGAACTGTTCCCATGCCTGGCGCTCCTCGTCGGTTAAACTGTTCGGGAAATTACGCGCTTTATAGAGCGGCAACAGTGCTTCCAGCCGATGATCCTGAAAGGTGAGCCCTAAATCACTAAACTCTTCCGGCCGAGCGGCACGGACCACGCGCATCGCCTGCTTGTCGCCCGCGCCAAAAAAGCCATCATAGAGGCAGGCGTCGACGTCTTTATCGCTACTCAAGAATGTGGTTTGCTGTTGTGTGTCCATAATGTCGACCGCTTTGCATAGTTTGTCGACAAAGTCCGGCGCGGCGCGCAGCGTCGTCTCATGCGCCGCAATCACCGCCATATCCAGGCCCAGCCGCTGTTTGCTGGCAGCATCCAAAACACCGGTCGGCGCTACCGCTGGGCAGTGATTGTATTGCAACAACTTAACGGGTAATCGCGGATCAGTGCGGTCTTTTTTCCAGCGCCACGCGTCGACGAGCTGCTCGGGCGTCATGGCCAGCCACGGCGCCGGATCGTGCCGCAAGTCAAAAACCAGAGAACCCTGGCGCTTAGGGTGGTCGCAGAGGTGCATCGCAATCGTGGTTTTCTCAAATTCGCTAGCGTACTGGCCGCTGGTGTACACAAATGGCGCTCCTTTTTGGACCAGCTCGGCCACTTTGCGCTTGTCTCGCATCGACAGCAGGTAATCGAACAGCTTGGTCTGCTTGTTGCGGATCAGGCGAGCCACGGCAATCGTTGCCTCGACGTCGCTCAGGGCGTCGTGGGCGTGCTCATGGCTCAATTTGTTGAGAGAGGTCAGCAGCTCCAGCCGATTGGTCGGTTTGCCGGTAGCATCGAACGGCCAGGCAATGCCCTCTGGCCGCAAGGCACGGGTCATGCGCACCATATCGAGCAAATCCCAACGCGAACGCCCATCCTGCCATTGCCACTCGTACGGGTCGTAAAAGTTACGATAATGCAGGCAGCGCATAAATTCATCGTCGAAGCGCACGGTGTTGTAGCCCAAAAAAATCGTCCCGGGCACCGAAACTTCGGCCTCAAAAATCCGCAAAAACTCCTCCTCGGTCACGCCGTCCATGATGGTTTGCTGCGGCGTGATACTGGTGACGAGCACGGCGTCCACATCCGGTAGGGAATCGTTGGTCATCTTGACTAGCAAGTTGACCGGCTCACCAATCGGCCGCAACTCCATATCGGTGCGCTGGCCGGCAAACTGCATAATCCGATGCTTATGCGCACTAAACCCGCTCGTCTCCAGATCGTAAAAGAAAAAACTGGCAGCCATGTGCTACCAGTCTATCATTTGTTGCGATCTATGCGCCGAAATTATTGCTCTGCAGACGCTGTTGCACGCATACCAGCGAGCGCAACATCGGCTTCGGCAACTTGAGGTATCACTTCTGGCTGCCTGTTGGGATCACGGAGCATGTCATAACCTGTTCCGATTGTCAGTGGCTCTCGCAATGCGGGGTGATCGGGATTGTATTCAGCGACGCGATCACGGAGCGCTGCCAATCTTGCTTCAATCAGCGCTTGACGATCAGTTGCATAGGTGCTAATTCTGCCTAGAGCGCCTGCCGTCCGGGCAGCTGCCCGGTTAAGTTTGTCTTCTGGTGTACGATGCAATAATTTGTCAAACATAGCAAAATATTAGCATATAAAACTTATTTTGTCAATGTGACAAATGTCTCGCCTAATCGTGAACTTTATCTGAAATGGGTCAGTACGGGAACTCGCCTCTGCCAATGCGAATCGTCTCACCGGGGTTAATGCCTTGGCGCACCAGCTCGTTCATAATGCCCTGTTTGTGCATGATGTCGCGTAAACGCTCGATACCGGCCGGGCTGTTAAAGTCGGTACGCACGGCAAACCGTTCGATTTTGCGGCCGTGGACAACAAACTCGTCCTCTTCTTTAACTACGTGCCAGGAATCGTCTTGGTCGTCCATAGTCAACACCGGGACGGCCGGAGTTGTGCTGGCTACTTCGGCAGCGTGTTCGCGGGCGCGCTCTGTTTCGGTGAGTTTGCGCACTAAACGAAGCAGTTCGGGGATGCCTTGCTTGGTGTGCGCTGAGATACTGGTCAGTACCACATCCTTGGCCGCCACTTTTTTGATCTTAGCCAGCTGGTCTTTGACGATTTCCTCGTCCAAGCCCTCGATTTTGGTCAGCGCCACAACCTGGGGACGGGCGGAAAGATCAACTTTGTAGGCCTCGAGCTCATCTTGGATCGTCTGGTAGGCGGCAGCAATATCTTCTTGGTAGGCGTCGATGAGGTGCACGAGGACGGCGGTACGCTCCACATGGCGCAGGAACTCGTCACCCAGACCCTTGCCCTGCGCAGCGCCTGCAATGAGGCCAGGGATGTCGGCAAACAGCAGGCTCGTTTCTTTGTCGACATCGACAACACCCAGATTGGGCACGAGCGTGGTAAACGGATAGTCGGCGATCTCCGGGCGAGCATTGCTGATGACGCTCAAAAGCGTCGATTTGCCGGCGTTGGGCAAGCCGACGAGGCCAACGTCGGCGATCATCTTGAGTTCGAGCTGCAGGCTGAGCTCGACGCCGGGCTCGCCTTTTTCGGCCACTTTAGGGGCCTGCCGCACCGAACTCACAAAATGAGCATTACCAAAGCCGCCCCTGCCACCTTGGGCGATCACTACGCGGTCGCCATCGTGCGGCAAATCAGCTAGTACGTGGCCGGCTTCGTCGGTGGCTACCGTGCCAACCGGAACGGGGACGAGCAGGTCACTCCCGTTTTTGCCATGTTTGCGCCGGTCGCCACCCGGTTCGCCTGATTCGGCTGTCAATTCCTTTTGGTAGCGAAAATTAACAAGCGTGTTCTGGTTGCGGCTAGCCAGCAGTACGACGTCACCGCCATGGCCGCCGTCACCGCCGTCGGGACCGCCTTTGTCGATGAATTTCTCGTGCCGAAAGCTCAGCTTGCCGTTACCGCCAGCACCAGCTTGCACACGAACTGTGGCTTTATCTACAAAGTTCATAGTCCTAGTTAAACAGATCTGGACAGACTAGTAAATGTAGGTATAGGTTGCGACCTGGCTGGCAGGAATGATTTTCCAGTCAACACGACCCCATCCGCCCCACGGTGTGGGGTCAGTCATTGAGCGTTGGCCGGAAGAGTTCATCTCTGAGATCCAAAAGCTGCCGTCGTCATTGACCGCCTCCACGATGCCCACATGGCCAGGTGCACCAGAATGTTTCATGGCCACGGCGCCAGCTCGCGGGACCGCACCAGTTGGAATACCGAAGGCGGCAGCGCGGCCGGCCCAGGTGTTGGCATTACCCAAGTTGGACGGCACCGGATTGCCCAGATCAGCGCGGCGTTTCGCGGCGTAGTATGTACAGAAACCGAAATCGTAGCCGTTGTAGCCACCAAAGGCAGCGATGCCACTAAAGCTCACTACCACCGGCGCCGGTTGCTGGCCATTGGGGATCAGGATTTGCTCGCCAACTTGCAAACCAGTAAGCTCAATGTCGTTGTAGGCAACAATTTGATCGCGATTAGCGCGGTATTTCTGCGCCAGACTGTCGACGGTGTCGGCGGCAAGCACTTTGTACACAATGCCATTAACCGGCGGAATAGCCAAAATAACTCCGGCGTTCACCGTATTGCCGCTCAATCCATTGGACCAAATGATGCTATCCGAGGTCACATTGAATTTAGCAGCAATCGCGGCAACGGTATCGCCCGCCACAACGGTGTAGGCTTTAATATCTTTGCGGCTTTTAAAGGCCGTGGCCACCGATTGCGGCTTAGCAACCACGGTGGTGTCAGCCGGGGCCACAGTCAACTCGGCGGTCACGCTATCTGCTTGGTTTTTGACAGCCAGGGATTCAGCCAAGCCTGTGACCCGGGCAGCGGTTACCGCGATATCGGCCGACGACAGTTTGTCGAGCGGTTCACTGACGTTTTGGGACTGAGAACTAGTTGCCGCTGGCACGCTTTGGTTCACAATATGCTCAGACTGGGTGGCACGCAATGTAAAAAAGCCAATGCTCGCCAAAATGACAACGTTCAGGCCAACAAGTGCAACGCGAACGACTTTGCGGTTCGTAAAAAATCTGAGTAAATGCAAACGTAACCGATGCCAGAATACGGCGGACCGGCTTATGTGTAAACGCTCTAGTAAGCCTTGGGAATCAGATGTACTAATTTTCAATCTCCGGTTTCGTTCTCCAGATGTAGCACGTACCAGGGGTAGCTCTCTAATGCTACTTCCGTGAGTATACCATATTATTCACCACAAAGCTTGTGGCAATACTGCTGCGCGGCAGCCTCGTGTTCTTGCAACGTGTGCGTAAAATGGGTCACGCCATCGTCGCCAGCCACAAAATACAGCCAGTCGGTGTTGGCGGGATGCGCTGCGGCCATGAGCGAACTGGCGCTGACATTACTGATAGGCCCGGACGGCAAACCAAGGTGCAAGCGCGTGTTATATGGAGAATCGTAGCTTACGGTCGGTTTTTGACCAGCCTGCAGTGCGCCATACAGTGCAGTCACGTCCGATCCGAGCAGCATACCTTCACGCAATCGTTTAAGAAACACCTGCGCTGCCTGATTACGATCGCCCTGATTGGACACCTCCTGCTCAATGATTGAAGCTAGGATGACCCCTTGATAGGTACTCAGACCCTGCTGCGCAAACGCGGCTCGCAGGTCAGGCGTCAGATGACTATTCATCTCGGCCAGGGCTTCACTAACGATCTCTTTGGGGTTAGTATTAGCGGTTTTTTGGTAGGAATCAGGGTAGATATAGCCTTCTAGGCTCGCACCGGCGGGCAAATCCACAAGCGCCGGATTCTTGAGATAGCTGCTGGGCTTGAGGGCCTCGTCGACATCCGAAACTTTGAACCCGTAATTGGTAAGGGTGGTACGGATCTGAGACAAATTCTGCCCCGGGATAATGGTCACCAGATCGGTCGCTACCTTGCCGTGCGTCAACTGCGAGACAATTTCGGCCACGCTCTGGCTCGGATCAAAGGAATAGGTGCCGGCCTCAAGCGCTTCGCGAACGTTTTTGCTGCTCACGTACAGTTTAAAGGCCCAAGGGCTCCGGATAAGCCCGGCTTTTTTGAGCTGTTGGGCAATATGCTCCACCGACGCTCCATTTTCGATGGTAACCAGCTGTGTTTTTTGGTTCGTTGTGGTGGCGCTGACCGGCTTGAGACTCTCAAAATAGATGTGACGCACCAGGAGCGTTGCTCCAAAACCGAGCAGCACGACAACGCCAGCGACAGCCAATAGACGGCGCGTGGTACGACGCTTGGGCGGACGAGTTGAGTATCTCATGATAGGACCTCCGGGTGATCACGCAAGTAGTCCTCTAGTATATAGGTTGCGCTGAGGGCGTCAATGTCGCCCCTGGCATAGGGCTTGCCGCGCTCGCGGAGCTCTTCCTCGGCTTGGCGTGAGGTGACAGCTTCGTCCTGCCAGTGCAGCGGTATACCGATAGCTGGGTGGAGCTCGGCGGCAAACGCTTCCACGGCCATGGTCTGCGCAGTGTGCTGGCCGTCGAGGCCTCGGGGCAAACCAATTACCACCGCCCGGACGTGTTCGTTGATTACTAACTCTTGTAGCTGCCGGAACACGTCTGGACCATTTTCGAGCGTTACCAAGGGATGTGGCAGGCGGGCGCCCGCCGAAGCTAGCGCTACGCCAATGCGCTTAGCGCCGAAATCCAAAGCCAGCAAGCTACCGATCCGTTGCATTGCTGTGTGTCGCAGCCTCGGGCTTTTCTACTGTCACACTAATTTTACTGGTATGTTTCGGGATAGATCCAACCCAAAACGGGCTGTAGGTGACCTTGACGCTGGTAACGCCAGGATAGGCCTTAATAAGCTCTTGGGCGTCGCCCGACTTCTTGCCGGCCACTTGTTGCTTGATAGTTTCGATATTAATGTCCGGGCCGGCTACGGCCGTGGTTTGCATGATGACCGTGCCGCCAGTGGCATCGATAGGAGTCTGAGGATTGAAGGTAGCTTTTTGCAGGCCGTAATCTAAGATGCTCTGTTTTTTGGTGTCAATTTTGCTGCTGATGTCGTTGGTTATGACCTTTTGGAGGTCGTCTTCTTTCACGCCGAGCATGTTGTAGTTGATCGTTTGCGTCACCGTTACGTTGTCGGCAGTGTCGCCTATCTTGGCGCTGCTCTTGGTGTCGGGTGTAGCAGTGTTGTAGGTCGCCTCAAGTGGGTAATACTTGAGATTGGTTAAATCGGTTTTCAGCTCTTCCTTGATGCCAGTAGCGTCCTGAGCACCAATTTTCTGCGTAGCAGCTTCGATATCGGCTTGCGTGACAATCTTGATGATTGCGTCGGTCCCGCCCGTGGTGGCCGTACCGGTGCCAGTGATTGTGCCATAGCCAGCCACGCTGTAGGTGGCTGCGTCCTGATTGTATTTGGCGCCAGCAACTTGGGCGTTCATATCAACGGCGGCGGTTACTTTGTCCTTGGTGCAATTGTTGCCGACAAAATGGCTCGGCTCGACCGTCACCGCCTGCGCAGTAATAAATGTCAGACCGCCGGCACTAACGCCCGTACCAGCCGGAATGGTGTGGTTAGTACCGGATAGCGTATCGTCTTTATTGCAGTTGTAAAACTTGATGGTCCCCGCGGCCTTGGCGCCATTATTTTGTTGGCCCGTAGCTGGCGCCGACTGACTGACCGTCTTTTGCACCACTTGTTGGTGGGCAGGTACCGTACCGGCTTTAACGTCCAAGGTTGCGTCGGGCTGCGTTTTGAGTACGATTGTCGTGCTACTGTCGACCGAGCTGGTATCGGTCTTGATGACCACTTGCGCTTTGGGCAGCACCGAAAATGCAATATACGCCAGCACAATAATTGCCACCAGCCCGACACCGCCTAACACCAGCAGCACGCGGAATCGATTAAAATTGGGGATCTTAAGGCGTTTGTCTTTTGGCCCTTTCGCTTTGTGCTCGCCGCCGTCGGCAAGGTCGTTGTCTTCTTCGTCGCCCATGTCGATGGTATCCTCAATGGCGGCGGCGCTCGCCAATTCTCCGACGGCTTTGGCTTTGTCTAATGTCGCGTCATCATCGGCGGTCTCGGTGTCCATGTCGTCTTCGACAGCCTCAGTCTGACTGTCGCCGCGATCGGGAGCATCTGGAATTTCCGGCCTCGACTGCAAACTCTTGGCAACGTGCAGTCCGACACTGCCAGCCAGCGGCAGCAGCCCGGCCTCGGATGTAATTAAAACCAAGTTTTTCTTGGCTCCGTCAGCGGTGCGCTTGAGTAGTTTCATATTCACCACACTTTGGAGAACAGTGGCACGCTTAGGTAACACTAAAGCAACGATTTTTTTGTCGGAGCCACGGACTTTCTCGATAATGCCGGTAATTTCGTCGTCAACATCGATGTAGATGACGTCTTTGTTGGTATTAGTAGTAAGGTGATGTTTGTCGGTCATACTCGTAAAGCCCTGTCCAATTTATCGCGCATTGAGCCGCCTTTGTCTGGTGTGACGGAGAATTGCAATGTGTCGAGACCGACGCGCAGCAATCCCATGGCGGTTATGAATGTATGGTCGATGACATTGCCCGTTTTGTCAATGATGCCAACGACTTGCTCGGGCTCAATGTGATGGACGGAGGGCTTGCGCGTAAACGGCAGATCAGCGTACCAGTTAGTACTTTCCAGGCGCTCCATCAATAGGTCAAGGCTTGAGCCGCCACCGCACAGTAATAGGCGATGTGGCAGGTTATCGAGTTTCTCGAATTCAGCCAGCGCCAGTTCCACCCCGCTCATCCAGACGTCGAGCGTCTTTTTGAGCGCGCCTTCGACGGCTGCCACCTTGCTCTGCGGCACTTTGTCGGCGCTCAGACCAACTTTGAGCTGTTCGGCCTGGCTAAATTCCACGTTGAGATCTCGCTCAACAGCCCGAGTGTACGCCCGGCCGCCAATGCCGAACATTTTGGTACCCTGAACGCCGCCATCGGTGATCACGGCGATATCGGTTGTGCCGCCGCCAACGTCCATCAGGACGGCGTTCATGCTGGCGCTGGTGTCGTCGCCAATAACCGCCCGGGCAACGGCGAATGGCTCGGCCGCCACAGCTAATAAGTCAAGATCAAGCTGCTGCGCGGTTCGCTCCAGGGCGCCAATGTGGATCATCGGCGCAAAAGCGGTGTACAATTGCACGACGACTTCTTTGCCCTGGAACCCAATCGGACTAGTCACTTTGTAGCCGTCAATTTCGATGCCGACCAACGCACTGTTGACGAGCCGCACCTCAACTTCTTTGCCGCCGAGTTCCCAGGCCAGCTGCTGCTTGGCTTTGACTTCTGCTCGCTGTTGCACCAATTTTATAATGCGTTCGACTTCGGCTAAATCGAGCGCTTTATCCGGCGTTTTGCGACTGACGCGAACCGTGGTGGTCGTGCCTTTGACCAACTCGCCGGCAATGCCGATCACCGCGGTCCGAACGCTGACGCCAGCTTGTTCTTCGGCCTGCGCCAGTGCTTTATCGCAGTTCTCTACCACGCCAGAGATATCGGCAATGGCACCGGCTTGCATGTCGCTCAAACTTTGGTGCGCTCGCCCGACGCCGACAATTTCGAGGCCGTCGTCGGTTACTTTGCCGACAAGAGCCTTCACAAACTCGGTCCCAATATCAAGCCCCACGACGTACTGGTCGCCATCGTCTTTTTTGGCGTTCTGGGCAACTTTGGCGTTTACCTCGGAGGCTTTGGCGGCTATTTTGCCCGCTAACCCCCGTACAGAGCTTTTGAATGTATCAAGCATAATCGACATTTATTATAGCATGCACGTAAGGAGCGTGAGCAATCTTAACGCTCCCCGCTCCCGCAAAGTACCAGAAGTACCGGCGTTGAGTTGTCTAATCATGATTTACATGTTAGAATCTCAAAAATGTTTGAGATTGATGCCAACCCCCTTACTAGTCCTGACCTGCACACCTTCTTGCGGTTGTTGGAAAACCCAGCATATACACCTCCTACCTACGTCGTGAACCCCGATGCAGCCGGCGGCTTTGAAGTCCCGGGCATCACAACCGATAGTTTTTCTGAAACTCCTGATACAGCCGGCTCCGACGCTCCATGTCTTATCTCGGCCACGGGTAGAGGTCCTGCGGGAATGAACTTCAGAGTCATTGGCCGCCACGGCACCCAGACCGCTCCGTGCGATTCGCCAGACACTTTGCGGACACGATTTGGTGGACGACGCTTAGCGGTGCAACTCACGCCTCCCCAAGAAATCGGTGACGCACACACTATCTCTGCCGTTTACGGTGTTGAACCTCTATTTACCGGTTACGAGCCGCAATCTCCTGGGGGCGACGCCGTTGTCGAAGGCACGGTTGTTGCCTTTGATCCGACTATGGACGTTCCCGCTCTCTCCCCAAACCCCACGCCGATGGTCAAACTTGCGCTCCATCCGAATAATGCAGGCGACCCGGCACTCACGATATGGATCCCGAGCTATCGTCCGACACGTCCATTTGAAGGAGGCACATCTGATCCGCAACCTGGCGATGTCGTCCAAACGCGCATTGTCCCCGAGCTGCATGCGGTCACCTTGGGAGAGGAAGACGCTGTACTTGCCCTACCGGCGGCTCTTGCATCGACCGAAACTTTTTTGATGCGACCGGCGCCCGAACGCGAGCAGCTCGCTATCGAACGCCACGCCGAAACCGCCGCGCTGTTGGCTGCCATTAGTACGGCCGATCCCACCGTTCTTGCTGAAGCACTCGGCACATACCTGGAAGGTCGCTACCAAACATTCACCGTGCTGGGCAATGGGCCACACACGATGTCGCGCCTCGACCTCACGCGGGACGAACTCGCTGCCATCACCGCCGCAGTCGAAGAGCGATCTCTTGCTAACACTGAACTGCCAATCAGCTACT
>Ga0207712_10001895_pt1 | contig 13750 bp, 8 predicted proteins | sample KBSS44metaG_FD_184402 | JGI IMG/M metagenome (GOLD analysis project Ga0207712, IMG submission 184402) | Switchgrass rhizosphere microbial communities from Kellogg Biological Station, Michigan, USA - KBS S4-4 metaG (SPAdes) (version 2) | ecosystem: Host-associated > Plants > Roots > Rhizosphere >... | reverse complement strand
CTTTTAATATTCCGGTTGCAGTATTTGTAAACGTAGAGCTACTTACGAACGTACCACTATTGATACTAATAGTACCGCTGTTGCTCCACGATGTCGCGGTTATCGTAGTTGAACCCACTCCGGTTTGTTTAGTGATCGTGCCATTATTAGTAATAGTGGAAGTACTGGTCCAGGAATTATCTCCATTCGCGGTCATCGTGCCATTGTTTACAAAAGTTCCTGAACCTGACACCGTACCATCATTCCAGGTCAATACACCATTTGCATTGATCGTTAGTGCCGCATTCATAAACTTTCCACTTCCTGTATTTAATGTAAGCACTTGCCCTGCTATTATGGTTAATACACGAGAAAGATTACCACTCACCCATGTTATGTTCGCATTAACCGTGAATGAACCGGTTCCGGTAATTGTTCCCTGGATGGTAAATGCATTATTAATTGTAAGATCCCCTGCGCCATTGATAGTACCAGTATTGCTAAAAACCAATGAAGCCGGAAACACCTGGGAAATATTTAATGTCAGTGTACTAGCATTATTAAAACTACCAGTGCCACTGATCACTGAACCTGCGTTATGAATAAAAGCGGCATCGTTCTGCCAGATTCCGCCATTAAAATTTACAGGGCCCGAGTTGAAAAGGGGATCTAAATTTCTCAGCGTGCCGCTATTAATATTAATGGTGCCGGTGTTGTTCCACAATAACGGAAATATGGTGGTTATTCCCGTTCCGTTTTGCTTAGTTAATGTTCCTGCATTGGTAAACCCATTTGCAATGGAGAGTGTAACGTCGCCATTTATGATCATACTGCCATTGTTGAGAAGATTTGCCGTCCCCGATAGTGAGCCATCATTCCAGATCATTGTACCATTTACGTTAATGATCAATGAATCATTTATAAACTTGGATGTCGATGAATTCAGCGTTAGCGTTTGTCCGGCCATGATGATTAATTTACGATGAACCGTACCACTTAGCCAGATTATGTTTGCAGTAAGAGTTAATAAACCAGGGCCGATGATATTGCATTGTATGGTAAATGGACTATTGATCGTGAGGTCGCCTGTCCCTGTGATGTTATTCGTGCTGCTGAACACCAACGTAGAAGGAATCACCAGCGAGCTATTTAAATTAAATATACTTGTATTATTGAAGTTCCCAGTGCCAGTGATCAGCGAACCTGCATTATGATTAAATACCTGATCATTCTGCCAGGTTGCATTATTAATATTTATAGAACCTGTATTGGTAAATCCACTTCCACCAGTTATATTCCTCAATACACCACTGTTTACATTAATGGTGCCGCTGTTGCTCCACGAAGTTGGTGACATGGTAGTTGTTCCTGTCCCGGTTTGTTTGGTCAATGTTCCAGTGTTAGTAAATGTATTTGTATTGAAAAGTTGATTGTTACCATTTATGGTCATCATACCGTTGTTTGAAATGGCTCCGGATCCAGAAATTGCACCATCATTCCAAACAAGGGTACCATTTTGGAGGATCGTAAGCGATGCATTCATGACCTTGCTGCCAGTTGTATTCAGCGATATGGTTTGGCTCGCCCCAATTGTCAATGGCCGGCCCACTGTACCACTTAACCAGGTTATGTCAGCATTGATGGTTAAAGCACCACCACCTGTAATTGATCCCTGGATCGTAAATGAGTTATTAATGGTAAGGCTGCCTGAGCCTGTGACAGTGCCGGTGCTGCTAAAAGCTAATGAAGCGGGAAAAGTTAAGGAAGTATTTAGGGTCATCGTACTTGTGTTAATAAAACTACCTGTTCCACTGATCACTGAACCTGCGTTATAATTAAACACTTGATCGTTCTGCCATGTTGCGTTATTAATATTTATAGAACCTGTATTAGTTAATCCACTTGCACCAGCTATATTCCTCAACACACCACTGTTTACATTAATGGTGCCGCTGTTGCTCCACGAATTTGGTGACATGATGGTTGTTCCTGTCCCGGTTTGTTTGGTCAATGTTCCAGTGTTAGTAAATGTATTTGTATTGGAAAGTTGATTGTTACCATTTATGGTCATCGTACCGTTGTTTGAAATGGCTCCGGATCCAGAAATTGCACCATCATTCCAAATGAATGCACCATTATTTGTCAATGAAGCATTAACAACTTTTGAACCGGTGGTATTTAAGGTCAGGGTGCCGGTTGCAGCAATCACTGCTGTACCAGAGGCACCCAATGTGCCGGTAGAAATCTGCATGTCACCATTTACCATCAGATCCGTTCCGGTGCCATCATTAACAATAAGTGTGCTGGCTAAACTTAAAATTCCGCCTGCATCTACTACTATCTGATCTGCGGTAACACTAGAATTGACTGTAATTGTATGTGTATTTCTAATATTAATTGCTCCATCAGTACTGGAAGGAGCGATCGCAGCTGCTACCCAACTGGTACCGTCGAAACGTTGCCAACTTGCGATAGCGCTCCAGTTGCCGGTCGCAGCGCTTCGATAATCACCAACAGATTGACCTAAAATTGATGCGCTGATAAAACAAAATAAAATCGCGGATAAAGGTTTAATGGAAAACTTTCTCATAAAATAGCTTGAGTGGTTATAAAATATTTGTCTATGAAAATCAGGCGAATTTTAAAACAGGATAATAAATACGCAGTACAGCAATTTTCATATCACAGTTTTATTCAAACCTCTTTTAATAATCAAAACAAGACAATAGCCCAAAGGTTAGTAAGGGTTTCTACTATGGATACCCAAACGTGAGCATTAAAGATTAACGTAAGTGAAAGAGTTCAGACGAGAGATCAATTCTCAGGATGAGGAGCAGCAATTTTTTTGTCGTCATTGCTTAGTTGAATATCATTTCATGAAATTAATTTCCGCCATATGCGGATTCAATAGCCCAAAGGTTAGTGCTAGCGACGGGGAAAAGCTTTGTTCAAAGCTTCAGTGCGGTTCTGCACATGCAGCTTTTCATAAATATGATGGATATGCTGTTTAACAGTGTTGCGGGTAGAATGTAGCTGAATAGCAATTTCTTTATATAGAAATCCTTTGGCGAGCAGATCCAATATTTGTTTTTCTTTATTGGTCAGTGTATTTAATTCCTCCGGCGGTTGATCTCTCTTTTCAAAAGCTTCGATCACTTTACGTGCAATATTTGTGGTCATTGGGCTACCGCCATTGTTTAGCTCTTCCAATGCTACCAGTAATTTTTCCTTTGGAGTGTTTTTCAATAGATAACCATGAGCCCCGGCTTTCAGCGCTTCGAATACTTTTTCATCATCCTCATAAATAGTGAACATCATGAATTGCGTGTCGGGACATTTTTCTTTTATCCTTTTGAGACATTCAATACCACTCATACCTGGCAAATTGATATCCATGATCACTATATCCGGTGGTTGAAGAGGAATATCCTTTTCAGCTAGTTCTGCATTAATATAGCCAGCAACAAAACCAAAATTTTCTGATTGATCGATCAATCGCTGCAATGCCTCTCTTACTTCATCGAGATCTTCTACTATGCTAACCGTTATTGGATTCATTTTGTAAATAAAGATTTTCTGATACTGTCAGCCAATAGTACTTTGGTTAGTGGAAATTGGCAGGTTAATAATAACAGCGGTACCATGGTCATTTTCAAAGAAGATAGAGCCATGTAATTCCTGGACCCTTTTTTTCATATTTATAAGGCCATTCCCTGTTATATCTACATTATTTGAAAAACCTTTGCCATCATCTTTAATAACCAGCTTTAATTCTTCTGATACGGCGGCACTTATTGTTATATTTCTTGCTGCAGCATGTTTTACGATATTATGCAAACTTTCTTTCAGCAACAGGAAAACGTTTCTTCGAATATTTCCGCTGACAATTCTGTCTCTAAAATCTTCAGGTATTTCAAAATAGCACTCAAGGTCATTTTCTTCACAATAATTAATTGCATAGGAACGCATATAATACAGTGTACTGCTGAGGAGGTTATTTTTTTCACTTACTGCCCAAATAATTTCACCCATGCTTTCCACCAACTCGGATGAAAAGGTTCTTAATTTTTCCAGTTCAGGTTTTACGGTTTCTCCAGAATCTGTTTTTTCAAGAATGTGTTCAGTAATGTATTTAATGTTTGTAAGTCCTGCCCCAAGATCATCATGCATGTCAGCCGCGATCCTTGCTCTTTCTTTTTCAAGCAGCTGCTGTTTTTCAATTTGAATTTGCTGTTTGGCCAATTGGTTCTTTAATTTTCTATGATAATAAAAGCGAAGCATACCAACTATCAGACCAATTCCTAAAGCAATTATTGTTGAGGGCACCCACCAACTCTGCCACCACGGCGGTGCAATAATAAATGACAAAGAAGTTTCTTTACTGTTCCAAACACCATCAGATCCTGCTGCTTTGATTTTAAATGTATAAGTTCCTGGTGGCAGCCCGGCATAATTTACTTCATGTTTGCCCAGGCCGTAAACCCATTTTTTATCAAGAGGTTCCAGCTTCCAGAGGTATTTATTATTATTGGGTTGTGTAAAATCAAGAGCTGCAAAAGAAATTTCTATAGTGTTTTGCTGATGCGTTAGCTGTATTAGATCATTAAAGGAGTGAAATGAGCTGTCAGCAGACTTGAAACTACATATTAAAAGAGGGGGTGATTTTTTTTCAATTTCGCTTCGATACTTAATACTATCGGGAATGATGACATCAATTCCTTCTGTTCCTCCCATTAAGATCCAGCCATTTTTGAGAACGACAGTTCCGTTCCTGTTATATTCAGGATTTACCAATCCATTATTTTTTGAATAATTGGTAAACTCATTTGTATGCGGGTCATAGCAACTCAATCCATTGCTGGTGCCCAGCCATAACTTACCGTCTTTATCTATTGCCATTGAATAAATCGTATTACTGCATAAGCCATCTTCCTCAGAAAACAAATTGAATTGACGGGTTTTAAGATTAAAATAATTCAGTCCATATCGTGTAGCCAGCCACAATCCTTTTGTTTCATCAGGTATTATATTATTAATGTAATCACTACTTATACTTTTTCGGTCCGATTCATCCGGCACAAATATTTTTTGTTTACCTGTTTGATAATTCAGTTCAACCAAGCCGCCTCCATCCGTTCCGATCCAGAATGTATTCCCAGGTTCTTCAAAAAAACAATTAATGTGATCAATAGTATTAAATGTCAAATTATCCTTCATTCTTGTTAACTCGTTAAAGCCGATAACCCAATAATCCTGCTGTAGATCTTTGTACAAACCAAACTGTCCATTATTAAAATTAAAACGGGTAGTAGTACGAAAGAATTTATAAAATGGTTTGGAAAATACGAGTTGTTTAAAATGAGGGAATAATTTTTTCATACCTGAACTGTCAAGCGGATCAAATTTGATTTTTTGCGTAACTACTTTTTTGTTAATAATATCGATCAATGATGCCATTGGAGTACCGAAATACCGGGCGATTATTGTTTCATCGGGATTTTTAATGATATCATAGATGGATGAATAAGGTAATTTTAAATTTCCAGTATGGGCGATGGCAAAATTCCAAAAAAGTGATTTGCGAATGCTGGCTTTAAGTAGTCCTGCTTCATATAATCCCACCCAAAGATTACTGAAGTTATCAATGCAGATATTTTTAATGATAAAATTATTGCCGATTGAAGTGCCATAAAGAGAAGAAGAGAGGTCAAGTACTTCATCAGCTTCCGGCTTATATTCAAATAAGCGATTGTTATAACCTATCCAAATATTGCCTTGTTCATCCTCCGCCAATGATTCCATAAAAACGGCAACACCCGTAATAGATCGATTCAATAAGAAATGCCTTTTCCCTGTTTCCGTTACTAAAAAAAATTGATCGCCTTCCTGCGTACAGTAAACGAGATTATTCTTTTTGTTCCTGTAAATAGAAGTTACTGCTTCATTTTGCCATTGTATAGATTGATAAGAGGCGGGGAGTGCCCGTTGTAAAATTGTGTTTGCAGAGTCAAATGCTAAAACCCCCTTTGCTGTGCCGCCACTAATAAGTATGTTACCATCATTATCTTTTAAAAAAGGCAAATTGAAAAGATCCGGTTTTTCTTTTGAATCAGTATGAATTGATAATGAGCTGAACCGATTGCTTGTTTTATCGAAAACGAATAGCCCGTTAAAAAGGTTTAGTAGTAAATAACGCTTATTTGCATCTATTAATTTAGAAGCACTTTGATTATTGTGATTGGCCGAAGCAGCAGGAAGAATATAGTGTTCAAAAATATCTTTCTTTTCGTTATAGCGGTGCAGGTGTGTATTGGTTAATATCCAGAGATTGCCTTCGGTATCTTCCACCAGGTCAATGGTCATATTACTGGCAAGGCTTTTCTTGTTAAAAGGATTGTGCAGGATTTTTTTAAATTCATACCCATCATATCGGTTAAGGCCATCGTGAGTTGCGATCCACAAATAACCTTTGATGTCCTGTTGTATAGCGTAAACAACATTATTGGAAAGCCCGTTTTCGGTGGTAAAGCGAACGAACGAATACTCTTGAGCCTGTGTGCAGGCGCAAATAAAAAAGTATGCAAGAATGAGGACGGTTCGTTGCATACTTAAATTTACTCAGAATTATTTTCTGGCAGAAAATCAGTTAAACGGGAAATTTATCCAGCCAACTGGAGTTGCTCTTTTGAGTTATATGACAAACGATATTTGAATTTTTCATTATGCAACTGCTTCTTCTTTTTTCAACACCGCTTTTGCATAATCTTTTACTGATTGCAGCTTCACTGGAATTTTATCCAGTACCGGTTTCATATCCATGGCATCGCCATTGGCATAAAATATCATGAGGCCAGCAAATACTTTTTGCAAAGGATCGGTGGCTTCTTTCAACTGCTGTTGAAGCGCAGCAACCGGTATGTATTGAACAGCAAAAGAATGGCTACTGCTATTTTCAAATTCTTTTACCACTTGTGCAGGGGGCAACGCTTCAGGTCCGCCGATTTCTAATATCTTGTTTTCAACAACAGGGTTGTAAACACTGAGTGCAGCAAAAGAAGCAACATCTTTATACGAAACAAAACTGATTGGTTGATTTCCGTCACCAGGTATTTGTGCAGCATGATCGGTGTAATTGAATCCCAATGCCGGGCTCAGCCACACTTCCATAAAAATGGATGCCTGCAGAATTGTATATTTCATACCGCTGCTGATGATGGCATGTTCTGCAGATCGCTTAGCTTCTGTAAGCGGACTTTCTGGCGCATATTGATGGCGGAACGAAATAAAAATAAAATGTTTTATACCGGCTTCTTTTGCCGCAGCAACCAGGTTGAGGTTGCCCTCATGATCCACCGTTTGTATGTTATCTCCTTCCTGCCTTGATAAGGTGGAAGAGACTGTGGAGATCACCACATCACATCCTTTACAGGCATTCACCAAAGAAACCTTATCCTTAAAATCGCCTTCGATTAAAGAGCAACCCATTTGTTTCAGCGCATCAGTTTTTTCCGGTGCTGAAGTTTTTCTTACCAATGCTCTTACCGGCTTTTGTTGTGCGGTGAGCTGGCGGCAGATTTCACTGCCGAGCAATCCTGTTGAACCTGCTACAAGTATCATAATAATTAGTTGAAAGTGATAAAATCGATTTTCTAATTTACATATTCGGGGTTACAGAATATCAGCCAGATTGAGTAATTACAGCATACGGATGAGTAATAAAAGTTACAAAAATTTTCCCGGCTGGCAGAAACATTTACAGTACTGCCATCATTTAACACCAACTTATAGCGTGACAGAAGCGAAAACCAGCACAAATGAGTAATAGCTGGAAAAGAAGATTGATTACTGGAAATGATTGAGTAAATAAGTTTATCCTAAAACTTGAGAAGACACAGAAACCTTTCCCTTCATCATTTCCAGCACAGCTTCTTTAATTGCCTGCGCATCATAACCGCATTCATGATGAAGTTCTTTAGGAGTGCCATGTTCCACAAGGCGGTCTGGGATACCAAGTATTTTTATTTCTGCTTTGTAATTATGCTCATTCATGAATTCAAGAACAGCAGAACCGAAACCACCAACAACGGTTCCATCTTCAACCGTAATTATTTTTTCAAACTTGCTGAATACTTCATGAAGTAATTCTTCATCCAAAGGTTTTGCAAAACGCATATCATAATGTGCGGGGTTCAAGCCATCGTTTTTAAGATCCCTGATTGCAGCGGCCGCAAAATTTCCTGGGTGACCAAGAGAAAGTATGGCAATATCATTTCCATCTTTCAATTTTCTTCCGGTACCAATTTTAATTTCTTTCATTTCCGTTTTCCACTCAGGCATTACACCTTCTCCTCTTGGATAGCGGATCACAAATGGATTTTGTGTTGATTCCAGTTGTGCAGTGTACATAAGGTTTCTTAATTCACTTTCATTCATCGGTGCGCTTACGATCATATTTGGAATGCAACGCATATAAGGGATATCATAAGAACCATGATGGGTTGGACCATCATCACCAACTAATCCTGCTCTGTCTAAACAAAATATCACCGGTAAATTTTGTATTGCCGCATCATGCACTACCTGGTCATAAGCTCTTTGCATGAAAGAAGAATAAATATTACAAAATACTTTCATTCCTTGCGTAGCCATGCCTGCACTGAGAGTTACAGCATGTTGTTCAGCGATGCCAACATCAAATGCACGATGTGGCATTTTTTCCATCATATATTTTAATGAAGAACCGGAAGGCATGGCAGGAGTGATACCAAAGATCTTCTCATTTTTTTCTGCCAACTCAATGATCGTATAACCAAATACATCCTGGTATTTTGGCGCTTGCGGCAGATCAAATTTCTTTTTATGTATTTCACCTGTTACTTTATCAAACAAACCGGGTGCATGCCATTTGGTTTGATCTTTTTCTGCGAGATCATAGCCCTTTCCTTTAACGGTAACAATGTGCAATAATTTTGGACCGGGAATATTTCTAAGATCTTTTAAAGTATCTACCAGTTTAGTTATGTTATGTCCGTCGATCGGACCAAAGTAACGGAGATTTAATGCTTCAAATAGGTTACTGCTTTTACTCACCATTCCTTTCATCCCTGCTACAAGTTTCGAAGCCATATCTCTTGAAAAATTTTTTCCGACTGGCAGCTTGCCGAGTATATTCCAAACCTCATCCCGGAATTTATTATAAGTAGGGGAGGTAGCAATATCCGTTAAGTATTCTTTTAACGCACCCACATTCGGATCAATACTCATACAATTATCATTGAGTACGATCAATAAATCAGCATCGGCAACACCGGCATGATTCAAACCTTCGAAAGCAAGACCTGCCGTCATTGCCCCATCTCCAATAACTGCAACAACCTTTCTTTCATTTTCTCCTTTATATTTTGCTGCCATTGCCATTCCCAGTGCAGCTGAAATAGAAGTAGAAGAATGACCAACGCCAAATGTATCATACTCACTTTCGCTTCTTTTCGGAAAACCACTAAGCCCTTTATATTTTCTGTTTGTTGGGAAATTATCACGACGGCCGGTAAGAATTTTATGTCCATAAGCCTGATGTCCAACGTCCCACACAAGTTGATCGTAAGGCGTATTGTATATATAATGGAGTGCCACTGTCAATTCAACCACACCGAGGCTGGCGCCAAAATGCCCGCCATGAACACTAACCACATCGATAATATATTGACGGAGCTCATCACAAACCTGGTGAAGTTTTTCTCGGGATAGTTTTTTAAGATCGTCCGGGGAATTGATGGATTGCAAAAGCGGTCCTGCTGTGATCTGCATGTGTTGTTTTTACGATGTAAAATTAATGTTTTAAAACTTTATTCTGTATTTTAACAAAACTGTCATAAAATTGTTTTATGCCGGCGCATCTTTCCATTTAGCTGTGTTATTTACCACTAAACAAAAAGAGAATGCGCAGGGCTGGTGAAACTTTTAAATTTGAACTTATATTTATGGCCGCTATGTCAAGAAATACGAGGTATTGGCTCTCACAGTTGTGTGGTTGGGGTTTATTCGCCCTTATTAATATTTTTTTCGCTTACTCTTTTGATAAACTAGGTTCACCGCAGGAGAGGAGTGATTTTTACTGGCGGCTTGTAATTTTCGTCACCACCGGGTTTATTCTATCTCACCTGATGCGTTATATCATTATAGGATTTAACCTGCTGCAAAAAAGACTCGAGCAACAGTTAATAATATTTGTGCTTATCACATTAGTACTTGCTTTTGCTGCCTCTACTCTGGAAAATCTTTTGCTGATGCAATTTGATCTGCAAAACAAAACAGAGAGAGCTTTTAAAAATAATTTCTTGCTTCTTGTTTTGAGTGGGGCTTTCTCCATGTTCACTTTATTTTTTATCTGGAATCTTATTTATTTCATGTATCATTTTGTCACCAAGAGCCAGAAGCAACAGCTGGATACATTGAAACTGGAAGCATTGGTAAAGGAACTTGAATTAAAAACTATCAAAGCACATATTAATCCTCATTTTATTTTTAATTCATTGAACGGCATTCGTGCTTTGATCGATGAAGATCCAAACAGGGCAAGAAATGCGATCACTGAACTAAGTAATATTTTGCGCAGCAGTATGCAAACAGATAAACTCGAATCCGTTTCGTTGGAAAAAGAATTGAATATTGTAAAAGATTATTTGGCGTTAGAGAATATGCGATTTGAAGATCGTCTTCGTGTGGAGTATGAGATCGATGAGGATACGTTGGATCAGCCTGTGCCACCAATGATGCTGCAAACTTTGGTTGAGAATGCAATTAAGCATGGCATCAGCAAGCAAATTACTGGTGGAAAGATCAAAATCGTTTCTGATTTTAAAGATAGTTATCATGAACTCGCCGTTCAAAACACTGGTAAGTTGGTGAATGGAACGGCGAAAGGCGATGGATTTGGTTTGCCAAGTACGCTGAACAGGTTAAGCCTTTTATATGGTGAAAACGCAAGGTTCAGTATAAAACAATTAACTTCTGAAATTGTGGAGGCAAGGGTATTGCTTCCGGTACAAATGATTATATAAATCATCTTACATGAGAGCAATAATTATAGACGACGAAAGACTCGCCAGAACTGAATTAAGAAAACTTTTGCAGGATTATCCAGAAGTGGAGATAGTGGATGAAGCTGCCAATGCCGATGAAGCAATAAATAAGATCGACACCTTACAGCCTGATCTTGTTTTTTTAGATATTCAAATGCCGGGTAAAACTGGTTTTGATATGCTGGCAGAATTAGAAAGAGCACCTCATGTGATCTTTACCACAGCGTATGATGAATATGCATTGAAAGCCTTTGAAGTAAATGCATTGGATTATTTGCTGAAACCTATCGAACCTAAGCGCCTTGCAGACGCGATGCAAAAACTGCATGTAGCTGAAACGAAAGAAAATCATATTGTACCTGAAAATTTCAACCAATCAATTTTAACGGAAGCAGATCAGGTATTTGTAAAAGATGGAGAACGTTGCTGGTTTGTAAAATTATCTGATATAAGATTGTTTGAAAGTGTTGGCAATTATGCGAAAGTTTTTTTTGCTGGCAACAAACCACTTATTCTTAAATCATTGAATGCACTGGAAGAAAGATTAGATCCAAAAACATTTTTCCGGGCAAACAGAAAACATATTGTCAACCTTCGCATGATCGAAAAAATTGAACCTTATTTCAATGGTGGCCTTTTGCTTGAATTAAAAGGCGGTGAAAAAATTGAAGTGAGCCGCAGGCAAACGGTGAAGTTTAAGGAAATGATGAGCCTCTAAAATTTTAGATTTAAGATTGCAGATTTCAGATTTAAATAAAGTAACTCTAACATGAAAAAATTTTTCGTATTGGGGTTGTTGATTTCAACAACCTTTTTTGTTTTTGGACAGAATGCGGATGCTATTATCAACTCTAAAGAAGTAGAAAGGATTGAAAGAACGCTTTCATCTGATGATATGAGAGGCCGTAGGGCATTTACACCTGATATTGATAAAGCTGCTGATTTTATAGCTGATGAATTTAAAAAAGCAGGTTTGCAAACCATGAGCGGAAATAATGGTTATAAACAGGAGTTTGCAATGGTTCGTCCAAAATTCATTTCTGCATCAGGCAATTTTGATGGTGATGCATTGGATGCAAAAGATATAATAGTTGTCACCTGCTTTCCGCAAATAAAAATTAACCAGGCTTCGGGTTATGAAAAAGTTTTTATAAAAGTCGGAGATACTTTGCAAAACGCAGCAAGAAAATTAGTTCGTTCTAATAAAAACCTGATTGTACTGGTTGATAAAAGTTTTGCCAGCAATTTTGGAAATCTTACGCGATTGAAGAACTCAATGTTTAAAACCGATAAATCTGTTGTTTTTGTTTTGACAGATAAAGACCCCGCGAAATATGAAATTGAAGCCACTCATGAAATAACCGAACAAAAGCTGATGAATGTAGTTGGCTTTTTGCCTGGCAAATCAAAAAAAGATGAATATGTGATCTTCTCCGGGCATTATGATCATTTAGGTGTGGGAAAACCAGTTGAAGGTGATTCAATTTATAATGGAGCGAATGACGATGCAGCCGGAACAACTGCAGTCATTATGCTTGCAAAATATTTTAAAGTTCTTGGAAATAATGAAAGGACAATTGTGTTTGCTGCATTTACAGCAGAAGAAGTTGGTGGATTTGGCTCGCAATATTTTTCAAGACAATTTGATCCTGCAAAAGTGATGGCGATGTTCAATATCGAAATGATTGGAACAGATAGCAAGTGGGGAAATAACTCGGCCTATATCACAGGCTATGAGAAAACAGATATGGGCGCCATCATGCAAAAGAATTTGGAAGGAACAGGTTTTACATTTTATCCTGATCCTTACACTACTCAAAATCTTTTTTATCGTTCTGATAATGCAACACTGGCAAGGCTTGGTGTGCCGGCACATACGATTTCTACTTCAAAAATGGATAGCGAACCTAACTATCATAAGGTAAGTGATCAAATAGAAACACTTGACATGGAAAATATGGCGATGATCATTAAATCAATTGCATTGGCTTCAAGAAGTTTTGTTGCCGGAAAGGATACCCCGACAAGAGTAAAGGTAGATAAGTTGAGATAATTTTAGATTTCGGGTTGCAGATTTTAGATTTAAGTGAAGTGAACCATAAATCCGAAATCGTAAATCTAAAACCTTAAATTAAATTTTAACTGGAACCGAATGGATCGCAGCCGCCATCTCTTTTATCAATGAAGCATCTTTCTCGATCGCATTACCAACAACTATTAGATCAGCTCCAGCTTTACAATTGAGATAGACTTTTTCAGGATTGGTAATTCCGCCGCCAACGATCAACGGCACTTCAATATTTTTTGCAACAGATTCGATCATGCTTTCGCTGATGGCTCTTTTGGCACCGCTGCCGCTATCCATATAGATCAGTTTCATGCCAAGCATTTCACCAGCCATTGCTGTGCACATGGCAATTTCATTTTTATCTGCAGGAATAGGAGAGGCATTGCTGATATAAGAAACAGTCGTAGGAGCACCGCCATCAATTACCATATAGCCCGTTGGCATTATTTCAAGTCCACTCATTTTTACAAACGGAGCAGATACTACATGTTGCCCGATCAGCAAATCAGCATTTCTTCCAGATATTAATGAGAGGTAAAGTAAAGCATCAGCATATTTGCTTACCTGGTTAGGGCTGCCGGGGAAAAGTATAACTGGTATTTTGCAGTTGGCCTTTATGTAT
>Ga0207712_10001888_pt1 | contig 13775 bp, 16 predicted proteins | sample KBSS44metaG_FD_184402 | JGI IMG/M metagenome (GOLD analysis project Ga0207712, IMG submission 184402) | Switchgrass rhizosphere microbial communities from Kellogg Biological Station, Michigan, USA - KBS S4-4 metaG (SPAdes) (version 2) | ecosystem: Host-associated > Plants > Roots > Rhizosphere... | reverse complement strand
CGAGGTTTCCAACATAAAGTTTCGTTGACATAGAGATATACCTTTCCCCTTTTTGGGAATGAAAGAAGCTGCGAAACGGATGGACTTCGGCGAAACGGTAGCGGTCGAAGGACCAGGTTCGGATGCTCAAAAGAGCGGCTTCGAAGTGTGAAACAAGCCTGCTCTCGAACTTCCAAACGCCAGCGCTGATCGATTTATGCGCGGGGCGCATCACCGTCGATGCGCGAGAGAAGGATTAACCGCAGCTATCATGCCTCATTGATAGGGTCAGTGGCAAGCTCACCAGAGCTATATATTTCGACTACGGAATATATTTCAAGTCCGACAATATATTTTAGATATGGTAAGTATGAATCCCGATTGCGCCGGGCGATAATATTATCTGACGTCGTGTTGAGCGCGACTTCGGCTACGGGTCCTAAGTGCGCTCTCCAAAGTGTGGTATAGTCCCCGCAGCATTATCAGTTCTTTAAAACCACTCTCGACATCAGGATCTGCGCCTAACGTCCTCCTCCTTGTGCCGTCTGTTTGTTTTTTCAAACCTGACTATGCCAGGGAAGTGGTCAGAAGAGGCTTGATCACTTTTACACACCTTGTTGTGCCTCATTTCATGACCCCAGTGCGATAAGAGACTTAAAGGCGGGCGTCGAACAATACGTTCCTGCAATCGGATAAACAGGAGGCGTTGGATTAGCTTTAAGACAGATGGGATTATGAACGGACTGCGCATATTCATCCGGCCGGACAAAGGGCCGATCGAAGATAATGTTTTCTATAGCCAGCGTAGCCATGGTCCCGTATATCGCTGGCATTATGAAAAACACCTTGCCAGGTGGCACGTAGCGCGCGTCGACGCTTCCCACTGGAATTCGCATGAATTATCCACTGCCCGTTGGCAATCCGTTCCTCAGAAGCTCAAGGCTCAATTGAGTGAACACTATATCGAATAGCGGCACGTATAGCCTGCTTTGATTCCCCAGCTTAAGGCGGGAGATTTCATCTGGTCTTGATCGTTTCTCAAGCCCGAGTCATCCCGCTTCCCCACAAAGATCAGATATGGATATACGACGAACTTCGTTACTGTCAGTTTTGCCAGTAGGAAAACTCACTCGATCAAATAGGATAACCGTTAACGTCTCGCCATGATCTCATCGCGTCGGGACGTTAGGATCGTGGCTTAGTCGACGGCCCCCGAAGAAAGGATCGTAAACATGCGAAGGTTAACGAATATTAGTCTGGCGATTGTCAGCTTGGTTCTGCTGACAAGCACGATGAGTCTTGCTCAGAAATTACCGAAGAAGATTTATATCCAGGCACAAGCGATGGGGACATCGACGCAAATGGGGCGGTCGGCTAGTGTCACACTCATCATCAATGAGTTATCGACAGATGCGGAAAGAGCGGGGTTGATCGAGGCGTTCCAACAGAAAGGCAATGAGGGCCTGGTCAACGCGCTGTCCAAGATGCACTCCAAGGGTCGGATGTCGGTTACCGGCACTTTGGGATATGACGTCGCCTATATCAAGACGTTCGAGCAGCCTGACGGAAGCACCGTATTGCGCATGGTTACTGACCGTCCGCTTCGCTTTGGCGAAGTCTGGGCCGATTCTCGGTCGTCTGACTACAACGTTTCCGCGATTGAGATAGTAATTGGTAAGGACAAGAAGAAGAAGACGGGCAAGCTGTATCCGGCTGTTGAACTAAAGATGAACAAAGAGAACCAACTGGAACTGAATCTTTATCAGAATCCCTGGAATCTCGTGAGCATCATAAAGCGCTAGGTTTTCGGGAGTGCTTGGGACTTCACGGACTTTAGCCGTGTGGAGCTTTAATTTCTACCTACCAGTGCGAATCAGGATCTGAGTCGTGATAGAAAAACCCGAAGCGGTATGTTTTTAGCGTCGCCAATTCGCTTGGACGTTTGCTGGAAGTGCTCGGGTTTATTTGAAGGGAGGCGAAGACTCGAAAGCTTGAGCCGGAACACGCTGTCCGGATGGAAGTTTACAGGCGAGCGCTTTCTTCGCGCGAAGCCATGAGCTTGACCTTCTTTAGCTCAGTCCCTTTCATTCCAAAAAAGGTGGCCATCTCGATGATCTGCCTTTCATCCACAAAGTCTTTGGGATCAGAGCAGAATTTTTCCATCGTCGGGCCAAAATCCTGGCAACTCATGCTCTTGGGTTTGCGGAGGCCGAGCCTACATTCACCGCTAACGCCATAATGCGAACATAATTCACAAATTATCATTTTCAATCACCGCGGTTGAAGTTTGGCCGTTATTCCTGTTGATAGCCGCGACGGCCGGTGGATGAACAACAGCAGTCGCCAACTTTGATCGGCCACGATTGTGAGACGACAACGGTTTCGCCACTCTTAGTACTTCACGTTCAAAGCTTGCAATAGCGTCATATTCGTTATTGTAAATATCGAAGAGCGCTGAGAGATTTGCCGTTGTAATTACCTTGCGCATCTGTTCAGTAAGGTGAAGCAACTTTATCCCTCCGCCTTGATTGCCCGCAGTCACGCAGCTGGCGACGAGCTCGTCAAGTCCGCTTAAATCCATGTGTGTGACTTGAGAGAGGTTGAGAAGAATTCGGGTTTTTCCATCTTCAACAAGGCAACGGATTGATTCGTGCAAACCCTTGGTTCCACCAGTAATTCGTATTCGGCCTTTTAAATCAAGCACAGTCACGTCTTCAATGCGGCGCTCATTTATGTAGAGATTAAGCACTGAGTTCTTCCTTCTCTTTCCAAACCGTGACTGCCGCCTCATCTTTGAGTTTCATACTGGCCTGGCGTCCAAACACTCTTGCTCCTCGATTGTCTTTGCTGTTGAATTCAGGTGAGCCGGATGAATTCCAGAGGAGCTGAAGGGAGTAAGCAACTCTCGGTTCACAATCACGCTACGCGGTAAAGTTGTGTATGTCAACCGAAAATTCCCGGTTGATTAGCAAAACTCATAACAACGCGCTCCTTACGTCACTCGGCTGGTCCATATTCTGGAGCAATGACTAACTGCGAGTCGCCTGCGGTTCGCGCTCCCATGCGGCGCAACCAGCGGAAATGGGACGAGAGTCCCGCGCGAAAGGAGGTGTGCTCACTATATCTCACTCCAAAATCTCGACAAGTCTGTTCCACGAGCTTTGAGATAGCAGGGTAATTGACGTGACATACGCGAGGGAAAAGGTGATGTTCGATCTGAAAATTCAACCCGCCAAGGAGCCAACTCTCGACTCTACTGCGTCGAGCGAAATCCACAGTCGTTTCGACTTGATGGACCGCCCACGCATTTTCCATCGAGCCGCGGTTCTCTTGCGGCAATGGGAAGTCCGCCTCTTCAACACAATGAGCAAGTTGAAACACAACACTGACAACCACACCCGCAAGAGTTGTTATCAGAACGTAGAACAGGAGCACCATCCAGACGGGATGGACCAGAAGGGGAAGGCCAAAGGCCAATGTGAAAAAAAGCGCTTTACCACCAACAAAACCGGCGAGTTCCCACCTCTTCGGGCGCGGCATTCGCGTGTGTCCGATCCGGCCAAGGATTACGTCACGGAAATCATCGTAGAGATTCCACTTGATGACATTCAATCCGTAGAGCGGCCACAAATAAAAATGCTGCCAGCGATGAAGCCCGAATCTTTTCTGATGTGGCGTTAACCGACCGAAAAAAGAAATGTCAATATCGGCATCATGGCCCGTAATATTTACGTAAGTATGATGTACAACTACATGTTTCCAGTGCCATACGTAAGAGCTGGCTCCTATCAGGTCCATCGTCATGGCCGCCAGCCGATTGATCCAGGCGTGATTTGAATAAGAATGATGGCTGCCGTCGTGTTCAATGTTGAAGCCAATCGCCGCCATTGAAAGCCCAAGCAGAACCGCTAAGGGCAAAGCTTGCCACCACGATCCGGCCACGAACACGAGCAAGGAATAGAACCCACTAAACGCAACCAGAATAATTGCGGTTTTCAAATACATTGCAGGACAGTCGCGAAGCCTGCGGTTGGAATTGCGAAAATAGTCATCGACTCTTCGCCTCAACTCCTTATGAAAAGTACTGTCTCTCCGGAAAGTTAATCGGCTTTGACCGATATCGCGAATATCATTAACAGCCATATCTTAAAAAACTCCTGACCAACCACTTGGATGCTCTCGCCACGCTATGTTACGCATCTTCTCTTCAAAAACGGTGGGGTAATTCTGATGTGACAAAAAGATTACGAGCAGTGAGCAGGAATGACGCGCTGGACGGCTTGCCTCAAAAATGTAAATGCCACAAACAGCACAAGAGCACATTTTTTTGCGAATACATTTGTGCTCTTTGTGCGCGTTCGTGGCTAGGAGTACTTCCCCCTGTTGGCAATTCCAGGCGCGGGAGCGCGCAGTAATGAAAATTCAGCTTATAGCAGGCTGGCATTTGCGGTATGTGCGTTAACACACATATAAAAAAGAAGTACACATTAGGGATATCTCGAGGTTTGGACAGAACTCAATTCAGGTAAGCATCCGTTTCGGCTTTAATGATCGCGTAACAGTGGCAGGATTTTGCTTCCAGGCCCCGGCGATTAAGAATTGTAATCACTCCTCGACTGTAACGAATCAGTTTGCCGGCCTGTAGCACGCCGGCGGCCTTGCTTACGCCTTCGCGTCGCACGCCCAACATGCTGGAGAGGAATGCCTGGGTCAACGGAAATTCCTCCAGTCCCAGACGATCGTTTGTCATCAATAGCCATCGCGCCAGTCGGACGTCAACCAAATGAAAGCGGTTGCACGCAGCTGATTGAGAAACCTGAGTTAGCAGTGAGTGCGAATAACGATGCAGGAGGCGATGAAAATTGCCAAGCCGGTTTGCTTCCGTGCGTACAGCCGCTGAACTCATTCTCATTGCTGTGCCCGAGCCCTGCACCAGAGCGCTTGTTGACGAAGTACCGACCCCCATAAAGACGGCAAGGCCGGCCATACCTTCATTTCCCACCATTCCCACTTCAAGCAACGATGTCTCTGATAATTCTGAAATCAGTGAGACGATCGAGTCGTTGGGAAAATATACGTACTTGATTACATCGCCAGGTTCGTACAATTCCTCGCCCAAAATCAAACTGACGGTCGTCAACTTAGGCAACAAACGCTGGTATTCATTCTTCGGAAGCGTGGCAAGCAGCCGGTTAACACCCGGTTTGCCATTAGTACTGCTATTTAAAAAGGCCAATGTTATAGACTCCTGTACGCATACAACGCACCACACTAAACAATAGACAGCGCCCAAGTCTGTGCGGCAACACACATACGGCCTGATATGAAGCTCTGCCCGACACGGGTATGCTGATTAGCATATGAGGGGGTTCACCTTTATGTGCGTTAGCACACATATATGTTATAGTGCAGCGCGAAGCAACAGCCTGCTTTGACATTTGGATCGAGTCGTCCTCCTCCTCTTGCCCCTTTGCGCAATTCCGTGCAGATGAAAAGGCTTGGCATTAATTCCGAACGGAGATTGGAAGATGAAGATCCTACTCTACAATCCAGATAATGGCGTCACGCGCAACTTCATGCCACACCTCTGGATGTTTCTTCTCCAGGCACTCACCCCACCACCACACGAGGTTGTTCTGATCGACGCCAATGCCCGTCCAATGAGTGATGACGAGATCGTTCGGTTTGTGCGTGAGCAGAAGATCGAGTTGGTTGGCATTGGCGCAATGACCAGAATGATTGAGAAAGCCTATCGAGTCGCTGATGCGATCCGCCTGGCAGGCGTGCCGGTGGTGATCGGCGGTCCACACGTTACCGAAGTTCCTGATGAGGCGCTCGGTCGAGATGGAGGACCCCGACATGCCGACGCAATCGCACTTGGTGAGGCTGATGAAACCTGGCCTCAGATAGTTGAAGATGCTGCCCGTGGTGCACTCAAAGAAATCTATGAGCCTGTCGATGATACCGGTAAAGAACGGAAGCCCAGCCTTCAGCCATACCCGGCGATCCCCTGGGAGACGCTAAATCTCGATCAATTCAATTTCTTCCCGCGTTTCGTGCGTCCCCTGCTATCACGAGTTGGCCCACATTGGCGCTCGTTGCACATTGTTCCACTCGAGTCAGGGCGAGGCTGTCCTTATGGTTGTGAGTTTTGTACCGTCACTGGATTCTTCGGCGATTCGATTCGCTTCCGCACAAATCAAAGTATCGTGGACGAACTCCTGACCTTAAAGGCGCGCGCTAAAGCTGAAGGCGGCGTAATCTCGGTATTTTTTGTTGATGATAACTTCGCTATCAGTATCAAACGAACAAAATCACTGTTGCGCGACATCATCGCGGCAGGCGCACAGTTGCCCTGGATCGCGCAGATTAGCGCCAACCTTTTACGTGATCAGGAGTTGGTTGATTTGATTGCCGACTCCGGCGGGAAGGTCATCTTTATCGGAATGGAGTCGATTGATCCCGTTAATCTGGCAGATGTTAAGAAGGGCTTTAACAAGCCCGAAGAATACACGGGCGTGCTCCAACGTCTTGCTCAGAAGAATATCTATGCCATCACGTCCTTCATCATTGGTATGGATAACGACACACCCGGCGTGGCCGAACGGATACTGCAACAGATTCGATCCTGGCCTCCTGGCTTGCCGGTTTTCGGCCAACTCACACCGTTTCCCTCGACACCGCTCTATAAGAGGCTACAAGCAGATGGGCGTCTGGTTCGGCCAAAACACTGGTTGAAGTTTGAGAAAAACACGATGGCTCACGTACCTCTAAAGATGACCATCGCGCAAACTCACCACGAGCTTAATTATGCGTGGGCTCACTCGTACGACGCTGCACGCAATGCAGAAGCGGTTCAGGCGATGAGTTACGCCCCGGTCGGTCCGCGGATCTTTCACCTCATCACGCGGTTTGCATTCCGCGCTATTTATTTCCCACAAACAACCAGACGAGCGTGGCTTAAAGTGTTTTTTGAGAACAGACGCATTGTCCTGAGTCTTGCGAAAGAAGCGATTGGCACGGTGATGACTTCAAGGAAAAGAATGGAAGGAAAAGATGGTAGCTCCTCTGTGATAACACCGCTGGGAGTGAATACTACTCGTTAACCATTGAGGGACGGCGGTCAGCATCGCGCGTCTGTTATCCAAGTAAGCGATCGAACTCCTCTTTGACAACTCGATAACACTCGCATGCGATATCTTCCAATTTCTGGCGATTCAGGATTTGTATGCGGCCTCGCACATAACTGATGGCTCCTACGTCCTGCAAATGACCCGCAGCCACCGTAACACCCTCGCGGCGCACCCCTAACATATCCGCGATCAATTCCTGAGTCATGATCAACTCATCCGTATCCAAACGGTCATGGCTTAACAGCAGCCAACGGCAAAGTTGTTGTTCGACAGAGTGGAGGCGGTTGCAAACGGCGGTCTGAGATATCTGGGTAATTAGTGCTTGCGTATAGCGGAGCAATAAGCGTTGGAACTCACCACCTAAAGCGAATTCGTGCTGTAGCACCTTCGCTTTCATGCGAAGAGCGTCGCCTGCGCTTTGGACTACAGCACGGTTCGGCATGGTTCCTCCTCCCATGAAGAGAGCAATCCCCACTACACCATCGTTGCCCGTCAATCCCATTTCGGCTGTGGCGCCGTTTTCCATGGTGTAAAGTAAAGAGACAATCGCCGTGGTTGGGAAGTAGACGTAATCCAAATGTCCGCCGAATCCGTAAACGACATCGCCAAGTGAAAATGAAATCTGTTGAAAGCTTGGGAGGAGGCGTTCGCTTTCGTCCGGTGGCAGAGCGGACAACAGCCGGTTCTTACTGGCATCTACAGGTCTTGAAAAAACTCGCACGTTGAATCTCCACTTTCGCTTGCAGTGGAGCCAAAGAAGGCCGTTGGTTCCGCAAGTTAGGCAGAGCATATCACGCATGTGCGCTATCACACATATAGGCCATTCACCTGAAATCCCTGTTTCAGTTTACTCAATGGCCTTGAGCATGAACTAGACGACGCAAGCGATCCTGAAAGAGCACTTCCATCTTTCTCGGCTCTATCAATCTTGTTACTTCTCCGATACCTTTTCGCAATCGTTTGTACCTCGTCAGGTATCGGTAATGATCAAAAAACAAAGCCTCCGGGTGATTTTCTTACTCGGAGGCTTTGTCTTATAGAGAAAGAGTGGCCGGAATTATCCAGCAACGGATTAGTAGCGACGACCGCCGCCATTATTACGGCTTCCGCCGAAACCGCCTCGACCGCCACCGCGCTCTTCGCGAGCCTTGGCTTCGTTCACGTTTAATGCGCGTCCCCCGACGTCACGTCCGTTGAACTGCTGAATCGCTGCATTGCCTTCTTCTGTCGATGACATTTCCACGAATGCGAAGCCGCGTGAGCGACCCGTGTCGCGATCTTCAATAACGTTTACTGATTCGACTGTTCCCGCTTGCGAGAACAATTCTTGCAAATCTTCGCGCGAAGTTTGGAACGAAAGATTACCGACATATAGTTTCATAGTCATTTGTGTGTACCTTTCCTGCTTTCAGGAGTAAGAAGAGAAGCTTTGAACCAGGTGTGCTTCGACGAAATGGAAACGAGCGAAGAAACGAGCGTTCGAATGCTCAATTGAGCAACTTCTACGGATTAACAGCCAACCTGCCCTCGAATCATCCAAACGCCAATTAGCGCGGGCGCATTTCCGTCATGCGCGAGAGAAGGAGTAACCGGAGACTACGATGCAGTGTTATCGACTGGCGTTGCAGATAACTTGTCAGCCCTGTCTCCCCTTATCGGTTCTGAGTCAACGATTGCCATCGTTACCAGGCACCTCTCATATATGTGTGTTGCCGCACGGACATGCCGGAGTTCCAGTTGTACACTGAACAAGTCTCGCCCGCCTGTTGTACGAGAGATCTACGGTCGCGATGAGTTCGCCACAGAATGAATTTATGACAACAATCAAGAATTATAGAACGCCTTTTATAATCAGGTTCATGGATACTAAACCGCGGGTCCTCCTGGAGCTCACTAATACGACGGAGATGAAGCTTAAGTCCGTTGAGATTCTGACAGTATTTCTGAAAGATAGCGGGCCGGCCGCGGGTCCTTCGCGTGCGCACATTCGCTTCGACCGCATAAATTCCGTCCAACCAAAGGAAAAAGCCGTTATTTCTCACAGAACCTGGATCAATGGCAGGCCGGCGAGTGAGGCACAGGATCAAATCGGACGTCTTCAAGTCGTAGCTGGAGCAGTCAAGCCTTATGTCCTGGACATTTCCTGGGAGGACACGGATGGGAAGATGCAGTTTCAGAGAATCCCAGTCGGTCACTAGTTAGGACTAATTCATGTTATACCCGAAATTGGAACAAAGGTTACAAGCGTCAAAGCATGCACTGAATAGAGCTACGAGCGAAAGCATAGTCGAGCAGTGCAAACAGTACCTTGCGCTACTCGCCGAATATCGAAGCCAGCTTTACGAGTCGCAGGGAACGCCTGGTCTAAATCAACAGTCCGCATCCCCTTCCCTGACCGAAGAAGTCCCCGATCGGAAAACGATTCGTGAAGCGATAGAGAGAACTACGCTGGAGCGAAATAGAACTGAACTGCTTCTGCTCTCGTTCACTACGGTTAGCGGTTATGAGGCAGTAGAGATATTTAACCGGCGGAACTACGAAGGACATGACGACTGGGAACTGCGCGCGAGCGGAATTAAGTTTCGCGGCGGAGACAATAGCGATCTGATGACGGTACAGGAAGCCGTTGACTTGGCCAGCGTGCTTCGACGGGAAGATCACCTCGCACAAAACGCTTCTGAGTGCCTCTGGTAATTAGTTTCCAGTGCGGTCTAAGTAGGCTTGTAGCTGGAAGAACATCAGCACTGCCACCCAAATCACAAATAGACTGAAGAATAGCGCATTCGTTTTTGCGCTGAACGCTGTCTCTTCAGCTACTGCGGATGCCTGGAGCAAACCCGGTTGAAAGGCTTGCAGGCAATTCGGACAGGATGCTGCATCAGTAAAGCAGCGACGACTACAGTTGGGACAATGTGTAAGACTCATATTTTTATTGCTGCCTCGTGATCTCAGAACGGGTTCAGGAAACCTCCACTACATAAAGAAGGGCTGAGGCTCAACAATCCTTAAGGTTTCGCCGACAAAACTGGCAAGAGCTTCCGGCTCATCGTCATAAACATCAAAGACCGCTAGAAGTTTTGCGATCGTCATCAGTTCACGGACGCTCTCCGTCATGTGCATTAGCTTGAACGCTCCGCCTTTTTTGTCCAGAGTCACGTGGCTTGCAATGAGCTCGCCCAGTCCAGCCGAATCAATGTGCTTGACCCAGGCAAGGTCCAGGAGAACCTGAGTTTTTTCTTCTGCAGCGAGGCAGCGAATCGACTCGTGCAACGCCATAGTGGCGCCGCGGATTCTTTCCCTGCCCTTTAGATCGAGGACAGTCACATCTTCGATCCGGCGCTGATTGATATAAAGATTAATCATTTGCGTTTCACTTAAAGCTTTGGAAATTGGTAACCAGGCTTTTGCGGGTGGAGGCGGGCATTCCCGCCCCCTCCGCGGGGGGAAATCTATCTGTTTACATCAACTTGGAAGCAGCCACCGGCTGGAACGTTGAATTGGCGAACTCGAAGGTCTTTACCGTCGGCGTTCCATCGATCACATTTGAAAGGGTCTTCAGCACGTCCGCATAGGCCGTGCGATCGTAGGCCTCCGCATCTGCTTTGGTATCCCAGAAGCTGTTGGCGATCGCCTCCAGGCGTTCCGGCGCGATAAATGTGGATTCATCGCGAAATCCTTTTTGCTTACGCAGGATCGGAAGAATTTCTTTCTCGGCAATACGGGTAAGTTCTGCAGCCGAATCGGTCTTGAGCTTTAGAGTAACTTGTCGTCCAAACATTTCTTGCTCCTCTTATGTTGGGCTGTTGACTTCAGGTGATCTGGAAAATACCAGAGGAGCTGAGAAGGGAGTAAGCGGACTCGATTCGCAGTCACCTTATGCTAATCATGGATATATGTCAAGTATAGAATATATCTCGTATAGACATTATTTGTCGTATGTGGTAAATAGGTCACAAGCGAGAGGCATCATGATTGAGATTCGCATAGATGAGTTACTGCAAAACCACGGTCGATCTTTCTATTGGTTGGCTAAAGAAACGGGTATCAGCCATACGACACTGTGGCGGTTGAAGAAGGGTAAGGCACTAGGAATAAATTTTGAAACGTTGGAGAAGATGTGCGAGACGCTCAAGTGTCAACCTGGCGATCTGCTCGCTCATACTAACAGGAGAAGGATTAGTAAAACGCCACGCCCAAAAGCCGCCCGGCGAAGTAGCAAGTCACTCCAGGTTGTGCGGTAACCCAAAAGTCTAGTCGGCCAAGTCTGATTTCTCTGTGCAACCTCTGCGTTCTCTGTGTCTCTGTGGTTGTTTTTCCTAAGCATCTTCAACCACAGAGACACAAAGAACGCAGAGGTTGCACAGAGAAGAGCATGTGTGACGACTTTTCGTGCAAGGCCAGTCTAGTTGGGAAAGGCCAGGTACTCACGACGCCGCCGTTAAGGCGCCGGGAATCACTCCATACGGAACATTCTCCATCGTCGCTTCAATCAAATGATCCACGACAGCTTTAAGGTCGCCCGTCTTCCGCCAGACTTGAAGCTGCTCGTCGGCTGAAGTGCCGCGCTCGAGAATTACGTTGATGTGGCCAATCTCTTCGCGGGAGCCAAGATCGTCGACCACGTCGTCGACAAACTCCAGAAGCTCACGAATGAGATCGCGCACTGGCACTTCCCTGCTCTTGCCAAAATCGATCATCTTGCCGTCGAGCCCATAACGCACCGCGCGCCACTTGTTTTCCTCGATCAGCATTTTGTGATGCAGCCGGAACGTTAGATTTTGGTCGAGCAGCTTGTTTACCTTTGCGACCAGTGCCTGGAAAAGGGCGGCAATAGCGATCGTGTCATCAACGCGGGTGGGAATATCGCAGATGCGAAACTCAAGCGTCGGAAAGAACGGGTGCGGGCGCACGTCCCAATAGATCTTCTTGCCATCATCAATGCAACCTGTTTCGACGAGAAGTCTGACATAGCGTTGAAAGGCGCTGTCCGACTCGAAGTGGTCGGGGATACCGGTACGCGGCATTCTCGTGAACACTTCCGAGCGGTAAGACTTCAATCCCGTGTGTACGCCGAGCCAGAAAGGGGACGAAGTCGAGAGCGCTAGCACATGCGGCAGCATGTAGCGCGCCGCGTTCATAATCTGGATTGCCCGATCAGGATCCGCAACGCCAACATGTACGTGAAGACCGAAGGTGAGTAACGATCGCGCGATCATCTGGTTCTCTTCGACGATCAATTCATATCTAGCATTTTCGAAAATCTTCTGATCCTGCCAATGCGAGAACGGATGAGTGCCGGCAGCGACAATCTCCAACCCCTTCTTGCGCACCAGGCCGGAAAGGATACCGCGCAGGTTTGAAATATCGGATCGAGCTTCTTTTATGTCTTTGCAGATTCCGGTGCCCACTTCGATCATCGACTGGATCATTTCCGGTTTGACTTGCTCACCGAGCAGCATCTTGCCTTCTTCCAGGATTTCAGAGACATGAGAACGCAGCTCGCGCGTATGCGGATCGACAATCTGAAACTCTTCTTCAATACCGAGTGTGAATTGCTTGAACATGCTTCAGGGGCTCTCTCTCAGTGACCGGTCCAGCCATACTCCTTACCGGAGTTTGACGGTCAGCCTGTTTTTTTCCACGATAGATTACTGGAGTGCGTTAGTCGCGCCTCGCTTGCGACCACTTTTTGAACATTGCCTGATGAGACCTCCGGGCGAAGGAGCGCTGAACGGATGATGGTCCCCCGCTATCTTCAACAGAGCCGTTCATCGGTGTTCTGTCATCTGGTTGACCCTCTGAAAGCCATGGGTTTAGCAGCGCCCAGCGTATCGGATCAAACTCTGCTTGTATCGGCGAATTGGTTTCGCCCTTCGCGTTTTGCATAACATGAATGTCGCTCATAAAAACTCCTTGTCATTGTTAGGTCAAGCAGGTGCAGGCGTCTGTGCGCTAGAGCGCTTATGAACAGAAGTTGAATAAGTGTGTTGGCGGCCTTCTCGCTCGCTGCTCCACAGGATTCCGAAAGCAGATTGAGTTAAAACACGCAGCTTCCCTAACCAAGAAAGAAGAATCGTATGCGGCAAGTGCCGATAGAACTCCTCTATTCCTCTTGTATTTACTAAGGCAAAGGCGCGGGCGAACACCCGTAATGCGAAAAGTTTCCCATCTGCCGGGGGAAACACCGCAATAGCTACCAGCGCTCCTGGCACTCATTGAGCCGAATGCCGCCAATTCCTTTTTCGCCGTGTTGGGAATAGGTCTTGCCGCTCGTTAGTGCGCCAACACCAGGGTTGGGGCCTAGAGCTCGAGATTGTGCTGAAGAAAAAATCGCAGGGTAATCAACAAACTCCATGCAAAGCCAAATTATGTCTCTAATAAGACGGATCCATCACGACCCGGGATCGATGCCGATAAAGGAAACACCATCGTGTTTCAAACAATTGAAGCCCATGATCGGTAATACGCCGTTGCTTGCAATTCGCTTCGCGTTCCGCGGGACAGAACGTGTCATCTACGCCAAAGCCGAACACCTAAACATGACGGGCAGCATTAAGGATCGCATGGCCTTTCACATTCTCAAGCGCGCCTATCAGGAAGGTCACATCCAACTCGGCGACACGATTGCCGAAGCGACCAGTGGCAATACCGGCATTTCCTTCG
>Ga0207712_10001886_pt1 | contig 13782 bp, 10 predicted proteins | sample KBSS44metaG_FD_184402 | JGI IMG/M metagenome (GOLD analysis project Ga0207712, IMG submission 184402) | Switchgrass rhizosphere microbial communities from Kellogg Biological Station, Michigan, USA - KBS S4-4 metaG (SPAdes) (version 2) | ecosystem: Host-associated > Plants > Roots > Rhizosphere... | reverse complement strand
AGTCAGGAAATTTTCTGTATGTCCACGAAAGTGTATAACCGATCCATCCATTCAACTTGCCTCTTGTTTTATTAATAAAAAATTCGGCGCCATAGCTCCAACCATCCCCGAATACAAATTCTTCCTCTGGATCTTTTAATGAAGGCGTATAGCCTTCAGAATATTCGACCTGGTTTTTCATCTGCTTATAATAAACCTCTACCGATGTCTCATACTTATTCTGCGCAAAATTTTTAAACAACCCTGCCGTGTATTGCCAGCTTATCTGTGGTTTTACAATATAAGTGCTCGGCACCCATAGATCGGTAGGCAATGTACTGCCGGCATTACTTACTAAATGAATGTATTGGTAATTGCGATTCACAGCCGCTTTGATGGATGTTTCATCATTTATTGCGTAGCGAATCGTGATGCGTGGCTCAAAGCCACCATAGGTCTTTACAGGTTCAAAGCTTTTATACACTGTGCTGTCGAGCTTATTACCATCAACATCTCTTACATATTTTGTATAAGGGCCGATCTGTGTGAAAGTACTATAGCGAAGTCCATAATTGATCTTTATTTTATCACTGATCTCCCAATCATCCTGTACATACGCTGCAAACTCGCTTGCATACTTTTCGGTTTCATTATTAGGTTGAAAGATCACGGAGTCCTGTTTGCCGGAAAGAATATTGGGAATGAATTTGTGATAAGTGTATAAACCGCCAAATTTTATTTTATGCTGTGGCAAAGGATAATAATCAAAATCAGTTTTCAGGTTGAGATCACGAATACCCGATGCAAGTGAGAGTTCAAAATTATTTTGTGCTGCTTCGAACTTGAATTTATAATTGTTATAAACTGCAGTAGTGTTAGCAAATAGACGTTTATTGAAAACATGATTCCACCTTAAAGATGCCGTACTGTTTCCCCATGGAATATTTGATCGGAAAGAACGGGCAACATTATTAAAATCAAAAACATCTCTTCCGAAATAACCGCTCAGGTACAAACGATCCTTTTCAGTGAATTTATAATTCACTTTTGCATTCAGATCATAAAAGTAATAGCCGGAACCATAAAAATCGCTTGTCTTTTTAACAAAGGGCTTTACAATTGCATCTATATAGGTTCTTCTTGCAGAAACAATGAATGAAGCTTTATTTTTTACTATGGGGCCCTGGATTGAAAGCCGTGACGCAATAAGCCCTATCCCACCTTCCACCTGGAACTTATTTATGTTCCCGTCTTTCATTGCTATATCAAGAACAGATGAAAGCCGGCCGCCATATTGTGCAGGCATTCCTCCTTTGATCAAAGAAGTATTCTTTATTGCATCAGAATTAAAAATGGAGAAGAAGCCAAAAAGATGTCCTGTGTTATAAACAACCGCATCATCTAACATAATAAGATTTTGATCTGGCCCGCCACCACGAACATAAAATCCTGCATTGCCTTCTCCCGCATTTCTTACTCCCGGCAATAATTGAATTGCTTTTAAAATATCCACTTCGCCCATAAAAGCCGGGATATTTTTTATGCGTTCGATCGAAAGGTCAATTTTTCCCATCTCCGCATTCTTCACATTTGCATCCCGTCGACGGTTTGCATAAACGATCACTTCAGTATTGAGTGCAGATCTCGGAAGCAGGTCAAAATTGAAAGTTTTATCTGCATCGAAAATAAATTCTATGGTTTTTTGTACATAAGAAACATGAGAGATAGTGATATCATAAGTTCCGGAATCAAGTGTGATGGAATAAAACCCATATTGATTACTTGCCACTCCTTTACCCTGGCCGTTTATTGAAATGGTTGCACCGATGATCAGTTCACCGGAAAGACTATCACGAACATAACCATTGAGTGTAACCCGTCTGCCGGATGCTGTGCCTTGCTTGTTTTGGGAAAAAACAAAAAAAGGGATTAAGACTAATAAAATAACGATCGTTTTCTTAAGCATAGATCCATTAAAAACAAATTAATTCCCGGTTGGCGCTGTTGCAAAATTTATTGAATCTCTTGTTTGGCCGCAAGTAAGCATAGCTTTTCCATATTTCGGATCATGCAGGCCCAGATAAGGATTGCGGCGGCTTTTGGTTTCACTATTTGCACTTAACCAAAATGCAGAGGATTCATGGTTATTCAGCGCCATTGGGCATTCCTGGTAAAAAACTTTTGCTGCATCATATTTCACGATACGCAACAGGTCAAATAACTCTTGCGATAACATATTAAGTGATTCTCTTTTTTCATAAAGAGCTGTATCGGCTTGCATACCAGTAATCTCTGCTTTTATCGACTCCCATTGAGTTTGAACCGTTGGATAGATGGCTGAATCCTTTTCCATCTCGTGTATGCGAAGACTATCCACAGAAATTTTAAGTTCAGCCAGAGACGTATTGATCTTTGTCGTATCCCAATTCACAAAAGATTCTGTAAGGATATAATAAGAATTCATTGCATTGCTCATTGATTCATTAAAGCTATTACTATGCTTGCTTACGGTTAATCCTTCCGGCTTAGGGCCATTATCTCCTCTGTTTTTAGGAAAAACAAATTTCCAGCCTATAACGGCAATAATTGCGACAATGATCAACGTAACAAACAATAGACCTTTTTTCATTAACGGAAAAATTTGATCAAAGGTAATAACGGATGGCAGGATTACAATGATTTAGCTGATTTCAACAAAGTTTTAATGCTCATTTATAGCTAAATTTGCGCCTCATAAATGAACTATGCTCGCAGGACTTACTAACGTGACTTTTGAATTTGGCTCCCGTGCCCTGATGGAGGATGCTACCTGGCATATACAGCCGGGTGAAAGGATCGGCTTGATCGGGTATAATGGTACCGGCAAATCCACGATACTCAAACTATTTGTTGGCGAATATTTGCCATCTGCAGGAACAGTTGAAAAAAGCAAGGGCACTTCTATCGGTTATCTGCACCAGGATCTTTTAAGTTTCGATACCAATGACTCCATTTTTGAAGTAGCACTCAGTGCATTCGAAAGAGTGCAACAGCTGGAAAAAGAAATTGAGATACTTGGACATGAATTAGAAAAAACCGGGGATGAAAAAACATTGCATGAGTACACGGATAGACTTCATGAATTAGAAACACTCGGTGGTTATAATATTCATCACAAAACAGAAGAGATATTACAGGGTCTTGGATTTGCCAACGCAGATCTGAAAAGACCATATAAAGAATTCAGCGGTGGATGGAGAATGAGAGTATTGCTGGCTAAAATGATCTTGCAACAACCTGATCTTTTATTACTGGATGAACCTACGAACCACCTTGATCTTCCTTCCATTGAATGGCTGGAAAAATATTTGCTTAGTTATCCCGGTTCAGTTGTTATCGTAAGTCACGATAAATATTTCCTGAACAGGATGGTTACAAAAATTGTAGAACTTTACCAGCAGCAACTTCATATTTACTCCGGCAATTATGATTATTATGAAAGAGAAAAAGCTACGCGGATGGAGCTTATGCAAAAAGCTTACGAAAATCAACAGGATTATATCCGACAAAATGAAAGACTTGTAGAACGTTTCCGTGCAAAAGCAAGTAAAGCTGCGATGGCGCAAAGTCTTATTAAAAAATTAGATAAACTTGACCGTATTGAGGAGCCTGAGATAGAAAGACCCAATATCAAGATCAATTTCCGTCTTGATAAAACTCCCGGGAAAGTATTGGTTGAATTAAATCATATTACAAAGTCATTTGGCGAAAACCTGATCGTAAAAAATTCTTCTGCAGAAATAGAACGTGGGGATAAGATCGCATTGATCGGTGCTAATGGAAAAGGCAAATCAACATTGCTGCGCATCATTGCCGGCATAGAAAAGTTTGAAGGCAACAGGAAGTGGGGACATAATATTGAAGAGAGTTTTTATGCACAGCACCAGTTAGAAGCACTGGATGTGAATCATACAGTGATCGAAGAAATGATGCAAGCGGGAAGTCAGAAAACGGAATTGGAGTTAAGAACACTGCTTGGTTGTTTTCTTTTCAGCGGCGATGATGTAGAAAAGAAAATTAAAGTATTGAGTGGTGGTGAAAAAGCAAGAGTGGCGCTGGCAAAAACAATTATCAGCAAGGCAAACTTTCTTTTGCTGGATGAGCCAACCAATCACCTTGATATGCATAGTTGTGACTTGCTCATCGAATCATTGAATAAATATGAGGGAACATTTGTTTTAGTAAGTCACGACAGGTATTTCGTTTCCAAAACTGCCAACAAGATCTGGGAAATAGTAGATCATGAAATAAAAGAATTCAAAGGTGGATACGAAGAGTATGTGCAGTGGAAAGAAAGAATGGCGAAGACAGAAGTCAGAAGTCGTGAGTCCAAGTCAAACGAATTAAATAAGTCTAATACAAAGGAAGCTCCCAAACCTCAAACATCGAACAACAAACCTCAAACCGTAGCGCCTATAAATAAAGAGCATAAAAAAGAACTTCAGAAACAACAAAGGATCTTCCAACAACTAGAAGAAAAAGTAGCGTTGCTAACAAAACAAAAAAATGAATTGGAGGCTGCATTGACTGACCCTTCAACTTATTCTGATAAGCAAAAATTTATACAGGCAGAATTAGCATACAATAAGGCAGCATCAGATCTAGGACAATTGAATAAGCAATACGAAGAAGTATTTGAAAAAATAATGAAGCTGGAAAGCTAGAAATTTATTCTCCATTACCTATTCAAATAACAAACCTAAACGGAAAGTTAAATAGCTGGCATTACCACAGGACTACATTTGGTTAACAATATCAATCAGGATAGAGGTTGACATTTATCAGGGATAGATAATAGTTGTCTGATACTTTCACCTTTTCTACTAAAAACGAGCTTTGCCTGATTCAATAAATAACTACAAGAGATGGTTATGGTGGCTGATCGTCGCCGGGATCGTATTCCGATGTATTATTGCTTCTTTCATTGAATTAAATAACGATGAGGTCTATTACTGGACCTACAGCCAACATCTGCAGTGGAATTATTTTGATCACCCGCCAATGGTAGGCCTGTTGATAAGGTTGACAACTTTTAATCTCAACCTTCAGCAATACGAATTGTTTGTAAGACTTGGGAGTATCATCAGTTGTGCAGTCGCAACTCTTTTCATTTATAAAACCGGTGAAACAATTCATTCTTCACGAACGGGCTTTATTGCAGCCATATTATATAATACGTCTATCTATAGTAGCATTATCAGCGGCATATTTATTTTACCTGATTCGCCACAGATGCTTTTCTGGACTATGGGTCTTTTCTTTCTCGCTAAACTCCTGAAAACAAAAGAAAACAAAACGTTGTGGTGGGTATTGTTCGGCTTTGCAAGTGGTCTTGCTATTATGAGCAAGGTTCATGGAGTATTTTTGTGGTTAGGGTTTGGCCTCTACATTATATCCTATCGAAGGGATCTTCTTCGCTCATATAAGCCATATATCTCATTTCTAATTTGCTGTATCACAGTTATACCCTTTTTTATATGGAATATACATAATGATTTTATTACTTACAGGTATCATGGTAGCCGTATGGAAGGAAGCATATTTCATTTCCGGGCAAATTATTTTCTTCGTGAAATATTTGGAGAAATATTTTATAATAATCCACTCAATTTTATACTTATCACCTTTGCTGCGATAAATTTCTCTCGGAATAAAATAAATGATCAGTTCCTTGTGGCTTCGATCATGATCGCCTTGCCAATGATAGGTGTCTTCATACTTATTTCAATGTTCAATGAAACACTTCCTCATTGGAGCGGACCTGCCTATGTCACCCTGTTACCATTAGCGGCACGATACATCGTATTGCAAACAGCAAGAATACCTCGGTGTATGATATTATTGAAGACTTCTGTGGCACTTATTTTTTTTACGATCATTGGTGGCTTTACAATCATCAGTTATTATCCCGGGGCCTTGAATCCCAAAAAAAGAACCGTAACTATGGGATCAGGAGATGTAACCCTTGATATGTATGGATGGAAAAATGCAGCTGCAGGAATAGATATTTTATTAAAAAAAGATATTTCTTCAGGACGGATGGGCAAAAATTCAGTAATTGTTTGCAATCATTGGTACCCGGCTGCACATATTGATTATTATATCGGTCAAACGATCGGAAGGCCTGTCATTGGCCTTGGAGAAATGTATGACCTGCATCATTTTGAATGGTTGAATGCCTACCAGTTAAAAAATAAGAATATCACTGATGCGTGGTGTATCGTGCCTTCAAATTATAATTGCGACGTAAAAGTCGTTTATGGTCAACGATTTTCTTCTGTAGATACGCTGGGAGTGTTCCCTTCATTCAGGAACGGAGAGGAATGCCGTTATTTCACAATTTACAGGCTTAAGCACTTCATTGGTAAAGTGCCCGAAGTTTTTTAAACTTCTTTTATGACATCAAAAGAATTTAATTTAAATGATAAGCCTCAAAATTTGTAACTTTTCTTTTCGAAATCACCACCATGAGATCTGCAATATTCATTCCAGTTACATTCTTAGCTGCCGTCTCCTTACTCGCTTTTCGGTTTAATAAAAACCAAACAACTATTTCATTTAACCTTACTGAATTCAAAAAGAAAAATATCATTCGTTGCGGTCCAGATTGGAATAAATTAAAAAATTGGTTGGAAGAAACAGACATCCCTCCTATTCCCGGTGCAGGAATTTACAAATGGAAAATTTCAACAAGGAATGACAGTGCCCAATTTTATTTTAACCAGGGCATCAATATGTATTACAGCTTTCATATCATTGAAGCAATGGCTTCATTTAAAAAAGCTGAAAAGTTTGATAAGTATTCTCCCATGCTCCTTTGGGCACAGGCATTGACTTATGGTCCTAACATCAATGATTTTGGATATACCGCATCGCCAGAGGCATTAACTGCCAATGGCAAAGCAATTGAATTTTCAGGACGATGCACAGATAAAGAAATCGCATTGATAGAAGCGCAAAGGGTTCGTTATTCATATGATTCTTCTCAAACAAGACCGATGCTGAACCAGCTTTATGTTGATAAAATGAAAGAAGCCTATGAAAAATTTCCCGATGATGCAGATGTGGCTACTTTATATGCTGACGCAATGATGCTACAACATCCGTGGGATCTTTGGAATATAGATGGCACTCCAAAACAATGGACTCCATTAATAAGAGAAGTATTGGAAAAAGTATTGGCAAAAACTCCCAATCATCCCGGCGCAAATCACTATTACATTCATGTGATGGAACCATCACCTTATGCGGCCAAAGCATTACCAAGTGCAGATCGTTTAGGTAAATTAAACCCTGGTCTTTCTCACGTAGTACATATGCCTTCACATATTTATTTACGAACCGGCTTATACAATAAAGGGATTGATGTAAATATAAACGCAGTTAATAGCTATAAAAGTTCAATTCCTTTATATGCTCCTGTTACCGGCGCAGATTTTCTTTATATAATTCACAACCTGCACATGAAAGCAAATAATGCAATGCTTACAGGTAATTATAAAATTGCGGAAGCAGCTGCTATAGAAACAAGAAACAGCATACAAGCTGATTATTTTTCTATTCCTGCTCCCCTGGGAAATGTGGTGCAATACATTTATATGACACCGGTTCTTGTATATGTAAGATTTGGTAAATGGGATGAAATACTTCAGCAAAATAAACCAGATGCTTCACAGGTCTATGCAAATATTCTCTATCATTTCGGAAGAGGAATGGCTTTTTCAGCCAGGTCAAAGATGACTGAAGCAAACCAGGAACTGGCCGCTATGAAAACACTGATGGCAGATACAAGTCTAGCTATCCCTTTCACACCATTTTCTGCAGCTATAGAAGGAGCCATTGTTGCATCAAAAATTTTATCAGGAAGTATAGCGTTGAAATCAGGAAAAACGAATGATGCCATTACAGATTTTACTGAAGCAGTAAAAGTGGAGCAAAAAATGATCTACAATGAACCCCGCGATTGGTTATTAAATCCAAAACACTGGCTCGGCAAAGCTTATTTAGTAGCTGGTGATGGATCTAATGCAGAAAAAACTTTTAATGCAGATCTGCAAAATAATAATGATAATGGCTGGGCTTTATACGGATTGAACAAAGCACTGCTAATGCAAAAAAAATATAATGAAGCAGCGCCGGTATTAACCAGGTATAAAAAAGCTTTTAGTAAAGCCGATATAAAAATTACTTCCTCTGTGTTTTGATTTGTTATTAACTTTTTCTTGTTGGCATGAATTAAATCTCATGATGGCACGATTTTCAATAAGAAATTATCAATCATGAGATTCCTTTACCCTTAAAACAAATTACAAGTTTCAACTCTTTTGCACCTAAGTTCATTTTTCATTCATTAAATAAATCAACTATGAGCAAAAGAATTATGCTAATGTTTGCGGTTCCGGTACTTTTTTTATTTGTTGCAACAACATCCTGTAATTCAAAATCAAAAGATGCAGATATTAAAATGGAAGTTGATAAAGCAATTGCAGCAAACGCTAGCCTCTCAACAGTTTCAACCAGTGTGAATGAAGGGGTTGTCACACTTTCGGGCGAAGTAAAAGATGAATCAACAAAAACAGCCGCAGAAGAAGCAGCAAGAGGTGTTAATGGTGTAAAATCTGTTACAAACAATTTGTCTGTAACCCCTCCGCCAGCTACTGTAGTGATAACAGCTGATGATCCGCTTAAGGCAAGTGTAGATAATACAGTTAAAGCTTACCCCGGTGTGTCCGCTTCAATTCAGGACGGCGTTGTTACACTTACCGGCGAGATCAAGCGTGTCGATCTTCAAAAATTAATGATGGAGTTGAATTCATTGAAGCCAAAAAGTATTGAAAATAAATTAACCATAAAATCATAAGGAGGCAACCATGGCACTTAAAGAAAAATACGCTGAGTTGATAAATATGGCGAATGCATCTGGCATAACCGGCTTGCAGGTGAGAGAGCAAGACAGGGTTCTTTACATTGATGGCGCAGCACCGTCAGAAGATATAAAGAAAAAAATATGGGATGTTTATAATAAGATCGATCCTGATTATCGTGCCGGAGACCTGGTAATGAATATCAGTGTTCCGCATACGGTTGGGGCATCAGAAGAATATACCGTTGTAAAAGGTGATAATCTTTCCAAGATCGGTAAAAAGTATGGTGTAAAATGGAAAGATATTTATGAAGCAAATAAAGACAAAGTAAAAGATCCTGATCATATTGAACCCGGTTGGAAACTAAAGATCCCTCAAAGCAATTAAATGTAAAAGCCTGTTTTAATAACAGGCTTTTATCTTTTAGGATAATATTCAAAAACGAGCGAGACAGAATAAGCTGTTGTCGCATCAACTGGATCTTTATAGGAAAGCAACAGTTTTATATTTCTTTTTGAAGATGTCATTCCCTTATCTTTTTCATAAAAATAACTGGACTTTCCAGATTGCTCTTTAGAAATTTTATAAACATGAGTGATTGCAAATTCGTCTTTTATTTTTTTAAATATCTTTTTATAAAAATTCCTGAACTCAAGTCTGCTACCTTTATAATAAGCATCTGTAAAATTAAAAACGAACTCAATGTTTCTTCCATAGTCTTTTATCTTTCCTTTCTCGCTGCATATGCTGAAATCTGAAAAATAAGTTTTGACCAATGAGACTTTATCCTCACTTGATTTGAATTTTTCAACTATATTATCAAATGACTTATTTACTTCCGTTAATTCTTTTTTGATCGTCTTGCAATCAGGCAGGTCTTTGGTTTGAGCAAAAAATAATTTAGAAATAAGAGTGCATGCTAATATGAGGAATAGCTTTTTCATGTGTAAGATTTTGTGAAAGTATTCTATTCCTGCCTTCTGAATATCACCTCAAAGTGGTATTTACTGTTGCGGGCTCATCCCCTTTACAAAATCACTCACCAAATAACTTACAAGCTTACCGCTTGTTGAATCCGCTCTTCCATCTGATAACCTGGTGGCGCCTTCACAAATATGGAGATAAGCAGGTTTGCTTTGAGCTGCTGCAAATGAAATATACTGCCGTGCATGATTGGGTAAAATGCCAACCGGTGTCATTGCACTGCTGAGTGTATGTTCGATGCAATCAATATCAACATCTATTCCGCATAAAGTATCATCAGTAAAATCTGTAGCATGTGCTACTGCCTGCATGAAATTTCTTTTCTCGTGTACAAAAATGTCTTCGTAAGTAAGAATATCAATGAATGGATTGTTCACAATATCTATCCAAACATTCTGTGGTAAATAATTTTCGTGTAAACCAACGATACAATATTTCTGCAGGTAACCATCTTCTTCAGCATAGCGAAAAGCGTTACCGCTATGTCTTCCTTCCATTGGGCGGTAATCAGCATGTGCATCCAGGTTGATACAATTTATTTGTGCCAATGGAATAACACCGGCTTTATGCCAGCCTTTTGCCGTTCCTTTTATCAATGGATAAGAATTATTATGCCCGCCACCGATCACTAGCGGTATCTTTTTTGTTTCCGCTATCATCTTTGCCAGTTGTTCCACTTCATCATCAACTGCATTCACTGCATGACGATAAGCTTCTATCTTTTCATCCTGTGTTCTTGCCGTAGTATCGATCAGGTATTGAATATCTCCAAAATCAAAATGGCCAAGCAACAATACTTCTGCCCCATCAAAAAAATCATTGCTTTGAATATTTAAGAAGGATTGAAGAAAGGGTATCCACAAAGTGTCGGTGCCACCGATACCATAATTTCCTTTTGCGCCAAGATCTTCTGGCACGCCAAATAATACATACTTCGCAGTTGATGTCGCTAATGACTTTGCAATATCACTTGTGTCCTGGATCACTTGTAATCTTTCACCAAGTTTGGTTTCGAATCTCCTGATCCTAGTCAGCGATAAAATATCCTGTTTGTTGTAGATCTTTAAATGAAGCATTGAGTTCTGCTTCTTTGCTGGCTCAATTGCTTCTTTTACATTTTGTTTTTCCATAGTAAAAATTTTTACCGCAAAGGCGCTAAGTATACGCAAAGTACCAAAGAGAACTCTTAGTCAGAAAAAATCTTTGTACCCTTAATTTCCCGGCCTTCCTGGCAAATCCTTTGCGTCTTTGCGGTTAGACACTTATACGCCGATCTTATTATTAACTACTTCAATATCTCTAAAACCTAAAAAACCGGCCCATAAAAAGCCGGTTCAAAAAATATTATTAGCGATTTCTCTAATGTTCTCTTAGATCGGATCCACCTGCTGCAGCATCCATATATATCCAATGCTCCACAGCCTTGCCATCTTTAAACTTTGCTATATCAACTGTTGTCATATTCCGGCCTGCCACCTTTGACCATACCATTACATAATCATCATCTGCCAATTCCCTGATCGTCTCTGATTTCATTTCGCCCATTTGTTCACGGTATCCTTTCATTGCTGCAACGATATTTTCCAACCCACTCACATCGCCTTTTTCACCACCATGATCTACTGCATCTGCTGCGATATAATCGCCCATTTTGCTAAAATCGCCGGCTTCATATGCCTTCATAATAGCATCATTTACTTCTTTGTTCTTTTTTGCTGTGGAAGACATACCAGAATTGCATGCAATAAGACTATTCAAAGCAACAACCGCAAGAATGACGAATAACTTTTTCATAAAAAATTGTTTTAGGTTTAAATGAACCTTTAAGGTAAGGAATTATTTTTTGAACCAAGGAAGTACGCCGCCAATAACTGGTAGTTAACAGATGATAGCCAATAATCACGAGCTATCATCTATCCGTTTTTAGTTATCATCTAAACTCCGATCTTGTTGTTCACAATATTTAATATCTCGCCTTCCAAAGTAATTGTCTTCTTCTCGATCTCTCTCCCTTTCGCCAGCACATCATCAACAAAACCCTTATCATCATATCCACTTGCATTTATCCGCACATTCATAAAAGCCCCCATCACTGCACTGCGGGCACAAAGAGCACCAACACCAGCATCCGAGACACTGTTAGGATTACCAACCTCCGCCATTGCCTTTATCACTTCCATGCTATCATAAGAAAGTTTCATTACCTGGAAAGGAACTTCAATAGCAACCTTTGTAGCTTCATTCATCGCTTGCTTACGGGCAGCTTTCTCTTCATCTGTTCCTTTTGGTAAACTCATCGCATTCATGATGCCATTAAATGCTTTGGTATCTGCATCAACCAGGCGCAACAACTCATCTTTAAACTGCTGGCCTTTCTCTGCCCAATTGCTAAACTCTTCCCATCGTTCATCCCAACCTTTTTTATGACTTGATAAGTTAGCAACCATCGTAGCCAGTGATACACCCAGCGAGCCAATATAAGCAGCAATAGAACCACCGCCAGGTGCAGGACTTTCACTTGCTGTTTCGTCAGCAAAATCATTTAGCGGCATACTGACTAAGCGGCTATCATTTTTATCTTGTAACATATATTCAATAATTTTTTCTTCCGGTTTAAAAGGAGCCAGTTCATCAAGCCCCATTGATATCACTGCAATACGGATCAGTTCCTTTTCGGAAACACCCACCGATCGTTTTTGTTTTTTTAGAAAATATTTTCCAGCATCCAGCATCGCTTTCAAAGGAATTAATCCAACCAATTCGGAACCAGTAACACGTATCCCTCTGGCATCAGCCTTTCTACACACTTCATCAAAAGCAATATGCACCGGCGTTATATTGATATTGGTTAGATTGATACTTATCTGTGCAATACCATATTCTTCAATGAACCATCCAATAGCTTTTACATTCTTTAAACTCCCCGGCTTCACCAACATCTGACCGCTGGCATCCAGTATCTTTCTTCCTGCTTCTCTCACATCAAACGCTATCGCATTTGCACGCCGCACAGAAGTTGTATTAAGGTTTACATTATACGCCACCAAAAAATCTCTTGCACCAATTACAGTGGCGCCGCGTTTTGTATCAAACACTGCCGGGCCAAAATCAGGTTTCAGTTCCGATATCTTTTTAAAAAATCCTTCATATTCGCCGGCGCGGATCACAGAAAGATTGCTACGGCTTTTATCAGCTTGTGCTTCTTCATATAAATAGACAGGTAGCGACAGTTCCCTGCCCACTCTTTCCGCTAATCGTTGCGCCCATTCCACTGTTTCTCCCATTGTAATATTGGCAATAGGAATCAGAGGACATACATCGGTGGCGCCCATACGTGGATGTTCACCTTTATGACGGCTCATATCGATCAGCTCGCCTGCTTTTTTAATAGCTCTGAACGCAGCTTCCACCACTGGCTTCGGACTACCTACAAAAGTTACCACGGTACGGTTAGTAGCTTTACCCGGATCCACATTCAGCAGCTGCACTCCTTCCACTGCTTCTATCTCATCTGTTATTTGTTTAATGACATTCATGTCCCGCCCCTCGCTGAAATTGGGAACACATTCTATTATTTGCTGCATATCCATGCTGCTAAGATAATAACTTGCGAGACTTGCCAAAGGCAAGGTGAAGCAATCTCTTTGTGAGCCATGATTTGTCGGAATGAACAGAAGAAAGATTAATTTGAATTCTTCATGGCGCCGGGGTCTGCCAAAATCTTTTCTTTATTTTGTTATCTGTCTATTGGCAAGACCCCGGGCGGACTGAACACATTCTATGAGTTGGTGCATGAAACAAAATTTTAGAGCTAAGATATTTTTTAAAGGGTTAAATTAGCGTTGATAGACTTGTACCTTATGCAACGCATAGATACTAGATATGAATTACCTCATCCCCGATCACTGGAAACAGA
>Ga0207712_10001884_pt1 | contig 13789 bp, 27 predicted proteins | sample KBSS44metaG_FD_184402 | JGI IMG/M metagenome (GOLD analysis project Ga0207712, IMG submission 184402) | Switchgrass rhizosphere microbial communities from Kellogg Biological Station, Michigan, USA - KBS S4-4 metaG (SPAdes) (version 2) | ecosystem: Host-associated > Plants > Roots > Rhizosphere... | reverse complement strand
CATCGTGAGACGCTGTCCGAGATCCGTGCCGGAAGCCGACGCTTGAACAGACAAGGAAGGTAGAGTAAGGTACCGGGCATACCTATGTAGGATTCATGGGAGGAGACGTTGAGGATGGAACGAGAAGAACTGACCGAAGAACAGAGCCAGCACATGCGGGCCTTCATCGCCGCGCTGCGCAGCGGTGACTATCGGCAGGGACGCCGGTACCTTAAAACCACCTACAACTACGACACGACCGAACAGTCCGAGGTCCCACTGCACTGCTGCCTCGGTGTCGCGGTGGAACAGGCCATCATCGACGGGTGCCCCGTCCAGTGGCGAACCGACTTCAGCACCTCCTATGCCGTCCCGGACGCCGACCAGTCAGGACAAGACGCCAAGGGTCTGCCGTACGTGTTGCAGACCTGGTACGGCATCGAGAACATGTACGGCTACGTGACGGTGGCCTGCCGTGAACTCGGCAGGCGCAGCACCGATCTCCTTTGCAGCGGCGGCGCCCAAGCGGCGCATTCGGTCGGCGGGGACCTGGAGACCTGCGACGGCAACGTGCGCATCGAGGCGACCAAACTCAACGACACCTACAAGTGGTCGTTCAACCAGATCGCCGACGCGTTCGAGCACACGTATCTGTCCTTGTCCGACCAGTCCGATGCCTCCAAGGATTGACCCAGCCGAGGCGGCGAAGATCCATGCACTGCTGGAGCGTTGCCGCGTGCAGGGCCGGGATCCGGTGCAGGCTTTGGATGAGCGTGGTTGGCTGTTGTATGACCAGGTGCGCCGGGAGTTGTTCGTCGGCGCCCTGCAGACTCTTGCGACGATGTTGAACGCGAGGTCTGTCGATGCGATAGCGAAGACGCTTGGCCTGTCCCCGGTCCCGGCGACGGCGCACGCGACGAAGTCTATGGTCGAGGCGTGGATCAGGCACGTCATGGAGGGGTTGGGTTCATGAATGACGCTGAGGCTTTCGAGCGTGCCAGCCAGTCCATGGAGAAGCTACGCACGTCGATGGCTGAGCTTGCGGTCTTGGTGCAGTCTCTGCGCGATGAGCAGATGATGCCTGACACGCTGATCATGTCCTCGGTGGCGTACGGGCTTCTGGAAGCCGGAACCGGCAGAGTGATCCTGGCGAACACTGTCGGTGTCGCCGGGATCGTGTTGGCGAACATGATCCAGCAAGCAAAAGAGAAAGAGGAGCTGCTGCGCTTCTACGAAAGCCAGTTGCTCGGTTTGCACGACCAACAACAAGAGGAGACAAACCCACATGGAAACACTGACTCTGGAACTGACCCGCAACGGCAACGGCCTGTGGGACGTGACCCAGAAACCGGCGACACCGGCACCGACTGACTTCAGCGAGCCACCCAAGTACAAGCTGGAACCCGCGGACGGCGGCAACGGCTTCTACGCCGTGGCGCTGCGCAACATCTTCCACGGTGACGGCTCCATTGCTGTCCGCGCGGGGACCCGGTCCGGCTGGCTGGCCAGCGACCGTTCCCTGTCCCAGCACGGCACATGCTGGACCGACCCCGACACCAAGGTCAAAGACTACGCCAGGGTGGCGGGCTATTCTCAGTTGCGCCGCCGTGCCGTCCTCGCCGACAACGCCTTCATCACCGGCCACGCGGCCGTCGCCGGAGACGCACAGATCCTTGGCAGCGCCCAGATCGAAGGCTACGCCCAGATCTACGGCCAGGCTGTTGTCCAAGACGGACGGGTGCACGGCAACGCGCGTATGGAAGACAACACACGCGTCGAAGGTGAAGGCGTCCTCCTTGACGGCAACACCATTCTCCAGGACAACGCGGTCGTGCGTTCGGAGGAAGACCTGTTCATCTCCCAGGGGTGCTTCGGCGGCGACATGTTGGTGACAGCATCGGACCGCTACCTGGTGGTCAACAGCGACTGGGGTGCGGTGCTGGTCGCCCCCACCGCCAGCGGCCAGTGGACGGGGCGTGTCGGCTGCCAGACGTTCAACAACTTCGCGGAACTGCGCGATCTGGCCGACAGCAACATCGATGATCAGGACGACTTCGCCCGCCAGATCCTGGGCCGCTACATGGCGCTTGTGCGCCGGTCCCTCAAGGCGTGGGGTCTGAGCAAGGACATCATCGACGAGACCACCGAAGACTAGGGACATGTGAACACAGATGGCCGGTGCGCGATTCCAGACGGGGATCGTGCACCGGCTGTCCAGATTGGACAATGAGATGGATGTCCGCCTGTTGCTGTTCGAGCAACTCACCGAAGAGATCGACATAGCCGCCCCGGTGATCGAGGAACCGCAGCCGTGGGACCTGACCCCGGACCCACCGTTGCGCATACTGATCCGTGAGATCGCGGAGAAGTTGCATCCAGCCCAGGGCGTAACCGGCTGGCTCTACACACAGGAGCAACTGGCCCGCTATGCGGCTGAACGCGAGCGTGAAGAGGCTGAGTCAAATGATCGCTCGCAAGACTGACCCCGACGACGAGTTCGAGTTCCTTGTCATACATGACGCAACGGTGCGCAAGATCGAGGCTAAGTGGCGTCGGCTGCGGCGGCGCCGTCGCTGGTACACCTTGCGGAGGTGGTGGCGGTGACCGTTATCAACTACAAGGTCCACGAGGAAGACACGGAAACCCTTGAGGTGCTTCGGGACCGGCTGCGCAACGAACGTTTGAGCCGCGACTGGACCTATCCACAGGCCGGGGCGCAAATCGGCCGGTCGGAGAACTTCCTGTACGAGATGGAGAACCTGCGCTCCTCGATCAAGGTCGAAAACTTGCAGTTGTGGGCTTCGATCTATGACATGCGGGTTGAGTTCATCGTCCGTGACTTCTGGACGTTTGCTTGGCCCTCGGACGAGTTGTCCTTCCTCTACCGGCTAACGCGTCCGTTCGACAACCACCGGATGCAGCGCCTGTGGCTGGTTTCGGCGCTGCGCCGCTGGCGCGAACGGCTCAGTGTGTCCACATTGGACGTTGGTGAAGCAATGGGTATCAAGCACGACTCGGTGACCCAGTGGGAGCGCACGGCATCCAACCCGTACCTGGGGTATGTGATGGCGTACGCGCGGGCCGTCGGGACCTCGGTGCACCTGCAACTGTGGAAGAGAGAGGACTGGATCTTCTGATGAGTCGACAGAGGGGAAGCAAGACATGACCGACAACCTGCCCGTTCAGCATGATCGAATAAACAACATCCTCGAACTGATCGGAGAACCCGCGCCGCAGCCCGCTAGCCCGCCGGTCCGCCGGTCGGCGCACGATCACCGGACGCTGCCGCCGGACGCCTACATCCGCCCGACGCTTGGTGATCTGCCGTTGTCGGCACGGCTGCGTGACGCGATACGCATGTTCGCTGAGGTGCTGCAACCGATGGTCGACAACTTCGAGGCGTTGCAGCCGGAGGTTGTTCAGTGCTCTGTCTGCTACCGCAACTTGGGTGGCTGGCCACCGCAGGTTCTGAAGGAGCACTACTTCCAGCACACGTGGTTGCAGCGGCGCCTGGCGAAGTTCGGGATCCGATGAGTTTGAGGCCCGATCCTGGTGTCCGTCAGGATCGGGCCTCTTGTTTGCCTCAGGCGTCTGCACGTAGCCCCGCGTTTTCGCTGGGACCAGCGGCGAGTTTCAGTCGCGCCGGGTCCGCCCAGTTCCCTGAAGGTTCCCCAATCCTCCCACCAAAGACACCAAACGTCAAGGGTGTACGTAGAAGGTATTTGAAGGTTGCGCGTGATCATACCCGAGAGTATGCTGCCGGTCATGAACGCACTGAACGCCAAGCTGATCTACGCGATGATCACCTCCATCGTCATGATCATCGCCGCGGTCTGGGTGATCGAACCATGGGTACGCGAATGCGGCTTCCAGATGGCAGGCCTTGCAGCCAAACCTTTACGCCTTGCCGGGCGTAGCCGGGACCCGTACCGCCGTGGCACCTGGAACCAGCTGAGGTTCTACAACTACCGGCGCAGCTACCGAGGAGAACACCGTGGCTTCAACTGGTGAACAGGCCATGGAGGACGTCAGCAAAACACTCCTGGAGCTGGCGAAAGCCGTGGCCGAACTGACGGAGATCGTCATCAAGCAGGACGGCCAGATCAGACAACTCGAATCGACCGCGGCCACCTACATCACCGATTTGCGTTCGCGTGTCGGCATCCTCGAAACGCGTACCGAAAACTCACAAATCCCCCGAAGGTATAGGTGAACATGGATAGCCGCGATTTGGTGATACCGGCGCCCGCGAGCGACGCGACGCTGGAGAAACCGTTCGAACTGGACGTCATCGGTGTCCTGTTCGAGGAGTTCCTCAACCGGCACAGTCGCCACGCCGAAGACGAGAGATGGCTCAAAGAGTTCAAGGCCGAGATACGGCGTCTGTCCAACGATGCAGAGGTGTATCGCTACAAGGGACGCATCGTCGCGGTGGACGAACGCAACGGCAAGTTCGCCTTGTCCAAGCTCGCCGAAACGGACCCCGATCTCGTGGCCCAGTACACGCATTGGGTGACGACGGAACGTTTCGACGAGGAGGCCTTCAGGCAGGATCATCCGAAGATCTGGGCGCAGATGCGCGCCCAAAGTTTCAAAGTGAAGTAACGGCTAGGGAAGCCGAGAGGAGACGGAGATGACAGAAGAGAAGGTCCACCCACGCGAACTTGTGATTGGCGCGGAGCTGGTGGACACACCGATGACGTACTACGTCGTCTGGGTCGACGGAGAACTGGCACGCAACATGCTCCAGTGGAACCAGGAACCCGAGGAAGGCACGTCAGGTACCAACCGCAAGGCGTCGCCTGCGAAGGTCACCGAGTATTGCAACGCGATGCTGGGCGACGAATGGCGCATCAACCCGCAGCCCGTGGTCTACTCTGAGACCGGCTGGCAGGAGGACGGGCAACAGCGGCTCAAGGCCATCGTGGAGGCCTCCAAGACGAAGCCAGGGATCCGTATCCCACTGGCCGTCTGTGTGGACGCCCCCGACGCGGCACGCATGGTCATCGACATCGGCAAGCGGCGCACCTCGGCGGACTTCCTCAGGATGCACGGGCAGACCAACGCCAACGTCCTTTCGGCGGCGCTGAAGATGCTGTACTGCTATGACACCATCCCGCGGACGTTCCCTGAATCGTGGCGCCGTTCCCGCTGGTCCCCGCAGCTTCAGCTGAAGGTGCTGCAGGATAACCCGATGCTGCGTGAGGGTGTGCGAGCGGCCACGCGTTCCCGGCATCTGCTCACGGTGGTCCCCGGCGCGGTCCTGTGGTATCTGATCTACCGTTCGATGGACGACGGCGGCGAACGTGCCACCTGGTTCATGCGAGGGCTGGAGAAGGGCGTCAACCCCGACGAGTTGGACGCGCGCTACGTGTTCCGTGAGGGCCTGGCGCGGGCCAACTACACGCACCGCGACTGGTCCAGCGAGGAGTTGCTCGGCATCGGCATCAAGGCTTTCAACGCCTGGGTGACCGGCGCCAACGACGACTTCACGTTCGGCCTGCGCAAGAACGAGAAGTACCCCCGGATCGCCTCCGCCGCCGCAGCCCTGCCGTTGCAGAAGATCCTCACCGAGGCAGAGCACCGGGCGATCGAGGAAGCCCAGAAGGCGGAGTTCGAGCACAAGAAGCCGAAGGACTCCTAGGACTACTTGTAGCGCAGCAGAGGTGTGATACTAAGTCGTATGACGCCTCTGCTCACCTTCAACGTCCTTGGAACCCCTGCGCCGCAGGGCTCGAAGAATGCCCGATACAATCCCAAGACGGGCAAGACGTTCGTTTACGAACAAAACAGCGAGGCTCAGCGTAGCTGGCGCCAGGACGTGTTGAACGCGGCGGTCATCGCGCGACGGGCACTGAACCTGGAGACGATCGAGACCGCGGTCTGGGTGGACATCGAATTCCGGCTGCCGCGCCCGACATCGGTGAGCCTGCGACGGCGCCCCTATCCTCACGTCAAGCCGGACGGCGACAAGCTGCAGCGCAATACCTGGGACGCCTTAACCCAGGCCGGGGTTTTCCGCGACGACGCACTGGTGGTCAACTGGCGGGCCTCCAAGCGCTACGCCACCGACGACCCGCTCGGGGCGCCAGGCGCGACTATCCGTGTCGGCCTGGTTCCACCTCCTGAGATCATCTAAAGTACATGTAAGGGCCATCATGTACGAGGAGGCACCGTGAACCAAGCTAACCATGATCCGGACGACCAGCTGTCCACCACCGAGTGCGCGGTGCTGGCTAAAGTCAACCGGCGCACCATCGTCACCTGGATACGGTCGGGACAGTTGCAGGCGTCCAGGCTGCCGGGGCGGCGCGGCCACTATCGTGTCAAGTACGCCGACTTCAACAGCTTGATCAGCAAACCCGCGACAACAGACAGGGACATTGAATGAGTGTCGATGATCTAGACCCAGCGCGTAGCCGGTTCCTCGCCCGCGCCAGCGTCGAAGACCTCGCCCCGCTCTACAGTGCGGCGCTGTCCGCGCTTGAAAACCTCCACCGTGAAGGAAAACTGGCGCCTGTGGGGCCGTGGACGGATGCGTCTGGCGTAGAGCACATGTCGTGGACGCCCGCGGACGGCAGCGTTCTGGAGTGCTACGCAGACATGCTGGGGCTCAACGGCCGCCCGATCTTGGAGGTTACTTCTAACGAGCGGATTCGGTATAACCGGATGCGTCGCCAGGCCCTCGCGGCGCGTGACTGAACTGGCGCCCTTCGTCCTTGGTCATGTGGCGGGCGTTTGGCTGGCTGTAGATCTGCACCCACTCGACTTCCTTGTACGGTAGCCCGGCTCTTCTCGCCAAAACGGCGGCGATGAGCCGGGCGTTGTGCTGTACCCGCCAGCGGTCGTGCCCGGTCACGCGCAGGTCCATGATGTAGCTGCTGTCCTGGGCTGTGAGCATCATGCCCAGCAGCGACGGATGGCGCGACGTGATGGCCTCTCGCGCCGCCACCAACCCGTGCAGTGCTTCATCGTGACTCTTGGTGCCCAGCGGCACCCGGAAGACATGGACCTGGATCACCGTATCAGGATACGGCAGACGGGCTCTGCTTGTCCGTGCCCATCTTGGTTGTGACGATCGAGGTCAACAGGGACAGGATCATCATCAACACCGTTGTCTGTGTGATGAACGTGTAGTCGAGGTGTTTGATCCCGGTGACATCGGTGCCTATCAGCGTGATGAGCGCTTGGGCGCCGGTTTTGATCATCCGTTCGGTGACTTCTTTCCACCATTGTTTGGCGAACATGTCAACCACTCCAAGCCTTGACGATCAGGAAGATGAAGGTGACCGCGGCGGTGAGGCCAGCGCCGATGACCTGGGCGCGCAGGGTACGACGCTCCGAGCGATCCTTCTCGATGTCCGCGTCGACACGCTTGATCTCCAAGCTGGCGTCGTTCTCGATCCGTTTCAGTTCCAGCGTAAGGTTTTCCAGCCGGACATCGAACGTGCGCATCTCGGCCGTGTAGACGTCTCTGCGAACCATGCTGGAGATCGCTTCCCGGAACTCCGACCGGAAGTCAGACAGGGTACGAGAAATCTCAGCGAGACGAGGGATGTCGTCAGGTTCGGGCATCGTCACACCTTGATCATCGCATCCGGGCTTGACTTGGACAACATAGCTGAGGTTACGCGCGTGCGGACTCGTACGGAAGCATTGAACCGGAAGTCAGATCAAGGTAGAATTGGGACGTGACCGACGAGAAGATGGACCCCGTCAGCGCCTCGATGATGGCCCTGCGTTCATGGGACAACTGCCTTGGCGCCCTTGTCGAAGTACGCGAATCTCTCGATGAGAGTATGCGTAAGGCTTGGGACCAAGGCATTTCCCATTACATCCGGATCCGCTGGGATGACGCCGTCAACGCTTACTGCGACGGCGACGCCTCCAAGGCCGCCCGCTGGATGGACCTCGAACTGGCCAACTACAACACCAACGAAACCGTCCTGCGCGCCTCAATGATCGACCAAGGCCCGCTGATGATGGAGCTGTGTGCCTATGCCATGCTGCTGGCCACCATTTGGCCCGGGGAGCGTCCTGCCTGGCGCGCATTCAAAGCGATCATCGATCACCTGTCCGTGGAGGTATCTACGTGATCCAATTTACTGAGACCCAATGGCAAGAGATGGTCGCCGACCGGCGGCGGTTGATCGGCGAACTGCGCACCATGCGCCACTTGATCAACACTCTCATGCGTATGGCGGCGTTCCATCACCTAGCGACTGCACCGCAGGTACCTTTCCACGAATTCGTTGGGATCAGCCAGGCGCAGCATGACTGGTGGCTTGCCGACCTGATCAAGTCTGATGAAGAACACGGCCCAGTCGAAGGGAAATGATGCTGTACCTGCTTGTGACCGGCTCCCGTACCTGGGATGACGAGGCCTTCATCTGGGCGCAGCTGACCAGGCTTTACATTCTGCACGGCGGTATCCAGATACACCACGGCGACTGCCCTGAAGGCGGCGCCGACCAGATCGCCGACGAGTGGGGCAACGCGTTCAACGCCGTGACACCGAAGGTGAGCGTCGTCAAACATCCGATGGACCGTCGCCACTACGGCAAAAGAGCTGGCCCCATCCGCAACAGTCAGATGGTCATACACCTTGCAGACCTGATGTCGCAGGGGCGTTCTGTTGCCTGCCACGGTTTCAACCGGGACCGCTCCCGCGGCACCAGCGACTGCACCCGTAAGGCCATACGCGCCGGGATTCCGACGGTCAGCCACGCCTGGATCAACGGCTATGCGATCAAGACGGTCACCGATGACCGGCTCTTCCCCCTGGAGTTTGTGCCGTGAAAACGAACCCTGCCAAGGAAATGATTGCTGTGCTGGTGGCGCGCCGTAAGGCTCTCGGATGGACGCAGGGTGACCTCGCTGAGAGGATCCCATGTGTGCGCAAGACGGTCGTGTCGTGGGAGAACGAGCGGTCGTGGCCGATGGCTCAAAGCCTTAATCGGTGGTTGCAGGTTCTGGGGTTTGATGGTCTGGCGCCGACCGCGCGAGGGCGGCTTGTGTCTGCGGTCCGGCACGGCCATCCACCAGGAGCTGGCGTTGTGATTGAAACGCCTTCAACGCCACGGCGGTCGCTGACCCAAACAGCCCATCCACAATCAGGCTTGCCCCCCAGGCATTCAAGAGTGCCTGCAACGCCCTCACGTCTTTACGGATCGACCCCAGCACCAGCTCAGGCCAATCGAAACCCATGACCAACTCCCATGGGGCTTGGGAGTTCTCGGCTGCGCTCTCGCGCAGGATCGACACGTGCACGTATCCGGCGTGCTGGTTGGCGCCTTCGTAGACGCGTGGCCGGTACCGGTCGGCGTCGCGGTAGATCCGGCCGTCGAAGATGACGTAGCGGGTAGCCGGGTGCAACATGGCTGATGCCACCACAACTTGAGCAACTATGCCTTCTACGTCAACATCGCGTGCACGTACGACGCCCGTGCGCGGGTCCGGGTTGTGGTCGGAGATGCGTCCCTTCGACCACACACCACCCAGCCAGCCGTCAGCTTGCGCGTACAGGCCGCTGCGCCGTGCCTTCACGGTGGCGCCTAGGATGCGCAGACTGCGGGCCTCATGCGGCGCTGGCATCTTCGTCCCCCTGCTCTTCGAGGCGCGAAATGTCGAAGTCGCCCAGGAGGGCCTCTGGAAAGTCATCTTCCCCATTGTCAGCTATGTCGCTTGCCTCGTATTTGCTAGCCATAGAGACACGTTAGCTGACGATGGTGCCGGTGACCGTGACCTCGGCGATGGTGACCGCTGCGACCGATGTCGACTCGGGGATCTTGATCTGGACTGTGCTGCCCACGCTTGAGCCGCCGTCGCCGCCCTCCTTCTGCGCTACGAGCGCCTGGAGGATGTCAAATCCCTGCGGCCCATATGTTTTGCCGTCGCCGCCCGTGATGATGATCGACACCCATGTGGCAGTCTCGTCGCCGTAGCCGCCATCCGGCCCGAAGTTCGGCAGCGCCGCCGGGTTGACCCGCAGCATCTGCAACTGCAACGCCTTCACCTTGTCGTTCTTCTCGCCGTACTTGCAGAACATGCTGCTGTCATCCCCTCCGAATGGATCGAATGTCCCGATCGACCTGTCAATCCAGTCGGTCCGGATCGAAATATGTACGTGCTTGTCCGACGACGGGTACTCTTCCCAGGTGATCCCGTCACCGTCCAGGTCGCGCGAGTCCAGGTGCTGGTTGTCGTGGTTCATGTATTTCAGCCACGGGTACTCGCCAGCACGAGCGCCGTCCTCGATCAGCTGCCCCAGCTCCCGGACGTTGTCAAGATCGATGGCAGTGACGATGTATCCAGACAACTTCACCGGCCACGCCGTCGCGGAATACGGGGTGTGGTCCTGCGGCGGGACATGCTGCAGGTGTTCCTCATTGCCGATGGTGCCCAGCACGGTTACACCGTTGGCCTGCGCCCACGCTTGAAGTTCCGCGATGGGGCGTGCGAGCTTCCAGGGTCTGCCCGCGGCATCCCAGGTGTAGTACGCCTGCGACGCCATCATGCACCTGCATCATCAAACAGGTCATCCATGTCGACAATGTACCCTAAAGCGCCACACCGTCGTTAGAGATGTTCCTGCCGACTTCGTACACTGCGATCTCTGCCGGGACCACGGGGTCGGCGAACAGGCTGACGTTGCCGGTTCCGGTGAGCCGGAACACGCCCATCAGGATTGACGCCGTCGTGGTATTGGTGGCCGAGAAGTAGACCACTGAGCAGTCGCCTGACACACCGTTGCCGATGTTGGGGATCGCCGACGAGTTGAACAACGTAATCAACGTAGATGCCGTAGTTGCTGCACCGGCCAGGCTCAGATACGCCCGCATACTCACAGAGTCGTTGGCAACGCTGGAGAAGATCGTCCCGTTCAATGCGACCAGATACTGGTTCCCGGCGCACAAGCGGATGTTGTCCAGGCGCAGGACCCCGAGTGGTGTTGTCGTGGTCGTGCCGGAGCTTGTCGTACGGTTGCCGTATTTGATGAGCACGCCAGTCTTACCGGCGGCGCCAGGCCGCGCTCCGCCAACAGCCAGCCATGAGGAACCGTCGGTGGATATGGACGACTGCCCCACCAGGGCTACGTTGTCGCCGACGGTCGGCACATAGGTGTCCAGCAGACCCACCGAGTCGGCGTCGTAGTTGGTGCCTTGCACGCCAATTATCAACGGGCTGGTGCTGGTGACGATCCCCATTCGAACCGACGCTGGCTGCCCGCGATCTTTGCCAATCTGGTCAAGTAGTCCCATTACTCAGTGCGCCATACCCTCAGCCGCGAACGGGCTTGCACCGTTGTCGCCGTGGCATCTGAAGCCTGTTGTGCCGCCTGGATTTGCAGGTTCCCGGCGTTCGTGGACATCGTCATCTCGCCGTACATTCTGCAAATCAGCGGCGTGCCGACACCGTTGCCGCCCACCGAAATCGCTGTACCCGAGGTGCCGGTGCAACCGAACGTTGGGTCACCGATTGTCGCGATGCCCGCGCCGATCATGCCCCAGATCATTGTTGCGCCGGTCGGGATGGTGAACGCGAACTTGATGTCCGCCGCCGTCGCCGCGTCGTAGAACATCGTTGCCTCGAACCCGAAGATGGAGTTGTTGATGCCAGTCGGGAAGGCGACCACGAGGTCGGTGACATTCTGCAGTGTGGTGTTGGACGGTCCCACGTTCTGGTTGGCTGTCTTGCGGACGTGGGCGAACAGAGATCGCGTGTAGAGGCTGATGTGGTTGGTGCCGTTGTAGACATCCACGCGGTTCTCGGTGGCAAGCCCCGACATCTCATTCTCTGCCACTACGAGCATCTTCGCGGTCCGGTCGGCAACGTCGGTGTAAAGCCGCACGAGGCGTGGCTCTACGCCTGCGACGAAGTTTCCGAACGCGGTTGGGTTGTTCGCGGCGTCGGCCCCGATGGGAAGGCTTAGACCTTGATCAGTTGTTGCGCCTGGCATTTCAGCCCTCCTATGCGAGCCTGACAATCAAACGGATATTTAGGTGAAGCGATGCGGTACCAGCGCCCGTACCAGCGAACAGCATCGTGGTGTCGATGACCTGACCGGACGTGACGATGGTGGCTGTGCCGGGCAGATCCCATTGCTTGGACAGCGGGCTGCCGTCCTCGTTGTTTACTGAGCGTGCGAAGCGGGCAGTACCGGCCACCCGGACCGCCAGCCGCGCGTAGGTAACGGTTGTAGCAACAACGCTGGTGTATGCGTCCACGACGTAGATGCCCGAAACTGGTGCGGTGTAAGTGGAGCCAGCGTTCACGAGGGGTGTTACTGCACCGGCCACTATCGCGCCCTGGGTTGGGCTCATGTCCTGCTGGACGTTGTACCTGCCGATGGCAAAATCACGGTCAGCCGCGATGTCCAGTAGCTTGGCGTCTATCTGGTCCGCCAATGTTTTGAACGCGGCGAAGTTGATTGCGTCGCTCTCGCACGGGTAGGTGAATCCGTAGATCGGTGTGTTAGCTGGCATGGCTACACCGTCTTCAAGGCGACTTGATCAGACAGCCGGTGCGCAAAGTAAATCGCTCCGATGCTGATGTTCAACGTGCTGGATGTGTTGCCGTGCAAGAACCGGAACTGAAGAACGTCATCTAGCCCGTTGGCGACCACAGTCGTGCATCCGATCATGTCGACACCGTTGCCGGAGTTCGCCTCGAACTGGGTTTCGCTGAAGACGTAACGGTCCACTTCGGAGAAGAACGCGTTGGCGCGACGCGTGACGATGAACAGGTGCCTGAATGTGTTGTCGTTGACGGCACCTGTTGCGATGGCGTTGATGTAGCAGCCGACAAGCCACACCCCGGCAGGCATCACAGTGCCGAAGCTGGTGTATGAGGAGTTGGCGAAGGTAAGCGCGGTGCTGCCGGTACCGGCCAGGGTGGACTGCACGTTGTTGGTGGTTGACTGTGTCGCCGTGGACGTGCGAATAAGCGTCGGCAGGTTGACTGCTTGGCGCAGCAACCTTTCGACCGGGAACAAGCATGCCTCTGCTGAGAGCGCCGTCTCCTGCAGCTTGAGCGCGACCGCGGCATAGTTCTCCGGCTCCATGCAGTCGAAACAGTCGGTCATGGCGACGCCCTGTCCGCATGCCAGAAGACCGAGAAGGTAGCCGCCTGGACGGTGATCGCGAGTGTCGTGGAGTCGTCCCGGGTTACCAGCAGCGCCCGTCGCGTGGAGCCGGTGTTGATCGTCAGGTTGGCTGTGTTGAGCCCGAGTGTCAGGCCCGGGATACCGGTGCGATCCAAGACAATATCCTGATCACCGGAGATGAACAGGCGCACATAGTTGTTGTTGATGCCGGTGGATAGGACCGTGGCTGAGCCAACGAGAACGAAACGCCCAGCCCGCCTGATGGTGACGCCAGCTGGGTCGAAGTCGAAGTCGACCAGGTCCGCGGTGTCCACGCTGAGGGTGTCGAAGGGGATTTCGCCGTTGGATGCGACATCTACCGGCGTGGTCACCATCATCCGGGCGATGGGGATGACGGGGTTGGTGCGATCGATGACCGTCTGAAATCCATCGATAACGGTTTGCAGGGCGTCGGTGAAGTCGCACCATTGGCTGGCGAAGTCACACGGCCTGTCCAGTGCTGTTGGATATGGAAGTGCGAAGTTGGTTGTGGTCGCAGTCATCGCACCTCCTAGACCTTCCCCAGCACAAGCGACCTAGTTGATACTACCATCGGCGTTGCTAGACCTAGAGGAACGCGCATGTCTGAGATCACCTGGACCACTTCCCGGCCGTCCAGCTGCAGCAGCAGCGCGTCGCCAAGTTCAAGCGAAGCGTCGGCGGGCA
>Ga0207712_10001872_pt1 | contig 13815 bp, 9 predicted proteins | sample KBSS44metaG_FD_184402 | JGI IMG/M metagenome (GOLD analysis project Ga0207712, IMG submission 184402) | Switchgrass rhizosphere microbial communities from Kellogg Biological Station, Michigan, USA - KBS S4-4 metaG (SPAdes) (version 2) | ecosystem: Host-associated > Plants > Roots > Rhizosphere >... | reverse complement strand
TGGAAGAATCTTTGTTCCATTTACCGGTAGAAAAAATGAAGAACTTTATAATTGCTTATGAACCTATTTGGGCAATTGGTACAGGTAAAACGGCTACTACGGAGCAGGCGCAGGAAATGCATGCACATTTACGATCAATTATTGCCCGTCAATACAATTCCGAACTGGCTGAAACCGTTTCCATATTATACGGCGGCAGCGTAAAGGCGAATAATGCGAAGGAGCTTTTTAGTTGTAAAGATGTAGATGGTGGTTTGGTAGGAGGAGCGTCCCTGGTAGCTGCCGACTTTATCGAGATCATGAAGTCGCTAAAACAGTAATAACATATCCGCTTCTAATTTTATAGTGATCCGCAGGGCAAACCAGGTACTCCTGAGTTTTTTGAAAGTACAGGTGATTGTCAACAACAAGGAAATCTATCCTTTGGTGAATGATAAGCCTGTTTTAATTGAAGCAGATAATGATCTTGTAAAAATCGTAGTGTCAGACGGATTTCATTTTACCAAACCGATTGAGCTGAAATATTCGCAACCCAGTTTTTATCATTTTAAAATTGTAAGCCCGGTCAATGATCTGCAATTATTGGGGGGAGCCTTTATTATGTTTTTCTTTTACCTGCTGGGTTTTATAACCGGTATTTTACTGATGAAGTTGTTGAGTTTTGTTCCAATTATCCTGTTGCTGGTTATTTATTATGTAAATCGCAAATCGTTCATCCAGATAAGGCAGGATAATTTAACCACTATTCACGATCGCCAGCGAGGGTAACTCTTTTTTCTCTACCTCATTTATTTTATCGAGCTGCAAAACTGTCTCCCGCCCGTTTTCATCCGGATGATACATGATCTTGAACTTAGCACCATAAACAATCTCGTTATTTGTGTAAGATGTCCGGGCTACAACCGTATTTGAATAGGCTTCATCAAAGGCTTTTACGAATACCATCACCTCCATAAAGGTATTTTTAATATCAACTTCCGTCATACCATACAAAGGGCTTTCTTCATCAATAGCATGGACAATGGTCCAGCTTAATGCCAGCGCATTTATTTTAGATAGCTCAAGTTTCAGATTAAAAAAACGATTGGTCAGGCTTCCATTTTCTTCGGGTTTCATTGCCAGTGACACTTTTACTTCCGCGTCGGTAAGATAATTATTTTTAAACGGGGCAAACCGGAACATAAGGCCACTGGTATTTTTATAGGGTGCTATAACAGCTATAGCACTGAATTTGAGGTAAGCGTTAGGTTTTGAAAAACGGGCATACAATAAACCTGTAGCCAATGCAAAGGTCATCAAACCAAGAAACGCTTCGAAAGCTGCAACAAAACTGGTCAAATAGCCGATCGGGCTTATCCGGCCATACCCAACCGTAGTGTAGGTTTGAAGGCTAAAGAAAAATGATTCAAGATAATTGTGAAAGAAAGAATCTTGTTTAACACCCCCCAGGTATTCAATTCCGATTGCGATATAAATAAAAGCAAACAAAAGATTGATAACAATATAAGCCAGCAGGATAAAAAGAAGGAATTTCCAGCGGGGCAGATCAAGCATGGAGTGAAACCAGCTATATCGCTCAAAAAGAGAAATCCCCTTTTTTACCACGTTGGGTCTTCCATTCTGGTTTACAAAACGTCCACCACTGTCTCCGCTATTGGTACCAAAACCGGTATCGATAACAGAGGTTGCTTTCGTGTTGAATTTTCTTAAGATTGCCATAAACAAATTTAAATGATTATATCGTTACGTTTTGCAGGCTGTTCGGGAGGATTATTTTTAAAGCTCAATGAAAGAAAAAGAGTATCGTGGGTTCAAAGTCATAAACAAATGTTTTCAAAAACATTAACTAGTTTAAGTGTGAGTAATTATCTGGCCAATAGCATAGGAACCATGTTTCAAAGGATTTAAAGTTCAAGATCGCCATAATGTATTTGATATGAATTAGTTTTTTCAATCCAGGGCAAATAAAGCAACGCACATTTATGCATGTGTCAAATAGAGCTGGTGTGCTTACTATATAACCGGATAAAAAAATTATCTTCGGTCGCCCACTGCATGGGTGTTATCTGTTATATGAATTTAAAACCGCATGTGTTGTCAGGATTTATATCAAAATTGCTATTTTCAGGTGCAGTTTTTTTAGTAAATGTACTGGTGGCGAGGGTGGCAGGTGCTACGAATAGTGGTTCTTTCTTTTATGCCGTAAATAATCTTTCATTTCTTGTTTTGATTTCAAGTTTCAGTCTCGAAGCGGGGATTGTGTATTATTCATCAAAAGAACAGATTACAGCAACTGATGCAGCTGCATTCAGCATTACATGGGCGTTGATAGCAGCTTTGCTCTTTTCTGTTTTCATGCTTGCGATACCTGGTTTCTTAGCCGGCTTTGGTAATGCTATTTCAGTTTCGCCATTCCTTTTTTTATCAGGCAACCTGCTTATTGGGTTCTTCTCAGGACTTTTTTTTGCACAAAAACAATTTGGCCTGCCACAACTGGTGGCTGCAGTGGGTAATCTGCCGGTTATTTTTTACTGCACTCTCATTTTGATGAATAACAGGACTGCTGATCTGAAAATTCTTGTATGGATTTATACAGGCAGTTATTTATTGACGGGCCTTGTGTTAGCAGGCTTATTTTTTAAAAAAAACAGGATATACCAATTTTCTTTAAGCGCCTTCGTACGATCGTATAAACTAATAGCCCGCTATTCATGGCTTGCCTTTGTTGCGAATATTGCAGCATTTTTGATGTTCCGCGTTGATTACTGGATATTGGCATTGTATAGTCCTCGGCAAGTAAGCACAGCCGATATAGGGAACTATATACAAGTGGCTAAACTGGTGCAACTTTTTTTATTTGTGCCCATGGTTTTTGCAACGGTTATTTTCCCTTTTACTGCGTCACAGCCTGCTGCCGGCAATCATCAACAAGTGAGAAAAATCATTAGCCGGATAACAATTATGAACGTTTCAGTTGTTGGGGTCTTGTGGCTTGCAGGCAGTGGGCCTTTTATTTTTTTGTTCGGACCAGACTTTGATAAAATGTATTTCTGTTTTCTTTACCTGGCGCCTGGTGCAATTGCAATTTCCAATGTAACAGTGTTCGCATCTTATTTCGCGGGATTAAATAAAGTTAGCCTGAATATTGCAGGCGCGGTGCTCGCATTTGGTTTAATTACATTATTCAACTTTCTTCTTATTCCCCAACTGGGAATAAATGGCGCTGCTTTAGCTGACAGTATTGGCTATGCTGCATATCTTTTATTTCATGTTTATCATTTCAATAAAACAGCAGGCAGGGCATAGCGTCGTGTCCTCACAGTTAAATTAAAGATTAAGCCGGTAAGTTTTGCAGGATGTGCAAGGTGGGTTATTTTTAAACTTGAATGAAAAGAAAGAAAATATTGTGGCTGTGCAGTTGGTATCCTTCCGAGGCGGATCCTTTTAATGGCGATTTTGTACAGCGACATGCAAAAGCAGCAGCATTGTTTAATGATATCCATGTAATCCATGTAGGAGGAAGTGCAACAATCAATGCGCAGGTTGGCAGTTTAATACAAAAAGAAAATTTAACAGAGCATGTGATCGTTTATAAAAGTAAAAAGGGAATCATTGGAAGATTTTATAATCACCTGTTGTGGAGAAAACTTTTTAAACAGGCAGTTGAAGATTACATCAATGAAAATGGCAAGCCTGACCTGGTGCATGTGCATGTGCCTGTAAAGGCAGGCTTGATAGCTCTTTGGGTAAAACGCAAATACAATATTCTTTATCTTGTTACAGAGCATTGGGCGATCTATCATTCTGAAAATAGAAATAATTTAAGCAAACGTTCCGGGCTTTTTAAGCAAGTGCTGAAAAGCATTATTAAAAATTCAGCGCTGCTAACGCCGGTAAGTGACAATCTCGGCGGATTGATTAATAAAAACGTTTACGCCAAACCTTACAAGGTCATTCCGAATACTGTGAATACTGATTTCTTTAATTACAATAATCAGCAGCCCCCGGTTGAGAAATTTCGCTTTATTCATGTTTCCAATCTTACCTATCAGAAGAATGCCGAAACAATTGTCCAGGTATTTGCAAAGCTTGCAAGTGAGATGAGGAATATTGAGCTGGTGATCGCAGGACCTGCTTCAACTGGATTTGCAGAATCAGTATCAAGCACAGGATTGTTGAACCAGTCAATCTGGCTTATGGGAGAAATCAGCTACGAACAGGTCGCAGAAGAAATGAAGCGATCTCATGCTTTAATTTTATTTAGTCGGTATGAAAATTTACCCTGTGTGGTGGTCGAAGCATTATGCTGCGGTTTACCGGTTATTTCAACGCCTGTTGGTGGTATACCTGAACATTTGAACAGGGAAAACTCAATTCTTGTTGAGAGTGAAAACACAAATCAACTGGCTGATGCCATCATTGACATGGTTAATAATTATTCCCGCTTTAACAGGAAACAGATTGCTACATCTGGTCAGAACAAATTTTCCTTTCCTGCTATAGGTAAAAGGCTTACAGAACTATACAATGCCTTATCTGAAAAACAATAACAGCCCTTAGCCTTTCAGTTTTGTTACCAGGTCAATATACTCCTTCATTGCATCTTCTTTTGATTTTCCTTTTAACCCTGCCCATGCTTCGTATTTAGCCTTGGCTACAAAATCAAACGGGTTGGAAGGCGCTTCTGCATTTACATCACCCTCCGAACCTTGTTTATATAATGAATAAAGTTGCAATAGTGTATCGTTGCTCGGCCTTTCTGATAAGGATTTACTCTCAGCAGCGGCTTTTTCAAATAATTCTTTTAATTCCATATTTTTTAATTTGCACGTGCATTATCAATAAAAACTGCCTGAACTTCTTTTTTACTCTTTACCGTATCATAAAATTCATCCAGGTACCTGACAATTTCTTTACGCGATGAGGCAGGTAACAGTTCAAAGGCATTGATCAATGAATAAAATGCATCCTTTTTTTCTACTAATAGATTAATGGCCTTATTTATTTCTTCTAATGGACGCGGAAATCCCCTGTACACTCTTTCTTTTACGGATTCGGTACCCATGATCTCCGAAGGTGTGGCATAGCCTGCATCTACCATACCTGCGAAATCAAAATCATACGGAACGGTCAGCGGCAAAGCAAGCGAATCACCTTTAGGTTTTAATAATTTTATATTATGAAAATTGGGGACTGACCAATCCGTGTTACCGATCAGGTATTCAAAAATTGAAACCAGGGTCATTCTTTCCGGTTCGGTACTTTTTTGCTGGGTTGCGATCTCATACTCTTTCATTTTATTTCTTTTTGCCATTGCATCCACATCTTCTATAAAAAATCCCCAGGTCGTGTACTTTTTCATTTTCCCGTCATTATCTTCAAATGTTAGTCGCATTAATCTTACACGAAAACTAAGTGGTGTGACCAGGTTGTACATTTTATAGGCAAGGTATTCTTTCAGGACAAGTTGTTCATCACGGGGACTGGTACCGCAGCCTGAAACAATTTTCAATTTATCCAATTGAGAAAGACGGGGTGATGTTATGTTATGAAAATTGACTAACAATGATGGCATATAACACTCGGTCTTTCTGAAATTACCTCTTGCCCTGATCTTTACATCTTCGGTAATTGGCGCAGCATTGTCCGGCATTGTAACGCTGATAGTAGCAGTATACCAGGGCGTCTCTTTTCTGGTGTTAAATAGTTTTTTAAAATCTGACTTAATATTTACTGTCAGGGGCTTTTCATCCAGGAAAAACTGGATGCTGTCAACTTTATCCTGTGCGACAACAGTAATAAAAACTGCAAAAAGCAAAAAAACGGTGGTGGTGATCTTTTTCATTGCAGAAAATTTAAAGTGTATAATCGGTTATCATTTCAGAACTTCGGTTATTACATGACCCACGCAACCGCTTGGCATTTGTATATGCAGCAATGCAGCAAGTGTGGCTGCTATATCAGTCATATAGGTTTCCCTGTTTAATTTTCCCTGTTTGATACCCCAGCCATACCAAACTAATGGTATATGTGCATCGTATGGGTTCCATGCACCATGCGTCGTACCTGTTGCTCCCATTCCTTCAATCCAATGCGGTTCCAGTACAAGCTGAACTTGTCCGCTCCGTTTAGGATAATAACCGTTTGCATACATTTCACGCATTGTTTTATTGAGCGGTCCTTCCATCATTTCATCCAATCTAAATGCCCTTGCGACACCCGGTTGCCAGGAAAGATAATCAATGATCTCATCAAGGATCTTTTCTTTATCCAATTTAGCCGAATCAATAGCTGCCTGGTTAAGGGAGAATTGATAATTGAGTGAGCTTAGGATCAAACTATTTTTTCCAAATTTTTTAAATAAGTCCTCATTCAACTCCTTTTTTGTATTCTCCGGATTAATAGTGCCGCCAGGTAATTTATTCTCTGCTAAAAAACCCGGGACCTGCGATACACCATGATCTGCAGAAAGAAAAGCAGTATATTGATCTTTTCCAACCTTCGTGTCAATAAAATCCAGGAGATCGCCTAATTCTTTATCCAATCTTAAAAAATCATCTTCCTGTTCCATTGAGTTAGGACCAAATCCATGACCAATATAATCGGTGGATGAAAAACTAACGGCAAGAAAATCTGTTTCGCCATCAGCGCCTAATTGTTCATTTGTTAATGCTGCTTTTGCAAATTCTGCTGTCAAAGTATTTCCATAAGGGGTACTTAAAATAGCAGAATAACTGGTGCCGATAAATTTTTTAAGATCATACGGGAAGCCCTTTCCAATACCGGTGCTTTCATATTTTTTGCTATCACCCGTGCTTTGTATATAAGTATTGACAGGGTATAAGGTATTCCATCCCTGTTCATAATATTTATCAGGTATTTTTTTTCCATTAAAATCTTTTACCCATGTGGGCAAATCATTCATATAATAGGTGGAGCTAATAAAATTTCCTGTTTTTATATCATACCAGTAAGCAGCATTGGCACTATGACCCGCAGGTAAAATGCCTCCGCGATCTTTTAATGCAACACCTACGACCTTTCCACGAAAATTTGTTGCCAGGCGTAATTCATCACATATAGTGGTCACCATCATATTGCGGGGACTTTGCCCATTGTCATCGGCTCCGCCACCGACGCTTTTTACAAGCGGATCCTCGGTACAATATAAAGCGTATCCTTTATCATTCTCCCACCAAAAATTTCCTGTAATACCATGGATGGCAGGAACTGAACCCGTATAAATAGATGTATGCCCCGGGGCAGTAACAGTAGGTGCATAAGGTATCAATGTATTTTCACAGCTAAAACCCTGGTTGAGCATTCTTTTAAAACCTCCATTAGGTGCATAACGATCGTAATAGCGATAGAGATAATCCCAGCGCATTTGATCAACAACAATACCTACTACAAGTTTGGGTCGGCTTATGGATTGAGAGAAGGATAGAACGGTACTGATTAAAACAGCAAGACATAATAATAAAAATCGCATTCAAAGTTGATTTAGTAAAAACAAATGTAATGTTTCTCAATGGATGTGGATGATAGACGCTTGGTGGCAACCGAAAAGTTAAATTAAGTAAATCTTTTGAATTGACTAGAGGAAATAAATCTTGTAATGGTTGTATCCTGTTTAATCTATTTCCTCCGTAACTTCCTGCCTTAAACCATGGTTCAAAATGCGAAGAGCTCTGTTTTTGTTAGCTTTTGTTTTCTTTTCAACTATTTTATTCTCCCAACAATTCGGCGGCAATCCGCCATCGTTAAAATGGAAGCAAATTAATACGGATACTGCCAGGATCATTTTCCCGGTTGGCTTGGATAGCCAGGCGACGAGGGTCGCGTCGATCGTTCATAACCTTGCCGCCAATAGTTCACTCACCCTTGGTAGCCGGCTGCACAAGATCAATATTGTATTGCAGAATCAAACCATCATTCCCAATGGATATGTAAACCTCGGGCCATATCGCAGTGAATTTTATATGACGCCGGCTTTCAATAATCTTGACCAGGGAAGTATTGCATGGCCCGATCAACTGGCATTGCATGAATACAGGCATGTGCAACAGTTCAATAATTTCAGAACCGGCATCAGTAAATTGATGGGAATATTATTTGGAGAAGATGGGTATGCGTTAGCAAGTAATGCTGCTATACCAGATTGGTTTTTTGAAGGCGATGCGGTTTACCAGGAAACCCTGTTAAGCGAGCAGGGCAGGGGACGATTGCCGCAGTTTTTAAATGCCTACCCCACATTGTGGCTGGCCGGTAAAAATTATAAATGGATGAAACTGCGCAATGGCTCATTCAAACATTATGTTCCCAATCATTATTACCTGGGGTATTTACTGGTGCGATATGGTTATGAAAAATATGGGAATGATTTTTGGAAAAAAGTTACCAGCGATGCTGCTTCTTTCAGGGGATTATTTTATCCTTTCCAGCAGGCGATAAAAAAACATGCAGGAATAGAATACAGGAAATTTGTGAGTGATGCCTTTGATTTTTATAAAAAAGAATTTCAAACCGCATTGGCGAATGAGGAAACCGCCATCACGCAATTGGGTAAAACGGCGGGGGTGGATGACATGTCGATTAAAAGCCTGACAAGAGAAATGCAGATGAATACTACAGTCAATGGACCTGGTATCGAAAATATAAGTACAAGTAAAAAGAATTATGTAACCAATTATTTATTTCCTTATTCCATCGGGAACGATTCGTTGGTTTATCTGAAAATCAGTAACAGGAGAATACCTGCTTTTTATATCCGGGCCAATGACACAGAAAAGAAATTGAGGGTTCGGGATATTGCAATCGAAGACCAGTTCAGCTACCGGAACGGAAAAATTGTATATGCAGCTTACGAAACACACAGCCGCTGGGCATGGAAAGACTATAGTGTTATCAAATTGTTGGATGTGCATTCCGGCGAGCAGCGGAGTGTTACCTACAAGTCAAAATATTTTACACCTGATATTTCGCCGGATGGGAAAAAGATAGCAGCGGTATTGTATAATACCAATGGGAAAAATGAAATTGATATATTGAATGCTGAAAATGGTGATGTAATACAACAAATAAAGAGCAGTGATATTGGCTTATTCACTGATCCCAAATTTGTGGATGATCATACGCTGGTCACCGCGGTTCGATTGCCCGATGGTAAAATGTGTTTGGCAATTGCGGATATCGCCAGTGGCAGTGTGGAGCGGTTATCGCACCTGTCCTTTAATGTCGTTGGTTACCCGCAGGTGAAAGATAGCATCATTTATTTCAACGCTTCTTATCTGGGCAATAATGACATTTACGCATTACGACTGAGTGACAGAAAGATATTCCAGGTAAATCATACAGCAACGGGCAGCTATTTTCCCAATGTTAACAAAGGTAAATTGTACTACTCCGCTTTTACTGCAAATGGCTACCAGTTAAAGCAAACGGCTCTGCCGGCAACTTTAAATGAGCTGGATGAAAATTCTATAAAACAGTTGACAACAAGGTTCCCGATTCAAAATGGAACTGACAGGCTTGGCTTGCCAAACAGAGATTTTGCTGTAAAAGATTACAGCAAAGGGACCCGTTTATTTAATTTCCATAGCTGGCGGCCTTATTACAGTGACCCGATCTATTCCTTCTCTATTTATGGGGAGAATGTTTTGAATACCTTACAAACTGAGATCTATTACCAGTATAATGATAACGATAACGAACACTCTGTCGGAGTTTCAGCAGTGTATGGCGCATGGTTCCCGTATATAAGTGTAGGCACACAATACACGTTCGATCGGGTAGCAGCAGTTAACAGTTTTACAAAAGAATGGAACCAATTGGATTCTTATATCGGGTTAAGCATTCCACTCTTTAAAGCAAGCGGGCAGACATTTAAGACTTTTAATATCGGCTCCAATTATGTTTTGCGAAATGAAATGGTAGTAGGGCCTTCCAAACAAAATTTCAGCAACATTAATTTTAGTTATCTCAGTCATTTCATCAACTGGAGTCAGCGTTCACAACGTGCTGCACAGCATATTTATTCTCCGTTCAGTTATTCGCTATCAGTAAATCATCGTCATGCGATAACTGAATATACAGGGTACCAGTTTTTAGGAAGTGGTTCTATAACCTTGCCGGGCTTTTTTTCATCACACAGTATTGTGCTTACGGGATCTTTTCAGCAGCGTGATACGATCAACGCACAATTATTCAGCAACCGGTTTGCTTATTCAAGAGGTTATGAAGGCCGCTATTTCTCAAGAATGTGGAGATTAAGCGCTAATTATCATTTCCCAATTTTTTATACCGACTGGGGTTTTGCCAATATGCTCTACATCTCAAGAATAAGAGGAAATGGGTTTTATGATTACACTAAAGTTTATTCAAGAGACAAGACGATCACGGCTGATCAGAGAAGCGTCGGTTTTGAAATGTATTTTGACACAAGATGGTGGAATCAATACCCGCTTACATTTGGTTTTCGCATCAGCAAACTACTCGACCCCGATCAGTTCGATGGATTTAAAGGAACCCTATTTGAGTTTATTGTGCCAGTGAGTATTATACCCAGATAAAGGCCCCTCCAAACCTCCCCGAAGGGGAGGCTTAGCACGCACCCAAAACCTGATGCGTGGTGCTTTAAAATTGATCAAATCAATTAACCCTTGTTGGTTTGTACTCTATAGTTGAAGTGGAAGTTATACACGTTGGTTTTGCATTACTGCGCTGCCTTCTCTCCTTTGGAGAGAAGGTTAGGAAGAGAGGCTTTGCAGGCTTTCTTCAATCGCCTTGATTCGTGCTTCTGCATCTGCTTTTTTCTTTTGTTCGCTTGCAACTACTTCAGGTTTTGCATTAGCGACGAATTTTTCATTGCTGAGTTTCTTTTCAACGGAAGCAAGAAAGCCTTTTTGATAGTTGAGATCTTTTAATAATTCTTCTTTTTGATTATTTGTATCAAGAGGTTGTTCTGTTTGTAAATAGAATTTATCCTTGTCAATAACTGTTGAAATAGATGGGTTCACCTGTTCACTGACAAAAGTAATGCTCTCGGCATTTATCTGTTTTACCAAAATAGATTCAATCGATTGATAAATTGCTGACTGATCACTTTGTATAAATAACTTGATCTTTTCCTTTGGCTTTACCTGGTTTTTATTCCTGGCATCACGTAAGCCAGTAACAACATTCTTTAATAAATTTCCCTGGGAGAGTATTGTCTCTGATTGCGAACTGCTGACTGCGAACTGCTTAACTGTCAGATCGTCGCCTTCCCTTCTATCTTTCAGCAAGTGATAAACTTCTTCTGTAACAAATGGCATAAACGGATGCAGCAATTGCATCAACTCTTCAAAGAAGCTAACGGTTTTTTCATAAACTGCCTTATCGATCGGTTCATTCATCGGTGGTTTTACCCATTCCAAATACCAACTGCAGAAATCATCCCATATCAATGAGTAAATCGTCTTCAATGCCTCACTCAAACGGAATTCTTTGAACTGACCATCCAATTCAGCCTTCACTTCATTCAACCTGTTCTCAAACCAATCCACGGCAAAGTTTTTCTCTGTTGACTGTGGACTACTGGCTGTCAACTGCCTTCCTTCCCACATCTTCACCAGCTTCATCGCATTCCAGATCTTATTACTAAAAAATCTTCCTTGTTCATTGCCTGCTTCATCCCACATCAGGTCATTACCGGCAGGAGAGGAGATCATGATGCCAAAACGTACGGCATCGGCTCCATCCTTATCGATCATTTCAAGCAGGTCCGGGGAGTTACCCAACTGTTTGCTCATTTTTCTCCCGATCTTATCGCGAACGATACCGGTAAAATAAACTTCACTAAATGGGATTTGCTTTTCATATTCCATTCCTGCCATGATCATTCTTGCCACCCAAAAGAAAATGATCTCCGGTGCAGTAACTAATGTATTGGTTGGATAATAATATTTAAGATCAGGGTTGCCGGGGTTTGTATATCCTTTAAATACCTGGAACGGCCAAAGCCATGACGAAAACCACGTATCTAAACAATCTTCGTCCTGCCTTATATCGTCAATGGTGAATGGTGAATTGTGAATAGTGTTCTTAGATTGACCATTCGCTATTGACCATTCACGAATCAAAATATTGAAGGCCTCTTTCTTCGTCGTTGCTACTGCAAACAAACCGTCAGGCGTATACCAGGCAGGAATTCTATGTCCCCACCAAAGCTGGCGGCTAATACACCAGTCCCTGATATTTTCCATCCAGTGACGATAAAGATTTTTAAATTTAACTGGATAAAATTTTATTTCTTCATCGATCACTACTTTCAATGCAGGCCCCGATAGTTTTTTCATGTCTACCCACCATTGCAGGCTAAGTCTTGGTTCTACAATTGCATCGGTTCTTTCACTATAGCCAATCTCACTGGTATAATCTTCTGTTTTTACAATAAAACCTTTCTCTTCAAGTTCTTTTACGATCTTTTTTCTGGCAGCAAATCTTTCCTCGCCAATATAAATTTGCGCAGCTTCACTCAATGTACCGTCATCATTCAATACATCTACTATTTCCAGGTTATGTTTCAATCCTAATTGATAATCATTTATATCATGTGCAGGTGTTACTTTCAAAGCGCCTGTTCCAAATTCCATCGTTACATAATCATCGGGAATGATCCGGATGCGACGATTGATCAACGGAACAAAAGCAAACTTGCCATGCAGATGTTTATAACGTTCATCTTTAGGATGCACACAAATTGCAGTATCACCCATGATGGTTTCAGGTCTTACAGTAGCTATGGTGATATAGTCGTGAGTCGTGAGTCGTGAGTCGTGAGTTGATTCACCATCATCTATAAAATACCTCAGATAATAAAGTTTCTGATTCGTTTCTTTTCTTATTACTTCTTCATCACTCAATGCAGTCTTTGCTTTTACATCCCAGTTGATCATTCGCTTGCCGCGATAGATATATCCTTTGTTATACAGGTCAATAAAAACATCGATCACAGCTTTGTAATAATCGTCATCCATTGTGAATGTTGTCCGGCTCCAATCAAGACTGCAGCCAAGCTTCTTTAGTTGTTCCAGGATGATACCGCCATATTTATCCTTCCATTCCCATGCATATTTTAAAAACTCATCACGGTTAAGGCTTGCTTTTTGAATTCCTTTTTCACGCAGCATCTGTACCACCTTTGCTTCTGTAGCAATTGAAGCATGATCTGTGCCCGGCACCCAGCATGCATTCTTGCCCATCATTCTTGCCCTGCGCACCAAAATATCCTGGATCGTATTATTTAAAGCATGTCCCATGTGCAACACGCCGGTCACATTGGGGGGAGGAATTACAATTGTGTACGGTTCTCTTTCATCCGGTGTGCTGTTGAAATATTTTTTCTCATTCCAGTGCTTATACCATTTCTGCTCAGCAGCTTTATGTTCAAAATTTTTAGTCAACTCCATTATTAAAAGCTTTGTCCTTGTTAGATACGAGTTTTAGGCTGCAAATTTACCGGCTTTTAAGCAGATAGGGAAACCTGTATCTTTGGCGCTATTCATTAAATAGCATGAAAAAAGAAATTACGGCGTGGCACAGCCCTTCATTAAATAAAGAGATGCCAATTGCAACCTATGGAGATTATGGATTTGCTTTATTGCTTGTGCCGACTGCTGCTGCTGATTACCTCGAATACGAACGATTCCAGTTGATGGATCATATCGCTCATTTTATCGACAATGGAAAAGTAAAAGTATTTTCAATTGACAGTATTAATAACGAGAGCTGGTTAAATCATCACATGGATCCCCGGCATAAATCGATCCGTCA
>Ga0207712_10001869_pt1 | contig 13825 bp, 8 predicted proteins | sample KBSS44metaG_FD_184402 | JGI IMG/M metagenome (GOLD analysis project Ga0207712, IMG submission 184402) | Switchgrass rhizosphere microbial communities from Kellogg Biological Station, Michigan, USA - KBS S4-4 metaG (SPAdes) (version 2) | ecosystem: Host-associated > Plants > Roots > Rhizosphere >... | reverse complement strand
GCGCTAGCAATGCGAAACGGCTATTTAGACGTTGCCACCCTTCACCAGATCATCTTGCCGAGACTGGTAGGGAAGAGGGTATACGTGCCATTGCTAGCGCTCAACCCTGCCGACCTTGCCGCAGTAACTAACCTAGGGCCACTCCATCCGTCTGCAGTCGGTAGAAATACCGCACTGACGATGTATAATGGGGTGGCATCTGGACTGCCTGCTGTTTACAAGACAACAAAGCCTGTAACAGCACTAGTAGTCCCCAGGCTTACTTGGACTCCTAGCAATGGGAAGTAGCCAATGCCTGGAGGTAGTACCCAGGGGAAACCACTCTCACACAGTTTTAGTAAAAGCCATATTGGCAACGCGTGTGTTGAGTCCCCAAACGCCCCATTAGTAACTGCTACATGCGGTGAATCTGTAAGAGCCCATTATAGTACCATATTACTGCGACTAGGCGGGAGTCAGCGGAATTCACAAGCCGTAGCTGCCTAGTTAGCTGATTGTTGTTTTATACAGGGGCTTATCCTGTTTGGTGTGGCTTGTAGTTATGTGCCGACTATAAGGAGGTATACCTACTGGCCCCACAGTCTCTTTCTAGCTGTAGGGGATGCTAACTTTAGGGAGCCTAGCTGAAAATGCCCACGTTGGCCACCCTAGTATGTGAGGTGCGCAACGCCCAGAGTTTGGTGGCTGACTCCCACCCGGGCTAATCTATTGTAAGGAGTCATCAGGTGAACCTGGTGGCTGACAACGACTGTTAAGGCATATAGGCCGTGAGACTTGATCTCGATATACCCGAAAGGGTGACAGTCTTCCGATAGCTATAGTTCTCGGCATAGGAGGAGACAGAACTGAAAGGAGCCGCCTTGGCAGCGTAGCTTAGGAATTACGACGGTTAGCTCGGGAACTACCAAAGACCCGCCTTATCTCCGATGGGGCCACGCGCAAACGGCGTCGAACAACTATTGCCGTACCACTGAAACACGTAATGCCTTTTAGACTTGAAAACACCTATTAACCTCGACTAGCAATCGGGGATGGTGTATTAGGGTCTACGCCTCATTGTCAGGTTGGCACCTTGCCTGGCAGTGTTGCGCATACTGGGTGATAAACGGTGTGCGTGTGTTTCAGAGGGTTAGATTCATGTCTAACATGGGATTCAAACCATATTGGTATATCCCTACAGCATGGGACAGCAAACCTAAACAGTGAGTGACCACACTGTCTAGTTTAGGCTGTTAGGTACCCTTTATCTGTGCTGATTCTCTTAATGCGACGCATATGTTCTGCCTAATTCCGATAGAGGAAGGGGTAGCCGTTACAGGGAGGGCTGATAACCCATTAACTGTAGGGTGTTGGAGTTGTTCTCCTTCATCTAGAGACCCAGCAGAACTAGTTTGTAATGGGCGTCGCAGCATAAGTCGTAGTAGAGACAACTCTGGGTTTAATCCCAAACTGGGGTAGTACTGGCTTGGAAACCGTTAAGGTACTAAACCAGTGAGATGTACTCGTATATGCAGCATTTCGGGGCCGCCGGCATAGTATTCTTGCCGGTATTAACTTGACAGGCCATGTGCCTATCAAGCGGTCTAGTTTCTAAGGGACCCACCAGTCTTATTGTTGGTTCGGGGTGATTAGCCGTCCGTAACCTAGTTTAGTTGCTTGTGTACCCAACTAGTTGTGTAGTTACTTGTCTTTAGGGTGTGATAGGATCACCCGGGATATAGGGGTACGTTTGGCCGCGTACGAGAACCCTCCTGTCCCAATCGGTCCGGGGTACAGAGTAACTAAACGCTTATACTGGTGGGTGAGGCCCAGCCTTGTAGTATACTAACTGCCTGATTGAGTGAGTCGGGCTATGGTTAGTATACTATGTATGGTTTCAACCACTCAACATTAGGACCCACTATATTGCTTGGATTCGGGGGTGGATATCCTCGAGTGTTGAGAGAGTGAGTGCTTTCTCGCGCCACCTGGTATGATCTTCCTTATGGTTGCATTAACCGGGGAAGAGGGCTTTACCAATAGCCTTTCAAAAGCTAACGGGAGGTAGGGTTAACAACCTAGCGGAGCCCACGGAACGCTGACAATGGGGATCAACCCTGTCAAGGTAGTGACCCTGCCTTGGCATGCCCCGGCGTAGAGCGCGTGCTGCTAGGTGGTAAGTATGATCTAATCGTCGGGGGATGGGGCATACTAGAAGTGTACAGTCTCCAATGGAAACTAGCGCCCTGACGGACTAGTTTAATCCGTCATCCGATAACCCCTCCCTAACCCTGGGGTAGTAGGCTCTACAAACCCTAGCTTAGTGGTGAGGGGCGAAATCTCCAATCCGCTAGGTTAGGAGGAGTCTACTATCATTCTCTTCAGGGCGGGAGGAGGTGTTCCCTTGCCTAGCATGTGGAGTCGGCCCCCTGCCGTACACTACCATTCCCGCCTCTAGCGTTGAAAGAGGGTGTTAACCCGTACAGCATGGGATAATACTTCCTGTGCGCTGGCACGGTAGTAGCGGGCAGACAGGCAGAAATGTCAGAGAGGGGGATTTAACAGGCTGGATTATCACCCAGCTTGTGATCCCAGTGTTCGCCCTGACAAGTATACGCAATGTAAGCTTAGCGGCTGAACAACGCGAATGTCCTCACAGTAGGAAATCAGGGTACCAGATCGAACGGCAATACCCAGGGACTAAAAAACCCAATATTGGCTCGTGTTCCTGCACTACTGTGTTGTGCCTCATAGGGAAAATCAATGCATAACATACACTATCAGGAGGTCTCTCAGCGGTAGTATGTGGCGGCGCGGTAGAATGATTGCATGTCCCTTATGTGGAGGCTAGCTTGGGATAAGAAAGCGGTTTCACAACCGTGTACGACCTAAGTAAATAACGCATGTTTAAAGTGCGAAGAAATGGAGGAAGCATGGCGGGCAGCAGGGTTCCATAACGACGGGGGTGTGACTATATGATCAATGGTGACCCCACCCTGTCATCCGCAAGTAAGTTGGGAAACGTCTGGCTGTGCTTACTGTGCCCCTAAATCCTCATAATGGGTATCAGTGTAAGGTTCCAGAGGGGGAAGGCCCAGAAGTATCTAGAGTGACCACTAGGTGCCAAGGGTTGTGTACCTTTCTACAGTGAACACCAGTGACGGGCTCATAGGTTCCCATGTCCATACCTGATTATATCGGGTTCCTGCTCTTGTTGCGGTTAAGGTTGCCCCACATTGATCAGGATCCAGGTCGCCCCACCCGGTCGGTAGCCACGATCGAAGCGGCGCACCCTGGGCTTTTGGGGCCGGGGTGCGGGAGTGTGGCGTACCTAGTGAAAGGAGTCGTAAGTAATGGAGCATTTAAAGGCCTCCATGAAACTATGTCCCTGCGCAGTACAAATCGTCCATCAAGTCCAATTTGACAGGTTACTTTTGGATTAAGTCGTAGTAAGGTAGGGGTAGGTGAACCTGCCCCTAGTAAACATAGGGGCTAGTTTAAACCAATAGAACGGCGGGTTGTTGCCCCGAGAGTCAGTCCCCTAGTGTCAGGGTAGGGGGGGAGTAGGACCCAGTCTTGAAAACTGGGTTTCGTCCTTATGGGCGGCTCCCCTATTTAAGGCAAATGCCTGGTTCGTCAATCTAGTCTAATACTATAGGACGTCTAGTTTAACCTAGGAGCGTAGTATTGGTTGAAGAAGGTGCCTACAAAGTGGCTAGCGTTCCTTTTGTGGTTCCTTGTAAACCTAGCCTTTTGGCCGGTGCTTATCTTCGCAGGACTCGTGGATCCACGGGACGGTATCCTTGGGTTTGTCTTCTGCGTAGGTGTGGCCCTTCTCTACACGGCGGGGGAAGACACTCCTAAGGGTGGAGGGATGTAAATCGCCGCTATGAGGCGTCGGCGCCCAGCAGGGTAACCACCTGTTACAGCCGTACCAGTTGGTTAACCACCAACCAGAGCTGGATTGTTCCGCCAGACCGGCATCCTGGTGGGCAGGGGTGTCGTTTTTTTGGATTTTCCTATTAGCTTAGCCGGCTAGTAGGTTTTTAGAGAAAGAATGGGGGCTAGTTTAAACATAGTAGAACGGCTGACTTCCGATCAGAAGGCTTGTCTCCCATGAGGAGCAGTTGGTGATATAGAACGATAGGGTGTGCAGACCGCCTAAGAGCTGAAGCTCCCTCTATGTGTTCTAGGAAATAGGTGTTACAATGCCTCAAGTAGACTGCCTCCCATGGACGTTGAATGGGGTATTTAAGTATGAATGCCACCCTAGTTTAAGTCGAGAACGAGGGACTCTCAATCCCTAGGTTAGTGGTGGTGTCTTAATTAGGAGGTGTGATAGGCGGTGGCTTTATGCTACGTCCCATAAGGACATCGCCATTATGTATTTCCTATTTGGATGAATAGGTGGTATCTTTGGTATGGCTCTATCAGGCCTTATGCGGAAGAGACTATCCCGACCTAACCCTAAGATCACTGGTCACATCTATAATGTGATAGTGACAAGACACGCCTTGATGATGATCTTCTTCATGGTAATGCCTACACTGATAGGTGGATATGGTAACTACCTTATCCCCCTTCAGGTAGGTATCCCTGACTTGATCTTCCCTCGACTCAACCTGCTTAGCCTATCCCTACTACCAGGAGCCTTGCTGTTCCTGTTTGTGGGCATAGTATCTAGTGGGGGGTCTGGAACGTCATGGACGGCATATCCTCCCCTTAGGACAGAGGGGCATTATGGAATCTCTGTTGATTTTACCATCATCAGACTCCATATTGCCGGGGTATCTAGCTTGGTGGCATCACTCAACTTCATAACCACTATCCTAAAGGGTAAGGGGCCTTCAACCTTGGAGAGCCTCTTACTCTTAGGGTGGACTATGATCGTGACATCATTCTTGCTAGTACTCAGTCTCCCTGTCCTGGGGTGTGGATTAACAATGCTCCTGATGGATCGAAATGATAACACCTGCTTCTTTGACGCAGGTGGAGGAGGTAATGCTCTTCTCTATCAGCATCTCTTCTGGTTCTTTGGACACCCGGAGGTATACATCTTAATTCTTCCTGCCTTCGGGATTGTTAGACATGCATCGATCCTAGTGTCAGGAAAGGATGAGATTGATACTTACCTCGGTATGGTATATAGGGTCCTAAGCATCGGGCTCATCGGGACTGTAGTGTGGGCACACCACATATACATTACCGGTATTGATGCCGACTCTCGGGCCTACTTCACGGGGGCCACGATGGTAATTGCCATCCCAACCGGCATTAAGGTATTCACCTGGTTGCTCACCCTATCCGAAACGAACATCCGAGCAAACCCTGTGGTTAGATGGATCATAGGGTTCCTCTTCATGTTCACGGTAGGGGGTGTTACTGGGGTGATCCTGTCGAATGCCATTTTGGATGTGGACTTCCACGATACATACTTCGTGGTAGCTCATTTCCACTATGTGCTTTCAATGGGGGCGGTGTTCGGCATCTTCACTGGAATCTCTGTTTACTGGCCAGTGGTGAGTAAGCTGGTCTACAACAGAGAGAAGATGCAGTCATTCTTCCTGCAGTTCTTCGTAGGGGTGAACACTACGTTCTTCCCTATGCACTTCTTAGGGCTGCAGGGTTGCCCCCGGAAGTACAAGCAGCTATCGGACAAGTTCCGGTTCCTAGTGAAGCTTAGATCACTGGGATCAGCCATGGCAAACGTTAGGATATGGTTCTTTATGACTATATTCATGGAGACCATAATCTCGTTTCGAATGATTGCTGTGATTAACTCATTCACTAGGAGGTGTGAGATGCGAGTAGAGCACACTGCTCACTCTTTCGTGAGTGGTGTTGCTGTATATCATGGGCTTAGAAAGGGCCCCGTGGCTGGTATACCTCCTCTCGGGAGGCCCCCAAAGCCGTCTCGGTATGAGCGGTTCTTGGAGGACTTTAACCGAGAGTGGGGTTATGGCCGGGGTTGGGAGAGGCCTTTCTAACCCAATTGTCACCTAGTTTAAACCATAGAACGCTGCTCTTGGGAAGCAGTAGTTAGTGTGGCAAGGGGTAGTAAGATAAGTAGTCGGCCAGACTCATCCTCTGGTAGTGAGGTGAAAGCCCTCCAACCCCTCTTCATGGTGGGCTAGTTTAAATAGAACGCCTTGCTCCGGACTTGGAAGTTAGTCCCACCATGATTTGTAATAGCCTCTTAGTAGGTTATCTTATAGCAATTGATAGTAGGCAGTTTAAGGCTCTTTAGTATAAGCAAAGTACGGCTCATTGTCGATGAGCAAGTTCCCGAGCCTTATCTTTATAGTAGTAATACTGCTACTATATCTCTTCTTCCTCCTGCAGAGTGTAGCTTACTTCACTCTGCTGGAGCGGCATATTCTGGGTCTCACCCAGAATCGGTTCGGTCCTAAGAAGACAAGCTGGTATGGGCTACTCCAGCCCATTGTGGACGGGGTTAAGTTGCTCAAGAAGGAGCAGATCTTGATCTTCAACTGTACACCTAGGGTGTTCCTAGGGGTAACAGTCTTGAACTTCGGTCTATTCTACATTGAGTTCTTAACCCTGCCTTATCCCTTCCAGTTTGTCTTCATGAACTGGGGTTACCTTATGGTGATGCTTCTTGTTGGAGTTAATCTCACCTGTATCCTTATAGGTGGGGTGTACTCTAAGAGGAAGTATGCCTTCTTAGGTAGCATGCGAAGGGTGGTAGCAAGCATTTCATATGAGGTAACATTCAACCTTAATATGCTACTCTTCATGCTATACCACAAGTCGTACGGGGTGAAGAACATTAGGAATATAGGCCTCCTAGTGTTTTTTATGGCCTTTTTCATAAGGGTCCTGGTGGAGCTTAGTCGAACACCTTTCGATTATAGTGAGTCCGAGAGGGACCTAGTATCTGGGTTTAACACTGAGTATAGTAGAGCTAGCTTCGTACTTCTATTCTTGAAGGAGTATGGCTCTCTACTGTTCTTTAGTGTTCTAACCAGCACTTTGTTCTTTGGAGGTTACTTTATCGCCAGGGTGTGTGTCTTCTGCTTCATCATTCTCTTGCGGAGAAGGCTACCCCGACTTCGAACTGATGCTACCATGAGTCTAATATGGTTAGTGCTCTTTTTCCATATTAGAGTAGGGCTCTTTTGTACATTCTACATGTTTGTACTATAGGGGTCCTAGTTTAAGCTGAGAACGACAGTCTGTAAAACTGGGAGTTAGTGATCCCTTATTGCTTTGATATACCTCTTGTTATTAACACTATCTATTATAACAAGGTGGTTTGTAGTGGTCAATCCGATTGGCGGATTAACTATCATCGGGATTAAGCTCAACTGAGGGATAAGAGAACTACAACTAAGGGTGATATTACTGGTATTAGTACTACCGGTGCTAATAGGTTGTATACCCTACATCTTTATGCTAGGAGTCTCTGGCATCACCCTAGTATCACTATCTATTACACTTTGATTAACCAGGTACTGGGGCATATCTTATAGTAGGGAGAGCTTTTATAGGGGAAGATGGCTGGTAGCAGTCGGGGTCTTCTTGTTTAACGTGTTTATCATAACCCTTCGACCGGTAACCCTAACCCTGCGGGTGTTTATCAATGTAAGGTTGGGGCATTTCCTTATACTTCTAGTCCATATACAAGGATGACCGCTAAGCATGCTGTGGATAATTGAGAGCTTTGTATACGTAGTACAGTCTTTTGTATTCATTACACTAGTACTTTCATACTTAGAGAGTTTATAGAGTCCCGAGTTTGAGCTTTAAGAACGTCTCACTTACGATGAGAAGGTTAGTGGGCTCTGATCAGTTACATGCGAAACCTAGCCGTGGTTTATGCTTGTACACCTAGTCTAGGCTATGCCTGGAATCTGGGATCTTTCCTAGGTCTGTCTCTAGTTGTGCAGGTAATAACAGGACTACTACTCCTGCTCAACTATAACAGCCTAGAGAGGTTCGAGGCAATCCAGTTCATCTTGTATGAGGTGCAGCTAGGGTGGCTATCTTAAGGTGCACGCACACTACCTTAGAACTAACAGCTTGCTCCCTGTGGTAGGTGTCTCCTACTGCATGGTAGCCACGTTCCATCAGGCAGGTACGAGACATGCTGGCCAGCCCTTAGTCTGATGCATGCTAGTTTAAATAGAACGGCTGACTCTGGATCAGCTAGTTAGTCATGCATGATCAGTTACATGCGAAACCTAGCCGTGGTTTATGCTTGTACACCTAGTCTAGGCTATGCCTGGAATCTGGGATCTTTCCTAGGTCTGTCTCTAGTTGTGCAGGTAGTAACAGGACTACTACTCCTGCTCAACTATAACAGCCTAGAGAGGTTCGAGGCAATCCAGTTCATCTTGTACGAGGTGCAGCTAGGGTGGCTGATGAAGATTGTACATAGCAACAATGCTAGTATGATCTTTATCTTGCTCTACCTGCATCTCTACAAGAATCTGGCTGTATCGGGCTACCGGCTACGAGGAGCCTGGAATAGCGGTATCACTATGATGTTGCTCATCATAGGTGCTGCTTTCACAGGCTACGTGCTGGTAGGGTCCCAGATGAGGTTCTGGGCTGCTATGGTGATCACCAGGTTGCTAAGGGTTGTTCCTCTTGTGGGGGAGCGAGTCTTGTACTCTGTGTGGGGAGGTTATAGTATAAGGTGGGTAACATACCAGACTATGTTGGTAGTTCATTTCATTCTACCATTCATAGTTCTAGGTTTGCTGGTTATTCACCTTAACTTCCTACACTACACAGGGAGTACAAGGTCTTCGCTGACCCACAGTAGTTTGGGCAAGGTAACCTTCTACCCTTACTACTGGGGGAAGGACGCTATGAACCTGGTGGTCTACCTAGTAGCCCTCTTCCTCATGGTTAGCTGGCCATATGCGCTGAGGGAGGTGGAGCTGTACGAGGAGGCCAATGCTATGTCTTCTCCGGTACATATTGTACCTGAGTGGTACTTCACGGCACAGTATGCTATCCTGCGGAGAGTGCCTTCAAAGGGTGCTGGGGTAATCCTCATGGTATTGAGGATTGCTGTGCTCTACCTGTACCCTTTTACGGCAAATAGGGTATCACCTAGTACTAGTCTAGCCAGACTAGTCTGGGTGGAGGCTCTATTCTTCCAGGCATGGTTGAGGTACCTCGGGACAGCTCCTATCTCTCAGCCATATGTGCTGGTGGCCCAGATTAGGGTGTTGGTCTTCTTCACCCTGCATCTCGCCCTTATGGGGTGGAATGTAGTAGTGGGGGAGGCCTTCAGCCTAGCTGAGCGGAGTGTTGGTCCTTCTTTGCTTGAGCGGCTAGTGGACCTAGTTGCTCGGGTAGAGGAGAAGATCATCGCCGCTTGGCTGAACGAGGAGGAGCCACTACCTTCTCACGGGGATGGTTGGGCTTATACTGGGGGCCCAATCACACCTGGTAGTGGTTCTTCTTGGTTCACTAGGGCCATCGAGCTTCTCTTCTGGGCCCATAGGAAGTATAGGCCTAAGCTTCCTTGGAACGTCTGGAAGAAGATGCAGAAGTAGAAGAGAAGAATGCCCGGCAGTACACTGTCGTGCTCTTCAGCTTCATGAGGTCCATTGTGATCTTTATGAAGTATGGGCTTCTAGGAGGGGTCCTAGGGGGTGGGCTAATCTTCATTCTACTTCACCTCGTCCTTTTGGGATGGGGTAAGTTGGTGAAGCTGGCCTTCGCCCCTAGGGGGACCAAGCACACTAGTTTGGGTAAGAAGGCACGCTGGTTGTACAACGAGGTAGGAGAGTGGGTTCTTATTCTTCTCTTCCTTATCGTTTACAGTGTGCTTTGGGTGATGTTTGTCGTTTGGTTTATCAGCCAGCGACCTAATATCCCACCCGAGCTCAGTGGCAAGCGGAGTGTTGGTCTTCTCCTACTTGAGCGACTAGTGGGTCTAGTTGCTTGGGTAGAGGGGAAGATCATCGCCGCTTGGCTGAACGAGGAGGGACCATTACCTCTAGGTGATGGTTGGGCTTATACTGGTGGCCCAGTCACACCTGGTAGTGGTTCTTCTTGGTTCACCAGGGCCATTGAACTCCTATTCTGGACCCACAGGAAGTATAGGCCTAAGCTTCCCTGGAACGTCTGGAAGAAGATGCAGAAGAAGTAGGCCTAGTTTAAGTCCCCAAGAACGTGAGTCTCCAAAACTCGAGGTTAGCGCCTATTAGGTAGGAAAGTGCTCCTAGTTTAAGCTGAGAACGCGGGTTTGAAGCACCTGAGGTTAGTGAGTGCTGGTCTTAACCCTGCTGTTAGTAGTACTAATCAGCAAGGTTAAGTCAATCAGCTTTTTTGCCTCATGGGTTCTATGGGGAGGCAATAATAGTACGTTGGTAGCTCTCCCCATGCTCATGAGGGCTCTCTTTAAGGGGGCTGTTATGTTAAAGGTTCCTAGAAGTGCCCCCTTCTGGTTAAGGAAGTTAGTCGCCTCCTTAATCTGGGGTAGTACTCTTGATACTTTAACCTGGCAGGCCCCCTTGGTTAAGAGTATACTGCTTCAGGCTATGACTGAGCGGTTGCTCTTAAAGCACCTTTTAGATGTAAACGCTTTTAGTGCATTTGGCTACCCGGTAGGGTTTGCTGAGTGTTGCCGGAGCGGCTACATTGTAGAGATTCGCAATGGAATCGTTGCGTCTCTTCCTAGTGATGTCTTTCCAGGCTCGTATACTCGATCCTGGTGGGGCCCGTACCCCCGTTAGTACCATCCGTATATGCTTAAATTGCTAGGTGCTTAATGCTACGAAGTGAAGCTCGTGTGTATTAAGAAAGGCCGCCTGGCGCCAGAAGAATGCTCGGCAGTATACCGTCGGGCGAAGCTGCTACCCTCTCTGGGTTAGGATCCAGGTAGCTGGTTTCATAAGGTCCATTGTGATCTTTATGAAGTATGGGATCCTGTCCGGGGTGGTAGTAACAGGGGTTAGGCTGTTCGCTACAGTGTTGTATTGGGGCTACACTGTCATTCTAGAGAGTGACGCTGGTAATCACTCTAGACACATGGCCGATGCAATGCGGTTCGCATTCAGCCTATTTGTCCTGAGAGAGGCCATGTTCTTCTTTGGCATCTTCTGGGCATTCTTCGATAGCGCCCTATCTCCAACCTTGGAGATTGGGGGGGTGTGGCCCCCAGTAGGTATCGTCCCTATCAATCCCTTTGGCATCCCACTTTTCAACACGGTGGTGCTGCTAAGAAGGGGGGTAACCCTAACTTGGTCACACTATTCACTGTTGAGAAAGGAGGATGCCAAGCCGGGTTTGGTGCTCACGGTACTACTAGCTTTTCTATTCGAGGGCGCCCAGTATGTGGAGTACCGGGAGGCAACCTTTAGGATAAGGGACGGTATCTTTGGTAGGTGCTTCTACTTTGGTACAGGTTTTCATGGGTTGCATGTGATCTTTGGACACATCTTCCTATTGTTTAACTTGTACCGGGTACACCAGTGCCACTTTACACGGAGACGACATATCAGCTTTGAGTGTGCTGTTGTCTACTGGCACTTTGTGGATGTAGTATGGCTGTTCCTCTACGTATCGTTCTACTGGTGGACATACTAAGGCTATCTTGGTATGCCCTAAGTGGTGTGATACATAGAGGAGTGGTCATAGAACACTCCCTGGGGGCTTGTAAGTCACTATAGTTCAAGTAAAGAACAACCGACTTGTAATCGGGAGGTTAACGTGGCTGGTGGGACTATTATTCTTGGGAGCGTGGGTAATCTCGAACAGCTTCTTAATAGGAGGGTGGAGAGGAACAACACTCTACTTTAGTGGATGGGCCCCTTTGAACCTGGGGATAATGGCATTATTCTCGCTTGGACTCATTCATCTAAGAGAGCGACATGTGGTCCTTCGGGTTCTAAGTAACCTCACCGTACTATTTAGGGTGTTGTTCTTTGGTGCCCAGAGGCTTCTAGTGCTCTTTATGACGTTTGAGTTAGTAAGGCTTCCAGTCATCATAATGGTGCACTATTATGGTATACAGCCGGAGAAGATTAGGGCAGTATACTATATGATAGTGTACACAGGTGTGTTTGGTATGTCTTTCTTTTACGTCATTATAAGCCTAGAGTCTATGAGGTTTTATATCTCACCCCTCCTATCTGTCTTTATGGTGGGGCTCTTTCTGGTAAAGTCCCCCCTTTGGGGACTCCACCTATGGTTACCTAAGGCCCATGTAGAGGCTCCAACCACGGGTAGTATGCTCTTAGCAGGACTACTTCTAAAAGTAGGTCTCTACGGGCTTCTTAAGGTGTGTAGGTGGAGAGGTATCAACCCATCGTGGGCCTTGCTGTTGGCTACTATGGGGTATCTAGTAGGTCCGGTAGCATCCTTGACTTCCAGAGATACTAAGCAGCTCGTGGCCTACTCTTCCGTGAGTCATATTAACCTAACCATCAGCGGCGTGTTGATAGTAGCACCGGGATTGTTCACTAGGTCCTATCTAGTGGCACTATCTCACGGTTACGTATCAGCCCTGGTATTCTTTGCTATGGGTGAGATGGCACACGGGAGCGGGACACGGATTGTGTACTATGCTTCTGGTGTATCTAGGGTATCAAGGTTACTAGCTGTGACCTACTGTCTTGCCCTATTAGCCAATGCAGGGGTACCCCCTTACCTCTCATTCTGGGGAGAGCTTATAGTAATCGGTGGTATCTTAAGGGTAGAGTCACTATTGATATCACTACTTTTCTGTTACTTTCTACTAGCACTTTACTATAACGCTTTCCTCATAATGCGGCTGGTTAAGGGGAGCAGTTTCAAGTATAGGGTTACTGGGCTAGCTGTACTCTTCACGGGACTGGTGCCTTTAGTACTAGTAATCTTATACTTGTACTAGGCCCATTTAGCATCCCTAGTGTAAGCCACATAACACGTCGGATTCAAGCTCCGAAGATTAGTGGGTGCTGATCTTGTTCATTACAATGCTTAGATTTGCACTACTAGTTAGCGTATCTCTAGTGCTGTGGTGGGGTATCCTTATCATGGTAACAATGCTGGGGCTCTTCAAGATGAAGATTGCTGGTGCACCTTCTGCTGCACTAGCATATTACTTCACAGTGCAGGAGGTGTGTAGCGTAGCTTTCTTGGTGATTAGATCCAACAGTTTCTTGGTAGTATTCCTGCTAGTGAAGGGAGGGTTTGCTCCTTTTCACTTTTGGATGATGAAGCTGGTCCTTATCAGCCGGGAGAGGGCTATCTGGATAATTACCCTGCAGAAGCTGCCTTATACCTTTGCACTACCTATGCTAGTGCCTAGGGTGTGGTGTTGGGTGATCTTTATTAGGAGAGTAGTGCCTTTGTTGCAGGGGATCCACTCGCGGCATACGATTGGTATCTTATTCTACCTATTAACGTCTAGAAGAAACCTTATACTACTTCTAGGTAGCTGGGAGTTCTTCACATGTATATTACTCTACCCACTGTATCTGTGGGTAATGTATACTGTGTTGAGTTCACGGCTCCTAAAGAGATATGAGGTATTCTTCATGTTAATGGGTGCACCTGGAGGAGCACCTTTCTACATGAAGTTGTTTTCCCTATACTCTTTGATGAGTGAGGGTGCACTACTGGGGGCATTTACACTATGTCTTCTTGCCCTTAACCTGTTCGTTGGTTATGGCCTATTCCTAAATAGGGAGTCTTTCCCTAGGCGGAATAAGCTATTAATGTTCACGGTCTTCAGGGTAGGGCTAGTGTTCTTGCTTCTTTAGATAGTAGCTGTAGTGAAAGAATCACGCCACACTGATGATGTGGAATTGCTGTAAAAGGTCAGCTATGGGTTGTGGTAATCTCAATGCTGATTCTTAGCTTTATCCTTGCATCACTC
>Ga0207712_10001864_pt1 | contig 13853 bp, 11 predicted proteins | sample KBSS44metaG_FD_184402 | JGI IMG/M metagenome (GOLD analysis project Ga0207712, IMG submission 184402) | Switchgrass rhizosphere microbial communities from Kellogg Biological Station, Michigan, USA - KBS S4-4 metaG (SPAdes) (version 2) | ecosystem: Host-associated > Plants > Roots > Rhizosphere... | reverse complement strand
GGACCCGGATGCTCGACAGCGTCGTGCCGCAGAATGAGGAGCAGGCCGCCCGCCTCGACCGCATGAAGAAGACCATGCGCGCCGATCAGGTCGCGCAGTTCGCGGTCGCGCTGTGCGCGCCGAGCGCTGACATTTCGGGCCAGATCTTCGCGGTGCGCGGCGACGAGGTGCTGCTGTTCAGCCAGCCCCGCCCCGTCCGCTCGATCTCGCGCGTGGGCGGATGGGATCTCGAAACCATGCTCGAATCAGGCCTGCCGTCGCTCAAGCCGTCGCTGGTCGACCTGGGCGTCGCGTCGAGCATCTTCCCCTACGATCCGATCGGCTGAAGAGGGCTGCGCCTCGGCGCGCCCGGCCCGGCATGGAAGGCGCGCCGCTCCTCGCCGCGCCTTCCTTTCAGAGCGGTGTCAGCCGGCGTCGCTGACGCGGATCACGACCTTGCCGATCGCGTCCTGCTGCTGCATCGCCGCGAAGGCCGAACGCCAGTCGTCGAAGGCGAAGGAGGCGTGAACGTGCGGGCGAATCGCCCGCTCTTCCGCCAGGCGCTTCAGTTCCTCGCTGATCTTGCGGCGGCGCTCCGGGAAGCGCCGGCCATATTCGCCCGCTCGCACGCCGACCACTGAGAAGCATTTGATCATGGTAAGGTTGGTCGGCAGGCTGGTAATGCGGTTGCCGACAAAACCGACCACGAGGATGCGCCCGCAGAAGTTGATGCAGCGCACGCTCTCATCGAAGACGTCGCCGTTGACGGGATCGAAGATCACGTCCGCGCCAACGCCGCCGGTCGCTTCCTTCACCTTCTCACGGAAGCCGTCCCGGCTGTTGATGAGCAGGCTCGGGGCATAAAGCTCGCCGACCTTCTGCAGCTTGTGCTCCTCGATGCCGGTCGCGATCACCTTCGCGCCGAGTGCCCGTGCGAGGTCGGTCGCGGCAAGCCCCATGCCGCCTGCCGCGCCGTGGATCAGCGCCGTCTCGCCTGGCTGCAGCCGGGCGCGCTCGACGAGGGCCACATAAGCAGTGAGATAGGCGGCGCCGAAGGCCGCGGCCTCGTCATGGGAAAGACCGCTCGGCATCGGGTCGACCGTCGCCTCTGGCAGCACGCAATAGTCGGCGAATGCACCGACGCCGATGCCTGTGACCCGATCGCCCACGTTGATCCGGCTGACGCCCTCACCCACCGCCGCGACCTCGCCCGAGCAGTCGCCCCCTAGGGTAAAGGGCATGTCGGGCTTCATCTGGTACTGGCCCCGCGTCATCAGAAGGTCAGGAAAGTTGAGGCTGGCGGAAAAGACGCGGATGAGAACCTGCCCCGGCCCCGGTTGCGGCACCGGCGCATCGTTGATCGCCACGCCGGACAGGTCGTCCGACAGACTGTTTACCTGGAGAGCCTTCATAGCATCCCTTCAATTGCTGCGCGTTGCGAGTGCTTTCGCCGTCTCGAACCATTGACCGTGATTCAGATAGCTTTATCGTGGGCGAAGGTGCAATGGCCTGAATTCAAGCGGGATGACGAAGACCCATGCGTTGCTATGATTTGACCGACCCGGCAGGCCGGGTCGTAGGTAAGGTTCTGCGGGATCAGGCCGAGCATATCGGTGACACAGTCTGGCTGCACTCCGATGACCGCAAGGTGACCTTTGCGGAGGCGGAGGCACTGGTGAACCGCTACGCGCGGGGCCTCCTGGCGGCCGGGGTGGAAAAGGGCGAGTCGGTCGCGTTGCTGGTCGACCCGTCAATCGACGCCATGCTGCTGGCAATGGCCGTGGCGCGCGCGGGTGCGCTGTTCACGACGATCAACACCGATTTCCATACCGGCTTCCTAGAGGAAGCGCTCGCCCAGGCACAGTCTAAGCTCCTGATCGTCGATCCGGAATATCTACCGCGGCTCGACAAGCTGCCTTCGCTCGCCGGCATCAGGACGGTCTTCACCATCGGCGAAGCGCCCGCAATCGAGGCGATCGCCCATGGCGATGTCGGCCAGTGGATTTCGCTGAGCGACGAGCCGGTCGAGGAGCGGTCGGGCTGGCTCGACCCCGTGCAGTGCTGGTGGTCATCGGGGACGACCGGCAAGCCCAAGGGCATCCTCAACAGCCACTCGTCGGTGCTCGTGCAGTGCACCGCCTACAACCGCGAATATCTCGAAGGCGAAGTGCTCTACTCCTGCACGCCGCTCTATCTCGGCAGCGCCTGGTCGGGCTCGCTCTGGACCTCGCTCGTTTTCGGCGTGACGGCGGCGATCGATGCGCGCTTTTCGGTCAGCCGCTTCTGGGACCGCATCCGCCACTACAAGGCGACCCAGGCCTTCACGCTCGGCGCGATGCACATCCTGCTGTGGAAGGCGCCGCCCTCCCCGCGAGACACCGACCATATGCTGCGCCGCTTTGTCGCCATTCCGATGCCCACCGACCTCATTCCCAAGTTCAAGAAGCGCTTCGGGATAGCGGCCATGTCGCAGGGCTATGGCACCAGCGAGACGTTCCGCGTCTTCGACGCGCCTGACGACGACAGCGACAAGACCGGCGCGCTGATCGGCACGCCCGTGCCGCGCTACGAGGTGGCACTCCTCGACACCAACGACCTGCCCGTGCCGGTCGGCACCGGCGGCGAGATCTGCGTGCGCCCGCGTGAACCCGGCCACCTCTTCCTCGGCTATTTCGGCGATCCGCAGCGCACGCTCGATGCCTGGACGAGCCTGTGGCACCATACCGGGGACATGGCGGTGCAAAAGGAAGACGGCCTTTATTACTTCGCGGATCGCAAGAAGGATTATATCCGCTACAAGGGCCGCAGCCTGTCGATGTTCGAGATCGAGCAGGTCGTCGACAAGCATGAGGACGTTTCCGACGTCGCCGCCTACGGCATCCAGTCCAAGGAGTTGGAGTCCGAATCCGAGCTGATGATCGCGGTCGTCCGCCGGCCCGGTGCCCAGATCACCGCCGAGGAGCTGGCGCGCTTCATCAACGACGAGGCGCCCTATTTCTACGTGCCGCGCTTCATCCGCTTCATCAACGAGCTCCCGCGCAACGCGCACGGCCGCATTCAGAAGAACGAGCTGCGTGACGACGGCGTCACCCCCGACACCTGGGACCGCGAAGCAACCGACTTCGTCGTGACCCGCGCCTGACGTCGAGCGGTTTCGAGCTTGTCGAACTCAATTGACCGGCTTGGGGACGGGAAATTCTTCCGAGCGTGGAGCTAGCTTATGATCCCGCACTCACAGGATTTAGACGCGCTGCGAAGCCGGTGTTCGGCATCTTCGCTCTGCTGTGGCAACAAAGACCTGCCGAGCATCAATCGGCGCCTTGCACGCGATGCTGCAGGAGGCTGAAGCAGTGATCAAGGTACGCCCACCGCAGCCGAACCCATCTAACCGGAAACTGCCCCAAATGAGGCCGCAATGATCCAACCCGATCTCGTCCGCGCCTTCCGCTCGGAAGTCGTGACCCAGAGCTATGACGCCAAGGAAGCGATGCTCTATGCGCTGGCTGTCGGCGCTGGTGCCGATCCGGCCGATCGCACCTTCGTCTATGAAAAGGCGCTGAAGGCGCTGCCGACCTTCGCGGTGACGCTGGGGCGGGAGAAGCCCTGGCTCACCGATCCGCAATATGGACTCAACCTCACCAAGATGCTGGCGGCGGGTCAGAGCACCGAGATCCACCGCCCGCTGTCGCCTGCCGCGACCATCAAGAGCCAGATGACGGTCGAGGCCCTGCACGACAAGGGCGAGGGCCGTGGCGCGATCATGACGATGAAGCGCGCGCTGTCAGACGCGGAGTCGGGCGAGCCGATTGCCGACGTGCGGATCACCGTGCTGCTGCGCGGCGATGGCGGCTTTGGCGGGCAATCCGATCCGGTCGCTGATCCGCATGTGCTACCGGACCGTTCGCCCGACCAGATCGACGCCTACCAGACTTCACCCGATCAGGCGGTGCTCTACCGGCTTGCGTCGGGTGACTACAACCCGATCCATATCGACGAGAGCGTGTCGAGCGCGGCGGGGTTGCCCGGCCCGATCCTGCACGGCCTGTGCACCTATGGCGTCGCCTGCCGCCATGTCCTGCGCGCCGCGTGCGACGACGATCCAGCCGCCATCCGGCGCTTCGACGCGCGCTTCACCAGCCCGGTCTATCCCGGCGACCTGATCGTCACGGAAATCTGGAAGGATGGCGATACCGTGTCCTTCCGCTGCCGCGTGCCCGAGCGCAAGGCGGTCGTGCTGAGTAACGGTTTCGCGCAACTGCGCTGACCGTCCGACAGGGACAAGGAAGGGGCCGGAAGCGACTGCTTACCGACCCCTCGTGCATTTCAGCCCCCGCCAAGGCGGGGTCCCGCATGCTCACCATTCAAGCGGCAGATAATCGACGCCGAAGACCGATCCGCCATAGGTCACCGGGCGGTCGCCCTGCGCGATGTGGAAGGGCGGCATGTTGTCGAGCCATGCATCGAGCACGATCCTGAGCTCGCGCCGCGCGAGGTGGGAGCCGAGGCAATTATGCGCGCCAGATCCGAAGGCGATGTGGCGCATGACGTCGCGGCGGCCGAAGTCGACCTCCGCCGGCTGGTTGAACTGTTCGGGGTCGCGATTGCCGAACATTGTCGGCAAGGAGACATAGTCGCCCTTGCGCATCTGCACGCCATGGAACTCCGTGTCCCGCGTGACGAAGCGCCCCGATACCACCATCGAATTGGCGCGCAGCATCTCCTCCACTGCCTTGGGACGCAGGTCTGGCGCGTTGCGCAGCTCCGCCTGCCGATCCGAATTCTCGGCGAGATATTTGAAGATGAAGCCAAGTCCCGCCGAGACCGTGTCGAGGCCGGCGCCGTAGAGCACATAGGCCATGCCGAGCTGCTCAACGTCGCTGAGGCGACGTCCTTCGAATTCGGAGTTGGCGATGTAGCTCACGACATCGTCCTTCGGCTCGGCTGCGCGCGCCTTCAGCGTGTCCACCAGATAATCCTTGATCGAGCGCGCCGCCTCCGCGCGCGCCTGCATGTCCTTGCCATGAAGCAGTTCCCCTTCCCAAGCGAGAAACAGGCCCGCATCCTTGAGCGGAAGGCCCATGAGGCGCAGGAAGACGGTGGTCGGCAGCGGACGTCCCATGGCTTCCTGGAAATCGCACTTGCCCGCCGGCTTGATCGCCGCGATCAGCTCGTCGACCGTTTGTGCGATCCCTTTTTCAAGGGTGCTCATCCGGCTGGGGGAGAAGACCTTGTTCAGGAACACGCGATAAGGCCGGTGCAGCGGCGGATCGACCTCAAGCGGCAGCATCGGCCAATCCTCGCCCAGAAGCTGCGAGAAGCCCGAATAGCGGTCGCTTGAGAAGATTTCCGGCGTCTGGAACGCCTCGACGATCAGGGGGTAGCTCTTGATCACCCATGTGCCGCGACCGCGACGCCCCCGCGGCGCGTAAACGATCGGGCGCTCGTCACGGGTAGAGTCCATCGATCGAGGCGGATTACTGTCGATGCCCTCGATGCTGTCGAACGCCCAGTCTTGGACCAGCGCGGCGGGGACGTGGTCAGGGATAGATGCTGCAACGCTCATTCTCATCTCCGCAGAGTTAACTATACTCTAAGTCTTGTCATTTTTGATCGCAATATCGGATCACGATCCCAGCATGGTACGCCCGCCGTCCACGGCGAAGGTCTGCCCCGTCATGTAGCGCCCTCCGGGACCCGCTAGTAACCGAACCAACGGCAGCAGGTCGCGCTCCGCATTCCCCAGCCGACCGCCGAGCGGGGTGACGCGCGCCCTCGCGTCCTCCAGCTCGTGCCGAGCCTCGGGAGCCAGTTGCGCGAGATAGCGTTCCGCCACATCCGTGGCCATGGTCGGCGCGATTGCGTTGACGGTGATGCCGTAGGGGCCCCAGGCGCCGGCCGCGGCCCGGGTCCATGCGAGCACTGCTCCCTTCGCCGCCGAATAGGCCGGCCGGTCGGGCATGCCCCTGATCCCGGCGAAGGAGCCCATGTTGATGATAGCGCCGCCCTTTTCCTTCATCAGGTGGAAGGCGGCCTGGTTGGTGAGGAAGGTTCCCTTGGCATTCACGGACAGGACGAGGTCCCAAATCGCCTCCGGCAGATCCTCTGCTGTGTAGCCGGGCTTGTCGAGACCGGCCGAGTGCACCAGTGCATCGAGCCCCCCCATCCATTCGGCTGCTGCCTCGAACGCGGCTCTGACCTGGGCAGAGTCCGTGACGTCGCAGTGAATGTAGCGGACACGGTTCGACTGCGATTCTGAAACCAGCACCTCGCCCAGTTCATCGCGCTTATCGAGCACGAGCACCTGCGCGCCGTCCGCCAGAAAGCCCCGCACGACGGTGGCGCCGATGCCACGTGCACCGCCGGTCACGACTGTCCGGTTTCCCGCCAGTTCTCCCATCATCCCTCTATCGGAGTATTCGAGCGCAACGCATGTCAGCGATCCATTGACGGCAGGCGCGGATAGCCTTTTCAACCAGCCTCACCTGCTCTAATTGAGTTTATTCAAATAGCAAGCACCCTTTCGGGCGCCTACTGAACAATGGCGCCTGGAACTCGTTTCGAGGATATATGATGCAGAGAACAGTTGCTTTGGTCTGCGGCGCTGGCGGGGGCGGCATCGGCATGGCGACGTCGCTCGCGCTGGCGCGCGAGGGCATGGACATCGTCGCGGTCGATCACGGCCAGGAACTGGTCGACGAGACGATCCGCCAGGCGGCAGCGCTTGGCGTCGCATGCCACGGCATTGTCGCGGACCTGCGCGATCCTGCCCAGCGCCGCACCGTGGTCGCGCGCGCCATCGGGATGGCGGGCGCCGTCCACCGCGTCGCCAATATCGCGGGTGGCATGGCCCCGACCCAGTGGGGCCGCTTCGAAGGCACGCCGGATGAGGTGTACCGCAGCGTCATGGCGCTCAATCTCGACTATGTGTTCACCATCTGCCGTGACGCGGCCGCCTTCATGGTGGAACAGCGGATCGCCGGCGCCTTCGTCAATATCGCCTCGGTCAGCGCGCTGCCGTCCGCCACCTTTCATGCACCCTATGGAGCCGCCAAGGCAGGAGTGATCTCGCTCACCAGGTCGATGGCGGCGGAGTTGGGCCATTATGGCATTCGCGCCAATGTCGTCGCGCCGGGCGCGACCAAGACGGCCCGCGCCACCGACCTGCTGGGCGAGAAGATGGAGGCGCGCTATGCCGGCTGGAACCCCCTCGGCCGAACGACCTCGCCGCAGGAGGTGGCGGAAAGCGTCGCCTTTCTTCTGTCCGACCGCGCGAGCGGCATCACGGGCGCGATGCTCACCGTCGACAGCGGCATGACCTCGCGCTGCGCCTTGGGCGGCGTCGACTATTTCGAGGGCCGCAGCAACTGGTAGGCGCCTATCGATACCGCATCGGCGCCGCTCAGCCCGCCATCAGCGCACCATCGATCGGAACGACGACGCCATTGATGTAGGAGGCCTGATCCGAGGCGAGGAAGCAGACGAGGTTCGCAATGTCTTCGCCGGTCGCCAGCCGTCCCTGCGGAATCTTTGATGCAGCAAGCTCGCGGAAGGCGTCGATATCGGCGGTCTGCTCGCGCATGTACGCGTTGAACATCGGGCTGTCGACCGGTCCCGGCGCAATGCCGACGACGCGGATGCCGCTCCCGGCGCTCTCGTTCGCCGCCACCTTAGTCAGGCCGAGCACGGCATGCTTACTGGCCGAATAGGCCGAGGCGCCCTTGGAGCCGCGCAGGCCGGCGATACTGCATGCGTTGACGATGACCCCGCCGCGCTGCTTCTCCATCACCGGCAGCACATATTTAAGGCCGAGGAAGACGCCGAGCGCGTTGACGTTCATCACCTGGAGATAATCCTCCACCGGATAATCGACGATCCGCTTGACCGGCCCGGCGACGCCCGCTGCATTGAAGAAGACGTCGATGCGGCCGAAGCGGTCGACCGTCGCCTGCACATAGGCCTGGACCGCCGCCGGATCGGTCGCGTCCGCCGACAGCTTCAATAGGCGGTCGGCGGGAATTTCGCCCTCAAGGAAGTCGAGCGAGGCGCCCGGCCGCTCGACCACCGCGATGCTCGCGCCGCGCGCGGCGAGCATCCGCGCCGTTGTGGCCGCGATATGCCCGGCCGCCCCGGTGAGCAGCGCGATCTTCCCGTGATAAGAACAAAAGTCGCTCGTCATGCAATCCTCCCGCCCGCCACCGCGACGGCGCCAATCCCGCTCAGCAATAGGTCTGCCAGTAGTCGGGGTCGAATCCGTCCACGCTCTGCGGGATGCGGCCGTAGAAGCCTTCCGGGTCTCAGTTCTTCACGTAGATGGTGACGACGCCGGCGGATCCCATGCCGATATTGTGCTGCAGCGCGACCTTGGCGCCCTCGACCTGCCGGTCGCCCGCCTCCCCGCGCAGTTGCTGCACGAGCTCGGTGCACTGAGCGAGGCCGGTTGCGCCCAGCGGATGGCCCTTCGACATCAGTCCGCCGGAGGGGTTCACCACCACCTTGCCGCCATAGCTGTTGTCGCCGTCCGCGATGAATTTCGACGCCTCGCCTTCGCCGCACAGACCCAGCGCCTCGTAATTGATGACCTCGTTGGTCGTGAAGCAGTCGTGCAGTTCCACCACGTCCACATCCTCCGGACCGACGCCCGCCTGCTCGAAGGCGTCCTTGGCCGCGCGAACCGTGATCCCGCGTCCGACGAGATCGATCGCGCTGTCGAAGCTTTCGGCGGCGTCCGTGCCCATCGCCTGGCCGGCGATGACGACGGTGCGGTCCATGCCCTTCTCGCGCGCGAACTTTTCGCTGACCACGATCGCCGCGGCCGCCCCGCACGTGGGAGGGCAGGCCATTAGGCGGGTCAGATAATCGCCCCAGATCACCGGCGCTCCCATGACCTCATCGACCGTGATCGGCTTGGTGAAGAGCGCCATCGGATTGTTCGCCGCATGGGTGCGGGTCTTCACCGCCACCTTGGCGAAGATGTCCGCGTCTGCGCGATATTTTTCGAGATATTCCTTGCCGGCTGCGCCGAAGAAGCCGGGTGCCGACATCGCTTCCTCGACCGGATAGCCGAGTTGGTTGAACCGCGCGATGATCCGGTCGACGGGCGACACGCGGAAATCCTCGTTGACCAGGGCGCCCGGCTTCATTTCCTCGAAACCGAAGGCGAGCGCGCAGTCGGCCGCGCCTGACGCCACCGCCTGACGCGCCAGCAGCAGCGCCGAGGAGCCGGTCGCGCAGGCATTGCGCACGTTGATGACCGGAATGCCGGTCATACCGACTTCGTACAGCGCCCGCTGGCCGCAGGTGGTCGCGCCGTAGCAATAGCCGGCATATGCCTGCTGCACGTCGCCAAGCTGCAGACCCGCATCGGCCAGCGCCACCCGGATCGCGTCCGACGCCATCTGGGGGTAGGGTGCCTGTGCGCCCGGCTTACTGAACTTCACCATTCCAACGCCGCCAACTAGCGCACCAGACATCGACAGACTCCATCGTTCCACGGCGGCCCTGCGAGACGGTCGCGTCGCCCATCCGTATGACATTTGAAAGGATCGCACTTTATATAGCTATCTCTATTGCCATCGTCCAGTGAGACGCAAGCTCGCGACACCCGGAGGAAGATGGCCCAGGACATCGGGAGCGTCTGAAATCGCCTGGTGGCTACCGATTCTTCCAGGCCGGAGGCCGCTTCTGCGCGAACGCGGCCAGGCCCTCCCTCATGTCCTCGCTCACGGTCAGGCTGTCGATCGCTGTCGAGTGGATCATGGCCGCGGTCGCCTCGACATCGTCCGGAACCCTGCCACCTTCATGGATGATCTGCATGGTGAGCCGCACCGAAGTGGGCGACGCGGATGCAATCTCATCGGCGAGTCGGCGGGCCTCAATGAGCGCCCCTCCCGGTGCCGAAATGCGGTTGATGAGGCCCCAACCGCGCGCCTCCTCCGCATCCATGTGCCGGCCCGTCAACAGCATCTCGACCGCGATCTTGCGCGGGATCTGGCGCGGGAGGCGGATGGCGCCTCCTGCTGCCGCGATCAAGCCGACCTTGACCTCGGTAAGGCCAAAGCGCGCGGCCGGATCTGCGACGATCATGTCGCAGGCGAGACTGATTTCGAGCCCGCCGCCGAATGCGATGCCATTGACCGCAGCGATTAGCGGCTTGGTGCGGCGCCGACTGGTGATGCCGGCAAAGCCGCTTAGGGGAATGGCTCCTCCGCCAGCGGCGGCGCCCTTGAGGTCCGCTCCGGCGCAGAAAGCCTTGTCCCCCGCGCCCGTCAGGATAGCGACCCAAAGGTCCGGGTCGGCTTCATAGGCATCAAAGATCTCGGCAAGGTCAAGGTGGGCCTGGTGGGAGATGCTGTTGCGTTGCTCGGGGCGGTTGATCGTGACCTCGAGTACATGGTCGCGCCGCTCGATGATGGCGGTTTCGTACTGGTCGCGCAATGAAGGCTTTACCTGCGGATAAACCGTCTCCAGCCGCGCCTTGTCGAACAGAAAGCGGTTTCCTTCGGCGCGATGCGTCACGTAGATGGAGCGTCCGAGCGGATCCTCCTCGACCATCTCTGCGAGTGTCTCGGGATCGGCATCATTCGCGAGAAAGCGAGCGCCGTCCTCCAGCTCCCCCACCACGACCGCCTGAGCAGGCACGCCCTTCACATAGTTGATGGTGTAGGACAGGATTCGGGCCGCGCCCTCGGCGACGTGCACGACGTTGGGCCTGGGTGCCGCGTCCAGCACACGCTGGATGCTATCCTTCTGGCAAGGCTTCCATTCGGCCGGCGCGGTCGACAGGATCGCCGCGCCATATTTGGAGACGAAGCCGCCGTTCACCGCGACGAGGCCGAGCTTGCCGGGATCGGCGCGCAGCTTCTCGGTCATGGTGGCGAAGGCGTGCATCGAATAGTTGTTGCCAGGCCCGCCGAAATAAGGGAGTCCGCCCGTTACGCTCAGCCCTCTCGGGTCTTGCGGCGACAGGCCGAGCCCGTCGACCGCTCCGACAAAGACGGCGATCGGGAAGCAGCTGTAGAAATCGAAATAGGCGATGTCATCGGACCGCACGCCCGCGCTCGCCAGCGCGCCCTCGAGCGACGCCTTGGCGGCAGGCGACGCGCCCAGATCGGCGCGCTCCACGATGTCGCGCTCATCAGCAAGCGCGCAACCATGGAAGAATATCCATTTGTCTTCGCTGATCCCCAGCTCGCGCGCCTTGGCAACCGACATCAGCAGCACGGCAGCGCCCTGGTTCACCTGATCGCGCGACACCAGCTTGAGCGGATAGGGATCGGCGATCATCCGGTTGCGCTCGCCAATCGTGGCGATTTCCTTTGCCGTCATCGGCTCTGTCGCAGCGCTCGAATAGGGGTTGGCGGCCGCCACATTCGTGAACGGCGCGAACAACTTCGCCATCTCCAGTCTATAAGCTTCGCGACTCAACCCCAGCCGGGCCCGCCGGGCGTTCTCCAGCAGGCCATAGGCCGGTGGAGCGGCGGCGAGGCCGTGGCTGATATTGTAACGCGTCACCAGCCCTTCGATGCCAAGACCGCGATTCTCGATCTCGCCCTCATATGCCTCTGCCCAATCCCGCTTCTCGCCCTGTGACTTCAAGTGCCGGACGGTGGAGATCGCCTCCGATCCGAAGGCAAGTGCGGCCTGAGCTGCCCCCGCTGCGATCCGCCCCGCAAGGTCCGAGAGAAGCGCCAGCGGTGATTGGCCACCAGCCTTCTCCAGAATTGCAACGCGCGGCTGGACGGAAAGACGTGCGGCGATCGCAAGCGGATATTTGTCCGGCTTTCCGAAGACCGCAGGCACCGGCGTCGAGTCTTCGAACGTGCGGATGCCGCCGACGATGTCGATGGCCGTCCTGGCCCTATCACCTACTCCCGTGTCGTCGATCGCCGCCTGCGCAGCGGCGGCCGCCATGTCTGCCGGTGACCGGCCCAGATAGTTCGCGCTGTCGAGACGATCGACAGCCTGACCGACGCCGACGATAATTGGCGTGTTGTCCGCTACGTTCACATTCTCTCTCCCCGTGACATCGGACAGCTTGATGACATTCGACCAATCGTTGGCTGAATGTCTGTCAAGCGAAATGCGAGGGAGTGGGAGGGCGAGCGCCCTTACACCTTCTCCCGGTTACGAAGCTTCGTGTATACAACGCCAAAGTGTCCGGTTGCCCAGAGCATGGTCACCATCATGATGAGCAGCGCGTAGCGCAGCGACTCATTGCCGGCGATGCCGCGCAGTGAATCGCTCAGGATGCCGGTCAACTGCGACCCAAGGCCATAGCCGATGGCAGTGGCCCCCATCGACATCAGTGCAGCCGTGCGACCCCGGATCAGAGGCCCCGCGAGCCCCATGGCGAGGCTATAGGCCGGCGTAAACACCAGGAAATAGGACGCCATCTGCAGGAAAAGGCAGAACACGACTATTACGAGGTTCCCGCTCGTCAGCGTGACAATGCTCAGTGGAAAATACATCAGACCGCCCGCGATCGCTATCAGCGCCAACCGTTCCTGTCGGCCTCTTGCCAGTCTTTCCGAGAGCAGGCCGGCAATGAAATTCCCAAAGATGCCACCAAAGCCAGCGGTTCCCGCCATGATCATGCCAACGACCGCGATCGAGATCTCGTGACTGCGGGTCAGGAAAGAGGCCCACCAGGCTGAGGAGCTCGACGTGCAGAGCCACAGGATGATGGCGCCCAGCACCACATGGAGCAGTGCCTTGTCGCGCCACAGGATACGGAAGAAATCGCCCGTGGAAACGTCATGCTCGGCGACGTTGGCAGAGATGTGCCGGGGAGGCTCGCGTAGAGTCATGGCGACGACAGCAGCCAGCAGCAGACCCGGCAGGCCGACGATGAGCAATGCGGGACGCCAACCCATCTGGCTGGCGATCCACCCACCCACGACGAAGCCGATCAGCGTGCCCAATGGGGTGCCGATGTGGACGATCGAGACCGCCTTGGCCCTTTTCTCGGCCGGAACCTCGTCCGCTACCATCGACATTGCGGTCGGCTGCAGCCCTGCCTCGGCCGCGCCGACGCCGAAGCGCAGCATCAGCAAGCTGCCATAGCTCCACGCCGACCCGCACAGCAGCGTCATCATGCTCCAAAGCGCGATGCAGATCGCCAGGATCGTCTTGCGTGGACGACGGTCGGCCAGCGTGCCGAGCGGCATCGCCGCCACCAGGGTTCCAAGCGCGAACACGAAGCCGGAGAAGAGGCCCAGCTGCGTATCGCTCAGTCCGTATTCGCGCTTGATGGGGTCGAGCAGGACGAGGACGATCGTACGGTCGATCAGGTGGCACGCGTAGACGAGCATGAGGATGAACAGCATGTAGCGCTGCTTTCCCGTGAAGCGGCCCACATCCTGCATAATCCATGCCTCCCCACGCCAGCCTCAGCCGGACGGTCCTAGTCGAGCGGTTCCTGAAGGACAGGTAAGGGCATGTCAATTCCGTAACCTGAATTAAGGGCGGTGGGGTCCTTGGCTCGACCGGCAGCTCCGCCTGCATAAGCGACGATCCACGGTAGCGGCCGACGCCCTTGAGCGGGAGCGCGGTGCCCCTGATCATCTGGGTCACCGCCCGCCGCAAGGCCCTGTCTGTTGCGGTTCTTCGTTGTTTGTCAGACCCAAGGGTTGGGCGGTGGGGGCAGGTCGGCCATGTCGCGCGGCTTGTTGATCGCGTGGCCCTTCATGGTGGCGCCGTTGTCGACGGGCAGTTCGACGCCGTTGATGAAGCTCGCCTCGTCCGACAACAGGAAGGCAGCGGCATCGGCGACCTCGGCGGGGCGCCCGACCCGGCCGAGATAGTGCTGGATGAGCTTGGGGCCGGTGTCCGGCGAGGCAAGCAGCTGCTTAAGCTTGCCCTCCCCGGTGTCGATC
>Ga0207712_10001863_pt1 | contig 13859 bp, 10 predicted proteins | sample KBSS44metaG_FD_184402 | JGI IMG/M metagenome (GOLD analysis project Ga0207712, IMG submission 184402) | Switchgrass rhizosphere microbial communities from Kellogg Biological Station, Michigan, USA - KBS S4-4 metaG (SPAdes) (version 2) | ecosystem: Host-associated > Plants > Roots > Rhizosphere... | reverse complement strand
ATCGGCTTACTTTGGTGATCAGCCTATCTTGTTGGAATCATTAGGAATTTGAAATACGCTGCGAATAGGACATTCGGAACTCTCCTTCCTGAATTCACACCGTTGACGGAGTCAAAAGAAATGCGAGTACTTCGATCAGTTTTGGTTTTTTCCAGTTTGATCTTCTTGTCGATCGTGTATGTAAATGGACAAGGAGAGAATCCGGTGAAGCAGGGAACGCAGCCACCCGTAAATTCAACGGCTTCTGTATTACCGGGTACACAGGTGCCACCGTTACCAAATTCTCCGGATGAGAGGTACAGGATCGGATATCAGGATACACTCGACATACAAGTATTTCGACACCCGGAGCTGAATAAACGTGTTTCGGTCGATACGAACGGTACGATCCAGTTGTTTCGCCTTGATTCGCCGATGATAGCAGTGTGCAAGACGGAATCAGAACTAGCGGGAGACATAGCAAAAGCCTACGAAAAAGATTATCTGCGTAACCCGGAAGTAAATGTTATTGCGGTCGAACAAAAGTCACAATCGGTATCGGTGATCGGCGCCGTGGAGAAACCAGGCAGTTTCTTCATCAACCGGCGCGTCCATCTTTTGGAGTTGTTGGCATTTGCCGGCGGCCCGAAAACAAGCGAGGCAGGCACACGTTTACTGGTGGCCAGAACCGGCAGTCGTTCAAACTGCCAAACTGGGGATAATCCGATCAAAGATAACGATACCGTAGAGCTAATGGATTTCAAGATCCGCGACGTGCAGGCGGGAAAAGAAACACTTTGGATGCAGCCGGGTGACGTAGTCTCGGTTATGGACGCGGACGTCGTTTACGTCTACGGAAATGTAAACAAACAGGGTGCGGTGAAGATCAAAGGGCCGCTGACGCTGACTCAGGCCCTGGTTTTGGCCGAAGGACTTAAATCTGCGACCAAGAAAGACAATATCCGTGTCCTCCGAGCAAAACCTGGTACTACCGATCGCGAAGAAATGGTTTTTGATCTTACACAAATCGACAAAGGCAAGGCAAAGGATCCTTACTTAGAACCAAATGATATCGTCGCGGTCTCCGAAGACAAGACGAAGAGTATTATCAACAATATAGGAAGGTCCTTGACGACCGGGATTCCCTCAATATTTTATCGGATCCCGTAGCCTGAACAGAGAATGAAGGAAAAGAGAGAGATCATCCCTCAGCCGCTCAGCGAAACGACGGAGATCGAGAGCGCGTTTGAACCCCAGATCGTTCCGTTGGTCGGAAGATATCCGGGTTACCGAGAAAGTTATGGCCCAGAGGGATTTCAATTCTTCGATTATTGGCGCGCGATTCGAAAGCGCCTTTGGCTTGTGATCGGCATTGTGGTTTTGGTTACTACCGGGGCCGCGATCTACATGGCACGAAAACCAAACGTCTACCAGGCGCACGCGGTGGTTCAGGTCGATCTTGAGCAGACAAATCCCGATCTCGTCACAAGCGAAAGCAAGAGACCAATATTTAATTCTGACCCGTCGTATTTTAATACCCAGTTACAATTGCTTGGAAGCGAAAGCCTCTTGCGCAGGGTGATCAAAGAGCACAATCTGGACGCGAACAAGGATTTTCAGGCAGCGAAATCGGATGCGTCCTCTTCGCCTCTCCGGGCGATGCTGAAGGCGATCGGACTTGCAAGCGACGAAAAGAAAGCCGAAAAAGCTGACCCGGCGAATCCTATTTCATCGGGGGGGTCGCCCCTGGCAACTAGTGAAGAGATCGCAGATGCAATTCGACTAGCACCGTACGTCGACTTGATCCGAGGGGATCTAAGCGTTGAGCCGGTTCGCGAATCTCGGGCGACGGTCAAAGATACGCGTTTGATCGATGTTTACTTTCGGCATACCGATCCGGAACTTGCTGCGTATGTGGTAAATAGCATCGGCGAGACGTTTACTAATGTTAATCAGGAAAAACGCTCAGGCACTAATCGTAAGACCAACGATTTCCTTCAGGTCCGGATCGCTGATCTGCAGTCAGAAATAAAGCAGGATGAACAGCAGCTTGTCGATCTGAAACAAAAAGAGGGAATTCTTAAGACAGAAGGTGATCAGACCATCGTTCTAGATAGGCTCTCCGGGTTGAATAAGCAGCTACTCGAAGCCGAGAACCAAAGAAAGAATGCTGAGGCAAACTATCTCCAAGTCAGCAGGTCACCGGAAAGCGTCAAAGCGCTTGCGGAAGAGCAGATGGCTCGTTACATAACTGAACAGGAGAACAGTATTCGGTCGCTTCAAACAGACACAATGAAAAAGATCGCCGACCTGCAACAGCGGCGAACGCTCCTGCTCCAGGAATACAAGGAATCCGCTCCCGAGGTCAAAGAGGTCGATGCGCAGATAAAAAGTTACAACGATTCGATTGACCAAGCGGTATCTAAATTCAAGACCGATCTGAACGATTATCGCAACCGAACGACGAGCGGTTTGCTGGAGAATTTAAAGACCAAGTATCTTCAGGCTAAGGATCAGGAAGAGAAGATAAGAGCAGATTTCAATAAACAATACGACGAAGCGCAGGCGCAAAATCAGGGCGCCGTGGTTCTTAAGCTTCTGGAGCAGAAAATCGATACCAACAAAGGTTTTCTCGAGAATCTTACGAAGCAGCAGAGTTCGAATGACGTCGCCGCGAAGGGAACTGATAACAATATCAGTGTAACCGAAATTGCGATTCCGCCGGACATACCGGTTTCTCCGCGGCGACTTACGACAGTTTTGGTGGCGTTGTTCCTGTCGACTCTTTTCGGGATGGGACTCGCCCTTGTTCTGGAATATCTTGACGATACGATTCGAACCACAGATGAGATCGAGAGTTATCTTCAGCTTCCCGCCCTGGCGGCGATACCTGCGATTGACTCGATACCGAAGCGGCGATTGCTCCTTGTTGGATCCGGCGACGAGGAGGAGGTCTGGGCTACTTCCGAGTTGCTCATTAATTCCGATCCGAGATCGTCCCTCGGTGAGGCGTATCGTCAACTCAGAACGCTTATACTCCTTTCGACCGCAGGGCACGCTCCAAAATCCCTCTTGATCACTTCTAGCCTGCCGTCTGAAGGCAAGACAACAACTGCTGCGAATACAGCGATCAGTCTTGCCCAAACCGGGGCGAAGGTCTTGATAATCGACGCCGACATGCGTCGTCCTCGTCTGCATTCAGTTTTCAACATCGAAAACAGAGACGGCTTGAGTACTCTTCTGGCGAGCGAATTGGATGAGCGCCAAATTCTCGATGTGATAAGGGTGGAAGAGAACACGAAACTGAATATACTAACATCTGGCCCGATCCCGCCGAATCCCGCCGAACTGATCGGCTCGGTGCAGATGGCCAATTTACTAAAGATCTTGCAGAAAAACTATACCCATGTCGTTGTTGATTCCCCTCCTATCGCGTCGTTCACGGATGCCGTGCTTATCGCGTCAATAGTCGACGGTGTGATATTGGTCGTTCATTCGGGCAAGAGTTCGCGGCAGGTCGTCCGAAGGTCTCGGCAGCTATTGCAAGACATTGGAGCCAAGATCGTCGGGGTGGTCTTAAATAACGTAAACCTTCGTTCGCAGGATAATTATTATTATTACCAAAGCTATTATCACCGAAATGATTATCAAACCGGCGATCGGCGGTGACAAAGTAATACAAAGTTTAAGGTTCGAAAATTCTTTGATCCGTTGAACGATGACGTCCAACTGAGTGTAGGTGCGCTAGTTCGAACAAGCCGCGGACAGCAGTTGAGTTTATTGCGAAATGGATTTTTGTGACAGGTTTGGCTGAACATACAACATTAGATAAAGCGTCGAAGATCTTTGTGGCCGGAGCCCGCGGTATGGTTGGGAGTTCAATAGTGCGCCGCTTTGTTTTGAACGGTTATAAGAATCTGCAGTATCCGAGTTCCGACATCCTTGATCTGGTCGAACAAAGGCAGGTTGAGGAATATTTTGAGCTCGAAAAACCGGAAGTCGTCATACTTGCAGCTGCAAAGGTTGGCGGTATAGCTGCCAACGATAAATTTCGTGCCCAATTCATCTATCAAAATCTGATGATCGAGGCCAATATTATCCACGCCGCATTTCGCCAAGGTGTCCGTAAACTAGTATTCCTGGGGAGCTCATGTATTTATCCTCGTATTGCCCCGCAGCCAATGAAGGAGGAGTATTTACTTTCGGGTCCGCTTGAGGTTACGAATGAACCCTATGCGATCGCCAAGATAGCAGGGATCAAACTTTGTGAAAGCTACTACAGGCAATACGGATGCAACTTTTTTTCGATCATGCCGACTAACCTTTACGGTCCAAATGATAATTTTGATCTCGAAGCATCACACGTTGTCCCGGCGATGATCCGAAAATTTCACGAGGCGAAGATAAATTCGAAGGACAGTGTCATTTTGTGGGGGACCGGAAAACCGCGAAGGGAGTTTATGTTCGTTGACGATCTAGCGGACGCAGTTGCTTTCCTCGCAGAGAATTATGATGCTTCGGATTTCTATGAGCAAGGTATTTCCCACATAAATGTCGGCACCGGTGTTGATATAGAGATAGCAGAGCTTGCGATGCGAATTGCTGCATTAGCAGCATTCGAGGGCAGGATCGAATATGACCCGTGCAAGCCTGATGGCATGCCCAGAAAACTCCTAGACGTCGCTCGGATCGAAGGCCTGGGTTGGCGGCACTCAACTGAACTTGATGACGGCTTGAAAAGGACGTACGACTGGTTTCTGCGCACAGGGATTCAAGCATGGGATTCCAATCATGTATGAAAAAGGTTCTGATCACGGGAATTACAGGGCAAGACGGCAGTTATCTCGCAGAGTTTCTGCTTGAGAAGAACTATGAAGTTCATGGGATCATTCGCAAGTCTAGTTCATTTAATACGGGGCGAATAAATCATCTCTACGAAGATCCCGAGATTTTGAATAAGAGGCTTTTCCTTCATTATGGCGATCTGATTGATCCAAGCAGCTTAAATAGGCTGTTGGAAAAGATAGAACCCGATGAAATCTACAACCTGGCCGCGCAAAGCCATGTTAAGGTATCGTTCGACGTACCCGACTACACTGCTCAGGTTGATGCTCTTGGCACACTGAGGTTTCTTGATTGTATTCGAGAGACCGGCTTGCGAAAGGTTAAGTTCTATCAAGCGTCTACGTCTGAACTCTTTGGAAAAGTTCAGGAAACACCGCAAACCGAAACCACACCGTTCTACCCACGCTCACCTTATGGTGCAGCGAAACTTTACGCATATTGGATGATCGTGAATTATCGCGAGGCCTATGATCTTTTCGCCAGTAACGGGATACTTTTCAATCACGAATCACCTCGGCGGGGAAATACGTTTGTCACGAAAAAGATTACACGCGAGATCGCCCGGATAGTTCGCGGGGACATCAGAACAATGACTCTGGGAAATCTCGACGCCAAGCGCGATTGGGGTTACGCCCCTGAATACTGTGAAGGAATGTGGCGCATGCTCCAACACGACCATGCCGATGATTTTGTCCTTGCAACCGGCGAGACCCACTCGGTCCGGGAATTCGTCAATGCCGCATTCACACACATTGGGGTCGGCGTAAGATGGATTGGGAAAGGTGTTGATGAAAAGGGAATTGTCGAGGAAGTTAATTACGATCAGCTAGCGAAGGCGTCTGGACTCAGCTCGTTCGCGATCGGCAAAGGGAACGTTCTTGTTGAGATCAATGCCTCGTATTTTCGCCCGACCGAGGTGGACCTGCTCATGGGCGATCCCTCGAAAGCCAAACGCGAACTCGGATGGGAAGCTAAAACAAAATTTAAAGAGCTGACACAGATAATGATGGACGCTGATCTGAAGGCAGCTGCGAGTGAGGGCGAGGGTACCTGAACTGTCCGATGAAAACAATCCGTATAGTCGTCGTCAGCCCAGTTCATAATCGACGTAAGGAAACTCTCCAGTGTTTAAGAAGCTTAGCGCGATCGGACCTTGCTGGACTCGAGATCAGTGTTGTCATTGTTGATGACGGTTCTACCGACCAAACTTCCGAGGCGATCCGACGGGATTTTCCTGAAGTTGAAATTGTGGAAGGCGACGGGAATCTTTGGTATACGGCAGGAACGAACCGTGGGATCGAAGTAGCGATGCGTCGGGCACCGAGATATATCCTAACCATCAATAACGATTCCATTTTTGATGAAGACTGTATTAAGAATCTTGTTAAATCCGCTGAATTGCATGAACGTTCAGTAATCGGAGCTTTGCTTTTAGATTGGAGTACTCCCCACAAGGTCTTTCAGGTTTCGCCACGTTGGAGCTTCTGGCGGGGAGGAATGTGTCACTGGAGAAAACAGACCGTGTGGTCGGTACCCGACAGACCATGGAAAGTCGAGTTAATCGTCGGGAACTGCGTTCTTTATCCGGTGGAGGCGATAAATGAAGCCGGCCTGATGGACGAAAAAAAGTTACCACAATTTGGGGATGCTGAATACACGCCACGAATGCGGCGAAAGGGTTGGCAATTGTTAATCGAGCCCCGAGCGCGAGTATTCTGCAAGCCAAACGACGAAAACTCGGGTTTCCGTGACATATCCTTGAGGAAAAAGGTTAATGAGTTGTTATTTCGTCCAGTGGGCCCGTATAGCTTTAGTCGACGCCTCTATGGCAACCTGGGCGCGGCTCCCGATCGGCTACAGGGATTGCTCGCTGTTCCCATTTTTTATCTTCGTGTCCTTCTCGGGCTAAATTCGGAGGGAAGATGGGGTGAGAAACTAGCCGAGAAAGACTTAAAGGAAACATATAAGAACGACCTCGCCTAAAGATCTGCCGATACAATCGTGAATCTTGAGTTTGAAGATTTACTGTGATGAATTCGCTGTCAACTTTGCCGACGTTTAATAAACTATATACGCGAAGTCTTACGCGGAAAGAATGAAAAAAAGCATAATCTACGCTTGGAACTATATCGAGTGGGGCGGAGCGCAAATCTATGTTCTCGCCTTGATCCGCGAAGCACGTAAATATTACGACATACTTGTCGTAATGCCACACGAATCAAGAAATGACCTCATCGGATTCTTCGATGAGTTGGGCGTCAAGTACGAATTTTATGGACAAAAAACGGACCTTGATGCGGCAGGAACGCTCAGAAGAAAGCTTCAGCGGCACTGGCGGAAAATAAGAAGCGAGGTCGCGCTTGTTCGCCATTTGCTATCAAAGGACCTGACGAATAGTATTCTTCATATTGATCTTCCGCCGCAGCAATCTTTTATTGCACTTGCGCGACTTTCACGTTATACCCATGTTTTTATTACAATGCACAACTCACTTGGGAAGTTCAGTCGGTGGCGAGAATTGATATGGACTGCAAAACTCAGACTTCTTACGCGCACGGGTCGCTTTCATATCTTTTGTTCCAACAACCACGCAAAAGAATATATGAGCCATTTTGTTTCCCCGAGCGTGGTTAAGCGCATTATGGTCACACGGACCGCGATCAATCCTGAAAAAATGAAGAACGTTCTCGTCGCGCCTTTTGACAAGAGAACGGTCCGAAAAAGATTTGATCTTCCGGATGGAAAGACTATTGTCTTGACAGTCGGTCAATTTGTTGACCGAAAGGGTCGTTGGACGTGTCTGGAGGCTATCCGCAATATTTGTCGCACACGGCGCGATATCCTTTTTCTATGGGTAATGCCGAAATTCCCGATGGATTTCGACCGCGCAAAAGTAGACGAATTCGGTGTGGGTAAACACTTCAAAATGATACTGTCGTCGGACATTGGTAATTCGCGAAACGAGATTCTTCAGTTCTTTCGCGTCGCCGATGTCTATTTGCTTCCAAGTTTTGTGGAAGGTGTGCCAATATCGTTGCTTGAAGCAATGGCATTGGGTTTACCTTGCATTTCAACAAACGTATATGGAATTCCCGAAGCTATCAAGTCAGGTGAAACCGGACTTCTCGTTAATCCGGGAGATGTTTCAGCGCTCAAAAAAGCGATAACAACAATGGTTGATAATTCGGTACTTCGCGAAAAACTAGCCCGGCGTGGGCAGTCGTTCGTCCTCTCTAAATTCGATGAACGCGTGGCGGCAGAGATTGCAATTAACGAGTATCGAAAGCATCTGAGAACAACTTGAGCGCGAGACGATCAAAAACGATCATTACGGAACTCATGGCGGAGTGATGATGGATATTTTTGCAAGAATCATTTCACTTATTTGAGCGCAGACTTGGAAGAACATGCCAGCTAATCTAATAGGATTACCGGAACGTATTACGTACAACCGTGGTTATGTGGTTGGTGTCGCCTTCATTGGTTTGTCGCTGTTCGCCACGCTTATTTTATTGACCCTAAATTCTGAACTATCAAGGACCTTTCCTTATTTTTTTCTTTTGCCCTGGATACTCCTCCTTTTGTTCGTTCTCATATTGCCGTCAGTTATCTTATTTCGGCACGGAAAATTCAACCTCGGCAATCCTCTAGTTTTCGCGACTTGGTCATACTTCTTTCCCGCATTTGTCCTGGGAGGGATCGCACTTGCCGTTGGGTGGTCACAACCGTATTTCCTTAGCTACATACAGGACGCGAAAACAAATTTACCATGGACTATCATCCTTATCATGCTAGGGTATCTCGGACTAGCGGCCGGATATTTCCTGCCGATAGGAAAAGCCGCAGGGCGGATCGTCGGCGATTATTTTACGATTTCTTCAACGACTCCTATTTCATCATTCATGCTGCCAGGCATGTTGTTGCTTTTGGTTGGAATACTAAATTCAGCGATTGCTTTGGAGCTTGGAGTAATCGGCTACCAAGGAAATAAAGAGGTTGCTTCGTACGACGGCCTGATAATCCTGTCGACGCTATTTTGGCTCGAAGCTACATTCGTACTATGGTATGTCGTCTTTAAGAGCGGGCAGGTTAATGTGAGATCCTTGTCCGTAGTCGGAGTTTTGATCACAACCTCAATTTTCAAGGCGTCATATTCCGGAAATCGTGGTAGCCTTCTACAAAGCCTGATCACTGTCTTAATAGCATTCACCCTTTCGGGAAGAAGCCTAACGGTTAAGCGAACTCTAATTGGCTCAGTACTATTGATTCTGCTACTAATTGTCGGCATGATCTACGGAACGACCTTTCGGAATGTTCGTGGAGACCAAACGGTTGGCGGGATAGATACGTACACTGATAATGTGATAGAGACCATCCGCCGGGTCAATGATAACAGCGGCGTGGATGTAGTGGAGTTTGGTCTGACGCACCTTGCCGAACGACTTGACGTCGTGAGTTCGCTCGCGGTCGTAGTTTCCAACCACGAGGAGCTTGCGCCATATGAAGAGAGTTACGGACTTGATAGAAATATTGAGAAGGATTTCGTTACAACCTTCATACCCCGTGTTCTTTGGAACGACAAACCGGTCGCGTCGGACGCCAGACGGTACGGGGAACTATATTTCGATTATGGGGAGAATTCATTCGCGATGACCCTGATTGGCGACCTACTACGCAACTTCGGCATATCGGGCGTTTTCTTTGGAATGGGTTTACTTGGAATTTTTCTTCGCACAATATACAGGGCTCTTGTGGAGAATCGCGAGGTAACGATGGCGCGAGCGACCCTTTATTTTATGCTTCTTGTTTCGATCTCATACGAAGGGTTTTACGGTCTTGTTTTCCCCTACTTTATTAAGATCGGAATAGCCTCGTTGGCTGGAATTCTATTGGTAACACTTCTCGCGAAATTCTTCCATCGGTCGGCCGCAGGCTCGATGGGACTAAGAAGCGAAGGTGACCATCGATGATGAATATTCTATAATCTCGTCAGCATATTGAATTTCTTGCTTCGCCCGATGATCGTTTTCACAAATGGCTGCTTTGACTTGCTTCACCCCGGACATATCGATTTGCTCGAAAGGGCAAAGAGCCTGGGATCGAAACTCGTCGTAGGTCTCAACAGCGACCGCTCCGTTCGAGCAATTAAGGGTACTGACCGGCCCTACTTGAATCAGGAAGATCGCAAGGCGTTGCTTCTAGGTTTGTCTGCGGTAGACGAAGTCATTATTTTTGATGAAACTACACCTGAAGATCTGATTAAGAGGGTGAGACCCGATGTGTTAGTCAAAGGTGATGACTGGAAAACGGGTGAAATAATCGGAGCTGATTTTGTCGTGCGAAACGGCGGCCAAGTGTATTCGCTGCCGCTTAAGGATGGTTTTTCTTCTAGCGCGATTGCCGACAGAATCAAGAACGGGCAAACAATTGCGTCCCCGCCATCCATACATGACATTTCAAACCTATCGATAAGGGAACATCTCGATGTATTCACGAAGATTCTGGCGCATGAATTAGCGGTAATTGAGCAATGTGCGGAAAAGCTATTCGATACTTTTTCGTCTGGTAAAAAGGTTCTTCTTTGTGGAAACGGTGGAAGTGCGGCTGACGCACAGCATATCGCTGCTGAATTTGTTGGCCGGTATGAGACCGAACGACCGGCCTTGCCAGCGCTCGCATTAACGACGGACACATCTGCGCTTACAGCGTTAGCAAATGATTACAGCACCGAAAGAATTTTTTCCAGGCAGGTCGAAGCGCATGCCCGAACCGGCGACTGTCTGATCGCAATAAGCACGAGCGGTAATTCACCGAATGTAATCGCGGCGGTAATGACCGCTCGGGATCTCGGCTGTTCAGTGATCGGCCTGACTGGAGCAAACGGCAAGAAATTGGCTTCTCTGTGCGATCTTTGCGTCATGGTGCCATCGAAGCGCACGGCGCGCATTCAGGAGGGCCATATCACCATTGCCCATGTTTGGTGCGAGATCATTGACTCAAAGGTCGCGGAACGAACCACCAATTGATTCAAATGGAAATTCTCGACCGTTTCCCAAATGCGAAGGTTCTCGTGGTCGGCGACGTGATGCTCGACCGTTACTGGTGGGGCAGTGTTTCACGAATTTCTCCTGAGGCACCCGTGCCGGTCGTTAGGTTAAAGAATGCGACTCTCGCAGCGGGCGGCGCGGCAAATGTTGCAGTTAATCTAGCCGGACTCGGCACAGTGCCGATCCTGATAGGCATTGTCGGCAATGATGCGGAGGCCGGTATGCTGCGCGAAATTCTAGCACAAGGCGCCGTGTGGCCTCATGATCTAATTGAGATTGCAGAACGACCGACAACAGTTAAAACACGCGTCATCGCGCATAGCCAGCAGGTAGCGCGGATCGATCAAGAATTCGATGAAATGCTCGACCAACGGCAGTGCGAAAATGTGATGTCCGCGATCAAAAAGAAACTCGATTCGGTTGACGTTGTCGTTGTTTCAGATTATGCAAAAGGTATGCTGACAAACGAGTTATTGAACGACCTGATTGAAGAAGCCAACGCGGCCGGAAAAAGCGTCCTAGTTGATCCCAAGGGAAAGGACTATCTGAAGTATCGTGGGGCCTCTTTGATCACGCCTAATAGTCGCGAGGCTGCAGATGCATGCAATCTTGAGGAAAACGGACAGGACGTAGTTGATAGTGCGGGTAGTAGCCTCTTAGATTACCTTGATGTTGGAGCCGTATTAATAACTCAAGGGGAAGACGGAATGACACTTTTCCAAAAGGGTAGACCACCACTACGTTTAGGTGCTCTGGCTCGTCAAGTGTACGACGTCACCGGCGCTGGAGATACTGTGATTGCGACCCTTGCAGCATCCTTAGCCTCAGGGGCCGAACTCGAAACGGCAGCAAAACTTGCAAATATTGCGGCTGGATTTGTTGTCGAACAGGTTGGCACGACGTCTATCTCGCTTGACGCATTGCGCAACCTACTTAGCAGCAATAATTCTAATTGACTCTATCGAAACACAGCATTCTTGTTTTTCGGATTGGCCACCTTGGCGACACGCTAGTGGGGTTACCGGCATTTTGGACATTAAGAAAAGCGTTTCGCTCAGCGCAGATGACTCTGCTAACAAACCTTGATCTTAGAAATCCCAACTATATTTCTCCTCAAAACGTCTTGCCTGCAAGTGGTCTGTTTGACGATTGGATAACCTACCCGTCAAATATTCACGGCCTTCGGTCACAAATAGCGTATGCAAAGCTTTTCCTGACGCTGAAGCGGCGAAGGTTCGATGCGGTTTACTATCTTATGACGAGGAATCGTAATGCTGATCAGATCAACCGTGACGTTCGTTTCTTTAATCTCGCTGGAATCAACAATGTCATCGGAACGGACTTTTTGCGAAAACATTCGCTCGGCACCGAGATACCAAAGCCGACGCCCAAGGTTGTCAGCGAGTCCGAGTTTTTATTGGACATGTTGGACGATGCCGATATTGTCGTTGATCGAGACAAACTTTGTAATGACCTGTTATTGACGGATGCTGAGCATGATTTGGCCCAACAGTGGCTCACATCTGTCGTTGGAAAACAGGAGACACTGGGTCGCTTGATCGCCGTTTCACCGGGCAGCAAGTGGAAATCAAAAGTCTGGGACGAAAACCGTTTTGCGTCGGTTGTCGACGAATTGATCGGGGAGTTTAATGTCTTTCCCGTTGTCTTTGGCGGAATTGATGATCGCGCGAAAGGTGAACGCCTTATCGAACATTGGGGTGTTGGCGCCAATGCAGCCGGGAGTCTTGGCGTACGAGAGTCGGCTACGCTTCTGCGGCGTTGTGAACTTTACGTTGGAAATGATACTGGCACTATGCATTTAGCCGCGGCTGTCGGTACCCCCTGCGTCGCGGTTTTTGCTGCTATCGATTGGATCGGAAGGTGGGCGCCTACAGGGGAGCAAAACACCATTTTCCGCAAATCGGTCGAATGTGAGGGCTGCCACACGCCCGACTGTTTTAACAATCACAAGTGTCTCGATCTGATTTCGACAAACGAGGTCTATCAGGCGTGCCGCAAAGTTCTTGCCGGGCGAATAAAGGAGGGTTTAGAGAGAGAATGAAGTTTCCGTCGGCAATCAGATCGGCCCAATCCTGACAAATATTGACGCCGGATAGAATCGAAAAATGGGGCTCGGATGAAGTATGTTCCGCTCAGAAAGTGAATGTGCTTATGGATTAGGCCCTCGACAACTGTCGTTGGGACTGTGCTTGGATGTAAACGCGTACCCTTCAATGTTGGATAACGGGCAAATAACCATGGATCATTTCTTATTTGAGTCGTACGGGGTACCGTTTCGAATCGAGTCGAATAGCTCCGTCTTGCTGAAAGAGGCAGAAGACATGGTCCGGCAGACACTGGTGGACAAGTTTTGCGGCGTTGCATCGGTGATCACTCCTCACGTCTTTCGTCTCGACCGAGATGGAGGGGAATATATTCTTTACAAAAACGGCGAGCGGATCACAAACGGTCAGGTGAAAGAGCATTTTCTGAGGTTTTTCGATGGCCTGATGCGCGTAACTATTGCAGAATTTGCAGTTGAGTGTGTTTTTGTTCACGCGGGTGTCGTCGGGTGGAAAGGGAAGGGGATTGTCATTCCCGGAAACAGTTTCACGGGGAAATCGTCCCTGGTTTACGAGCTGGTTCGCCGAGGCGCCGAATATTACTCGGACGACTACGCAGTTTTTGATAAAGATGGGCTTGTTCACCCATTCCCAAGAAGGCTTTCCATTCGCAGTCGGCCGAAGGGAAATGAAATTATGAAGGCGAGTTTCATAACTCCGGAAGAGATAGGCGGCACCTCCGCAACCGTTCCGATTCCAGTCGGCTGGATACTCTTCACGGAATTCAGGGAAGATTTTGAATGGAATCCCGAAACGTTGAGCCCGGGAAAATGTGTCCTGGAAATGGTATCCCACACGGCACCAATAAGATATAATCCAAAATTTTCGTTACAAATCTTGAAAAAAGTATCCGCAAATGCAATAA
>Ga0207712_10001861_pt1 | contig 13865 bp, 10 predicted proteins | sample KBSS44metaG_FD_184402 | JGI IMG/M metagenome (GOLD analysis project Ga0207712, IMG submission 184402) | Switchgrass rhizosphere microbial communities from Kellogg Biological Station, Michigan, USA - KBS S4-4 metaG (SPAdes) (version 2) | ecosystem: Host-associated > Plants > Roots > Rhizosphere... | reverse complement strand
CGTCGCCGCGGCCGGCGGTGTCGGCATCAACACCTCGCACGCGCCGGACGGCAATCCGCTGTACGACGAACTGACGATCGCGCCATCGCCGTCGCTGCCCGGCACCAATGCGGATCTGACGCTGGAGACGACCGCGAACCCGGCCTACTCCGGCTTCAACATCGCGGCCGAACCCGGCGGCTACCTCGACATCAACGGCATGACCTACAACGGCACGACGCTGACGTACGACCGCCTGCTCACGGCCAACTACATCCACGGCCCGGGCGGCTATGCCGAATTCGCCTTCAACGGAACCACATACCACGGGCCGCTGACCGTCGGCAACGACGGCGACAGCCACGGCAACGGCGCGTACGTGACGTCCGGCGGCGTCTGGACGAACGCGTCCAGCCGCAGCTTCAAGGAAGGTTTCGGCAGCGTCGACGCGATCGCGGTCCTCGACAAGCTGGTCGCGCTGCCGGTGCAGACGTGGTTCTACAAGGCGTCTCGCGACGAAGGCCAGCACATGGGGCCGTTCGCCGAAGACTTCGCCAAGACGTTCGGCCTCGGCAACGACGAAAAGCACATCACGACCGTGGACGAGAGCGGCGTCGCCTTGGCGGCAATCCAGGGCCTCAACCGCAAGGTCGAAAACGAGAACGCGCAGCTGCGGCAGCAGAACGCGGACCTGCACAGCCAGCTCGATCGAGTCATGGCGCGCCTGGACAAGCTGGAAGCCGACGGGGAGAAGTGATCATGCACACTTCCTACCCGGTCATCCGCGGGGGGCCGGCACTTGCCGTGCTGGCACTGCTCGCGGCAGCCACGTCCGCCCATGCCGCCAGCCACACGGCGACGCATCGCTACGCCATCCAGGGCAGCCTGCAAGCGGCCGCGACGAGCGGCCATTCAGGCGAAGCGTCGATGCAGCTGAGCTCGCGTTTGTCGATGCCCACGCAAGACGTCGCGCTGCAAGCCGGCGGCAATTTCGTCGTCATGGCCAAGCTCGCCTACGCGCCGATGGCGTGCTACGGCGACACGATCTTCCGCGACGGTTTCGACGGCAACGGCATCTGACGAAAGCAATGCAGTGACACGCCGGCGTGGTCCGGACGGGCCACGCCGGCACGACGCACTCCCGACGAAGCGGCGGATTGCCTCCGCGGACTTTCAGGGCGTGGACGTCGCGCGACGCGGCGCATCGGTCTTGGCGATATCGCCTTCCAACCGCCCCAGCAGTTCGGCGGCGTACGGCGACGTCGATGCCCGCAATGCGGGTTCGACCTGGCTGCGAATCGCTTCGGCATCGCGGCTTCGCCCTTCGAGCGTCAGCGCATTGGCGAGCGCCACCTGCACTTCGAGCACGCGCGGATCGGACGGCGGATGCGGCGGGCTGCGCACGCCGGCCGCTTCGCGCAGCAGGCTTTCGGCTTCGGCCGCGCGCCCGAGCGCCAGATCGGCGCGTGCCAGCGCGAACAAGGGCGTACCCAGCTGATAGTTGGCCGCCGGTAGGTCGGCACGCGCTGCGGCGAGTGCGGACTCCGCCGTCGTGCGCGCTTCCTCGGCATGGCCTTCGTCGAGCTGCGTCTCGCTGATCGCGGCGAGGACGTTGCCACGCGACGAGCCGGTCGAGCGAGCCAGCGAGGCGAACGCATCGCGGCTCAGTTGCAGTTGTTCGAGCGCTTGCGCGTCGCGATGCTGGCGGCGCAGCAGATTGCCGAGGTCGAGCCGCACCAGCGCGATGCGCAGCGCGCCCGACGGATCGACTTCGAGCTGGCCGGCCAGCGCCTGACGCAGCGAGTCCTCCGCGGCTTCGTAGTCGCCTTGCAACGCCTGCACGGTACCGAGCGTGCGCAGCAGCGAGACGCGCTGCTGGTTCGGCTTCCCGCTCGCCTGGCCGAGGACCTCGATACCGGCGCGCAATTCGCTCGTCGCCTTGTCGAACAAGCCCAGCTCTCGATAGTCCTTGCCGACATTCAGGTGCGAAGAGGCGAGATCCTGCGGATGCAGCTGGCCGCCGGCCTTGCCGCGCTCGCGCAGACGCAGCCGCTCGGACACGCCTTCGGCGAAGCGCCCTTCCGCTTCGATGATGCCGAGCAGATTGCTCTGCACGACCAGGGTATCCCGGTGATCCGGACCGACGCTGTCCATGCGGATCTGCAGCGACTGGCGCAAGGCGCTCTCGGCGCCCGCCAGGTCGCCCTTGTCGCTCAGCGCGCTGCTGAGCTCGTTGAGTGCGTGGGCGACATGGTTGCTGTCGTCGCCGTAGCGCGACCGCCAGATCTCGATGCCGCGATGGAACGCCGCTTCGGCTTCGTCGAAGCGCGCCATGCCGGCCAGCGCGTTGCCGAGCAGGACCCATTCCTCGCCGACGATTTCGCTCTGCGGCCCGAGCGCCGCGCCGTCCTGTCGCAGCGCTTCGTTCAGCACTGTTTCGGCCGCCGCCAGTTCGCCGGCCCCGATCAGGCAGTGCGCGATGAGGTCGTGCGCCTTGGCCAGCGTTTCCGCGCTGCCGATGTCGTCCGGCTTGAGCAGGGCGATGCCTTGGCGCGCATGCGCCAGCGCGTCGTCGCAGGCTCCCGCCTCGTCCTCGCCGAGCGCGATTTCGACGAGTACGCGCGCCTTCACGTCGTCGGGAACGCGTGCGTCGCCGGCGTCGGCGAGCGCGCGCTTGAGCAGCGCATCGGCGCGCTCGAAATCGCCGATCTGCTGGTACAGGACGGCGATCAACGCGGCCGCGTCGGCCTGCAGGGCCGGCTGGTCGGCCGATTGCGACAACTGCTGCTCGCCCTTTTCCAGCAGCTGGTGCGCGCTCAGCGGCTTGCCCTGGTTCGCGTCCGGCGTGGCCTGTTCGAACACGCCGACGAGGAAGCGGCGCACGCCTTCGGCGCGCTCGGTCTGCTGGCGCGCCAGCGCAGCGGCGGCGCGTGCCTGGCGCGCCTGTTCGCGCGCGCGGTCGGCTTGCACGAGCGCGACGACCAGCGCGGTGATCAGCGCGATGACGAGGACCACGGCCAGCGAGACGCCGGATCGATGCCGCACCACGAACTTGGCGAATCGATAACGCGCCGTGTCGGCGCGCGCGGCGATCGGCCGCCCTTCCAGGAAGCGGCGCACGTCGTCGGCGAGCGCATCGACGGTCGCATAGCGGCGAGGCGCTTCCGCACGCAGCGCGGTCGACGTGATCAAATCGAGATCCCCGCGCAGGATGCGCTCGGGCACCGGCTCGACGGTCGGCCGCTTGCGTGCGGCCTCGTGCGCGCCGGTCGTGGTGCGCACGGCGACGCTGGGACAAGCGCCGGACGGGTCTTCCATCGCACGCAGCCGCGCTTCGCCGGATGCGCCTTCGGCGGTGCGATAGGCGCACACGCCGGTCAGCAGTTCGTGCAGCACGGCGCCGAGCGCGTAGATGTCGGTCGCGGTCGTCACCGGATCGCCGCGCAGCTGTTCCGGCGCCGCGTACGCCGGCGTCAACGGATGCAGCTGCGTCTGCGTTTCCGACGACGGGGCGCCGTCGACCAGCGTGGCGATGCCGAAATCGAGCAGCTTGACGCTGCCGTCGCGCGCGACCAGCACGTTCGACGGCTTGATGTCGCGATGCACGACCAGTTGCCGATGGGCGAACTGCAGCGCCGCGCAGATCTCCAGGAACAGGCGCAGGCGTTCGCGCAAGTCGCATTGATGGGCAGCCACATAGGCGAGCAGCGGCGCGCCGTCGACGAACTCCATCGCGAAATACGGATTGCCGCCGGCGTCGATGCCGCCGTCGAGCAGCCTGGCGATGTGCGGATGCTCGAGCCGCGCGAGGATCTGGCGCTCGCGCAGGAAGCGCCGGCGCAGATCGCGCGCGTCGCCGTCGGCGCGGATCAGCTTCAGTGCCGCGTGCTGCTCGAACTGCTCGTCGGCGCGCTCGGCATAGTAGACCACGCCCATGCCGCCGCGGCCGAGTTCGCGCAGCACGCGCCACGGTCCGACCCGGCGTCCGGCAGCGGCTGTTCCTCCCCCGTCGGGATCGTCCGCCCAGTCGGCCGCGAGTCGCGCTGGCGCCTGCAGCGCGTCGGTGATGCCGTCGCTGCAGAGCGCGTCGCGCCGCAGCAGCGCCGCGACTTCCGCATGCAGATCGGCATCCTCGCCGCACAGCCGCGCCAGTCCTTCTTCGCGCGCGCGCTGCGGCAGGTCGACCAATTCATCGAAGATCGCCGCGACCCGCTGCCAGCGCCGAGCGTCCATCGGGTCATTCCGCCGGCGTGCCGGCCGCGATGCGTTCGAGCAGGAAGGCGCGCGCGCGACGCCAGTCGCGAAAGGCGGTGCGCGTGGCGACCCCACGCAGAGCGGCCACTTCGTCCATCGCGAGGCCGGCGAAGATGTGGCATTCGACCAGGGCGCCGAGTTCCGGATCGACGCGTTCGAGCGCATCCAGCGCGCGGTCGAGCGCGATCACGTCGGACAGGGCACGGCCGTCTTCGGCGAGGTCGTCGGAGAGCTCGGTCCAGGTGAAGTCGCCGCCGCGCTTGCGCGCATGCCGGCGGCGCGCGTAGTCGACCAGGATCTGGCGCATCGCACGCGCGGCGAGCGCAAAGAACTGCCCCGCACTGGCGTCGCCGCCCACGTGCTCGCGCAGCTTCAGCCAGGTCTCGTGGACCAGCGCGGTGGTGTTCAGCGTGAGGTCGCGTCCCTGCGCGCGGCGCTCGCGATGCGCCAGACGATGCAATTCGTCATAGACGCGCGCAAACAAGGCGGCTCCAGCAGAATCGGGTTCACAAGGACCGGACCCGCTCGAATCGGGCACGACCCGCCCCGCAACGTCGTCGATCGGCGTCACGATTGCACTGCCCCCTAGCTTCCATCCCGTTGGCCCACTGTAAGCGGTCGCGTAGCAATGTTCCACAGTTGCGCGTCGCCTTTTCGCGGCGCAAAGCGAGCACGCGACCCCGTATGATGCCGCCTCCCTTCGCCTGGAGAACAACGATGAGGCATCGTCTGCCGATTTGCCGGATCAGCCTGGCCGTCATGGCCGCCTTGGCCGGCTCCGCCGCCACGGCCGCGGAAACGAGCGCAGCCGCGCCCGCGGTGGTCGCGCTGCACTGCGGCCACCTGATCGACACCGCGGCCGGCAAGCTGCTCGGCGAGACGACGATCGTTGCCGAAGGCAAGCGGATCCGCGAGGTGAAGTCCGGCCACGCCGACGTCGCCGGCGCGCAGGCGATCGAACTTGGCAATGCCACCTGCCTGCCGGGCCTGATCGACAGCCACACCCATCTGACCGGCGAGACCAGCCCGACCGGCTACACCGACCAGTTCCGCTGGAACGTCGCCGACTATGCGATCCGTTCGACGGTCTACGCGCGGCGCACGCTCGACGCCGGCTTCACGACGGTACGCAATCTCGGCGACGGCGCGAACGCATCGATCGCGCTGCGCAATGCGATCAACAAGGGCATCGTGCCGGGCCCGCGCATCTTCACCGCCGGCGGCGCGATCGGTTCGACTGGCGGACACGCCGACGATACCGACGGCTACCGCGCCGACCTGCAAGGCGATCCGCATGCGAAGGACGGCATCATCAACGGCGCCGACGATGCGTGGAAGGCGGTCCGCCAGCACTACAAGGACGGCGCCGACGTGATCAAGATCATGCCGTCCGGCGGCGTGCTCGACGAAAGCAGCAGCGTCGACAACGCGCAGCTGACGCTCGAGGAAATCAAGGCCGTCGTCGCCGCCGCGCACGACTACGGCTTCACCGTCGCCGCCCACGCGCACGGTGCGGAAGCGATCCGCCGCGCGGTGATCGGCGGCGTCGATTCGATCGAGCACGGCACGTTCATGGACGACGCCGACATCAAGCTGATGAAGGAACACGGCACCTGGTACGTGCCGACGATCATCGCCGGCAAGTACGTCGAGGAGAAGGCGAAGATCCCCGGCTACTACCCGGCGCAGATCGCTTCCAAGGCGGCCCAGGTCGGGCCGCTGATCCAGGCGACGGCCGGCCGCGCGTACAAGGCCGGCGTGAAGATCGCGTTCGGCACCGACGCGGCCGTCTATCCGCACGGGGAGAACGCGAAGGAATTCCAGTACATGGTCGAGGCCGGCATGCCGCCGATGTTCGTGCTGCAGGCGGCGACGACGCATGCGGCCGAACTGCTGAAGAAGTCGAAGGATCTCGGCACGGTCGAAGCCGGCAAGTACGCCGACGTGATCGCGGTCGACGGCAATCCGCTCGACGACATCAAGCTGATGCAGCACGTCGCGTTCGTGATGAAGGAAGGCCAGGTCTACAAGGAAGCCGGCAAGCCGCAGACGCCGCTGGCGAAGGTCGACACGGACACTTCGATCGCGCAGGGTGAGGAACTGCTGGGGTATTGAGGGCGTTCGTTCCGGCGCCCTGTAAAAAGCGCCACCTTCCGCCCTCCGGGCACCTTCCCCCGCTTCGCCGGGGAAGGGAAGGCACGCGCTCTGCTTCGTGGAAAGCGGGCACGCGGCTGCAGTGCGAGTCCTTCCCCTGCGAAGCGGGGAAGGTGCCGGCAAGCGGAAGCGGACACGTTCTCGGGGCATGCTCCAACCCGATCTTCCACGCATCGTCACCTTGCCCTGGCGCCCGACTGGCACAATCTGCGGCTGATCGCTTTCCGGAGTCCGTGCCATGTCCGCAACCGCCGCTTCCCCCTACGTGTTCGACGCCACCGAGGCCAATTTCGAGGCCGACGTCATCCAGGCTTCGTTCCAGCAGCCCGTGCTGGTCGACTTGTGGGCGACCTGGTGCGGTCCGTGCAAGACGCTCGGTCCGCTCCTCGAAAAAGTCGTCGGCGAGTACCACGGCGCGGTGCGCCTGGCGAAGATCGACTGCGACAAGGAGCAGGCGTTGGCCGCCTCGTTCGGGGTACGCAGCATTCCGACCGTCGTGCTGCTACGCGAGGGCCAGCTGGTCGACGGCTTCACCGGCGCGTTGCCGGAAAGCGCGATCCGCGAGTTCCTGTCGCGCCACGTGCAGCCGAATGCGGCGGCGGATGAGGATTTCGGCGCCGACGAACCGGCCGTGGCGGAAACGCCGGAACAGGCCATTGCGCGCATCCAGCAGGAACTCGCCGCCGCGCCGGACAAGGCCGAGCTGAAACTCGATCTGGCCGTCGCGCAGATGCAGGTCGGCAATGCGGCGGCGGCCGAAGTCGAACTCGACAGCCTGCCGGCCAACCTGGCCAATGACGAACGCGCCAAGCGGCTGCGCGGCCAGCTCGATTTCGCCCATGCGCTGAAGGGAGCGCCTGCGGCGGCCGAGCTGATCGCGCGCGTCGGCCGCGACCCCGCCGATCTTGCCGCGCGCGACCTGCTCGGCGTGCGCCTCCTGCTGCAGGGCGACACGATCGGCGGACTCGAACAGTTCCTCGCGGTGCTCGAGGCCGATCGCGGCTGGAACGAAGGCCAGGCGAAAAAACGCCTGATCGCCGCCTTCAATGTGATCGACGATGCCGAACTCGTCGGCGCGTACCGGCGCAAGATGTCCTCCTTGCTGTTCTGACCGCGATGCGCGCGCCGTCCGCACGCGCCGTGCGGCGCGTGCTCAACCTCTACCCGCCGCTGCTGTTCGCCGGCATCCGCGTGCTGGAGATCTCCGACGACTGGCGCCGCGCGCGCGTCGTGCTGCGCCGGCGCTGGTACAACCGCAACTACGTCGGCACGCATTTCGGCGGCAGCCTCTTCGCGATGACCGATCCGTTCTGGATGATCCTGACGCTGCGCTGCCTCGGCAGCGACTACATCGTCTGGGACAAGGCCGCCGAGATCGAATTCGTCGCACCCGGGCGCGAGGACGTCTACGCCGAGTTCCACGTCGACGAGGCGATGCTCGAGGAAATCCGCGCGGCGACGGCCGGCGGAGACAAGACCCTGCGCTGGCAGACGACCGAAGTCCGCACCGCCGGTGGCGAAGTCATCGCGCGCGTGCGCAAGCAGCTCTACGTGCGGCGCAAGCGCGGCGCCGGCATCGACGGCCGCCGCTGATCCCGAGCGGATCTCGCCTCGAGCCCGCCTCTTTCGCCTTCGGGCCAAAAATGTGACGTAGTTCACACATCAATGTGGACACATGCACGCGTGCCTGCGCCACCGGGTCGGCAGTCGCCGCGGCCGCATACCTCTAGCCTGCCATCGGCGCAATGAGACGGGTTTTTTGCGCCGAAACCAGCACGGCGACAGGACGGTCGTCGCGCGAGTGTCACGATCCTTCGCGTTTTCTCGTACTGGGGTAAAGGAGCCAACAGGGGTGATTCACATCACACCTTTACGAAATAGATACACTTTTTTACAGCGCCGGACCGCGAGCTGCGGGGAAGGCGCGAATGCCCGAGCGGCGGGCAGAACAAGGTTGTTCAAACCCAAGGGAGATCACCATGAAACGTATTGATGGTGCGCAGGCAATTACGCCGCGCGTCAAGCTGTTGCCAGCCTGTCTGGCGCTCGCGCTGGCGGTCGGATCCAGTATCGCTTCACCCGAACGGGCCTTTGCGACGGCCAGTCCAGTCGCACATTCGCCGATACCCGTACCGGCATCGGCTCTTCCGATCCAACGCGCGCCCTGGTCGGACGCCGACCGGCAATCGCTGGTCGCGTTCATGCAGGACAAGCAGCGCTCGATTCCGCCCGTCCCGGCCGCGTCGATTGCGGTGACGAACTGCAACGACTCCGGCCCCGGCAGCTACCGCCAGGCGGTCGCCGATGCCCTCAGCGGCGACACGATCGACCTCACCAACACCGGCTGCAGCACGATTACGCTGACGACCGGCGACGTCATCACCGCGGTCGACGACCTGACCCTGCAAGGGCCGGGCGCGCTCGGGCTGACGATCAGCGGCGGCTACACGTATCGGCCGCTCGAACATATCGGATCGGGCACCGTCACGATCAACGACGTCAGCATCGCCGACGGCAAGAAATATCTCGCCGACGGCGGCTTCGGCAACGCCAGCGGTGGCTGCATCGCGTCCGGCGCCGGCACCGTGGCGATCAACAATTCCTGGATCAAGTATTGCGATGCCGGCAGTTCGAGCACGACGGCCCCGGTTCGCGGCGGCGCCGTGTTCGGCTATACCGGCGTCACCGTCATCGACAGCATCGTGTCCGGAAGCACCGCTCACTCCAGCGCTTTCGGCGCCTACGGCGGCGGTGTCTACACGACCGGCTTCCTCACCGTGGCCTACAGCACGATCCGCGGAAACAGCGCGGTTTCGCCGACACGAGCTACCGGTGGCGGCGCGCAGGTCGGCGCATTCTATGGAGTGGACGGCGGCGACGCGTTCTTCAAGTACAACACGATCAGCGGAAACGCGGCCGATGTCGGCGGCGGCCTGTACCTCACCGGCGACATCTTCATGACGAACTCGACCGTGTCGGCCAACGCCGGCGGCAATACCGGCGGCATCGTCATGTTCAATCTCGGCAATGCGACAGGACCTTGGGTGTTGCAGAACAGCACCGTTTCCGGCAACACGGCCTCGTTCTCCAACTCCGGCGGCGTCTACGTGCGCGGCAACGACGGCGCATTCAAGAACAGCACGATCGCGTTCAACAGCGCCTTCAACGGCGGCAGCAAATACGGCGCCGGCGTGGCGATCAAATCGGCCAACAACGTCGACTTGCAGAGCGTGCTGATATCGAACAACAAGACCGACATCGAGGACGGCAATGGTCCGCAGATCGACGACATCGGCGGCGTCGCCGGGGCGACGACGAGCGGAGCCAACAATCTCGTCTATTTCCCGTCGACGGTCGCGACGCCGGGCGGGACGATCCTGCTGACCAATCCGCTGCTGAAGAGCCTGGCCTTCAATGGCGGCTCCACCGCCACGCACTCGCTGTCGCCACTGAGCCCGGCCATCAACTTCGGCAACAACGCACTCGGCTCAGCGACCGACCAACGCGGCAGCGGGTTCCCGCGCACCCTCAACGGCCAGACGGACATCGGCGCATTGGAGCTCGACATCAGCGACGTGATTTTCGTCGACGGTTTCGACGGATAGCGGTCGCTGCGCAGCCGCTTCCGTCATTGGAGGCGGCTGTCGCCGCTCGCTTCTCAGATCACGCACGGCGGCGCGGCCACGCGCCGCCCCTTGCCGGGCGCGGCGCACCGAAGCCGGCCCACGCAACGATTCCTCTTCCCCACCCGACATCGGCCACGACACGGCAGCGCGACGCCCGCGCCGTCGTTCATGGCACGATACGGCCTTGCCCATCGCCACGCAGACTCTCACGCCATGAGCACGACCGAGCCCCTCGCCGATCCCGCCCCTGCCGCGGCAGAAACGCCGGCCGCCGAAACCGCCGAGAAGAAACCCGCGTCCGTCGCCGAAGTCCTCGGCAGCGTCCACACGACGAACTTTCCCGACCTGCTGCGCCAGCTCAAGGGCTGCCTCGTCGTCAGCACGTACCAGGCTGGAAAGCTGGTGATCCTGCGGCCCGACGGCGGCTCGATCAACACGCATTTCCGCACATTCACGCGCCCGATGGGCATGGCCGCGGACGGCGAGCGCCTTGCGCTCGGTACGGCGATCGAGATCGCCGAATTCCGCAACATGCCCGCCGTCGCCAAGCGCCTGCACGATCCGCCGCGCCACGACGCGGTGTACCTGGCGCGACGCGGCCACATCACCGGCGCCATCGACATCCACGAGATGGCCTGGGACAAGCATGGCGACCTGTGGTTCGTGAACACGCTGTTCTCGTGCCTGTGCACGCTCGATACGAAATCGAGCTTCGTGCCGCGCTGGAGGCCGCGCTTCGTCACCCACTATGCGCCGGAGGACCGCTGCCACCTCAACGGCCTGGCGATGCGCGACGGCAAGCCGCGCTACCTGACCGCGCTCGGCGAAACGAATACGCCGCAGGGCTGGCGCGCCAACAAGCGCGACGGCGGCATCCTGATCGACATGGCGACCGACAAGGTCGTCGTGCGCGGCCTGTCGATGCCGCATTCGCCGCGCTGGTACGACGATCGCCTGTGGGTGCTCGAATCGGGCCGCGGCGCGCTGGTCACGATCGATCCGAAGACCGGCGCGAAGACCGACGTCGCGCGCGTACCGGGCTTCTGCCGCGGACTCGATTTCATCGGGCCGGTCGCCTTCATCGGCCTCTCGCAGCTGCGCGAGTCGAACGCGTTCACCGACATCGAAATCACCGAAGCCAATGCCGATCGCCAGAGCGGCGTGTGGGCCGTACACATCGGCACCGGCAACACGATCGGCCTGCTCAAGTTCACCGGTGGCGTGCAGGAAATCTTCGCCGTGCAGGCGCTCGCCGGCGTGCTGTTCCCGGAGATCATCCACGAGGGCGAGTTCCTGACGTCCTCGTATGCGCTGCCGGACGAAGCCTTGCGCGAGGTCGGCTTCAGCCAGCCGCCCGCCGCAGCCGCGAGCGCCGATGCGCCGACGGCCGCCTCCTATGCCTCCACCCCGAACGAGCCGGAGAAAGCCAACCCATGAGCGAGCCCGACAGCATCGCCGAACCGGCGTTCCGCTACGTCAACGACTGGCAGTCGATGCAACCTGCCGATGCGGAAGCGATCCGCGCGTTCTGGACCCAGGAAGGCGCGCTCAACGACGAGGCGCAGATCAAGGAACGCCTGAATCAGGTCGTGATGCACGCGCTGGGCTCGGACGGCAGCGTCGCCGGCGTCTGCACGGCGATTCCCTCCACGCCGCAACAGCTCGGCCAACCGGTCTACTACTGGCGCACGTTCGTCGGCGCCAAGTGGCGCTCGACGCCGCTGGTGATGAGCCTGCTGAAGCGCTCGTGCACGCTGCTGGAGGACTACGCGAGGACGCACGACTATCCGTGCATCGGCGTCTTTCTGGAGCTGGAGAACACGCGCTTCCGCGACAAGGGCCGCATGGCGCAATGGTGGAATCCGCGCTTCGTCTTCATCGGACGCAGCAACCGCGCGCTGGACATGCGCGTGCACTACTTCAAGGGCGCCAAACTCAAGTCGCCGCCGTGAGCGGAAGCCGCGCGGCGATTTCGACCACCGCGAGCCGGCACATGTCGTGCGCCGGCAAGCTGCCGTCGATACGCAGGGCCGAGCGCGGCGGGTCCTGGAAATGCGCGACGAACGCGTCGACGAACGATTCCTCGCGCGCGTCGCTGCCCAGACGCCTGGCCAGTTCGTCGCGCACGAATCGCGCGCGCGCCAATGCCGGCGGACAATCGATCAGCAGCGGCAACGTGTCGAATCCATGCGCCGTGGCCAGCGCCTCGATCTGGTCGAAATCCTGGCGGCGCGAAAACGTGATGCCGTCGACGACGCTGGCTTCGCCGAGCAGGCAGTTGATCTCGAGCGCCAGCAGCACGCTGCGGAATGCGGCGCGCTTCTCGACGAAGCTGTAGCTGCAGCGCGGGAACAGCGCGCGCCGGACCGAGTCGCGGCAGATGCGGCGCAGACCGAGCTCGCGCTCCAGCGTCTGCGCGATCAAGGTCTTGCCGGCGCCGGGCAGCCCCATCATCGCAACGACGAGCGGCCTGCGCGCCTGCGGCGCCGCGTCTGCGCGCGCGGGGAACCGATCGTTCTTGTCGCTGCGTTCCAAGAATCCAAGTCCTTGCCGGCACGGCGGCCGACGCGGCGAGCCGTGCTTCGCTAGAATTGTCGCCCTGTCGGTGCGCGAATGCCATGACTCAGCTGAAACCACCGTTCGTGATTCCCGGCTATCGGATCATCCGCCGCCTCGGGGTGGGCGGCATGGCGACGGTCTACCTGGCGGTACAGCAATCGCTGTCGCGGCCGGTCGCGATCAAGGTCCTGGCCAGCGAGCGCATGCCGAGCGACGATGTCGTTCGCCGTTTCGAGCACGAGGCACGCACGATCGCGCGGCTCGACCATCCGCACATCGTCAGCATCTACGACGTCGGCCGCACCTCGGACGGCCAGATCTACTACACGATGCCGTACCTGCCGAACGGCGACCTGTCCTCGCGCAACCTGCGCGAGGACCCGCAGCGCGTGCTGGCGGTCATGCACGCACTCGCCGACGCACTCGGCTACGCGCACGACCACGGCATCGTGCATCGCGACGTGAAGCCCGAAAACGTGCTGTTCGACAAGCTCGACCGTCCGCTGCTGGCCGACTTCGGTATTGCCTTGAGCGCATCGAATCAGCCGCGGGTGACGCGCGAGGGGGCAACGCTCGGTTCGTCCGGCTACATGAGTCCGGAGCAGGCGCGCGGCCAGCCGCTCGACGGCCGCTCCGATTTCTACAGCCTCGGCGTGGTCTGCTACGAGCTGCTGACCGGCGAGATGCCGTTCCAGGGCGCCGATTCCCTGGCGATCGCGCTGGCGCACATCGAAAAGCCGATACCGCGCCTGCCGCTGACGCGGCGGACGTGGCAGCCGCTGATCGACAAGGCGCTGGCCAAGCAGCCGGATGCGCGTTTCCAGAGTGCCGAGGAGCTGCTCGCAGCGATCTCGGTGGTCGGCAAGCGCCTGCAGGCTCCGCCGCGGATCGGGCTGTCGAAATGGTGGCTGTCGCTGGTCGAGCGCTTCATCTCGATTCCGCGGCGCACCCGCGCGCTCGGCCTGTGCCTGCTGATCCTGCTCGCATTCTCCGGCTTGCTGGCGCTGCTGCCACAGGTGCCTCAGCGCGCGGCGATGCCTTCCGAGGCAGCGGCCGACGCCGCGACGGCAGCGGACGCTTCCGCGGCGCCCACGGCATCGCCCGGCGCGAACGCCGCATCGGATCCGGCCGGCGCGCAAGATGCCGGGGACGCCGCGGCCGTCGACGGCACCTCCGCCGCGCCGGCCGTCGATCCCGCCGATGCGAAGCCGGCCGCACGCGAGGCGCTGCTGAAGAAGGCCGCCGACCTCGCCGCGCGCGGCCGTCTGGTCGAACCCGCGGGCGACAATGCGG
>Ga0207712_10001851_pt1 | contig 13945 bp, 16 predicted proteins | sample KBSS44metaG_FD_184402 | JGI IMG/M metagenome (GOLD analysis project Ga0207712, IMG submission 184402) | Switchgrass rhizosphere microbial communities from Kellogg Biological Station, Michigan, USA - KBS S4-4 metaG (SPAdes) (version 2) | ecosystem: Host-associated > Plants > Roots > Rhizosphere... | reverse complement strand
ACCGGGCATGGACTGGGGTGCATTCTTCCAGGCGGCGGGCCTCGGCCAGCAGCAGGTAGTCGTCGCATGGCAGCCCACGGCCATGAAGGGGGTCGCGGCGCTGGTTGCCTCCCAACCGCTCGACTCGTGGAAGGACTATCTCCGCTTTCACCTGATCCACGACTACGCCGATGTGCTGCCGCGCGCCTTTGCCGAGGCAGCCGCTGGTATGCGCGGCGACCAGCGGCCGCGCGATCAGTTGGCACTGGCGACCACCCAGTCGGCCATGGCTGATGCCATCGGACAGCTTTACGCCGCGCGTTACTTCTCGGCTGCGCAGAAGACGCGGGTCAACGGCATCATCAAGAACGTTGCTGCGGCGTTCCGCGAGCACGTAGCGGATGCGGCGTGGTTGTCGCCTACCAGCCGGTTGGTAGCACTGGCCAAGCTCGACCGGCTGTACGTGGGCATCGGATACCCGGATGCGTGGGAAGACTGGAGCGACCTTCGCATCGACTCCACCGACGCTTTTGGCAACGCGCAGCGCATCGCCGACCACCAGTACCATCATGCTCTGGCCCGACTCGACAAGCCGTACGACCCGCACGAGTGGGTGCTGCCACCGCAGACCGTGGGCGCCGTCCTGATCTTCCAGCAGAACGCCTACACCTTCGCGGCCGCGCTGCTCCAGCCCCCCAAGTACGACTCCACCGCGTCGGATGCCGCGACCTATGGCGCGATCGGCGCCATCATCGGCCACGACATGAGTCACTTCGTGGATGTGCTGGGAGCCGACTACGAGCCCGATGGCCGGATGCGTCGTTGGTGGACGGCCGACGATTCGGCGCGATTCGAGTCAGCGGCCGAGCCGATCGTGCGACAGTTCTCCGCGTACCAGCCGCTCCCCGGGCTTAATGTTGACGGACGGCTCACGAGAACGGAGAATGTAGCAGACCTGGCCGGCCTTACCGCCGCCTTCGAGGCTTATCGCAAGTCACTCGGCGCCAAGGCCGCGGACCGGGGATACGTCCGGCGCTCGGATCGGGAATTCTTCATCGCCTTCGCGCAATCCTTCGGGGCGAAGGTAAATGAGACCGCCCTGCGTGCGCAGCTCTCGAGCGACCACGCGCCGGAGATGTACCGGATGGACGCAGTGCGCAACCTCGATGCGTGGTACCAGGCCTTCGACGTGGTCCCCGGGCAGCGGCTGTACCTCGAGCCGGGGGCCCGGGTACGGATCTGGTAGCGGCCAGGAGGGAGCCCATGCGGGTCACAGTCTGCGAGTTGCCACATGAGCCCGCGGCGTTCGCCGCCGCGTGGGCCGGGTTGTGCGACCATACCAGGGCGCACGCCTCGGCGCTGGTGCTGCTCCCGGAGTTCGCAATGCTGGAACCGGTCTGGGAGTCGGCGCACTTCGACGCCGCTCGCTGGAATGCCAACGTGACCCTGAACGACATCCAGCTCGGTCGTCTCGCCGAGCTGGGCGTCGAACATGTAGTGGGCACCCGACCAGTGAGCATGAATGGCCGCCGCTTGAATCAGGGATACCTCTGGTCTCGGGACGCTGGAGTGCAGCCACTGCGGAGCAAGTACTTCCTGCCCGACGAGCCGGGAAATTGGGAGGCGACCTGGTTTCACCGGGGAGATCGGGAGTTTCCTCTGTTTCACGCCGGTCCGGTGTCGTTCGGCGTCAACATCTGTTCCGAGCTGTGGGCCCTCGAAACCTATGGGACCTACGCCGCGCTCGACGCCCAGCTGGTGTTGGCGCCGCGGGCGACGGAGTTGGCGACGACGATGAGGTGGCTGGCCGTGGGAGTGGTTTCGGCCATCCGCTCGGGGGCGTTCAGCCTCTCTTCCAATCGAGTCGACCCGACTGGAGCCTGCGGCGGTGGCGGATGGATCATCGATCCGGCCGGGGAGATCCTGGCCCTCACCTCATCCATCGAGCCTTTCGCGACGCGGGACATCGACCTGACGAAGGCGGCGAAGGCCAAGCAGAGCTACCCCCGCTACGTGTTTTCGGAATCGCGCAACGGCCCGCCGACCTGAGCTCACCCGCCAGACCAGCGCCTGCACCTGCCGGGCGCTATTTTTCACTGCCAGCCAGTCCATCGTTGCAGGATCTGTTGTGGCTGCCTGGTCTCGTATCTCAGGCCTGACGCCCCCGGCCTTGCGACGGAGCCGTAATTAAGAAACCGCTTCAGGAGGACCAAGACCATGGAACTCGCGACCGCATCTGGAACGACGAACCTGACCGGCATATCGCCCCAATTCCTGGTGGACGACCTCGCTCGCTCGATCGAGTACTACGCTCAACGCCTCGGCTTTGACCTCGACTTCCAGTACCAGGACTTCTACGCGAGCGTCAGTCGCGACGGCTGCGCGATTCATCTCAAGGCCGCGCCGAAGAACGAGGCCGACCGGGCACATCGCGAGCAGCACGAGCATCTCGACGCCCACATCGCCGTTCGCAACGCCACCGCCTTGCACGACGAGCTGCGCTCCCGCGGGGCGTTGATCACGAGACCGCTGGAGGACAGGCCGTGGTCGTGCAGGGATTTCTACGTCCAGGATCCGGACGGCTACATCCTCTGCTTCAGCGAGCTGACTGGGTAAAACCCAACGGCAGGCTAAAGCGTGACGCAGCGCCGAACGGTCATCGTACACATCGCAACCAGTGCGGACGGTTTCATCGCGCAGCCGGACGGCGATCTCGACTGGCTGACGTCCCGCCCCGCTCGGAACCTTCTACGTGGCAGGCCTTGTGTTCGGGCTTGTGCTCTGGCTGCACTCATAGCCCCAGACTGGTCCGATGGCCCTGGGCTACCACTAACCTGGTCAGGCGTCGCAATGGCTACGATCACGGTCCGCACCGGCGATGATCCCGACCTCGAGTCCTTTCTGGTCCAGCGCATTTACGAGTACAACGCGGCTGCCACCGGGTACCATGACGGGGAGTCGTTCTCAGCCATCCACCAGAATGAGTCCGGAAGTATTGAAGCAGGTGTCTACGGCTTCACGTGGGGAGGTTGCTGCTTCGTCTCGTACCTGTGGGTTGCCGAGGCTTTGCGCCGCCGGGGGCTGGGGAGTGAGCTACTCAGGGCGGCCGAGCGTCATGCGCAGGAGAAGCGCTGTCGCCTGGTCCTCTTGTCGTCTCACAGCTTCCAGGCGCCCATGTTTTACGCTCGCATGGGATACGAGCAGGTAGCACGGATCGACGATTATCCCGTCGGCCACGCAGACATCTTCTACGCCAAACGACTCTAGAAGGCTCGAAATCGAGCCCCTCAGCCAGTTCCGAGTCGATTGGGTCGCCCCTCTTCCGTCATTCGGATGTCCAGTGTCATCATCCACCACAGACTTGGAGATCCGACCCATGCGCTACGCCCTTCTCATCCACTACCCGCAGCCTGCCGTCTCCACCCTCAGCGAGGACGAGATCAAGGCTGGCATGGCAGCCTTCCACGCCTACGCCAAGGCGCTCGAGGAAGCCGGCGTCCTCCGCTCGGCCGAAGTCCTTCAGACAATTGCCAAGGCGACCAGCGTGTCCCTGAAGCAGGGCAAGCTGCAGGTGCAGGACGGCCCATTCGCCGACACCAAGGAAGCCTTCGCAGGCATCTTCATGCTCGATGTGCCGGACTTGGACGCCGCGCTCGCCTGGGCCGAGAAGTGCCCGGCGGCTCACTGGGGCACCGTAGAGATCCGTCCTTCGGCGGTGCGGTTCGTCGATGGCGCGTGGACCAGCGGGTCGGAACCGGTTCGGGCGTGACCCAGGACGCCGCGGCGCGCGCCGAAGAACTTGCCCGCGACGCCTACGGCCGGCTCCTTGCCATCCTGGCCGCCAGGGACGGTGACATCGAGTCGGCCGAGGACTGCCTCGCCGAGGCCTTCGCGCAGGCGCTGCGCACCTGGCCAGAGACCGGGGTCCCGAACAGCCCGGAGGCCTGGCTCCTTACCGTAGCGCGCAATCGCGGGCACGACCTCCGCCGTTCGGCGGCGCACCGGCTGAACGAGCCATTCGAGAACCTCGAGCAGACCGGCGCGCTGTCGGTGGTGCCGGAGCTCGATCCCGATGCGATCCCCGACCGACGGCTCGCGCTGCTCTTCGTCTGCGCCCATCCTGCCATCGATCCCGCCGCACGTACACCGCTCATGCTCCAGGCAGTGCTCGGTTTCGAAGCCGACCAGATCGGGCGCGCCTTCGCCATCCCGGCGACGGCGATGGCCCAGCGACTGGTGCGCGCCAAGCGCCGCATCCGGGACGCGAAAATCCCGTTCGTCGTGCCCGATCGCGACCAGATGCCGGCGCGCCTCACCCCCGTGCTCGAGGCGATCTACGGCGCCTACGCGATCGACTTCCCCCTGGTCGCCGGCACCGTGCCGCGCGATTCGCTCGCGGGCGAGGCGCACTACCTCGCCACTATGCTCGCCGAACTGCTCCCCGAGGAGGCCGAGGCGCTGGGCCTCGCGGCACTCATCTCGCTTTCCCTCGCCCGCCACCCCGCGCGCGGAACGGTCGACGAGTTCGTGCCGCTCGACGAGCAGGACCCTTCGCTCTGGAGCCCGGAGCTCATCGCGAGCGGAGAGCAGTACCTTCGGCGCGCGCGCGATCTCGACCGGATGGGTCGGTTTCAGATCGAGGCCGCCATCCAGTCGGTCCATTGCGCCCGCGCGACCTCAGGCGAGACCGACTGGCGAGCACTGCTGACTCTCCATACCGCGCTCCTCTCGTTGGCGCCGACGCTCGGCGTGCGGGTCGCCCATGCGGCGGCGGTGGGACGGGTCGAGGGTCCAGATGCTGGACTCGAAGCGCTCGACGCGATCGGGGATGAATCCGCGCCGCGATTTCAGCCTGCATGGGCAACTCGCGCCCACCTGCTGGCCGCTGCGGGACGTGCCGGAGAGGCCGCGCTTGCATACGAGCGCGCCATCTCCCTCACGACCAATGGGGCGGTGCGCCGGTACCTCGAGCGGCGATGCGCCGGATTGGTTGGTGAAACACGGCCCAATGCTGCATCGCCGATCACCTGCCCTGGGGGACGATTGCCGTCGTAGGGCCCTCCCTCTAGGCTTCACGTCGGTTTGGTCCCCCTTTCCACCTTTGGAGACATTTCGATGCGTCGGACTTTGGCTTACCTCCTGGTCGCCTGTTTCGTCGTCGGTTCCCTGCAGGCCCAGACACCTGCCAAGCAAGTCTCCGCGACCACCCCGTCGCCGGCGACCGTGGATAGTTCCCTGGCTGCCTACCGCGCAGACATGCAGAGTACCAGGGCCGACATCATGGCCAAGAACCTCGCGCTCACCGCTGACCAGGCAGCCAAGTTCTGGCCGGTCTTCAATGCATACCAGAAGGAGCAGAACGTCATCATGGACGAGCAGCTTAAGGGCATTCAGCAGTACGTGGCAGGCTACGACAGCCTGGACGACGCGGCCGCGCTCGCCCTCATGAAGGCCCATCTTGACCGCGATGCCAGGATGAACGCCCTGCGCCAGAAGTGGCTGGGTGAATTCCAGAAGGTCCTGCCCGGGAAGCTGGCCGCGCGCGCGATGCAGATCGACCGGCGGCTGTCCCTGGTTGCTCAGGTGGAGCTCGCCTCCAGGCTTCCCCTGGTTCACTGAGTCGCACGAGGCGACTTGGCTACGGCGGTGGCGACGCTGAGCGCCGCATTGGCGCTCCTGGGCGCAACTGCGTGCGGGACTCCACCGACGGTCGTGTCCGGTCCTCAGGAGATCTCCTCTACTCCCCAACAGATCACGTTCCTCGGCCCGGTCCCCGTCTCGGGGCCGCGCCGGGAACTCTGTTTCGACTTCGACCCGCCTGGGGAATCTCAGAAGGCTTCGACCCTGCAAGCGGTTCTCCTCACCACCGAGGGGCGTCGCGATACCCTGCCTGAGCCCGGCGTGGATCGCCGCGGTGAGAGCCGGGTGTGTCTTGTGGCTGATCACCCCTCCGCAGTCGAAGTAGCTCGGCTCGAAGGGTCCCAGTATCGCGGCGTGGAGCTCACCAGCAGCGCTCCTCCGGTGCGTGTCAAGGTCATTCGCTGGTGGAGCGGCCGCTGAATGACTCCTGAAGCCGTGGTGCAGCGCCAGTTCGAGGCGGCCAACGCGCACGACATTGAGCGTTTCATCGCGGAGTTCGCCGACGATGCCCAGATCTTTACCCCGCCGGCGGTGGCTCCGACGCTGGTGGGTAAAGCCGCCATTGCTCATCACTACAGCACCAAGCGTTTCAATATCCCGACCCTCCGCTATGAGCTGCTGAGCCGCATGGTGACCGGGAACATCATCGTCGACCACGAGCGGATTAGCGGTATCGAGCCCGAGCCGTATGAGGCGGTGCTGGTATATCAGATTGTCAATGATCGCGTTCAGACGGTGTGGCTCTTCCGGCCGGCCTAGCCAAGCTCTATCCTGATCTCCTCCATCTGGTAGGCGCTGCACTCGTACTCGGAGGCACCATGGCCGACTGGCTTTTCAATCTCCCCGTCCTTGGAATGGGAATCGTCATCCTCGGGGCCATCTATCTCTTCACCGCAGCGATCTACCTGCTGGTCACCAAGCTCGCCGTGGGTGAACGGCTGAAAGCATTCAAAGCCATCACGCCGGGCATCCTTCCGCCGCTCAGCGTCGTCTTCGCCCTGCTGGTCGCCTTCCTCGCCTCGCAGGTCTGGAACGACGCCGACCGGGCGAGCGCATCGGTCAATCGGGAGGCGAGCGCTCTACGCGCCGTAGTTCTTCTTGCTTCTCAGTTTCCCGGTGAGACAGAGACGCACCTGCGTGGGCTCATCCACGACTACATCCAGGACGCTGCGAATCAGGAATGGCCTGACATGGCCCGGCACCACGTCACCCTGACCATCGCTCCACCCAAGCTCGCCGAGGCGTTGCGGCTGGCACTGTCACTCACGCCGAAAGGAGAGGGTCAGGTGATCGGCCAGCGCGAGATGGTTGCCGCATTCCAAAACGCTTTGGATGCCCGTCGCCAGCGCATCGTCCTCAGTGAATCATCGATCAACTGGGTGAAATGGACCGTGCTGCTGATCCAGGCGGGACTCACCCTGCTCACAATCGCCATGGTGCACTGCGACAACCGCCTCGCCAACAGGATCGTGCTGGGAATCTTCGCGACTGGCGTCGGAGTCGCCGTCTGGCTAATCGCCGCTAATACCCGCCCCTTCGCCGGTCAGATCTCGGTACGCCCCACCCTCCTGCTTCAGGTGATGCCAGAGGCGGGCCCGGACGGAGCAGGTCCCTGAAGCGATTCGCAGGGAAGCCGGTCGCTGGCTGCGGTGTCGGGCGACGTGATGAACTTCGATCTATGACGTGCCACTGCGAAGCCACCGATCAACATTTCGGGCCCTTCCGAGCCCAGAAGGACCTGGCGTCCTACCGACGGCACGGGCCTACCGGCACGGCTCGACGGCTCGTTCGCATGGTGGGCGACTGCCAGGTGCAGGCCGAGACCCTGCTCGACATCGGAGCGGGCGTGGGGGTCCTGCATCATGAGCTCCTAGCCCGAGGAGTCGGCACCGCAATGCACGTGGAGGCCAGTCGCGCATTTGTGGAGGCCGCGCAGGATGAGACCGAGAGACGGGGACAGGGCGACCGAGTGACATTTCTGCACGGGGATTTTCTGGCTCTGGCTCCCACGATCCCGGCGGCGGATCTGGTAACGCTTGATCGGGTGCTCTGCTGCTATCACGAGCTCGATCCGTTGTTGCTGACCTCCGCGGCGCTCAGCCGGCGCTATTGGGCGGCGACCTTTCCCCGGAATCGCTGGTACGTCCACCTGTACACTCGCTGGGAGAACCACCGCAGGGGACGCAACGGAGACGCGTTTCGAACCTTCGTTCACCCGGTTACGCGAATTTACCAATTGCTGGCTCAGGCCGGGCTGCGTCCGCTCCGCGTCTCTCGCCGCCCGGTCTGGGAGACCGTTCTCTGCATCCGGGACAACTGAGGCGCCGTTGGCCAGCCGAGCTGAGTGCCGGAAGGGAGCTGCCGAGCGTTGCATCGGACGGTGGGGAAGGGACATCTTGCAGAGCCGGGCCATCGGGTAGTCACCTGACCTCCTCCAAGTGCGTGACGCGAAGGGGTTGAGAGTGTTTGGGCAATTGCGTCGTTTGCTGCAGAAAATCCATCTGAATTCCGCCGAACTTCCCGCCCCACGCCTCGCGGACGAGGCCCGCTGGTACACAGAACACGCCGCTCTTTTCATCACCACGCTGAAGTGGGCGCTCCTGGGAGCGGCCGCGGGACTTTGTGTCGGGTTGGGTACCCGGGGATTTCTGTGGTCCCTCGGTGCTGCCAGTGCGGCCGTGCGATCCCTGACGGGAGGTGCCCTGCCCTGGTTTGCGCTTCTCCCCCTCACCCTGCCGGCCTGCGTCTGGTTGATCCGGACCTTCGCCCCCGAGGCCCGCGGCCATGGAACCGAGGCAGTGATCGCCGCGGTCCACCAGAAGGCCGGTCGGACCGACTGGATCATCGCCCCGATCAAGCTCGCCGCGACCGTCCTGACCCTCGCCTTCGGAGGCTCGGTCGGTAAAGAGGGCCCCGCCGCCCAGATCGGCGCCGCCCTGACCAGTCTCTTCGCCGACGTTTTCAGACTGGATGACGAGGACCGCCGTCGACTTGTTATCTGTGGCATCAGCGCCGGATTTGGCGCCGTCTTCGGAACCCCGATTTCAGGCGCACTGTTCGGCATCGAGGTGCTGTACCTGGGTCGGATCGATTACGCCGTCATCTTCCCCGCCATGGTGGCGGGGATTGTCGGCCACATCGCATGCGGAGTGCAGGCCCCCTTCCCCGCCGTCGGCAACGTCATGGGCCAGATGGGACAGCCCACCGCCGTGCTCCTCTCTCTGGGATCCGGAGCGGCGTTTGGCCTGATTGCACTTCTCTTCATCGAAACGATGCGGGGCCTGGAGCGGCGGCTCCGGCGCTTCGAGCAGCACCCGTATCTCCTGGCCGCCGGGGGAGGCATCGCTCTGGCCATTCTCTATGCCACCGCGGGGGATACGTATGCCGGACTGGGAACCAGCACCATCGCCGGCACGTTGGCGGGCACGACTTCCGTGGTAGCGGCGGCGTTTCTCTACAAGATTCTGGCAACTTCAATCACCCTCGAGACCGGGGGAAGCGGGGGAATAATCACGCCCATCTTCTTCGTCGGCGCCACAAGCGGTGCAGCCATGGCGCGGCTGCTTCTCCTCCCACAATCGCTTCTCGCGGCCTTTGGATTTGTGTCGGTCCTCGCCGCCGCGGCCAACACGCCTATCGCCGCAGCCGTCATGGCGATCGAGCTGCTTCCTGCCCCCGAAAGTGTCTACGCGTCTCTGGCCGCGGTAACCGCGTTCCTCATGGTCGGCCATCGAAGCGTCTACGCCAGCCAGAAGCTCGGTCTCTCCAAGTCGGCGAGCCTGGAAATCGAGCTCGGCGGCGCGATCGGGGACCTGAGTCCCACCAGCCTCCGAATTCGGAAGGGATCCCTCACCGAGCGGTTCCACCGGCTCGGCCGCTCTTCCCAGCCCGATGAAGAGGATCGCTCATAGCGGTGCGGGTGCCCCAGGAACTTCCGCCCGTTCAGTCCGTACAAAAGGGTGGCCTCTCACGTCCGAATCCCTCTCAAGGAGACCCCTATGACCGCCTCACCGAGTCGGTTCTCAGTGCCAGCCCTGGCCGTGATGGCGGGTCTGGCCAGTTTCGTCGCCACTCCACTCGCTGCCCAGGCCGTCAGTAACACGGCCGAGTTCGAGGCCTGGCGCAAGGTCCAGAAGGAAGACATCGACGGACTCAGGGAAAAGTTCATGGCGCTGGCCAAGGCGGTACCGGCGGACAAGCTCAAGTGGAAGCCGATGGAGGGAACCCGGTCGTTCCACGACGTGTTCGCCCACATCGCGGCCGAGGGGAATACCGAGACGGCGATGTTCGGGAAGCCCCTACCTGCCGGCTCCCTCGCCGACTTCGACGCCGAGGAGGCTCGGCTCGGCAAACTCCCGGATGATCAGCTGATCGCGGTGATGGACAAGTCAATGCAGAGTCTGAGCGCCACCCTGGCCGGGCTGTCGCTCGACAAGATGAACACGCCGATCACTTACTACGGCCAGTCCACCCTACCCCGCGTCGCGACCACCTACACGTTGAACGATCTGCACGAGCACCTGGGCCAGCTGGTGTCGTACGCGCGGATGAACCAGATCGTGCCGCCGTGGAGCAAGAAACCCGGGTGAGGTGGGGCGAGCCTCTTGCGATTGGTGTTGGCGCCACCCTGCTGATGGACCTCTGGAACCTGTTCTTGAAGCGCGCCTTCAGCATTCCGTCACTCAACTACTGCATGCTCGGGCGCTGGGTCAGCCACCTGCCGTCGGGCACTTTCAGGCATGTGAGTATTGGCGCCGCCCCGCAAAAGCCCCACGAATGTGCGGTCGGCTGGGTTGCCCACTACAGCATTGGCACCGTGCTCGCCCTCGTCTTTGTCCTGATTGTTTCCGGTGAATGGCTCGCCCGGCCAACGGCCCTCCCCGCCCTGCTCTTCGGCATCGCCACCGTGGTCCTTCCGTTTTTCATCCTGCAACCTTCGCTAGGACTCGGCATCGCCTCGTCGCGATCCCCCAATCCGACACAGGCCAGGCTCAAAAGCCTCGTGACCCACACCGTGTTCGGTGTCGGACTGTATGTTTGCGCCCTCGTCGTGAGCTACCTGCTGCGTGCGGCTGCTTAGCCATGGGCCGCTGCGAGTCTCGACCTCGAATACCCGAGGGGGTGTGTGAAGAACCGTTCTAAAGGATTTCCATGAGATCACTCGACTTTGCAACCGTGACGCCACGTGAGATCGCGCCAGGCTATCTCGGCCGCTACCTCCACTCGGACCATATTACGCAAGGCCGAGTTGACATCGCTCCGGGCGCCGTCGTCCCCGAGCACTCCCATCCGCACGAGCAATGGACCCTGCTGCTCACCGGCTCACTCGAACTTACGGTCTCCGGCGTCCCCCACGTCTTGCGACCGGGCCAGATGCTCTACATCGCACCGCATGAGCGCCATTCCGCGCGTGCCCTCAAGGCTTCCGTCGTCCTCGATGTGTTCCATCCGCCTCGGGACGACTACCGTTGAGGCACGATCTGATCGGCCGCGGATGAACGCGGATAACAACGCAGAACTGTGCAAATGTTTCCGTGGGATCCCTAAGGACCGACTGACCCTTATTTCTGCGTTCATCTGCGTTTATCTGCGGCCCTGCCGGCTTCAGCGAGTAGAAGGCGGCGGATGTCGCGCACCAGATCTACAAGAAGTGGCCTGCGGACTGATTCAGCCGCAGAAGAACGCAGATAAACGCAGAACTGGTGCAAGTGCATTTGGGTAAATCGCCTGAGGACTAACGAACCCCATATCTGCGTTCATCCGCGTTTATCCGCGGCCTCTGCCGACTTCAGCAAGTGGAAGACCGTAGGATGTCGCCTGCGGCCCGATTCAGCCGCAGAAGAACGCAGATAAACGCAGAACTGGTGCAGGTGCATTTGGGTAAATCGCCTGATGACTAAGAAACCCCATATCTGCGTTCATCCGCGTTTATCCGCGGCCTCTGTGTGGTTCCTGCGCAGCCTTGGCCCGCTCCGTAAGATTTAGCCGCTGCAGGACGCAAATAAACACAGAGCTGTTTCCCAGTTGGCCTGGCTAAGTCCCAAGTGAAATTGGTAGGTCCCGTTTCAGTTTGAGTCTCCGCAGGTCTATGAATCCTTTTTTCTGCGTTCATCTGCGTTCATCTGCGGCCTATGACTACTTCCTCGCCACTCCACCTGGACTTTCGACCGCCTACCCGGGCGTGGTCCCAGGCAATCGGTCTGTTCGCAGCCTTTCTTGGAACCTTCGCCGGGGGAGCAGCAGGCCAGGTCCAGCCGCATGCTGACCATCCCCTGGGCACGGTTCACTTCCCCATCAGCTGCTCGGAACCGGCTCAAGTGGAGTTCGACCGGGCGATCGCCCTCCTGCATCACATGACGTATCCCCAGGCGCGCCAGGGATTCGAGCGGGTCGCCACCATCGATTCGAAATGCGCGATGGCGTATTGGGGAGTTGGGATGACCCTGTTCCAGCCGCTCTGGCCTACGCGGCCGCGACCGGAAGCGCTGCAGCGTGGGTGGGACGCCGTGCTGAAGGCCAAGACCCTCGAGCCACCGACGGGCCGGGAACGACTGTTCGTCGCTGCGGCAGAAGCGTTCTTTCTGGAACCGGACTCGCCGGATTATTGGCTCCGCATCCGGCGGTGGAAACAGGCGATGGAGAAGGTCTACTCGTCCTTCCCCGACGATCCCGAAGCCGCATCGTTTTACGCTCTGGCGCTCCTGGCCACGACCTCCTCGGATTCGAATCCTCGCGCGCATGCTGACCAGGCCGCCCAAATTCTCCTCGGTGTCTACGAGAAGAATCCGAACCACCCCGGTGTCATGCACTACCTGGTACACGCCAACGACGTCCCGGGCCGCGAACGGGAATCACTGGAGATCACGGAAAAGTACGAAGCCGCCGCGCCGAGCAATCCACACGCGCTCCATATGCCGACGCATATCTATACCCGACTCGGCGACTGGAATGGCGTAATCCGGGGGAACCTTCGGGCAGCAGAGGCGGCATTACAATATCCGGCGGGAGACCGAGGGGAATTCGTCTGGGACGAGTTTCCCCACGCGATGGAGTATCTCGTCTATGCCTATCTCCAGAAAGGCGCGGACGACAGAGCCGCAACGCAGTTGAAGAGGCTGCGCGTGACGGCCCGACTGGAACCCACCTTCAAGACCGCTTTTCACCTGTCGTCTACTCAGGCCCGTTATGCCTTGGAGCGACGCGCCTGGAACGAGGCGGTGTCGCTGGTTCCCCGGGAGCCTGCTACCCTCGACTGGGATCGTTTCACCTGGCCGGAAGCCATCGTGCGATTCGCTCGCGGCCTGGGCGCGGCGCATCTGGGGAAAGTCAACGAAGCCAGAGCAGAGGTAGAGCGGCTGAACCAACTCGATGAGGCAACCCAGAAGACGGGGGAAGACGTGTTTGCGCGGAACATTCGAATGCTCCGGCTCGAGTTGAGCGCATGGATTGCCCACGCGGAGCGACAGGAGGACTCGAGCGTTGCGCTGATGCGGGAGGCCGCCGAGCTTGAGGGTTCGACCCCGAAGCCCGCCGTAACTCCGGCACCCACCCTTCCCGCCCACGAGTTGTTGGGGGACCTTTTTATGGAGCAGAAGCACCCGGCGGAAGCGCTCGCGGCGTACCAGCGTTCCATGGAACTCTATCCCAGGCGTTTCAACAGCCTGCTGGGCGCCGCTCGGGCAGCACGCGCTCTTGGTAACAAAGCTCAGGCGCGTACGTTCTACAGCGAGCTTCTCGAAGTCGCGGATAGCGGAACTCGGCAGCCGGCCCTGAAGGAGGCCCAGGACTATGTGGCACAACGGCAATGATCGAGGCACCTGGCGTTTCTGTTCCCCGGGCCCGGCTCTTTTCCTGATTCTGGCCACAGCGGTTGCTCCGGCCCGGAGCCTCATGGCCCAGGGCGAACGCCCAATCGAGGGACATTGGTCCTGTCAAACCATCCAGGCCAACAACACGATGTACATCTCCGCAGTATGGGACGACAACGCGTGGCCGGATCAGGTCAAGACGGCCTGGCTTCAATACCTCATCTCCAAGTACCAGTTCAAGGGCGATCCCTCCTGCAGCGTGGCCTACAAGTCCGGCTCGACCCTCGAAAAGATTCAGGGTGATCAGAAGAGCTACTCCGCTCAGTTGCGGGCCCAAGGTGTCAAGGTCATCGAGACCGGGTGGACTTTCGTTCCCGCGAAGGTCAGCCTGCCCTATTACTGCTTTGGGGCGGTGATGGTGCGGAACGGCGGCCAGCAACAGGGCTACTTCTATATGACGAAGGTGCTGGGAATGTCTCCCAACTCGCTGGACCAGCTGGGCGCCGCATGGGCCAAGC
>Ga0207712_10001843_pt1 | contig 13980 bp, 12 predicted proteins | sample KBSS44metaG_FD_184402 | JGI IMG/M metagenome (GOLD analysis project Ga0207712, IMG submission 184402) | Switchgrass rhizosphere microbial communities from Kellogg Biological Station, Michigan, USA - KBS S4-4 metaG (SPAdes) (version 2) | ecosystem: Host-associated > Plants > Roots > Rhizosphere... | reverse complement strand
CCTGCGCCCGCTCCTGCGAAGGCGTCTGACAAAGACGAGAAACCCGCGCCTCCGGCAGCGCAGAAAGATCGCTTCCGCGGTGTGCGAATCTTTGACATCACCGACATTAAAAACCCGAAGCAAGTCGCAGCGGTGCAAACGTGCCGCGGCTCACACACTCATACGCTCGTTACCGATCCGAACGATAAGGACAACATCTACATCTACGTTTCGGGAACGTCTTTCGTACGCCAAAACGAAGAGCTGGCAGGGTGTTCGGGTGAAGAGCCCGACAAAGATCCGAACACGGCGCTGTTTCGCATCGACGTGATCAAGGTGCCGCTGGCGTCGCCGCAGGATGCGAAGATCGTCTCGAGTCCGCGTTTGTTTATGGATCCGGCCACCGGCAAGCTGAATGCTTTGAGTAACGGGGGCTCGCATGGAAAGAACGGGCCGGAAAAGCCCGAGGCTAGTAACCAGTGTCACGACATCACGGCGTACTCAGCAATCGGTCTCGCTGCCGGCGCGTGCTCTGGAAACGGAATCCTGATCGACATTAAAGATCCCGCGAATCCGAAGCGCCTCGACGCAGTGAACGATCCGAATTACGCATACTGGCATTCGGCGTCGTTTTCGAATGACGGAAAGAAACTCGTGTTCACGGATGAGTGGGGCGGTGGACTCGGCGCTCGCTGCCGTCCGAACGACCCGATCAAGTGGGGCGCGGATTCGATTTTCCATGTGAACGACAACAAGATGAAATTTGCGAGCTACTACAAGATGCCCGCAGCGCAGGGAGACAGTGAAAACTGTGTGGCCCACAACGGTTCGCTCGTTCCGATTCCCGGTCGCGATATCTTAGTGCAAGCGTGGTATCAGGGCGGCATCTCGGTCGTAGACTTCACCGACGCGGAGCATCCGGTTGAGATCGGCTACTTCGATCGTGGACCAATCAATCCAAACATGCTCATCCTTGGCGGCGACTGGTCGGCTTACTGGTACAACGGCCATATCTACAGTTCCGAAATCGCACGCGGTTTGGACGTTTTTGAGCTGACGCCGACGAAGTTTATTACGCAAAACGAGATCAATGCTGCGAAGTCCGTTCAAGTCGGTGAGTTGAACGTGCAGAACCAGCAGAAGATCGAGTGGCCACGAACGTTGGTAGTGGCGAAGGCGTACCTGGATCAACTGGAGCGCTCACAAGCGTTGCCGGCAGATCAAATCGCATCGGTGCGGGCTGCGATTCAAGGTGTCGAAAACACGCAAACGAACCATGCCACACAGAATAAACTGAAAGACCTCGCGTCGTCGCTGGAAGCGAGCGCCGGCACGGCGAAGAGCGCGGCAGATTCAAATCGCCTGCATAGACTGGCGGAGATCCTGATGAATCCCGCACGTTAAGTTGCACGTAGCCCTGCTCACCGTGAGGATGGATTCCAAATGAATTTGTCTCTGGCATTCTTTCATGGTGAGCAGGCGCTCGTGGCCCTTGCTCTGGGTGGTCTCATCGTTGTGGTCGCCGTCCCGTTGGTATTCTACGTCTGGCTCCGGCGCACGAACTCATCGGAGCGAACACTCACATATACCTATGCAGTATCAACGGCTGTCTTTTGCGTTTTGATGGCTGTAACCACGTATGACGAACTGTCGTTGTCTCATCTTACAGTGGCTACTATAGCTTTTATTCTCACCCTGCCATGGAATGTCATCACACTCGTAGCGGTCAGTGTGGCCGGTAACGCAGATATAGGTAACCGCGAGATCATAGCAGCGATGTTGCTCGGCGCCGGCGTCAATGCATGGATCTTGTTTTTAATCGCGAAGAAGGCGAAGGGCTGGAGATGATGAAGCGATCACTTCACGCGCGTATCGACCGCAATCCAGTTTAGCTCCCACGTCTTTCCCTCATCGTCCGAGAATGATTGCTCAAACCGGTATTGATCATCCGTGATCTTTATGATCACAAATCTCACCAGTATCGCACGACCGTTGTAGGTGTCCTTATTATAGAATTCGCCGCGTCCATCCTTGAACTCCCCAACCGAGGGAATAGTCAGTTGGCCGTCGCTGATGTTCGCGAAATTGAGACTCCACTTGCGCGACTCCGGATTATATAAACGCAAGCTCAGTCCTTCTATACGGCCGGCTGGACCCTTAACCTTCAACTCGACGAGATTGGCGCGACCATCCAGAACTTTACTCACGACCGACGCGCCGTCATACTCGACCCAGTTCGTCGAGCCGCTTAAAGGACGCTGCAAGCGACGCAAGTGGGTCTTCCAGGTGCCGATCTCCCAGTCGAAATCGTGCTGCCTGTCTCTCTGCGCGAAGACCGGCAACGTAATTAACAGCATTAGAAGAAAAACTCTCATGCCATTGAAATTAAGCTCCCGGCAAAGCTTGAGTCAATAAGGTACCTGGAGGTAACTACGCGATTGGACTTAAAACGTGAAGTGTTGCGTCACATGGTTGCGACGGTAGCGTATCGCGGCGGTCTTGCTTGCGTGGATGCGCCGGAGAGCTTCGCCTCGTTTCGTGCCACGTCAACGACACGCACTCCCGGAGAAATTCTCGCGCACATCGGCGATCTACTCGAGGGCTCGCTTCATCTCGTTAAAGGCGAGATGGTCTACTTAACGTCCACTCCCCTGCCCTGGAAGGAAGAAGTCACCCGATTCTTCACCGCTGTCAAAGCGTTCGACGTGTACCTGGCATCGGACGCTCCGCTCGCCTGTGCGGTTGAGAAACTCGTGCAAGGCCCGATCGGTGATGCGCTCACGCACGTCGGCCAGATCGTGATGTTGCGGCGTATGTCAGGAAATCCCATTCGCTCGGCAGCGTACTTCACCGCCGAGATAGTCGCGGGCGAGGTCAACCAGGAAACCTTCTGACTTGTTCAGAGTTCAAGCTTTAGCTTGCAGCGTAAACAACTTCAACGTTACTAGACGTCGATCACGCAAGCTAAAGCTTGAACTCTGAACGAAAAGACCTCACTTTTTGCGCCTCTTTGTGGCATCATCCGTTCCATGCGCGAACTGATCCTAACAGTATTGGCGGCTTTTTTGTGTCACATTCAGGTAACGGCAAACCCACTTGCTCGCGACGTCACGATCTATCGCGACACTTACGGCGTCCCGCACGTCTTTGGCCGGACCGACGCCAGTACGGTGTTCGGCTTTGCTTACGCTCAAGCTGAAGACAACTTCTGGCGCGTCGAGGAAAACTTCATCAGCGCCCTCGGCCGCTCGTCCGAAGTTTACGGCGAGAAGTCGCTGGATGAAGATCGACTCAATCATGCATTAGAGATACCGAGATTAGCCCGCGAGGAATACGCACGTCTGGACAAACAGATGCGCTCCTTATGCGACGCCTTCGCCGCCGGCTTCAACTACTATCTCGAACGTCACACGGAAGTGAAACCGCGCCTGCTGACGAAGATCGAGCCGTGGTACACACTCGCCTTCATCCGTTACAACTACTTTCAGAACGGCTTCGCGCACGATCCAATCCTGCGACGCGCCGGACTCCAAACCGCCGCGATCGAGAACGATCTCAAACCACACACCGGCTCGAACGGCTGGGTCGTTGGCCCAGCAAAGAGTGCTTCCGGCCACGCGCTGCTTTTCATCAATCCTCATCTGCCGTTCTTTGGTCCGGGCCAGGTTTACGAAGGCCATGTTCATAGCGAAGAAGGTTGGAACTTCACCGGTTATACACGTTTCGGTTTTCCCCTGCCGTACGTCGGACACAACGACAACGGCGGTTGGGTCAGCACTGACAACGCAGCCGACTTAACCGACGTCTACCTCGAAACGTTCGACGATCCCGCTCGTCCACTCGCTTACAAGTACGACAATGGATACCGCCTTGCCACCGAGCACGTTGAGGAGATCCGAGTCAAGACGGCGACCGGCATCGAGACGCGCAAATTCACGATGCGCAAAACGCACCACGGCCCAATCCTCGCCGCGCGTGAGGGCAAGATGCTTTCGCTGCGGATGGCAAAGTTCGAGTCGGACGGATGGCTGCGCGAGTGGTACGACATGACGCGCGCGAAATCGCTGAACGAGCTGAAGCGTGCGATAACGCCGCTCAATATGCTCTTCGGCAACGTGATGTATGCCGATCGACAAGGCAACACGTGGTATCTCTACAACGGCGCGGTGCCGAAACGCGATCCACGCTTCGACTGGACCAAGGCTTTAGACGGCAGTGATCCGGCGACTGAATGGCAGGGCTATCACACGATCGACGAGTTGCCGCAACTCACAAACCCCGGAACCGGCTGGATGCAAAACTGCAACACCAGTCCTTTCCTTTTGACGAGTGATGGCAATCCTGATCCGAAACGGTTTCCCAAATACATGGTCCAGGAAGGCGACAACCCTCGCGGCGCGATCTCGAGAGAGATTCTTTCGAGTAAAACGAAATTCACGTTCGATGAATGGACGCGGCTGGCGTTTGACACGCGCGTGATGAGCGCCGGCAAAGAGCTGGAACCGTTGCTTGCTGCACTGAAACAATCTAATCAGGCACGGTTACGCGAAGTATATGACGTACTCGCTCGTTGGGATCGACGAAGCGCTAACGACTCGATCGCGATGACCATCTTCAGCTTGTATCACGAGCGCCGGATGAGAGACGAAAAGCTGGAAGTCCTCGCCGCGCTTAACGACGCTCTCAATTTACTGGAGCGCGATTTCGGCACGTGGAAAGTTGCGTGGGGCGAGCTCAATCGCCTGCAACGTATCGATGAGAGCCGCGACCAGGATTTTGACGATTCCAAGCCGAGCCTCGCGGTGAGCGGTGTGAATGGTAACGACGGCGCGGTGTTCACGTTTTACGCTACGCCCGAGCGCGGACAAAAACGGCGCTACGGCGTCGCAGGTGGAACCTACATCAGCGTAGTCGAGTTTGGACCACGCGTCCGCGCCCTCTCGGTCCACACCTTCGGCGCCAGCGGCGATCCAAAGAGTAAGCACTACACGGACCAGTCCGTGCTCTACACGCGCGGTGAGTTCAAACCAGCCTGGCTCACACTCGAAGACATCCGCGCGAACCTCGAAAAGGCGTACCATCCCGGCGAAGAGTAACCACGGGTTAGATTTCTGTTAAGTAATGGGAGTCTTGATGCAGATATTAAAAATCGTTGCACTCGTAATCTTCCTACAGGTCGGCGCCAATCAGGTAACGCGCCAGGAAACATTGCGCGGATCAGTAACTCCGGAACGCGAATGGTGGGACTTACAGCACTACAATCTGAAAGTCGAATTCCTCCCTGAAACCCGGCGTCTGAAAGGCTCCAACGAGATAACCTTCAAGACTCTAAAAGCCGGCAACAAAATGCAAATCGATCTGCAACCACCGCTAGCCATCACCAAGATCACGCACGGCGACTCGCAACTCAAATTCGATCGCGAAGGCAATGTCTACTGGGTAACGTTTGAGAAGGAACTCGCGCAGGGAGTCGAAGACAAGATCGAAGTGTTTTACGAAGGCGTTCCGGTTGTGAGTAAGAATCCGCCGTGGGTTGGCGGGATCACCTGGGGCCGAGACGATCTCGGAAATCATTTCATCGTGACCACGTGCCAGGGGATCGGCGCGAGCATCTGGTGGCCCAATAAAGATCACGGCGCTGACGAACCCGATCGCGGCATGCAGATCAGCGTAACCGTGCCCGAGAATCTCGTCGCCGTCTCAAACGGTCGCTTGAAAAAGACGGACCATGACGTCGAAGCGAAGAAGAAAACCTATCACTGGGAAGTCGTGAACCCCATCAATAACTACGGCGTCAACGTAAACATCGGCAACTACATCAACTTTACTGAAAAATACCAGGGCAAAGGTGGCGTGCTGGACGTGAACTACTGGGTCCTGCCGCACCAGAAAGAAGCCGCACAAAAGCAATTCAAGGAAGTAACGCGCATGCTCGACGCCTTCGAACACTGGTTTGGAAAGTATCCTTTTTACGAAGACGGTTACAAGCTGGTGACGGTTTCTTATCCCGGCATGGAGCATCAAAGCTCAGTCACTTACGGCAACTGGTTTCGCAACGGCTATCTGGCTCGCGACCCTTGCGCGTGCGGAGTTGGCTTCAAATTCGACTTCATCATCGTTCACGAGTCGGCGCATGAGTGGTTCGGCAACAACATCTCGATGAAAGACGCGGCCGACATGTGGATTCACGAAGGCTTCGCGAATTACTCGGAAAATCTTTTCGTCGAATATCATTTCGGGAAGAAAGACGCGGAAGACTACGTGATCGGCACTCGTCGCTCGATAAGAAACGACATTCCGATCATCGGCGTTTACGGCACCAACCGGCAAGGGTCAGGAGACATGTATCCCAAAGGCGGAAACATGCTCCACACGATTCGCCAGATCATCAACGACGACGCGAGGTGGCTCTCGATCCTGCGCGGCCTCAATGCAGATTTTTGGCATCAGACCGTCACCACAGAACAGATCGAGTCGTACATCACGAAGAAGGCCGGCACCGATCTGAGTAAAGTCTTCGATCAATACCTGCGCACGACCAACATTCCATTATTGAAATACAGCATGAATGGAAAGACGCTCTCATTCAGCTACGATCGAGTCGTCCCAGGCTTCGCCATGCCGATCCGCGTAACGATCAACGGTCAGGAGAAAGTAATAACACCGACCGAAGCAAAACAGACGCTTCAATTCCCTGAAGACATCAAAACGTTCGAAGTCAATCGCAACTTCTACATTCAAGCAGAGAAGAGTGATCTCTAACCGAAGACTTGTTCAGAACCCCTCTCCATCAGGAGTCAGGATCGAAGGCAAATCATGTTCGGGATGAGCCCGCAGCAATTGGTAAGCAACTCCTCCAAGTCCAGGCAACAGGCCGGGCGCGAAGGCATTTCGGCCCATGCCGCAGGATGGTCCATCTTGCTCCAGACTGGTCAGGATTACGTCGAGCAGGTACGAGGCGTTTAACTCTTTCGGCGCCTCTCCGGCGGCGATCGCGTGGTCCAGTAATTCCCATGCGCCGAGATCGCCGTGACACGCGCAATGATTCCAACCCATCCCCAGCCGCCAGGTTGCTGCTGCAGCGCGCCGGACGAATTCACGTGTCGAGCTACATGTAAGCGTTGGATCCAGATTCAGATGTGCCAGGCCGATTCCAACAGCGCCGTGACACCACGCTGCTGCGGTCTTGGAGCCTTCGAGCATGCGAAGGTCAAGCCAGTTCTGCTCCTGCTCGTCAAAAAGAGCATCTTCGAAGGCAAACGCCTCTTGTGCCAGTTGCTCGTAACGCGCGCTGCCGGTTGCGCGTGCAAGGTGGGCCAGGGCCCAGCCGATGCCGGTTACGCCATGTGCAAAGCCGCCTATTCCTTCCGGCGCGAGGGGATGGGGCCAGTAAGCATGTCCGTTCCGATGTTTTGCGCGCTCATGCAACCGGTCACCAAGTTGCGAAGCGATGCGGAAATAAGTCTCATCACCTGTCTTGCTGGTAAGCATCAGCAATGGAACCACAGCGCCTGCGCTTCCGGAAAACAAATCGTAAATGTCGTCCACTGCAACCGCTCCGGCAATCTGGCCGGCCAATTTGCAGGCGCGCTGCAAACCATCACCGCCGTCCAACCGCCAATGCGACAACACAAGGTAGGTCCAGATTTGCGAACCAAGTCCGAGATACGCGCCGGGTGGAAGGGGCCTGACGTTCAGCCCTTCGTCGCCCAGACGTTCACGCTTGGCCTCACCCAGGTGTAACGTTTGCAAAGCCGCTGCAAACACTTTTTCAAGTTCAGGAATGGCATCGGCGCGCCCGGCTGCTGTTTCGTGCAGATAAGCGCCAAGCAATAACGTGAGTCCCGAGATCCCGTTGTACAAATCGTGCTGCAAGGGCTGCACTGACCAGCCCGTTGTTGTAAACACCGGTGCAATCCAAGCCACGCTGCCGTCGCTCTCATGAATCGTATTTGTCACTATCGATTGAATGATTTGCGCGGCTTGCCGGCGGCGACGGGCTTCCAGATCGCCGCCGCGTCCATGCGTCCGTAATATCGATGTTCCCTGAGACGTCCAGCCGTCGTTGATGTAAGCGCTTACCAACGATGCCTGGATGACTTGTTTCTCGAGAGCGAAATCCGCACTACGCCAATCCGTGAGCGCGGCTTCAACTAAATGACGGGGTGGAAGCCAATATGTGTGCCCCGGCCCGTGCAAGCGACCGTCCCGCACCACAGTGAAAAAGTAAGGGACATCGCCCTCCAGCAATTCGTCGATCTCGGCATTGATGACCGCCGGATCGCTCGGCGCCGCGGAGACGTTCGCGGCCATTTTCTGCAATAAGCCGAAGGCGCGCTGCCGTGCCGGTTCAGGGTTATGCAGCGATACAGGATGCCATAGCATCCGGCCGATCTCGGCATAGACCTCGGTCGCACGCACCACCACGCGGACGCGGCAATCCTCGAACACCCGCAGCCGCGGTCGCAACTTGCCGGCAGCATCCAGGCGCTGGAGCGTGGCCGTTAATTCATCAAACCCACGCAGTACCTCTGGCCAGAATTCAGCGAGCGCAGGGTGAGGGCTGGGATGATTTTGCGACATTGGCGCTTCAACAAGGATTGGTCCGACATGCGCTTTGTCCGAACCCGCGCCGAGGATTCCTTGCTGCTGCTGCATGGGCTGCTGTCCAGGAAGCATTCCCAAAGCGGAAGGATCAACGCCGCGCCAACCCAGACCATTTCCGCGGCCCGGTAACAAGCCTACACTCAGTACTGTTCGAGCTATCAATTCGCCGGCGCGGTCAAACGCCCCTCCGTAGCCGGATGGCGGCGGTGGGATTTTGGGCGTAAAAAGGGTTTCACAGTCGACTACCACGGGGTTTCCGCCCTGGGCAATTACATTTTCAGCGTGTAGATCGCTCCCGCTGAGCAAACGCATTAATGCGAGTAAATGCCCGATGCCGCGATAGAAGCTAAGCAGTTCCTCGTTTCCTGCCGCGAAGCGATGGGCCACAAATTCAACCCAGCCGTAATCGCCACGATCCATGACCTTGGGGACGCGGACATTCGGCGCACTGCCATGATCGCCGGCAAGCTCGGTGATGAAGCCGCGCAAAGCGATGTCAATTGCCAATGAACGCGGCTTGTAAACAACACGCGAGCCCTCACCGCGCACAATTACCACGGTCGCCCCGCCGCGATGGCTGTCACCGGCTCCGAAGGTGAGCTCGTGCAGTTCGCCCACCTCAACGGTGCACAGCTCTTCTAACCGGCGACGGTCTGCGGCCCAACGCTCAGCGAAGCGTAGCGTTGCCGCGCATCGCCTCAGCACGATCGCGTCTACTCGCGACAATAAAGAGGGATAATGATTAGCTAATTCGTTCCAGAAGGACTGCCCGGATGAGAGCTCAAGGAATTGCTGCCAACGCTCTTCGGAGTTCTCGCCGCTTAGACGACCGGTTACACGTGCGGCGTTGAGCTCGAGAACGAGCAACCGGCTGACTTTACTGTGCAGGACTGTGTAAAGCGATTCCCGCGTTGCATCGGCGATGACGTCACGCTCGCTCGCGCTCAGTCCTTCAACGAAGGAAAGCTGGGTTGCAAGTTCGTCCAGAGCGGGCGAGATCAGGCAACCCAGCGACCTGGCGAAGTGACGGAATGTCATGTCAATTTAGCAGCAGAAGCGCGTAATCGAGCCGCTACACGCGGTGCCACATGTCCAATACTCGGCACTTGCGTTAACGATATCTGCTTCTGCGAACTCCCCAGAGGCAAATAGCGGACCTGCAGGATTATCCTGTTCGTGATCGCGCCATTGGGCAACCAGCTCCGCAGCATCTGATGTGTCATTCATGCTATTGTTCCTCCTTTCGGTTTTAAGCTACAACGGAAACGCTGTGCACGTCTGTCAAAGCCATACTTAACGCAAAGAAGATCGGAGAATTTCCACGTTGGTCCTTTCGAGAACATGGTCCACTGCAAGTCTGGATGAAAAAGGCTGGCTCTATCGCGCCATCGAGGTAACAACGCCTGAAGGTACTTACCGCGTTACCTACAATGGCAGGGGTCTGGGGCATGAGAGTGTTACGGTCAACGGTGAGTTCGCGGCAGGCAGAGTGTCAGCGATGTGGTTTATCCCGGAGTTCTCGTTTTCTGTGGGCTCAATTCCGGCGCTGTTGAAAGTCAAAGTGTGGCCCTGGTTTGCAATTCGCTCATTAGAGCTAATAATCGACGGGCAGTCCCTTTACTCTGAATAATGATCCGGAGGTAAGATGAAGGTTATAGGTCTGACTCCGATATTGAACGTTTCGAGCCTAAGCGAAAGTTTTGCGTGGTTTGAGAAGCTGGGTTGGCAGAAGCATTGGGAATGGGGCGATCCGCCCAATTTCGGCGCCGTTATTTCCGGTGATACTGAAATCTTTCTCTGCCAGAACTGTCAGGGCGCGCGCGGTGGCCCAATGCCGACTGAGGCGTGGGACAACCAGGCAGGCAGCGTTTGGATGAGCTGGTGGTTAAAGTCACCAGCCGAGGTAGACGCCGTGTACGAGCTCGCGTTGCACCTCGGTATCACCGCTCCGTTTCCGCCGACTGACATGCCGTGGAGCGTTCATGAGTGTCACATTCGACATCCCGACGGCCACACATTTCGCGTAGGGGCCAATATCGAGTGCGAAGAAGAACCGTCGTCACCGCAGGTACTTCTTGAAGAACTCTAGTGTGCGCGACCACGCCAGTTTCGCCGCTTCTTCGTCGTAACGCGGTGTTGTGTCGTTGTGGAAGCCGTGTTGTTTTCCGTCGTACATGTAAACCTGGTAGACCTTGTTGTTGGCCTTGAGCGCTGCTTCGTACGCCGGGATGCCTTCGTTGATGCGCTGGTCGTTGCCTGCGTATTGCAACAGGAGCGGCGCAGAAATCTTCGGTACGTCATCAACGCCCGCCTGGCGTCCGTAGAAGGCGACTCCCGCGTTCAGATCTGGTCCAAGTCGCACGGCTAGTTGATTCACCATTCCGCCGCCGAAACAAAAACCTACCGCGCCGAGTTTGTGTGTTGAATCGGAACGTGCTTTGAGCCACTTCGCCGCCGCGACGAAATCTTCTGTCATCTTCTTTCCGTCAACTTTGCGGAAGGCTTCGGCGCCTTTCTCGTCGCTGCCGGGATAGCCGCCCACTGACGTCAATCCGTCTGGAGCGAAGGCTATGAAGTTCGCGAGCGCGAGTCGTCGCGCCACGTCTTCGATGTATGGATTGAGACCGCGGTTCTCGTGGATGACGAGCACAGCCGGCTGCTTTCCACTTTTTGCCGGGCGCGCGAGGTATCCTTTGATCGAGCCGTTCCCTTCCGGCGACGGCACGGTCTCGTAACCGACCTTGATGCGTTTGTCGTCTGCCGGTACTTGCTGCGCCCACGCGTAGTTGGGCCTGAGACTCTCGAAGATCGTCGCGACAGTCAGTCCACCAACAGCGAACTTGGCGGCGCTATCGAGGAAAGTGCGGCGGTCGATATCACCGTGCTGGTATTCGTGAAAGAGGTCCAACAACTCCTGCGGGTAATCGCTAGCTGATTTTCGTTCCATTCTCGCTCCTCGTTACGTGATTGATGTTTAGTGGGTGCATTAACTGATATCACATTCAGCGGCACAAAGAAAAATTAACTGGCCATCCGTGTCCGCCCGTTTGTTCGAAATAACATATGATTGTGGAACGGGCGGCCACGGAGGGCCGCCCCTACAGTTGCCACTGGAATCAAACATGGACTACGACTCGACTAAGATACCCGTCGGCTACGATCGTGGGCGCGACCATGGGCCGGAGTTTTTGGAGCTCTGGATGAAGGTCGTGGCGTCATGCTCGGGAAGTCAGCACCTCGACACGATCCTCGATCTGGGCTGCGGCACAGGGCGGTTCTCCGAATCTCTCGCGGCGCATTTCGATGCGAAGGTTGTAGGCGTCGATCCGTCTAAAAAGATGCTGGACCAGGCGAGGAGGAAGCTGCGGGATCAGAGGGTGCAGTATGAGACTGGCTGTGGGGAAGCGATACCTTTTCCTAACGACTCTGTCGATCTGATCTTCATGTCGATGTCTTTCCATCACTTTGACGATCAGACGCTTGCGGCGCGCGAATGCCGCCGGGTGCTTCGCGATGGTGGGACCACGCTGCTGCGCACTGGTACGCGCGATCGAATTCCGTCATATCCTTACGTCGAGTTCTTTCCCGGAAGTCACCCTATTCTGGAAACTGTTCTTCCGACCGCGGTGTCTATACGGGAGGTTTTCGCGTCGGCGGGATTTAGCACTGTTAGCTCCGACATCGTCGTTCAAACGATAGCTCCGGATTACGCGACTTACGCCGAGAAGCTTGCAGCAGGCGGTGACTCGGTCCTCGCTCAATTGTCCCCGGCCGATTTCCAAGCCGGCATAGAGGCGATTCGTGCCTACGGCGGCGACAAGCCGGTATGCGAGCCGATTGACGTCTTCGTGTTTCGCTAAGAGTAGATCTTCCCTGCCCAGCGCAGCATCCGCTCGACGCTTTCATCAACTGTAATCTCGGTGGTATCCAGGAGAGTCATCGGTGGCTCTGTACTGCTCGCGTTCTCTTTCAACCAGCGATTGAACTCCACGTGCCTTGCAATATATTCATCATCCGAAGTGCGGCGCCAGTCAGGACGGCTTCGCAAACGCAACGCAAGCGCTTCATCTTCACAGACCATCGCAAGATAATGAATATCTGAAAAGTATCGCCGCTCGACACGAGACTCAAACTGCGACGGTATGCACGAACCGCAGAGGATCACGGGCTTGCCCGCCTGCGAAATGTTCTTGCAGACGCGCAGCCACAGCTCTCGATATCTTTCAGGCTGTTTGAACTCGTCGGTGTAAAGAATATCGCTTTCCATTACCACAAAGTCTTTGGTACTGGCAGCGGCTGTGAGGCATGTAGTTGTTTTGCCGGCGCCACTCGCGCCAGTAACAACGAACAGCGGTAAACGAACAAATTTATGCCGGTACTCACAAACCGGACAGACAGCGTACGGCCCTTCCGGTAGGACCATCTTGTCTACGCGATACTCACCACAATTGGGGCAGACATTAAACACTAAACGCCTCCTGGCAACTGCCAGAGCGCAAAAGAATCGAGTGACTTGTTCAGCGGCAACAGAATGTAGCCACCCTCGATCCACATCGCATTCTTGAACGATTCGTTAGGTGCGACTGTAGACGGCAAAGCCGTGGACAAAAGCTTATCGCCCATTCGCTGATCGTAGACGTCAACAAACAGACGATCCTGGCTATAACTGAAAACCGCAATCCACTCACCCGCACTCAACATTGGAGGCGATCCCCACGTTGTGCCGGTCTTTGGGAATTGACGATAAGGCGGATTACTTCCCTTCACTACCTCTGCCGCTGGAGCCGTCGCGCTCGTTGCAACATGACTGCTGACCTTTTGACCGCGCTCCCATTCCTCTTTGCTTGCAAATCGAGTTTGCGTTGGATTCTCGATTGACACCGCGTAGTAGTAACTGTGGATGACTTTGAGGTGATATTCGCCCGAGCCATCTCTCTGTTGGCGACTGACTCTGCGATGCTCCGTTTCCTCTTTGATCACGAACATGAGCTCTCCGGCTGGAGGCTGCGACACGCGCACTTCAGCAATCTCCGTATCGTACGGCGCGGTAAGTTTTGCCGCCTGCTGTTTAGTCAACGGGACGAGTGGTATCCACACTTCCTGGCGTACTCCGGCAGGCGCCGGTTGGCCGGAAGCATCTCTTCGTGAAGGGAACTGTATCGTCACCGGGTTTACTTCAGGGGTGACCGGCGGCAAGTTAACGACAATGAAGTTTTGCGCCTCCTCATCTTCCGGAAAGAGGAAGTAACGATCTTCCAGCCAGACGACGGGGCTATTGAAGTGTGTTGGGTGCTTGATGTTCTTTGCTTCCCATTCGAAAATCTTTTGGCCTGTCGCGGTGTCGTAGATCTGCATGAAGGCGTCACCGGTGCGTATGGAGCCGCCATCCATGAA
>Ga0207712_10001838_pt1 | contig 13990 bp, 18 predicted proteins | sample KBSS44metaG_FD_184402 | JGI IMG/M metagenome (GOLD analysis project Ga0207712, IMG submission 184402) | Switchgrass rhizosphere microbial communities from Kellogg Biological Station, Michigan, USA - KBS S4-4 metaG (SPAdes) (version 2) | ecosystem: Host-associated > Plants > Roots > Rhizosphere... | reverse complement strand
AGGCGGCCTCATTCTCGTCTTCGTTTGAAGCCCCGATCGCCGGCTTAGGCGCGCCTTCGCCCCAGTTTGTCTCGGATAGGCCGAGGTGCCGACCGGCTTTCTCGATCGAGATGTGCGCGCGCATAGCCATATGATCTTGACCCTCAACGAGGGCACTCAGCGCTGCTACGGTAGCCTTGACCGTCCGCTGTACCATCGCAGGGGAAAGTCGATGCGCTTCTATCGCATCCAAAGTGGTCATCAGAAATTGGGCGGTATCCCGTGCAGCCAGGTTGATCGATCGTTCCGCTTTGCGAAGCTCATCAGCCACGATCCGGCTCGTATTCACAAGTGCTTGCATGAGGTCTCCTTGAGCGCGCTTGCGCCATCAAAGTTCGAGAAACCGAAGCAGGAAGAGCAGCGTGACATACGCCATTCCAGCGGCAGTCAGGCCCAAGGGAGTCACGATCGCAATGATCGCGGTCCATGCGGCCACTTGCCTCCATGAGAGCATGTTCACTGCCGCCCCTGCGGTCGGCCAAGGAGGAGAAAACCTAGAAACGGGGGGAGAGGAAGGGGGAGCGTTTGCAGGGTGTAAAGGCTCTACCCCCCTTTCCCAGGCGGCGAAAACCTGCGCTGCCTCGAAACGTGTCGCGACGCCCAGGATGGCATTGGCCTTCAGCAGTTGCTTGTCCACCGCCCGGTAGCTGGTGCTTCCGGTCAGGGCTGCGATTTCCTTGGAATTCTTGAACTGCAGGACCAGGCGGAGGTAGGTGCGTTGGCGCTCTGTCAGCAAGGCAACCCGTGGATTAGCAGTGCTGCTTGTGGAAGCCGGAGTGGAATGTGCCTCAGATTCTGGCAAGGGCCTGGTACTTGACATGGCATGACATTCCGCCGGGAGCTGGAGCGAATCAATTCCAAAACGACGCTAACCTGAATTAAGGGCAGAAACCGATCCTGTCCGCCAACCGGCGCCTCTCGATCGGCCAATGCGCGATCACTGGATATACCGTCGATATTTAGGTGGAAGCCCGCGCCGAGGCGGTGAACGAGGCTGGCACGATGGTCTCGCTTGTCGGCGGGGATATACCTCATTGCCGGGAAGCCGCCATGCAGGCCTTTGAGGCGAGATCTGCAATTCCCACTGGGATGGTGAAGTGAGAATCGCCGGTGCAACCGCCCACAGTCGATCTATAGACGACGTGCACGAGGAGCGAGCAAGCGATGGAATGGCAGGCAGAGTGCAATTGCGGCCGGCTACGTGCCACCTGTGCCGGCGAGCCGGATCGCGTGTCCGTTTGCCACTGCACGAACTGCAAGCGTCGGACGGGCAGCGCCTTTGCATGGAACGCGAGCTTCCCTGCCGAGGCGGTGACGACGGCGGGCGAACGACATAGCTTTGCCCGTGCGACGGACGCCGGCCGAACCAACGTCTATCACTTCTGCCCTACTTGTGGCTCGACCGTCTTTTACGACGTGGAGTTGCGGCCCGGCATGATTTCGGTGCCGGCGGGAGCATTCGCCTCTGCCGACTTTCCTCCACCGACGGTGCAGGTATTCGAGCAGCGGGGCGTGCCTTGGTGCACGATCGACACCTGACCGCGCTCGCCTTCCCACAAACGAACTGCGAGCTAGATAGCCGGGGCATTCCCACAGGAATCGAGTTTTGGGAATGACTTGGTCTGGGTGGTTTGCGGAACGGCGGCTTCAACCTGTTTGTCGGGTAGAGCCGCCGTTGAGTGATCAGTATGGATACTGATCAAATAATTGCAGACGTCCTATCTTGGTGCCCGGCGCAATTAGTGCGCCCGGAGCCACAACCGCATTGGCACCAATTCGAACACTGTCTCCGATCAGAGCACCGAACTTTTCCACGTTGGTGTCGATCACACCAGTTCCAGTCTTTATCCTTATCTCTTTGTTCGCAAGTTCATTACGGTAGTTGGCGACAATAGCGCCAGCTTCGATGTTAACGCCTGACCCGATAATGGAGTCCCCCACAAAATTGAGATGGGCGATCTTCGATCCGGAAAACATGAAACTGCTTTTCAATTCAGAGCTGGGCCCGATGATGCAATCGTCGGCCAAATAGGCTCCGCCTCGGAGGTATGACCCGGCGGCAACGTAGCAGCGTGCGCTAATGATTCCGGGCCCCTTTAGAACGACGCCGGCTTCCACCGTAGCGGTTCGATGAACCGCGAACTCGCCATCCATCCTGTACTCCTCACCGATTTTTCGGAGAGCATTCCGAATGATGGTCTCGGCGTCGCGAACAGCGAACCATGGTGCAAGATTGTCGCCAGCAAAGGGCGAGGTTGCCCACGCGGGTACGTACTCGCGGATTCCAATATCCGTCACGGTATCATGCCTTCCCGATCATGATCGGCCGTCATGAGGGTGAACGATTGGCCGGTACTGGGCAATCCCCTTGTAGATCGGAACGGCAGGGTCTGAGGCGCTTCCCGCCGTTCCCACCGGGATGGTATTTTGGGAAAGCCCTCGACGTTAGAGTGTAGTGATCCACCGCGCCACGGCCGCATCGGTCATGCGTCCGCCGCCCCAACTCACCTTCGGGCTATACCATTGGTTGCTGCCACGAAGCCGGTGCCGGTAGACCTTGAGCGAGTAGCTAAGTCGAGCAGCGCCGCTTGGCAGCGGCACCTCGACGTTGTCGATGTAGATCGTATCGGCCGAGGTGGGTTGGCCGACGTGGACGACGCCCGGCATCCGGGTAACGATATCGGCGAAGTCGAGGCACGCACTGGCGCAACGCATGTCTGTAAGGAAGAACACCTTGCCCTTGAACGGCGATGCGTAGTTTGCCGGAAGTCCAGGTGACGTGGGCGGTTCGGCGTCAGTGAACAGCGGTTGGCCCATAGCTATGGCAGCTTCCATCTGATCCGCGACATGGTTGCGACTTTGCGCGTCGTCGATCAATCCCGCTGATGCCGATCGTGCGGCGGATGCACGGGTGAGTTGCGCGTTCTGGGTTGATGCCCTCCAATCGACCGTCTGGTCGAAGCTATCGACAATCGCGGAAACGGCCGCCTCACTCCACAGGGCTGACGCGATCTCCCGTGCCCACTGGCTGTTCCCGCCCGGATTGCCGCGAACGTCGATTACAACGCGGGGCGCGGCGTGGAGCGTGGCCGCTTGTCGCTTCACCTCGTCCACCATCGCCTGCATCTTGGCGGCCTGGTCGCCCCACCAGTTGAACGACGGCAGCGATATGAACCACAAACCATCAATCTGACGCACGGCTAAGGGCGGCTCCACTCGACCTTGCGCTTCGGGGAGCATTTGCGCGAGCTTGCCCTTGTCGATAGGTTGCCAGTCGAGCGTAATAGTCTTGGTCCGACTGGTATCGACGTCGATGAAACAGGCCCGCATCTTCGCGCGATCATCCGCGTCTTCAACGAATAGATATGACGCGGTTAGCAGGCGTTCATGCGGTATGCCGGCGTTCGTGAGATACGGATGGACCCGCTTATCAAGCAGGCGCCTGACAGGAATCCCATCGCATTCCATTATCCGTGCGCCGATCGGTGCTGCCGCGACCGTGCTGACCGTGACTCGAGTTGTGCCTGAGGCATCCGTCGACGTCAGAAAGCCAGGCCAGACTTGGTTCACGCTACCGTTTCGGCGAGCTGTAAGGTGTCCGTCTCGGAAACCGTTGATGTAAAAGGTCAGCGCTCGCCAATAGTCGCTTTCTGTTCTGGCGAAGGTGGCTTTCGCCAGAGCCTGGGACCGACCTTTCTCTAGCCAGTCCTTAAACCTTGGATTGAGTGCATCGACAGGGCCGGGGTGATTGTCCCGGATGATGTTGTGTGAAGCTATGATATCCTCACGGGCCTTCGCAGCCCAACCCCCGTTGCTTGACCTTGTCAGCGCCGGACTTGCGGTAGCGAGCAAGGCGGTCAGCACAACGCCACGAAGCAGTCGATTGTTAAGCCTCACCGCGCCGCCGCCCCTGCTAAAGATGACTGAGCCTAAGGCGGCGATGGTGGCCGCGCCAGCCTTCCCGATTGGGAAGCTCGTCGGGGAGGTTCGTTCCCTTTCCATCGACCGTCAGAGCAGACAGGGCCATCGGCCCCGGTGAGAGCCAGACGTTCACGCCTCGACGCCCTCCCCTTCTGCGTTGATCATATCCTGCACCGATGCCGGAAAGTGGCGGTAGAGCGTCGGCACTGAGACGCCGATCGCCGGCGCCACTTCGCGGACGGTCATGCCGGAAGCCAGGAGTTTGCGGGCAGCTTCGAGCCGTTTGGGAGTCATGACCGTCTTGCGGCCGCCTACCCTGCCCTCACGCCGAGCTACGATCAGCGCGGCCGTCGTGCGCTCGCGAATGAGATCACGTTCCATTTCCGCCATCGCGGCCAGGATGTGAAAGATCAGCTTTCCGGCAGTGCCGACCGTATCAATCCCGTCCGTGAGCGACCGGAATCCGACGCCGCGTTCGACCAGTTCGGCCGCGAGGTCGACGAGCCCCTTCATCGTTCGGCCGAGGCGATCGAGCTTCCACACCACCAGCACATCGCCGGCACGCGCGTGCGACAAGGCTTCGGCCAGGCCGGCGCGGTTCGCTTTGGCACCGCTTGCCTTATCGGTAAAAGTCTTCTCGCATCCAGCATCGCGCAGCGCGTCGAGCTGGGGTGTCAAATCCTGTTCGGGCGTCGAGACCCGCGCGTAGCCGATCAGCATGAACCGTTCTCAAAACTCATCTTCCACGCCTATCACGGCAGACCGCATTCGAGAAAGTGTTTTGATACACGCTGCGCGGCTGCTACACGTTCTCACATGGTCCCGTTTCAAAATCGATCGTTTGCGAGACACGCCGGGTCCCCCCTACCCCAGGTCCGCGAAAGCACGAAGCCGACGACACGTGCTGCGCCCCAGTCCTCTGTGGGCCGCCGATTAGCACATGAGATTCGTGCTTTCGCGGACCGATCCATTTTATGGTTCGTGTTTTCGCGGACCGGTGCTGCCGCGGCGCAGAGGGCGCTACTATGACAGCGCAGCCGACCAACCAGGGCGAGCTGTTCGTTCTCGACAGCCCTTTGCTCACCGAGGTTCGCGGCGAGCATTCACTGATGGCCTACCCGTTCTTTGCATTGACCAAGACGGCGTGGAAGCGGTCGCTGATCTACAAGACCGATGCTGTGTCGATCGAGATCGGGCCGGGGCCACGCGGCGTTGCGACAATTTATGACAAAGAGATTCTGCTGTATATCGCGAGCCTCATGGTCGCGAAGCTGGACGCCGGCGAACATGTCTCGCAGGACTTCTTCTTTACCGCCCACGACCTTTTTCGGGTTACTGGCGTCAACGGTTCGGCTCGATCCTATTCACGCCTATCCGACGCCCTAGAGCGCCTTCAGGGCACGCAGATCAAGACGGACATCGAAGCGGGCGGCGAAGGCCAAGCGGGCTTTTTCTCTTGGTTATCAGAGGCGCAGCTTCATTACACGCGCACCAAAAACGGCGATAAGCGGCTGAAGGCCGTGAAGGTTCGCCTGTGCGATTGGCTCTATCGAGCCATCCTGCGCGATCGACGTATGTTGGATTATTCGCCGGGCTATTTTCAGCTAGGTCCGGTAGAGCGGCGGCTTTACGAGGTCGCGCGCTCCACCTGTCAGGACGGGGCGGTTCAGGTCGGGCTAGACGATTTGCGTCTTCAGCTCGGCTATCAGAACTCACTCAAACATTTCCGGCACGCCATGAAAGGCATTACCGATGCCGATGGGATACCGGACTTCCACATCGTCATGGGTGAACGACCTTCGACTGGTACGGTGAACGGTCGGCGAGCAAAGGGCGGCGCCACTACTGTCACCATACAGCGCAAGCCGAGCTTGGCGGACGCTTCTTAACGGCGGCGACTCGATTCGCGCAGGGTTTGCCTGAACGGTCCTCAAAAGCACGAACTGGGGTCCTCGAAAGCACGAACTGTGTCTCAGCGGGTCCGCGAAAGCACGAATTTTTCTTCGATTTGGTCCGCCAAAGCACGAACTTCAACTGTTTCGCGGCGCTGCTTAATTCGCCAAAAATATGGGGAGCTGAGAGCATCCTGCGATCGGCCAGTCAGGGAGCGGCCGTGACCACATAAACGAATGCCCGGCACGAAGGCCGGGCACCCTGGAACGTGATGAGCGATGCTTGCCGGCATCGATCGGGACGTAAGACATCCCTCTCATACCCGTTCCCGAGCCTTGGTTCAAGGGAGCGCGCTTCGCGCCACGCTTTAGTTTTGCCTGGTCCTGGCCCCACGAAGGGGACGGAAGATGGGAGCTGTTACACTCGCGAAGGCGAGCTTTATGGCGCTCGACCGCATCGAGCGAGCGCGTCCGAGATCGCGATCGGGCGCACCAAACCCCACGCGCGCGCATGTCCATCCGAACAGCCGGAAGGCCGGCACGTTCGAGGATGACTTCTTCTATAGCTATGCGAAGGGCGAGACCGATCGGCTCTATAAGAAGGCTGTGGAGCTGCTGAAGCGCAAGAACGCCGTGCGCCGGCTCGCGCGCGCCGAAGGGCGCCAGCTCACGGAAGACGAACGCCTTCTCACTCTGATAACGCCCGCAGCCGTTCGCGTGTTCGAGCAGCTTACAACGCTTGCCAGGACCTGTGCCGGCAAGGTGTTCCCGACGTGGGAGTGGATCGAGACGGCCAGCGGCCTGTCCCGGGCCAGTGTCGGGCGTGGGCTGTCGATCCTCGCCAAGATGGGCCTGATCGAGAAGCAGCGCCGGTGTGTTCCGATCGATCCGCCCGCCGATCGGCCCAAGGCCCGCAACGCGCAGACGTCGAACGTCTATCGGATGAGCTTTCCCAACCGGCTCGCTCGTTTCCTTCCGCGCTTCCTGCGCCCCGTTCCGCTCCCCGACGACGTGGTGCAGCGAGAGGTAGACCGTATCGAGGAGATCGAGGCTATGCGGCTTTGGCGCTCGCCTCGCCAGGTGGTCGCCGAGGAGATCGAGGATGATGGCCTGCGGCGCGTGTTGGACAGCCTTGCCGTCGCGATCGAGAAACAAGAGTCTCAAAAAAATGGTCAACCGCTCATAGATTCATATATTCTAGGGACAGATGGAGTTGGCCTAGCCGGCCAACGCTCTAACGCCTGACGGCGAAGACGATCCTAGCCGAAACACCGAGCCAAACCGGCACCACCAGCACCAAACCGACACGTCGGACGCGCCGCTCCGCGTCGCGATGCTCCCAGGGGGAGCAAGCTTTTGCCGTTGCGCTCAAATGGCGGCCTTCATGTTTGGTGCGGCCGTTTTTCGTCGACGAACGCGTCCGTAGCGCCAAACCCCCGCGCCGGGGAACGCGCGATCGGCGCCGGCATCCTCTCTTCAAACCTTCCCGCCGTCCAAATTCACCGCGGCCGTGGCGGTTTGGTGGACCATCACCTTGCCACATCGCCTTCCATTTCGCGGCGCGAGATCCGTGGCGCGAAAATCAGGCCTGGCGCCTTTCGATCGGCTATTCCTAGAGCGATGGGAAAATGGGCGCTGGCCGCCTTTTACGATCAAGCAAATAACCGGCTGCGCCTACGGTTTCCGCTGCGCGGAGCCTCCGTTTTTTCGCTTGATCGCGGCGTCTGCACTCCCCTTCAAATCCCATCAGGAATGAGCCTGATCGATCGAAAGGACAGGACCATGCAGAATATCGCGGAATTTCGGATCATCGGCCGGATCGGCAAGATCGCCGAGCACGATAAGGTGACGAAGGTGAACGTCGCGGCCAACTACAACCGCCAGGATAATGGCGAATGGGTCACGGACACGCACTGGAACGAGGTGACGCTGTTTGGCAAGATGATCGAGCGCGCCGCCAAGGCTCAGAAGGGCGACTTGGTGCATATCACGGGCCGCGTCCGCCAGAACTCCTACGACACAGCCGAGGGCCGGCGCTACACGGTGGAGCTGATCGCCGACGGTTTCGCGGTTCTCGCAAAGGGCTCGGAGGATCGCGACTAAGAGCGGCCGGGGCCGCCTACCGGCGGCCCCTCTCGCCGGCGAAGTTCCAGCTCGACCGCCTCGCGCATGAAGTCGGACTGGTTCTCGCCATCGCGCAGCACGGCCTTGATCCGACCCAACGTCCCCTCCGGAAATCGCGCCATCGTCTTCTCCGCGTTAATCCGCGGGCGACCTGCCGTTCCAGATTTGCTAGTGGTCATCGCGAAGCACGCATATTTCTGATACCACCTATTGACGTAATTTCAGATACCATTTATTCTAGGATGAGCCTTTTATCAAGGCGACGGAGGCGAAAGCGAAGGCCATGTTGGGTAATCTGCTGACGATCGGACTGTTCGTCCTGATCGCCTGGGCCGTCCTCCGGGGCGGTGGCCGCCGTAATCCCCGCATCTGGAGCGGTGATACGCCTGATGAGGAGGCGCGGCGCAACACGCGCACCGATTCAAATTATCGCGGCTATGACCATTGGAACAACAATTCCGATCGGGGCTGGTAAGGCGTGAAGACGATCGCCATCAACGTCGAGAAGGGCGGCGCCGGTAAGACGATGATCGCCTGCCATGTGGCGTGGCATCTCGCGGATGCCGGCCATCGCGTGCTGTTTCTCGACCTCGATCGCCAGTGCAACGCGACCGACGCGCTCGCCGATTTCGAGAAACTAGGTACGTGCAAGCCGCTGTTCGAACCAGGCTATACGCCGCCCGCCAGCTTTCCCCGGCTCGCGATCTACTCGAACCGCATGGGGGGCGAATATGACGCGGACTATCCGCGCGCGCTCACCAACCTCAACGCGAACTTCCCGACGCTCGATCCATATTTCGACTATTGCGTCGTCGACACGCCGCCTTCGTGGTCGTGGATCAATTTCGCGGCGCTCTTGGTGTGCAACCACCTGATCGTGCCCGTTGAGCTGGGGCCGTTCGGTCCTGCCGCGACCAAGCAGGTTTCGGACTCGATCGCGACGGTGAATACTAGGCGCCGCACACCGATCCATGTCGTCGGTCTGATCCCCAATCGGGTACGCGCCAACGACCGGCATCAGATGGATATGCTCGCCGCAATCAAGAGCAAGATTGGCCGCAACCTGTTTACCACTTACCTTCCCGAGCGCGCGCACTACAGCCAAGCTATCCAAGAGCATGTGCCCGTGTGGCGGTTCGACAAAGACGTGCGCTCCTCACTTCCCCCGATGCGCGCGTTTCTCGAGGAAGCCATGACCCGGATCGGGAGCCACGCATGACAGACTTTTCCGGCTTCGACGTTTTCAGCGAGAAAGCGGCGGTTGCGGACGCCGATCGCGTCCAACTCCTCGATACCGAGCTGCTGTATCCCGATCCCGAGAATGTTCGCAGTCATATCGATGAAGCGACGATCGACGAGATGGCCGAGACCATTAAAGAGCGCGGGCAGCTCCAACCGATCACCGTCGCGCCGATGGATGTCGACGGGCGCTACCGGATTATGTTCGGCGAGCGGCGCTGGCGGGCTTGCCAGAAGCTCGGCGTGCAGGTCCGCGCGATTGTCAGCAAGACCGATGACATTGAGCAGGTCCGCATCGATCAGTTCATCGAGAACGATCAGCGCGAGGATCTGTCGACGGCCGACATGATCCGGTTCGTCACGGGCCAGGTCGCGAAGGGGCGCTCGCTCGCCGAGCTGGCGCGAGCGACGGGCCGAAACCGGACGCTGCTGACCCGCTATCAGGGACTCGCCAAGGCTCCCGACTATATCGCCGCGCTGTTCGCTGATATTTCGATGCGAAGTGCTGTCGCGCTCACCCAGGCAGCCAAGACCGACGATGCGGCAACCCGCGCGTTCGTTGCCAACACCGCGGCTGAGGATATGACCGTGCTGGCGTGTGAGCGGTTCGCGCGTGAGATTGGCGCGAAGAAATCCGCGCCAAAGCCGGCGCCGGCCCCGGAGCAGGAAGCCCCTCCCCCTTCCCGCGATCCCGAGGCGCCGTCTGATCCCGCTCCAGTCACAGGGTCGCCAGCGCCGACGACTGAGGAGATCAGGGAGGAAGAGGCCGATCGCGCGTTGGACGAAGTGCAGACCCCGGCTGTTTCCGTGACGGCCGAGGCCCCTGCCCCCCGCGCTGCGTCAAAGCCGAAGGGAGGCAAGCAGCGGGTGGAGCGGCCGACGATCGAGATCGAGGGCAAGCGAGCGATGGTCGTCGAGGCACTTGTGCATTTCGACGGCGAAGCGGAACCGCGGATCGTGAGCTGGCGCTGATCGCCGGTTGAAACGGAGCGCGTCGGCTGCGGCCGACACTCGCGCCCCATCCTTCCTTTCCGCGATTTCATCACTTCCGAGACGGATTTCAGTGTGCCACGTGGCACACTTGAAGGTTGATTTTGGTGGGTGATGTTTGATGGCAGGATAGGTATTGTGGCGTCTTGTGTATTACATTATCCCTGTGAGGGCCATGTCGATCGCGCCGCAACCTGCATCCCCCACCAAGGACACAGCGATGTTGACGGTGCGCGTGGATCGCGAGCTGTTGGCCGCATTCGACGCCGTGGCCGAGGGCAGGGGAGGGCGCAGCGCGCTCCTCCGCACGGTGCTTCAAGAGTCGTTGAAGCACGCCGCCGCTGCGCCGCGGATCGCGGCGAGGGCGGATAGCCCCAGCAATCGTGTAAGCTTGCGCTTCACGGATGCCGAGACGGCGGTCCTCGACTACCGGGCCGCGCAGCGCGGCGTCGATCGCGCGGGATGGATCAAGGCGCTGGTGCGCCGCCATCTCGCGCTCAAAGCCGGCGTCGACGACGGCCTACGTGACGCCGTGGCGCCGATCCGGATGCAGCTTCAGCGCATCGGGCGCAATCTCAACCAGGCGATGAAGGCCGGCAATGCCGCGATGATGGCGGACAGCGGCTTGCAGATCGATCGCGAGTTGCGTCGGATTGCCGACATGCGCGAGGAGATCGACGAGCAGATCACGGCGCTGGCGGACGTGCTGCGCGGCGAGATGGCCTTTTGGGAGGTTGCCGACTAATGCCGTTCGGCGATCGCGACGACGACCTTTGGGGCGCACTGAAGCCGAGCTTCAAGCCGCGCCTCGTCAGCGATCCGAACATCAAATATGCACGGCACCTGGTGAACGGCACCGGCCCCTTCGCAACCCGATCGGTTGCAGGGATGCGATCAAGCTTGCGAGGCTCAGCCAAGGCCACCCTCGCTCGCGTCGTGCGGCGCACCCCGGAGGTGCTGGTCAAAGTCACAGGGCGGAAGAAGGGAGCAAAACATCTCGCCGCGCATCTGGATTATATTGGTCGCCACGGTGACATTCCGCCGGAGACGCGGGACGGCGAGCTGATCGCAACCAAGGAGGACGTGCAGCGCATTGCCGACGAGTGGTCCGATCCTCTCTATTGGCGGCAGGGCACCACGGTTTCGGCCGTGGCGATGGTTTTTTCCATGCCTGCCGGCACTGACCCTGAAACCGTGAAACAAGCGGTGCGAGAAACGGCCGAGCGCATGATCGGCGACAACCACGACTATCTCATGGCGCTCCATACCGACACGCCCCGGCCGCACGTCCACCTCACGGTCCAGGCTGAGGGCCTGGATCGTAAGCGCTTCGATCCCAGGCGCGAGGATCTGTTTCGATTTCGAGAGGCGTTTGCTGAGGCCCTGCGCAGTCGAGGCGTCGAGGCTGAGGCGACGCCACGCTACACTCGAGGCCAAGGGAGGGCGGGCACCAGCATGGCGTTGACGCAGTTGCGTGCGCGGATTCGCAGCGGCGCGTCCCGTCAGCCCACCGAGGCGGACCTACGCCAAGCACGCGAGGCGATGCAGATCGCGTTTGGCAAAGCTCAGCAACCCGCGTTTGTCTCGAAGACGCGCGAGCGTTGGCAGGACACCAAGCGACGTTACGAGGCCGCGGCCGAACAGCTCGATCGCAGCCCTGATCGCGAGGATCGCAAGCTGGCCCGCGATGTGCGCCAATTTATACAGGAGCGCAGTAGCATCGAGACGGTGCCTGACCGGATGCTGCGCGAGGCGGAAGCCCGGGTCCGAGAGGCGCAGGAACGGACGGAGTCGGTGCCGCAAGACCAAGGTGTGCCACGTGGCACACCCCCGCCGCCTACCCGGCGCCGCTGACGCCAGAGTTTTCCCTATTGAAAGCGCCCCTGGGAAGGGGCGAGCGTTGCTAAGAGGTTCGAATTTCGAGAATTACGGCAGCCGGGACCATTGAACCCCGATCGCCCGGCGGTGACGCTATCGGAGCCTTGCGACCTCCGTTAACGTCGATGAAGCGCCAGACTGCTCCCATAGGCTTTGCGCGGAGGCTCGAACGGGATCGCCTCGAAATGCAGCCAGTGAGGCAGCGTCGGGGAAGTAGAGAAGATGGAGTTCGGCCGTTCCATCAGTGGAGCGCAATCGCTCCTCTAAACGCGCACCATACCGTTTAAGCAACGCCAGCACCTTTGCCTCGTACTCCTCGAATAGGGCGAGGTCGGCACACGAAAGGTCGATTTGGGCGAGCATCAACATCGCCGCTGATAATGTCGGCTATCGGAGTTGGTCAACCTCGCCCAGCAAAGGTTGCCGATCAGCCGATCCCGAAACGAACGGCACGCGAGACGGCGCGGGCGTTCCAATTGGGATGCTGAAACGGGAAAGTGGATCAGAGCGAAAGAGACAGCGGTAGAATATGGTCGCGGGTCAAAGGGGCCAATGGCATCGCGATTGCCGTAACGTAATCGACCCAGACGGCCTCCTCGATCTCCGACCGCAGGGCAGGTTCATGCCGCACACGGACATGAAAGACCTCGGCCTCGACGATGTAGCCGGGCTCATTCGCAGCCAGCGCAGAGTAGCGGCCGAGATGGCGCACATCGTCATCGGTCAACACGAACCCGATTTCCTCATTCAGCTCGCGGCGAAGCGCGCTGACGGGACTCTCGCCCTCTTCGATCTTGCCGCCAGCCTGCATGAACCATTCGGTCCCTGCTTTGCGGACCAGCAACAAACGGCCGGCATCGTCATCGATCAAGGCGGCTGCAATCCGGATCGTGCGGGGAGGCTCGGCGCTCATGGCATCATGCTAGCAGGCACGATCACTTGCTCAACCAGCTTCCCCTTTGGGACGGTGAAATGGGAATGGCCGGGTTGGGGGTGAGCAGTTTGTCAGCTTTCAGCTATGTCGCCAGATTGACTGGTATCGTGTCACTGAAATCATCTAAGATCAGGACTCATTGATTGAGCCAGAAGATAACGGTGGCGGCGATACAGATAGCGGACATGAAGGTGTGGGCGCAGCGGTCGTAGCGGGTGTGGATGCGCCGCCAGTCCTTGAGTCTGCCGAACATGTTCTCGATCTTGTGGCGCTGGCGGTAGAGCACGGCGTCGTGCGGGATCGGTACCTTTCGGTTTTTCTTCGACGGGATGCAGGCGGTGATATTTCGGTCGGCGAGCGCCTCGCGAAACCAGTCTGCATCGTAGCCGCGGTCGCCGAGCAAGGCTTTGGCCCTGGGCAAGGCATCCAGCATGAGCGCGGCGCCTTTGTAGTCGCTCATCTGTCCCTCGCTGAGCAGCATGACCAGCGGTCGCCCCCTGCCGTCGCACACCGCATGGAGTTTGGAGTTCAGGCCACCTTTGGTGCGTCCGATACGTCTGGGAACAGCCCCTTTTTGAGCAGGCTCGCCGCCGTCCGATGTGCCTTCAGATGGGTCGCATCGATCATCAACTGGTCCGGCTGCCCGCCCTTCGCCGCGAGCGCCGCGAAGATCTTGTTGAACACGCCGAGCCTGCTCCAGCGGATGAAGCGGTTGTAGATCGTCTTCGGCGGTCCATACTCTGCAGGCGCGTCGCGCCACCGCAGACCATTCCTAATCACGAAGATAATGCCGCTGACAATCCGCCGATCGTCGACCCGCGGAACACCATGCGAAAGCGGAAAATGCGGCTCGATCCGGCGCATTTGCGCCTCTGAGAGCCAGATCAGATCACTCATGCCGACGCCTCCTCGCGCCGCCATTGAATCAAACGATCGCTCTCCCCGCAAGCAATTTAATAGGTCCTGAGCCTAG
>Ga0207712_10001827_pt1 | contig 14056 bp, 11 predicted proteins | sample KBSS44metaG_FD_184402 | JGI IMG/M metagenome (GOLD analysis project Ga0207712, IMG submission 184402) | Switchgrass rhizosphere microbial communities from Kellogg Biological Station, Michigan, USA - KBS S4-4 metaG (SPAdes) (version 2) | ecosystem: Host-associated > Plants > Roots > Rhizosphere... | reverse complement strand
GAACGAGTCGAGGGATCTATGAAGCTTTGGCCCGCGCGGTCTATAAGATCGGCGACGCGATCCTCTTCCTTACTTGATGTGAGACTGTTGAATCCCACGGCAATTCCAGCAACAAGAGCCTGGCTCTGGATCTGCCGGAGGTTCAGGCTGTCCTGCTGTGTCCGGAGATTAAGATAATACTGAACACCTATCGTCGCGACCAGCATTATAAGCAGTATCAGAAGCAATCTTCCACGAAAGGTGTTCAGGAAACCCATAATGCAAAGTTATTTATGCAATCGCTTAAATTTATGTTGCGCGGCCGTAATTTGAATGTTATATTTAGTTTCGGTTTTATCGCAAACGCCTTGCGGAGCGAAGGTGGTCCACAGGCTCAAGGCATTGCGGCTTTCCTCAACCATCACCAAGAATCCATATTGCAGAGGTAAAACATGAAGTTAATGTGTCCCGCAAAGCGTCTTTCTCTAGGGTTTTTCGCATCAGTTCTGATCATTTTCGGCCTTAGCTTCGGCATTTCTGCCCAGAGACGCGGCTCATCAAGTAAAAAACCCGTCGCTAAGAAGGCAGACAGCCACACAAAAGATGCCCGCAAAGGTTCACGGAAAGAGAAAGCTACAGCAAAGGCAAGGGATACTCGCAAAGACTCGAGGAAGGATTCAAAAAGAGACAAGGAGACCGCCAGGTCGAACAGCCGCGACAAGCGCGATAACAAAAAGGACACCAGGAGCAAGGCTGAGACTCGCCGACTCGAAGCAGAGCGCCGCCGCGAGGAAGCTGCACGCCGTGCCGCGGCTCTCGCCGAACAGCGTCGTCGCGAAGAGGCCGCAAGGATCGCCCGTGAACGAAGGTTGGCGTTTGAGCGCGGACTGCGAACCACAACTCAGGAGAATATTGCCAAAGACAATACGGACGGCGAGGACCTTCGGGTCCGACAGGCGGCGGTTGATGCATTAGGCTCGCGTGCTGGTACGGTTGTCGTAATGGAAGCTCAGACGGGCAAGGTCGTCACGATCGTTAATCAAGATTGGGCGATCCGCAATGGATTTAAGCCATGCTCGACGATAAAGCTTGTGACCGGCGTAGCCGGACTGAATGAAAACGCGATCGACTCCGACGGGAATGTATCAAACGTTCGGATGAAGCTTGATGACGCCGTAGCTTTTTCCAACAACGCGTACTTTCAGCATGTCGGCTCAAATCTCGGCGGTTCGAAAATGGTTTCGTATGCGAGAACCCTTGGGCTCGGTGAGCCGACAGGCATCAATGCCGATGGTGAGTATGCGGGCCGCGTTCCGAACGGCAACAACAACCTGCGTATTTATTCGCACGGTGACGATTTTGAAGTGACGCCGCTACAGCTAGCAGTGCTCGTTTCCGAGATCTCGAATAACGGCAAAAAGGTTGTTCCCCAGATCGTTAAGAGCCGAAACGAAAATACGAATTTCCGAGGGAAATTCCGGCCGTCGGCCGATCTTCCTGAACGCGATTTTGAGGGAATGCTTCCCGGAATGATCGGAGCGGCCCAGTATGGAACAGCCCACCGCGGTGTCAACGCTGGTCTGGGTATAGCAGGCAAGACCGGTTCGTGCATTGGCAAGGGATCGTGGGTCGGACTATTCGCTTCGGTCGCGCCGGTCGAGAATCCGAAATATGCGGTTGTCGTGATCACGCGTGGACAGGGTGAGCGTGGAAAGTATGCTGCGGCCGTCGCTGGAAAGATCTATGATGCATTGGGTCCGCAGTTGAAACGTGACCCGGCCCGTTACCAGGCGATATTGAATTTGAGGCCGAGAACCGATATCAATTCCCGAACAGCCGCATCGATGCAGGACGAGGACGAAGATGACACGGGTGACGCAGATTCCGCTGACGCCAGTTCTGGCTCGAATGGCGGCTCGACATGGGTTCCGCCGGCAAAACGTTCGGGTGACGAAGTGATCGTGGAGACAAAGCCCCTTATCAAGCGAACTGTTGACAGCAAGGCCATTTACACCGCGCCAGTTAAGCCCGTTGAGACGAAACCGGCGTTCCCCACGCCGTCGCCCGCTGGCAATAGACCGGTTCAAACAAAAACTTCCTTTCCCCCGGTGGTCATAACTTATAAAAAGGACACCGACGACGATGGTTCGACTCCGCCCGCCAATCAGCGTCCGAGGATAGTCAAAAACCAGTAGAACTCGCCGAAAGCTGTCCGGTTATCGCGCTTACAAGCACCGGAGTTTCCATCAAAATGGAGGCTCCGGTGTTTTTTCGTCTTTGGCTCCGCGTTTTTGCTTGACATAAACCCTGTATTTACGGGATTATTTACCTTTCCGCAACATTCAGACCGGGGCTGATTTTCGGGCCTGACGCGCGGGTTCATATTAATAATATTAGCAACTAATTTTCGAGCCGATTCATCTGAATTGTCGCGAAACCGAAGTGAAATTCTTCGGGTTTCAGCGTGAAAAGATTTGATTTACTTTTGGGTTAGGAGACTATTAATGAACAAGATTTTTAGATTTGTCGGGATAGGCACGGTTCTGGCAGCAACGCTCGCATTAGGTGCCGCGGTGGCCTTTGCCCAGGACGCATGCACGGATGTAGATGCACAGAATGCGAAGTATCAGGAAGTGATTGCGAATTATAAGAGCCAGGACCCGGCGATTTTGCAGAAGGCCGTAGCTTCGGCGAAAGAGTTTCTTGAAAAATATGGTGCTTGTGAGACGGCCAAGACGCAGGTCGACTGGATGAAGCCAAAGGTTCCGATCTGGGAAGGCAATATCAAGATCCTTGCTGACAATCGGGATAAGACAGCTCGCTATACAAAATTTGACGCGAGTTTCAAGGCGTCGAATTGGGACGACGTGTTTGCTAGCGGTAAAGAAATTCTGGCGAAGGAACCGGACAAGCTTGACGTAATGATCGTGCTCGCTTCGATCGGGTTTGACCAGGCCGCCAAGAAGAACACCAAATACAACGACGACTCCCTTGCATATGCAAAGCAAGCCCTTCAGAAAATTTCTTCGGGTGCTACTTCTGAAAAATGGGGACTCTTCGGGTACGTATACAACACCAAAGATAACGCTGTCGGCTGGATGAATTTCATCGCCGGCTATATCCTTTACAACGGAAAGGAAGACAAGAAGGGAGCCTTGCCCTACCTTTATCAGGCGACTATGAATGGTCCGGAGACGCCCAAAAATCCGGCGGTCTTTGAAACGATCGGCCGATACTTTTTGGGTGAGACAGTTCGTTTGACGGCGGAGGTAAAGGTCAAGGTAGATGCTCAGGGGAAGGATGATCCACCTGAGGTTGCCGCCCAAAAGGTTGCGGATATTAAGGCTGCTGTCGCGATGGTCAATGGAAACGCGGAACGTGCGATGGATGCCTATGCTAGGGCGTACAAGGTTGCTAAAACCGATCCGGCTACGAAGGCGTATCGTGACAGCCTGTACGGTAAGATCAAGGATCTTTATTTGGCCCGCTTTCCGGGAAAAACAGGAGTCGACGATTTTGTAGCTTCGACAACGGCGAAACCCTTTGTGGACCCCACAACGCCCGTGACACCGATTGCGGACCCGGAGCCGGAAAAGACTACGACATCGACCTCGCCTGCGACCACGCCGACAAAACCGGCGGGTGCGAAGCCTGGGGCGACAAGTGGAGTGACCAAGGCATCGACGGCAATCGAGACAGCCAAGAAAGAGCCTAACGAGACGGCTGTTGCTGCTAAGACGAAACTTGCAGTGAAAACACCTGCAGTGGTAAAAAAAGGCCACCGGTAATTTCGTTTTCGACGATCTAAAAATCGGCCGGATGCATTAAAAGGTGCGTCCGGCTTTATTTTTCCCCCCATTATTCTTAGAATTTAGCAACGATGTCGAACTCGCTCGGAACGCTTGAAAACCTTTTGGGGCATAAGTTTGGCGATATCAGGCTTCTAGAACGGGCGGTTACCCACAGGTCGTGGGCCTACGAAAACCTTCCCGGTGCCGGTGATGAAAAGCTCCGCGAGGCCGAGAACGAATCAATGGAGTTTGTCGGCGATTCAGTTCTCGGATTGGCGATCGCGGAGGAACTATTCAGCCGCCATCCGGATTTCAGCGAAGGCGACCTCACGCTGATGAAACATCACCTAGTCAGCACCGGTACGCTGGCAGTCATTGCCGAACGACTGCGTATCGGTGAATTTATCCGCGTTGGCCGCGGCGAGGAAAAGACCGGCGGGCGCAAGAAACAGGCGCTTCTTGCAAATACCTTCGAGGCTATCATTGCCGCCGTTTTTCTGGACAGCGGCTACGTTGCAGCACGCGCCTTTGTGGTTAAGGCCCTTGCCGCTGAGATACGCGAGGCAACGCCAAAGGGTTCGCTCGATTACAAAACGCTGCTGCAGGAACTGCTGCAATCGAAAAAAATGGCGGCTCCGGTTTACCGTGTGGTAGCGACGGAGGGTAAACCACATGACCGCACATTTTCAGTCGAGGCGACCTGGGCAACGGGGACGGCGAGCGGTACGGGCAATTCGATCAAGGCCGCCGAAATGATCGCAGCGAGCGAGGCGTTGAAGAGTCTTGACGAGACTCCGGCCTCGGCCGTGAAACGAGCGCGATAATTTGGGCGTATTTATTTACGAGTATTTATGAGTAGCGAAGAAAATCAGAAAAGCGGGGAGACGGAATCGGCAAAAACGCCCGGCCCCCCAAAATCAGTCGTCCGCGAGTATTTCGAGTCGTTTGTCGTTACCCTGATCATGGCGATCTTCGGCATGACGTTCATTCTGCAGGCCGTTACCGTTCCGACGGGCTCCATGCAGAACACGATCCTCGTCGGTGACTATCTTCTTGTTAATAAGTTCATATTCACGCCGGGCGGTGGTTCACTTCCTTTTTTGCCGCAGCGAGAGATACAACGCGGCGACATTATTGTTTTCAAATATCCCGGCAATAAACTTCATCCCAAAAACGACAGTTCGCGTGGCATCATTCCGTATCAGATCAACTATGTAAAGAGGGTGATCGGCCTTCCGGGTGAAACCGTCGAATTCAAAAACAACCAGGTTTTCGTTAACGGCAATCTGCTTCCGGAACATCGCATCATAGGCGACGCCGATGATGACAAATCGGCGCTGCAAACCAAGGAATTCGAGCCGCGAAAGCCTGACGACAAATACAGCGTGTATTATTCCGAAGACTCGACCACTGCGGTTCAGGGCGGAGCAAGTGTCATGCGGCGGCCTTACGAATTCGGCGTTCAGGGAAAACCAATGGTCGTGCCTCCGGATAGCTTCTTCGTGATGGGTGACAGCCGCGACAATAGTGAAGACAGCCGCTACTGGGGCTTTGTCCCGCGTGGACTGATCATCGGGCGAGCGATGTTTGTCTACTGGTCGTGTGATCGCGGTGCTTCGAATGGCGACACCTTCGGCTGCGTTACACATCCCCGATTGAGTCGCATCGGCACGTTGGTAAGGTAAATCTCGGATGAAGCCTATATTAAGCGACGATATCTCGACGGCGCTCGTCGTTGGCCGGGGAACGGTCGCGCTTGAATCCACTGTCATTTCGCACGGACTGCCTTATCCGAAGAATTTTGAGACGGCGAAAAGCCTGGAAAAGATAGTCCGTGAGGGCGGTGCCGTTCCCGCGACCATCGCTGTTTTCGGCGGGGAATTCCACGTCGGCCTCACAATAAAACAGCTCGAGCACCTGGCTAATTCTAAAAAGATCCGCAAGATCTCCCGGCGCGATCTTCCGATTGCTGCCGCCCAAAAACTCGACTGCGCAACCACCGTTGCTACTACTGCTTTTCTTGCACATCGCGCCGGGATAAAGGTCTTTGCGACCGGCGGGATCGGCGGCGTTCACCGCGGTGACCGTACGGATGTCTCGGCCGATCTTCCGGAATTGGCGCAGACGCCGATGGTGGTCGTGTGTTCGGGTGCGAAGATCGTGCTCGATCTGCCCGCCACGCGCGAATGGCTCGAGACCCACGGTGTTACGGTCCTCGGCTGGCAGTGCGATGAATTCCCGGCGTTTTATTCGCGCACGAGCGGGCTTCAGGTTGACGAACGCGTCGAGTCCGTTGCCGATGTCGCCCGGATCGCCTACGAGCGGGATGAGCTGGGGCTGAAAAACTCAATACTCGTATGCGTGCCTGTCCCCGAGGAAAACGAGATCGCCCGCGAAGAACTCGAAGCGGTTTTGAAAGATCTTTTCGACCTGGCGGCTGAAAAGAAGGTCACTGGAAAGGAGATCACTCCGTTCCTGTTGTCTGAAATGTCTAACAAAACCGGCGGCCGCACCCTTGACACCAACATAGCCATTCTCGAAAACAATGCTCGCGTCGCCGCGGCGATAGCAGTCGAAATAGCGACATACTGAGATAGATAAATCAAATACCGGGTCCGCGTTGCTACTTCGAGCTCTTTGCCGCCATTTTTTCGTCCAGTGCTGTCAGTCTTTTCTGGGCTTCGGCAGCTTCGGCCGCAGATGGATAGTTCTTCACGATCTCCCGCCAACTAGCTCCGTCGTAGTGAAAGGCTCGGGTTGAGGAATTGAATAGAAAAACGATCCCTTGTTTCCTATATCGGTCGAGGCTGACAAAGTTCAGGAAATAACTGTGCATCGGGGCGGCGGATGCGGCCATCTCGCCTCGGCGAAGACGGTTGTTGGCATCTCTAGACAACTTCTCAGCGACTTCCTCCAGCAGGTCACCAAAAAGAAGCAGGACCGACGTGCGGAGTTTCGAATTCGGGTAGAGGGAGAAAAACGCGTTGGCGATCTCTATCTGGTCGAAGCCGTTCGATGCCTGCACCAATTGGGCCAGTCTCACTTCGTCACCGGGACGAAATTTGCCGAAGACGGCGTCCGACTGCACCCACCCGAAATTGGTCGGCGAAGTTCCTACCTTGTAAAACTTCACACCGTCGGCTTCTGTTATTCCAAGCACGGTTATTTTTCGGCCGCGATGCATTCGCTGAATAGGTTCGGCAAAAAGGCTCGGTTTTTGACGCAGGACGGACAGCGTTTCATCGATAACAATTGCCTGGCCCCCAACTTCGCCTGAACGCGGCGAAGCGGTCGTCTTCGTCCGTGCAGCAGGTACCAGAGGACGCTTTTGAGCACTTGTGCTAACAAAGGTAAGTGAAACGACAGCAAGAATCGTGATCGTGAGAGAGATCCGCATAGGAGTAATATTCTCGAAGGTAGTTTATTTTGACCTTCGCGCCTGAGCTTTTAGCTTGGCGGTCAGGCCCGAATGATGAAAATGACAAATTGCAATTGCTAAAGCGTCGGCAGCGTCGTGCGGTTCGGGAATGTTTTTTAGACCCAAAAGGAGCCGAACCATTTCCTGCACCTGGTGTTTTTCGGCATTGCCGTAGCCGACCACTGTCTGCTTGATCAATCGGGGGCTGTATTCGGCGATCTCAAGGCCCTTTTGCTCTGCGAGAAGAAGCATTGCGCCCCGGATCTGTCCGAGCTTCATTGCAACGCCGACATTGACGGCGTAGAAAGCCTCCTCTATCGACATTGCGTCAGGTTCGAATCTATCGATGACCGCGGCAACGCCCTCGTATGCCTTTAGAATGCGCTTTGAAAAAGCCACGCGAGGGCTGGATCTTACGGTGCCGAAATCGACCAGTGAATATTTCGTTCCGGTGCCTTCGACCACACCCCAACCGAGCGTTTCGCTGCCCGGATCGATCCCTAAAACGCGCATTTATTATTTAGATCTGATGCGTAATTTCAAGACAAGATAACCGATGTATTTTACGAAAAGCAAGTCGGTTTTCCATTTCGCTCAATAATTTGTCAAAATAGATAAACCGCTCTATCAATCAAGTTCGAGCTTGGATCAGAGGGTTTTTTTAATGGACGCAATAGATCAAAAATCGCCAGTTTTGGAATCGGTGCGCATTCTGCTCGAAGGTGCCATCGACTACGCCGGTTTGTTCCCGCCGTCGCAGCTTTCGATGTCGGAGGCCGTCATTAATTACGCTCTCAATAGGGCGGGACAGCATAACTGGATGCTTGGCCGCTTTGTCCTGCCTGTTGCCCGTCTTAGCGAATTCCTCGATATTGCCAGCCATTATTTTACGAGCGCCGGACAGAGAGGCTGGCGTCTAAGCGTGCTTGCCGGTGAAAACATCAACGACACCATCCGGCAGATCGCGAATTTCAACGAGCAAAATTCCGCGAATGTCGTCATTGATTCGCTTGAGGTCAAGGCAAATACGGTGTCAAAGATCGAGAACACGGTGAGTGCACTTCCGCCAAATCTTACAACCTATTTTGAGGTGGGGATCGGTGAGAACTTTGTTGATCTTGTTTCGACGCTGGCGTTTCGCCAGCAGCGGGCCAAAATAAGGACTGGCGGCGTCGTTCCGGAGGATTTTCCGAAATCTGCGGAGGTGATCAAATTTGTCAGGGCATGCGTCGGGGCAAATGTCCCGTTCAAGGCGACGGCTGGCCTTCATCACCCGATCCGCTGCTACCGTCCGCTGACGTACGCTGCCGATGGACCAAAGGGCACGATGCACGGCTTTCTGAATCTATTTCTGATGACCGGTTTTGCCCGCAAGAGCTTCAAACCCAAACGGCTCGAAGAGCTGATGGAAGAAGAATTCGACGAAGTGTTCCGGTTCGAAGAGCCACGAATAAGCTGGCGCGACAGCAATGTCCTGGACATATTCGACCTCCAACAACTGCGCCTCGCCGGCATCACCTCGTTTGGTTCCTGCTCCTTCGACGAACCTGTCGCGGACCTGCATAGCCTGGGAATTTTGTAGGAAGAGTTTGAGGCCCTGACGGGAATTTCGATGTCGCTGGAGGCGACGAAGTCAATAGCGTCGGGAGCATCCCGACGAACCAAATCCAACATTTGATCCGTCGCTGAAGGCGACGAATTGTCTCGATATGGCGCAGACCCTGGTTAGCCTTTACGTCCACATTGTATTTTCAACTAAAAACAGGATCGGTATGATCGAACCGGAAATAGAACCAGATCTTTTTGCCTATATTGGCGGTATTGCCAATACTGACAGCTCAAAACTGATCGCGGCTGGCGGTACTTCAAACCATGTTCACCTCCTGGTTTCTTTGAGCAAAAAGATCGGGTTGAGTGATCTCATCGGCGATATCAAACGCGGCAGCTCAGTTTGGATCAAAGAAAAGCGTTCGCATTATTCCAATTTTCATTGGCAGGACGGCTACGGAGCGTTCTCGGTTGGGTATACTCATGTTGAATGCCGTAAAGAAATACATTGCCAATCAGAAGCAACATCATTCAAGAAAGACATTTGAGGATGAGTTCAGATATTTCTTGAAGAAGTACGAAGTTGAGTATGACGAACGGTATGTTTGGTCCTGATGTTCGTCCCTTTCAGGGACGGATCTCACGACGTTGTTTTACGTCGGGTTTCACCCGACGCTATCGAATCTGTCCCTTTCAGGGACATCAATGTATGACCTACGAGATCAACGAAACCCACGACCCTGAACTCAAGAGTTGGGTCGAATCCGCCAACGATCCGAATACGGATTTCCCGATACAGAATCTGCCGTTTTGTGCTTTCCGGCTAAAGGGATACACCAATGCGGCGAAAATAGGCGTTCGTATTGGCGAATGTGTACTAGACGTTTGCTATGCAAGTTTTTCTGAACTGTTTTCCGACGACGGTTCTCTGGTCGGACTATACTCCGAAAGCAGTAATGACTTAAACGAGACAGTGGAGTATCTTGCGGCTGACGAGTTTTCAGGTTTTCGTCGACGTTTAATAGAAGTTCTTGGTGAAAACGCCGATGAGAAGGTCCGTAAACTAATTCGACGCAACCTCGTGAATGCTGAAGACTGTGAATTTTTTTCTTTGTTTGAAATCGGTGACTACACCGACTTCTACTGTTCGATCTTTCATGCGACCAATGTCGGATCGATGTTTCGGCCGGATAATCCTTTGCTGCCGAATTATAAGTATGTGCCGATCGGGTACCATGGGCGGGCTTCGAGTATTGTGATCAGCGGGACGGATATCAAGCGGCCTAAGGGGCAGAACCGGAGCGATGGGGAAAAGCCGCCGGTGTTTATTCCGTGCAAGAATCTCGATTACGAGATGGAGGTCGGATTTTTTGTCGGACAAGGAAATGAGCTAGGGCGGCCGATCCCGATCGGTGAGGCGGAAAAGCACATCTTCGGACTTTCTCTCGTCAATGATTGGTCCGCACGAGACATTCAGGCTTGGGAATATCAGCCGCTGGGTCCATTTCTTGCAAAGAACTTTGCTACGACGATCTCGCCTTTCGTCGTCACGATGGAGGCGCTGGCGCCGTTCAGAACAAACGCATTTGTACGGGAGGAAGGCGATCCCGCACCGCTGGATTATCTGAACGACGAGCACGATCAAAAATTCGGCGGGATCGACATCAATCTTGAGGTTTATATCCAGACGCAGAAAATGCGGGATGAAAAGGTCGAACCGCATATGCTCTCGCGTTCGAATATGAAGGACCTTTATTGGACGATCGGGCAGATGCTTACCCACCATGCATCCGGCGGCTGTAATCTTCAGACCGGCGACCTTATCGCTACGGGAACGATCTCCGGCAAGGAAAAATCGGAGCGCGGATCGATGCTCGAGCTAAGTTGGCGGGGAACGGAACCGATCGATCTGCCGAGCGGCGAAACTCGACGATTCCTGGAAGACGGCGACGAGATAATCATGAAAGGCTATTGCGAACGCGAAGGATTCCGGCGCATAGGCTTCGGCGAATGCCGCGGCCGTATTTTGCCCGCAGACTGACAGAAACTACGCTTCGTCGCACTTAAGCATTCAGTTCAGGTAAGATTTCGCACGTGCGCGGAAAGTTTCCGCAACTGCGGGGAAAGTTTCCGCTACTGCGGAGAAGATTTCCGCAACTGCGGAGAAAGTTTCCGCAACTGCCGGAAAGGTTTCCGCTACTGCGGAGAAGATTTCCGCAAACACAGAGAGAGCTTCCGCCGCTGCCGAGAAAGTTTCCGCAACGGCGGAGAAGATTTCCGCTGCTGCGGAGAATGTTTCCGCACGAGAGAATGAAACTGCCGCAGGCTGAAATCTGATAACATCCTAGTTGTGAAAGCCGGACAATCGTTAGCTCATACATCCGTAACGCGAGTAAAAGATGGTGACTTAAGTGCGGATCTTTCGGACGTGCTTGCCGTCGAAGAGCCGCTCGAAATTAGAGTTGGTTTGCGGGTAAACGGAAAGATCGAGCATCGAGCGATCTCGATCACAATGCGGACTCCCGGGGCCGATCTTGAACTCGCCGCGGGTTTTCTTTTTACCGAGGGCATCCTCAAATCACCCGATCAGATCACAACCATTAGACACTGCGGAATTCCGGCGAAAAGCGGCTCTTTGCAGAATACGGTTGTCGTCGAGTTGGCGGACAGCGTAGAGATCGACTTCAAGCGGCTCGAACGAAACTTTTATACAACATCTAGCTGCGGTGTTTGCGGCAAGAGTTCGATCGAGGCTCTTCATACCGGAGTAAAAGCGGTTGTCGATAGAGATCATGCGAAGGTCCCGTCCTCGCTTATTCACACCCTTCCGGAATCGCTGCGCGATTCGCAGGATGTATTCGAACAAACCGGCGGATTACACGCCTCAGCGTTATTCAATACAAAAGGCGAGCTTGCAATCGTTCGCGAAGATGTTGGGCGACACAATGCCTTGGATAAAGTCATCGGGGCGATGTTCCTGGCCGGCGAAATGCCCTCATCCGATAAAATTCTGCTGGTCAGCGGGCGTGCGAGCTTTGAGCTCGTGCAAAAGGCGCTGATGGCCGGCATACCCATCCTCGCGGCGGTCGGTGCTCCATCGAGCCTGGCGGTCGAACTAGCCGCCGAATTCGGGATGACGCTCATCGGATTCGTCCGCGACGGCCGCTTTAATATTTACACGGGGAAGCCGAGGATAAGTTAGGGCTTTTGATTCGGGGAAGACAATGAGCAGGGAAGCGGAATCCAAACTCGAAGAAAACGATCGATCGCCAGAGAATTTGACCGATCTTCGCGTAACAAAGCCTCTAAAGATCGCCGGGGGATTGAAGGCGATCACGGAGACGATACGAAACGCTTACGGGAAGATGGGCGTTGCACGGGGAACACGGGCGCTTCTCGCTCTGAATCAAAAAGGCGGGATCGATTGCCAATCCTGCGCCTGGCCGGACCCGGACGAAAAACGAACCGTTGCGGAATTTTGCGAAAGTGGAGCGAGAGCACTCTCCGACGAAGGCACAACAAAACGGATCGGAGCCGATTTTTTTGCGAGGTACAGCGTCGCGGAACTGGCACAGAAAGAAGATATTTGGCTGAACTCACAAGGGAGGCTTACCATTCCCGTTGTTTTGCGGAAAGGAGCGACGCATTACGAACCAATTGAATGGTCCGACGCTTTTAGATTGATCGCGGGCGAGCTAAATGCCCTCGACTCGCCGGACGAGGCCATCTTTTACACATCCGGCCGGACATCGAACGAGGCGGCGTTTCTCTATCAGCTTTTCGTCCGCCAATTCGGGACGAATAATCTCCCGGATTGTTCGAACATGTGTCATGAATCGTCCGGCACGGCACTCAGCGAATCGATCGGGCTTGGCAAAGCTTCGGTTCGCCTGTCGGATTTCAAGAAAACGGATCTCGTGATCGTGATCGGTCAAAATCCGGGTACGAACTCGCCGCGAATGTTGTCGTCGCTGCAGGACGCAAAACGAAGCGGAGCAAAAATACTCGCGATAAACCCTCTGCCCGAGGCTGGCCTGATCGGGTTTGTAAATCCTAATCCGCAACATTACCCAAATCCGCTGATGTTTCCCGTGGCAATACTTGGCAACATGCCGACGCCCCTTGCCGATCTTCACCTGCCGGTCAGGATCGGCGGCGACATGGCCGTGCTAAAGGGGATGATGAAAGTGATTCTGGAGCGCGAGCGAGCCGCCGCGGGTACCGTGTTCGATCACAAATTCATTGCAGAGAAGACCGAAGGATACGACGAATTGATCGAGCGTCTCGACGCAACCGAATGGGATGACATCCTGAACGAGAGCGGACTCGGACAGGAACAGATCGTCGAGGCAGCGGAGATGTTCATCAAAGCGGACCGGGTCATCTCCTGCTGGGCCATGGGCTTGACGCAGCATAAAAAGGCTGTCGCGACGATCCAGGATCTCGTTAACCTGCATTTGCTTCGCGGACAGATCGGCAAAGAGGGAGCGGGTGTGTGTCCTGTTCGCGGCCATTCGAATGTGCAGGGCGACCGCACGATGGGCATCTGGGAAAAGGTCAATGAAAAGTTTTTTGTCCCGCTGGAAAAAGAATTCAATTTCACCGTTTCCAGAAAAGAAGGTTTCAGCACCGTCGACAGCATCAAGGCGATGAGCGAAGGCAGAGCAAAGGTCTTCTTTGCGATGGGCGGTAATTTTCTGAGCGCCGCTCCTGACACGGATGTCGTGTATGAAGCGCTGAAGAAATGCAGCCTAACCGTCGAGGTGATCACAAAGCTTAACCGAACCGCACTCGCCACGGGCGAGCAAGCGCTGATCCTGCCGTGTCTGGGGCGAAGCGAGATCGATCTGCAGGCCGATGGTGAGCAGTTCGTAACGACTGAAAGCACGATGCTCAACGTCCAGATGTCGAAGGGGATCTTTCCGCCAGCTTCCGAGGACCTAAGAAGCGAGCCATGGATCGTTGCCCAGCTTGCGAAGGCGACGCTCGGCGATCGCACGACGGTTGATTGGGACAAGATGGTTGCGCACTACGACAACATCCGAGATTCGATCGCTCGCGTGGTTGATGGATGCGAGAATTACAACGAACGCGTCCGCGAACCAGGAGGCTTTTATTTAAAGAATCCGCCGCACGACGGGAGCTTTCCCACTAAAAGCGGCAAGGCGCAGTTTCGGTCCGAACCGATGGAAAGGATCGAGCTGAAAGAAGACCAGCTTTTGCTGACGACGATCAGGTCGCACAATCAATTCAACACAACGATCTACGGTCTTAGCGACCGCTACCGTGGTATCGAGGGTGAACGCCGCGTTGTTTTCCT